>Ga0265298_10002385_pt1 | contig 26233 bp, 24 predicted proteins | sample AusTroGonzalo_MG_3_FD_193486 | JGI IMG/M metagenome (GOLD analysis project Ga0265298, IMG submission 193486) | Bovine rumen microbial communities from tropical cattle in Woodstock, Queensland, Australia - Gonzalo_01 | ecosystem: Host-associated > Mammals > Digestive system > Stomach > Rumen ...
ACAGCATGGCGCTCAATAACTACGCCTACCATCTGGCTACGCACCGGGGCGACCTGAACAAAGCCGAACGGATGAGCGAGCGCACCATCCGCGAGCAACCGAACAACCCCGTCTATCTGGACACCTACGGCTGGATACTCCACCTGCAGGGACAGAACGAACTGGCGCTTTTCTACCTCCAGCGGGCGGAGAGTTGTGCCGAAGGAGATGAAGAGGTGCTGAACGAGATACGGAAACACATCAAGATAATAAAAAAATAATAATTAAAAATTACGAATTACGAATTGAGACGTAGTGTTTACATATTCATATTGGCACTGAGTTGTCTGGTGCTTGCCGGCTGCGGGACGAAGAAGAAGGTAGCGGAGAGAGCCGAAAGCCTACCAACCTGGCATACATGCCTCATACAAGGCGCACAGGCGACGGTGACCATGAACGGGGACCGCATGTCATCCAGCGTGACGATGCAGACCGTTCGCGACTCGATGATTGTCATCTCCGTCACGCCCATGTTAGGCATAGAGCTGATGAGGCTGGAAGCAACGCCGGTCAGCCTTATTGCCATAGACAAGATTCACGGTCAGTACACCGAGACGACCTACGCCGAACTGAACCGCAAACTGACACCGACACTCAACTGGGACATCCTGCAGCAATTATGCTCGGGCGAACTGCCAACAGGCCCTGACAAAGCGCGTCTGCGCTACGCCATCGGCAAAGAGGAAGTGGAAATAAGCATCAACTACACCCCGCGGCAGACGGATGTACCCGTCCGCGTCACCCACCAGCGAGTGGACAGATACACCAAAGTAGATATTAGCAAATGGCTCTAATAGAATACAGAACACAGAATACAGAATACAGACTTATTCACAAAATCGGTCTTTCAGTGAAACGGTCCGTCTGCGTAGCGGTCTGTATTCTGTCGGCGTTAGCGGTCTTATCCGCCGACAGCGTGAAGGATTTGCAGAAGAAACAGAAGAAGCTGCAGCAGGAGATCGAGCAGACGAACAGCCTGCTCAAGCAGACGAAGAAAGACGAGAAGGCGACGCTGAACAAGCTCAACCTCCTCGGTCAGAACATCAAGAACCAGAAGAAACTGATTACCACGCTGGACAACGAGATAACGGCTCTGGACAAGGAAATGCGGACACTCCGCGGCACGCGTGACTCGCTGCAAGGAGTGCTGGAGCGCTACAAAGCCGATTACGCGGAGATGGTGCGTCAGACCCATTACGCGCGTATGCAGCAGTCGCCGCTCCTCTTCCTGCTCAGCAGTGACAGTTTCCAGCAGTTGGCACGTCGCGCACGTTACTTGCAGGAGTTCGCGCATTTCCGTCAGGAGCAGGTGCGCCGCATCGAACGCACACAGGCGGAGATAGATAAACAGAACAATCTGCTGCAGGCCAACAAAGATGATAAACAGACCGCACTCAGCACCCGCAAACGCGAGCAGGCGAACCTGCAACGCGACGAGCGCAAGCAGCAGACTATGCTCAAGCAGCTCAAGACCAAAGAGAAAGACCTGAGCAAGAAACTGCAGCAGCAGCAGAAAAAAGTGGCGGAGCTGAACAAGAAAATCGACGAGATGGTGCGCAAGCAGGCGGAAAAAGCATCCAAGACCACGCTCACCAAAGAGCAGCAGTTGATTGCTGGTGGCTTTGAAGCTAACAAAGGACGTCTGCCATGGCCGGTGGAGAAAGGTATCATCAGCGGCCATTTCGGCAAGCAGCAGCACCCAGTCTATTCGCAGGTGACGATAGACAACAAAGGTATCTACCTGCAGACCGTAGCCGGTGCCAAAGCCCGGGCGGTGTACAAAGGTACGGTGACCAGTTGTTTCATGGTAGGCGGCACGTACGCCGTCATCGTGCAGCACGGTAACTACCGAACCGTCTATTCAAACCTCAGCCAACTGAGCGTCAAGCAGGGCGACAACGTGGAGACCAAACAGGCCATCGGCACCATCTTCACCGATCACGAACAGGAACAGAAAACAGAATTATATTTCCAGATATACAAAGACAAGAACATTTTAAATCCCGAATTATGGATAGCAAAATAAGAATAAAGACCGCTGCGCTAAAAGACCGCTGCGCTAAAGGAGTAAAGACTATATGGATCCGGCCGATTGTATATGGTCTTTTGTCCTTATTCCTTATTCCTTTATCCTCCTGCAGGCAGAACAACTGGGTGGATTGGAAGACGCAGAACGAGATTTGGCTGGAGAACAATAAGAAGCAGCCCGGCGTGGTGCTTACCTCCACCGGTCTGCAATACCGCATCATCGCTGACCCGACGCCGCAGGACGCACAGCCGAACAGCAACAGCACGGTGGTGTGCGACTACAGCGTGAAGCTCATCAACGGCTACGTGGTGGACAGAGGCAACTCTGTGACGCTCAATCTGGCCAACACCATTCCGGGCTTCTCGGAGGGCTGCCACAAAGTGCATAACAACGGCGATATAGAGCTGTTCATTCCTGCCTATCTGGGCTACGACTATTCGAAATACAATTCGAACGACTACTACAATGCCGAAGGACTCGGTACGGAAGGTTCGCAGAGTTTCATTCCGCCCTACTCCACACTCATTTACACCGTACATATATGCAGCGTTTCGTTATAAGCCTTATCACCCTGCTCCTGCTGACGGCCTGCGACGGGACGACGTTTCAGAGCAGCGTGCCCACCTACCCCGTGCGGGTCGTGATAGACACGCGCATGGGTACGTTCGTGCATTTCCAACCGGATAATTTCGGTTCATACGTCATTGCCAATAAAGAAGAAGGGTGGTACTACCTGAACACGACCAAAGTGATGCCGCTCAATGTAATGGACGCCTGCGGCTATGCCGGCGTGCTGGTCTATGTCAGTCTGAACGGCTACGACGCCTATGATCTTGCCTGCCCTTACTGTGCCGGAAAAGGACGCAAACAAGCCTGCACGATAGACGGCATGTATGCCGTTTGTCCGCATTGCGGCGAACGATATGATTTGGGCTCCGGCACCGCCGTACCGACACAAGGCGTAGCGCGGGAAACGCTGCGGCGATATAACATCATCACCTCCGACGGCAAACTGACCGTCACCCAACGCTAATGAGTCAGTCACATTCAGTCATCAGCATGCAGGATGTTCTCTCCCTCGGCGTGCTCAAGCGCACGCAGACACAGGACCTGCCGGAATTTGTATTCCTTCTTCGCGACGGACTGCTGGTGCCGTACCGCTCCAACGACCTCACCCACATCGTCGGTAATGAGGTTTTTGTGCTCCGCTCGGACATACAGGAGGACGAAGACAGTCTGTTCACCTGGCAGGACCTGGTCGGCTATACCGTGATGGACGAAGGCGAAAAAGGCGAATGGACGGAGGTGGGTGTTATCGACTATGTCGATGAGAGCACCATCAACACCCTGGCCACCCTGACGGACGGACGGATGATGCCGCTGCACGAAGATTTCATAGTAGAGATAGACGAAGACGCACATATCTTGCACGTACATTTACCTTTTGCCTTATGAACCACACCAAACTGACCACCGCCGAGATGGGACGCATGAGCGTTGCGCAGTACCACGACGCCGACAAACTGCCGCTGGTGGTTGTACTGGACAACGTGCGCAGCCAGCACAACGTGGGCGCGGTGTTCCGTACGGCAGACGCCATGGGCATCGAGCGTGTGGTGCTATGCGGCATCTGCTGCTGCCCGCCCAACCAGGAGATACACAAGACGGCCCTCGGCGCCGAAGAGAGTGTGGCGTGGAGTTATTTCCAGGACACGACGGAAGCCGTCAAGGCGCTCCGGGCGGAGGGTTATCAGGTCTGCGCCATCGAGCAGGCACATAACTCCGTGACGCTGGAAGAAGTGACCGAACAAATTTCAGATTGTCCCAAAATAGCTGTTATTTTGGGGCATGAGGTCTTCGGCGTCCAACAAGAAGTAATCGATATCTGTGACCAATGCATAGAGATACCCCAATACGGCACCAAGCACTCGATGAACGTGAGTGTGACGGCGGGCATCGTCATCTACCGCTTAGCCTCCTCTCTCCGGCACGCGACAAAGAGGTAGCCTTCGCGGCTATACAAGCCGGTGCGGACGCCGTGTATATCGGTGCGCCCGCTTTCGGTGCGCGTGAGAAAGCAGGCAACAGCATAGCGGACTTGACGGAGGTGGTGCAGTATGCCCATACCTACGGTGTGCAGGTACTGGTGACACTGAACACGCTGCTGCACGACGACGAGTATCCGCAGGCGGTGGCGATGGCGCATGAGTTATACGCCATCGGCGTGGATGCACTGATCATACAAGACCTGCACCTGCTGGACTTCGACCTGCCGCCTATCCGTCTGCACGCCTCCACGCAATGCGACAACCGCACGGCGGAGCAGGTGGCACGTCTGCGCGACCTGGGATTCAAACGTGTGGTGCTGGCGCGCGAGTTGGGTATTGACGAGATACGGGCTATCCATACCGCCGTGCCGGATATCGAACTGGAAGCTTTTGTGCACGGTGCCCTGTGCGTCAGTTACTCCGGGTGTTGCTATATATCCGAGGTGCTGACGGGACGCAGTGCCAACCGGGGCGCGTGCGCGCAGTTCTGCCGCATGGCGTACGACCTGCTGGATGCCGACATGAACGAGGTGCTTGACAACGAAGGCAAACCGATACACCAGCGCTACCTGCTCTCGCTGCAGGACCTGGACCGCAGCGCACATCTTCACGAACTGATTGAAGCCGGCGTGACGACCTTTAAGATTGAAGGCCGCCTCAAGGATGCCGACTACGTAACAAATATCACCGCCTACTATCGGGAAAAGTTGGATAAATACCTAAATGACCTAATAAATGATAAAATGGTAAATGGTCAAATGGTAAATGAAGGGGCGGTGTACAAACGCACGTTTGTACCTGACCCGACCAAGACCTTCCACCGCGGAGCAACGGATTATTTCCTGCACGGCCGCACACTGCACATGGCGAACTGGAACACACCCAAATCGACTGGCGAGTATATCGGCGAGGTGCTGGAAGCCCGCGGAAACACGCTGCGCGTAAGGCTCAAAGAAGGCGTCACGCTGCACAACGGCGACGGACTGACCATCGGCAGCGAGGGGTTCAACGTAAACGGTGTGGACGGGAATATCGTGCGGGTGAACAAAGCGCCGGAATGCCGGGATACCGGAATACCGTTATACCGAAACTTCGACATCGAATTCACCAAATCGCTACACAGCGAGCGCCGCATCCCGGTGGATATACTTTTCCGCGAGACCGAAGACGGGTTCGAACTGAGCTACCGCTCCGGATTCAAACAGATGGTTTCCAGTTTCAAATATGCCAAAGAAACAGCCAAGAACCCCGACAAAGCGATAGACACCATCCGTACGCAGCTCTGTAAGTTGGGCGACACGCCTTACGTGGCGCGAGACATACAGATTGACAGCAAACCGTATTTTATACCGATTAGTGTATTGAACGAATGGAGACGCACCACGATCATCTGATGACCTGCCGCTACTGCCTGCTCTTTGAGTTAGGGCATTGCCGAAAAACGGCTCCTTATCCGAAAGATAAGGAACCGCGTTATTTGCGTCTGCGCACCGGTCAGGTGCTGCGTCTGACGTTCGACTGCAAGAACTGCCAAATGCTGATCGACTGACGGTTTACGATTTGACGGCCTTGAAACTCATGTCCAGACTCTTGTAACTGTGCGTGAGCGCACCTACAGACACGAAATCGACACCCTGCAGCGCGTAGTCACGCAGCGTATCAATCGTGATACCGCCGGACGACTCAATCTCTATATACTTGCCGTTGGCCTTCTGCCAGGCGCGAATGACATCCACCGCCTCTTTGGTCTTGGCCGGAGTGAAGTTATCGAGCATGATACGGTCCGGTATATTCGTCGCCAGCGCTTCGTTGATCTCATCGAAGTTACGCACCTCAATCTCAATCTTCAGGTTCTTGCCCTTCTCCTTACAATAATCGCGTGCACGCGTGAGGGCATTGGTGATGCCTCCGGCGAAGTCCACATGGTTATCCTTGAGCAGAATCATATCGAACAGGCCGATGCGGTGGTTCATACCACCACCGATGGCTACCGCCTCTTTCTCCAGATAACGCAGACCGGGCGTCGTCTTGCGCGTATCGAGCACATGACAGCCCGTATCCGCAATCAGACTCTGGTACTTGTGCGCCGTGGTGGCTACACCCGACATTCGCTGCATCACATTGAGCATCGTGCGCTCAATCTGGAGCAGACTCAACTCCTTGCCATATACCTTGAAGGCTACGTCACCCGGTTTGACAAGCGTACCGTCCTCCAGGTACTGCTCCACCTTACACTCGGGATCGAAATAGTTGATAATCTCCTTGGCTACCTCTACACCGGCCAGCACACCGGTATCCTTAATGATCAGCTGCTGGCATCCCATCTGGGTAGGCGGGATACAACTGAGGGACGTATGGTCACCGTCACGTATGTCTTCCTCAAACCAGATCGCTATCAGTTTACGTAATTCTTGCTTTTCCATAACACCATTTACCATTTTCATTAGCCTAATACGAAAAAAGCGCACACCGAATGTACGCTTTTTCGTTTTTTACTTGAAGAACTCTTGAACTTTCTCGTTCAGAACAATCTCCTCCTGGAAGATGTAAGCCCCGGTCTTAGGCGACTTAACCATCTTGATGCACTTAGAGTGCGCACGTCCGGAATTACCGGTTTGCAGTGTTGCGACCGCTTTCTTTGCCATAGTTCTAAGCCTTTCTAATTACGGGTTAATTACTTAATCTCCTTATGAATCGTGTACTTCTTCAAATAGGGATTGTACTTCTTCAACTCCAAACGGTCCGGAGTGTTCTTGCGGTTCTTGGTAGTAATGTAACGAGACATTCCGGGAACACCGCTGGCCTTTTGCTCTGTGCACTCGAGGATAACCTGAACGCGTGCTTCTTTTACTTTCTTTGCCATTGTTCAACTCCTTTCGTTAATAGAGATAGCCCTTCTCTGCCGCCTGCTTCAAGGCGTTGTCGAGGCCGATCTTGTTAATTGTTCTCAGACCGGCTGCACTCACGTTCAGCTCGATCCATACATCCTGTTCTACCCAGTAGAACTTGCGGCGGAAGAGGTTCACATCGAAGGTGCGCTTTGTGTGGCGCTTCGAGTGCGAGACATTGCAGCCGCCCATGGCTTTCTTGCCTGTAATTTGACAAATCTTTGACATTGTAGTATATATTTTATATTTATTTCAAATTCGGGGATTCTTCGCATATCTACACGAAAAATCGCGCAAAGGTACTGCTTTTTTTTCATATACGCAAATATTTTTAGCAAAAAATGCAAATTTTCTTCATTTCTTCTTGCGTATGTGCATTTTTTGTAGTAATTTTGCAGCCGTTTTTAGAAAATAAGAGGTATTAGAATTTATGACGAAGTATTCAATTAAAGAGGTTTTTTCGCCCAAATTATTCCATACTCTCCGCACGTACAACCGCGCGCAGTTCGGCCAGGACGCGCTCGCGGGTGTGATTGTAGGTATTGTGGCTATTCCGCTGGCGATTGCCTTCGGTATATCGTCGGGCGTCGGTCCGACCGAGGGTCTGGTGACGGCTATCATCGCCGGTCTGCTCATTTCGCTTTTCGGCGGCAGCAAGGTGCAGATAGGCGGTCCGACGGGTGCATTTATCGTAATCATCTACGGTATCATCCAGCAGTACGGTCTGGCCGGTCTGACCATCGCTACCGTCATGGCGGGTATATTGCTTATTCTCATGGGCTTGGCGCGGTTCGGTTCGGTCATCAAGTTCGTGCCCTACCCCGTCATCGTGGGCTTCACAGCCGGTATCGCCGTTACGATTTTCAGCACCCAGATGAACGATTTCTTCGGTCTCGGGCTGAGCAACGTGCCGGCGAACTTTGTGGATAAATGGATATACTATTTCCACCATTTCAACGTCAACTGGTGGGCATTGGCAATCGGTCTTTTCTCGCTGGTGATTTGTATTTTCATGCCCAAGCTTACCAAGCGCGTCCCGGGTTCGTTGGCGGCGATTATCTTCGCCACACTCGCCGTATGGCTGCTCAAGAGCTATGCACCGGCATCGTGGGGTGTAGCGTCCCTGCAGACCATCAGTGACCTGTACGAACTGCCGCACGGCATCCCTGCGCCGCATCTGCCGTCCATGGAGCTGGCGGAGGGCGAGTCGTTCTTCACGCTGGTGCAGAAGCTCTTCCCCTCGGCCTTCACCATCGCCATGTTAGGCGCTATCGAGAGTCTGCTCTCGGCCATGGTGGCGGACGGTGTGATTGGTGACAAGCATAACTCGAACACCGAGCTGATCGCACAGGGTGTGGCGAACGTAGTGGTGCCTTTCTTCGGCGGTATCCCTGCCACAGGCGCTATCGCGCGTACGATGACCAATATTAATAACGGCGGCCGCACGCCCGTAGCGGGAATCATCCATGCGGTGGTGTTGCTGCTCGTGCTGCTGTTCCTCGGCCAACTGGTGGGAATGATTCCGATGGCATGCCTGGCGGCAGTGCTCATCATGGTGGCCTACTCGATGTCCGGCTGGAAAACCATCGTCGGCACGTTCAAGCACCGCAATCGTGACATGTGGGTGCTGCTCATCACGTTCTTCCTCACAGTTATCTTCGACCTGACGGTGGCTATCGAGGTGGGTATCCTGATGGCATTGGTTCTCTTCCTCATGCGCACAAGCGAGCAGACGCAGATCCGTACGCTCCATAAGGAGATTGACCCGAACGAAGATACGGATATCCAGCTCAATCTGGAGCACCTCACCATCCCCGAGGGTGTGGAGGTTTATGAGATTGACGGCCCGTATTTCTTCGGCATCGCAAACAGGTTCGATGACATCATGACGCATGTGTCCGGCGAGAAATATCCTATCCGTATCATCCGTATGCGTAAGGTGCCGTTTGTCGATTCGACTGCCATGCACAATCTGTCCATGCTCATCCAGCGTTCGCACAACGAAGGCATGACCATCATCCTATCCGGTGTCAAGACGCACGTGCTGCACCAACTGCAGACCGGTGGTATCGAGCAGCAGATGAACCCTGAAAATATCTGCCCGAACATCCACGTGGCACTCAAGCGCGCCGAACAGCTGCTCAAAGAGAAAGAGCTGGCTTAAACGGTCAAATCGCAAATAATTTAAAAAAAACGCTATTTGGAGCGTTTTTTTTTGCATATATCATTTTTTTATTGTACCTTTGCACCCGTAATAGTTAAATCAGTATTAACCTTAAAAAACTTTATCTGTTATGACAAAGAAATTCATCTGCCCGATCTGTGGCTATGTACACGAGGGCGCAGAGGCTCCGGAGCGTTGTCCGCAATGCAAACAAATCGTTGAGTGGAAAGAAGCAAAGGAAGGCAAACTGAACTTTGCTTGCGAGCATATCGTAGGTATCGCCAAGGACGAGAAAGACCCGATTATCGCAGAAGGTCTTCGCGCACACTTCATGGGTGAGTGCACCGAGGTAGGCCAGTACCTGGCTATGGCCCGTCAGGCTGACCGCGAGGGTTATCCCGAAGTAGCAGAGGCTTTCCGCCGCTATGCATTCGAGGAGGCAGACCACGCATCGCGCTTTGCCGAACTGCTCGGCGAGCTCGTTTGGGATACCAAGACCAACCTCGAGAAACGTGCGATGGCGGAGTCCGGCGCATGCGAGGACAAACTGAACATCGCTATGCGTGCAAAACAGCTCAACCTCGACGCAATCCATGACACCGTTCATGAGATGGCTAAAGACGAGGCTCGCCACGGCAAGGGCTTCGAGGCGCTGCTCAAGCGTTATTTCGGAGAATAACTAAAGAATGATTCCTCCGCCGACGACTAGGTCGTCCTGATAGAGGACGACGGACTGTCCCGGAGTGACACCCCAGACGGGGACTGCGAATGTTAAGCAGTCCCCGTCTATCGTTTGGACGGGTACCGCTTGAGAGCGGTAACGTATTTTAGCGGTGATCGGTAATTCGTAATTTTTAATTTTTAATTCACTCACTTTTCTAAAAGTAAGTTCCGTGGCATAGAGCTCATCGTTGGTGCCCAAGGTCACTTGGTTTTTCGCAGCGTCTATGTGCGTGACGAATGCGCGTTGACCAAGGGCGATGCCCAGCCCTTTGCGCTGACCGATGGTATAATTGACATAGCCCTCGTGGTAGCCGAGCACCTTGCCTTGCGCGTCCACGTACTCGCCCGCGTGCACGCGTTCCTTATAGTCAGGCACGTTCGCGCGCAGGAAAGCGCGGTAGTCGTTATCGGTCACAAAGCAAATCTCCTGGCTCTCTTTCTTCTCCGCCAATGCCACATAGCCGTGCTGACGGGCTATCGCACGCACCTCGTCCTTCGTCAATCCGCCCAGCGGAAAAATCGTGCGTTTCAGTTGCTCTTCGGTCAGCATCCAGAGGAAATAGGTCTGGTCCTTATGCGTGTCCACGGCAGAGGCCAGATAATGCTGTCCGTCCCGCTCCACGATACGCGCGTAATGGCCTGTCGCGATATAATCGCATCCGTACTCATCCGCCACGCGCATCAGTTCGCCCCATTTGATGTGACTGTTGCACAGCACGCAGGGGTTAGGCGTACGGCCGGACATGTACTCATCGATGAAATTCTGTATCACGCAGCGCTTGAACGTCTCCCGGAAATCGACTATATGGTGCTCAAAGCCCATCTTCTCCGCATTGTGTCTTGCCTCCATGATACTTTCCACGGAGCAGCACCCTTTTTCACGCGCGAGACAGGACTCCTTCATGCTGTCAAACGTGCGGAACGTAACGCCCACCACTTCGTAGCCCTGCTCCAGCAGGAGCATGGCGCTGACGGTGGAGTCTATTCCTCCCGACATCCCGAGAAGCACACGCTTTTTTATTGCCGATTTATCCATTTACGATTTATTGCTGCATGTCCACAAGTTTGGTGTAATAGCCGCCGAGGGCGTAGAGATCCTCGTGCGTGCCGCGCTCCACGATACGCCCTTCGTGCATCACGCAGATCAGGTCGGCGTGCTTGATGGTGGACAGGCGGTGCGCCACCACCAGCGTCGTACGGTCTTTCATCAGGCGCTCCAGGGCCTCCTGTACCAGCCGCTCGGACTCGCTGTCCAGGGCCGATGTGGCCTCATCCAGAATGAGCACCGGCGGGTTCTTCAGGATGGCACGCGCGATGCTCAGGCGCTGCCTTTGGCCGCCGGACAGACGGCTGCCCCGATCACCGATGACGGTCTCGTAGCCTTCCGGCATGGCGGAGATAAACTCATGCGCATTGGCGATGCGCGCGGCCTGCTCCACCGCCTGCTGCCACGTCAGTCCGCCCGGCGCAGGCCGGGTGGTATCCACACCGAAGGTGATGTTATTATACACCGTGTCATTGAACAGGATCGGTTCCTGACTGACGATGCCCATCAGCGCACGCAGTTCACGGGTCCTGACGGATCGTATATCCGTGCCGTCGATGGTCACTGCTCCCTGCTGCGGGTCATAGAAACGCGGCAGAAGGTCGGTCAGCGTCGTCTTGCCGCTGCCCGACTGCCCTACCAGCGCCACGGTCTGCCCTTTCGGTATATCCAGACAGATATCCGTCAGCACCTCCCGCTCCGGTTGGTAGGAGAAAGTCACATGGTCGAACCGTATCGTGCCTTGGAAACGGTCCAGCGCCTGCGGCTGTGCCGGTTCGATGATATTCGACTCCGTGTTCAAGATCGCATCAATGCGCTCCAGCGACGCCATGCCCCGGCGGATGCCGTAGGACGCACGGCTGAGGTCCTTCGCAGGATTAATGGTCGAATAGAAAATGACGAGATAATAGATAAACGTCGAAGCGTCTATCGTTGCGTGGTCCTTGAGGATAAGCATTCCGCCGAACCACAGAAGGATGGCGATGAGCGCCGTACCTAAGAACTCCGACAGCGGATGCGCCAGATAATACCGGCGGTTAATGCGGTTGAACGTGCCCCGCGTGGCGTCTATCAGTTTGCCGAAGCGCGTACGCAGTTTGTCCTGTGCGTTGAACGCCTTCACCACCCGCAGGCCCAGCAGCGTCTCGTCAATAGAGGATAAAATCTCTGCGTTCTGCTCCTGTCCGCGGGTGGACGAGCGTTTGAGTGAACGACCGAGACGACCGATGAAGAACACCGCCACCGGCATCAACAGCAGCACGAATAGCGTCAACTGCCACGAGATGACGAACATCGTAATCAGATACACGAGGATCATGATGGGGTCCTTGAACAGGATATCCAGGGCCGACATGATGGACGCTTCCACCTCGCCCACGTCATTCGTCATGCGGGAGATGACATCCCCGCGCCGTGCCTCTGTGAAATAACCCATCGGCAGCGACAGCACCTTGTCGTACAGTTGCTTGCGCAGGTCACGCAGCACACCCGTACGGATAGGTACCATAAAATAGTTGGCCAGCCAAGACGTCGCACACTTGAGACCGGTCATCAGCACCAGAAACAGTCCCAACAGCAGCAGTACGTACCCTGCCCCGTGCACGGCAATCATCTCATTGAGCCGGCAGTACATATTTGTGCGCAGCGCCGCCAGGGTGTCCTGGATGCCCTCCACCGCCTGCATATCCACCCACTGCGTCTCCGCGCTCGTCAGACCGAACAGGATACGCAGCACAGGGATGATCGCTGCAAACGAGAACAGCGACAGCACCGTGGAGCACAGATTGAACAGGATGTTCAATGCCATCTGCCACTTATACGGCGGGATGAAGCGGCGAAGTGTGGGGAATATTCTCTCGTACATACTGAAGTATTTGTCGGTTAAACGCTTCCGCCGGGGAGCGGAAACTCATTTGTATCGGCAGGGCGATAAGCCGTTTGTTCTGTTCGCGCAGCCGCTCCACCAACGGGGTGGTACGCAGACGCTGGATATCTTTCTCGGTCGTGAGTACGAAGTCGTAATGTCTGGCGCGCGTCAGGATAGCCTCTATGTCCTTGGGCTGGTAGTGATGATGGTCGGGAAAAGCCATCAGGTCGGCATGCGGGTACTTCTGCTTCACATAATCGAGCATATACTGCGGCTGGGCGATGCCGCACAGCACCAGCGGGTTGCCCTCCTGCTCCATGGGTGCATAATCAATGCCCGCAAAATGGAGCTGCTGGTAAGTCGGCAGATGGAGGCGGTTATCCACCACACGCATGTCGATAGGACGAATCGTATCGGGACACTTGGTCACCACCACCGCATCCGCTTTGAGGGCACGCGAAGGCAGGTCGCGCAGCGTGCCCCACGGCAGCATGTGGTCGTCTATGTACAGGTGGTCGTAGGGCGTCAGCAGAATCGTGAAGCCGCAGCGGATGGCTCGGTGCTGCATCGCATCGTCCAGCACCACTACGTCCAGGTTCTCCACCATTCGCTTGAGTTGGCGTACACCGCGCACGCGGTTCTCGCACACCGCTACCGGCACATCCGGGAACTTACGGTGCACCTGCATCGCCTCGTCGCCTATCGTCTCTACGGTAGAGAACGCGTCTGCCATCCGGAAGCCGCGCGTGGCACGTTTGTAACCCCGCGAGAGAACCGCCAGATGATAGCCGTTCGCCACCAGCAGACGTAGCAGGTATTCCGTCATCGGTGTCTTGCCTGTGCCGCCCACGGCGAGGTTACCCACGCAGATGGTGGGCACCGCCACCTGGAACGAAGGCAGTACATGCCGGTCGAACAGCATGTGCCGCACTGCTACACCGAAGCGGTACATCCAACTCAACGGAATGGTGAGAATGCCGGGCATTTAAAAATTATAAATTATAAATCACAAATCACAAATTATTGTATCTTCACTTCCGGCATCAATGCCATGATGCGCGGTTTGGAGGCGAACGAACGTACCTTGAGGAGCAGTTTTTCCTCCTCGGTCGTGTTGTCGAACATCTTCAGCATCTCCTCGATCGGGTCTTTCACCTCGGGGTAGTACTCCAGCTTATAGGTCGCCAGCGAAGCCAGTTCCACCGCTTTATCGATCGCCTCGTTGATACCGCCCATCTCGTCCACCAGACCGATTTCCTTACCCGTCACGCCCAGCCATACACGGCCTTCACCAATGGATTTGATATAAGTCTGACGCAGATTACGTCCTTCCGCACAACGGCTGGTGAACAGGTCGTAGCCGCGCTCCACCATCGTCTGCATCAGTTTCGTCTCCTCAGCGTTCATGCCTTTGTAAATCATGTTCCATTCCAGCGTAGAGTGCTTGTTGGTGCCGTACTCGTCGATGTCCAGACCGACTTTGTTACGCAGTTTGGACACGTTGGGCACCGTACCGAAGATACCGATGGAACCGGTAATGGTCGTCGGCTCGGCGTAGATGTAATCGGCACCGCAAGAAATATAATAACCGCCGGAAGCCGCACAGCCGCCCATCGATACGACAACAGGGATACCGTCTGCCTTCACATTCTGCACGGCGTGCCAGATCTGCTCGCTGGCGTCTGCCGAACCGCCCGGGCTGTTGACGCGCAGCACAAGGGCCTTCACGTCTTTGTCCTTGCGGATCTTCTTGATCGTTTTCACGACATCCTTGGCTACGATGCCGTCGCCTTCCTCATCCGTGATTTCACCCTCGAGGTACAGCACCGCCACTTTGTCCTTCGCCTTGGATGCCGGACGCTTCACTTTCGCCATCTTGGCGGTGGTCAGCAGATGATAGTCTTTCGTGCCGGCATAGACGCGCAGCAGCGAATCGATATCCTGCGTATAAACAATGGTGTCCACCAGACCGGCAGCCAGGTTATCCTCGGCGGACTGCAGCCCCATGTATCGGTCGGCCAGCACGTCCAGCTGTGCCATAGGAATGTGACGCGAGGCACTGACTGCCGTCTTGTACTCGTTCCAGATGCCGTCGAGGAACTGCTTGGTCTGCAGGCGGTCGGCTTCCGACATGCTGGTACGGAAGAAAGGCTCCACCGCCGACTTGAACGTACCTACTTTGAGGATTTGCATCTCCACGCCGATTTTCTCCAGCAGACGGGTGTAATACATCTTCTGCGCCACCAGGCCGTGCCACTGAACCGCACCCGTCGGGTCGAGGCAAATGCGGTCAGCCACTGAGGCCACGTAGTAGTTCGTCTCGCCGTAACTCTGCGCCGAAGCAATCACCCATTTACCGCTGGTCTTGAAGTCCAGCAGCGCGTCACGGATAGCCTTGGCGCTCGCCGGCATCATGCTCAGCGACGCACCATCGATCCAGATACCTTTCACGCGGTCGTCGTTCTTCGCCAGACGGATATTACTCAGAATATCATCCAGTCCGACGGTCTCATCCGCCGCATAGTTGCCGTAAGGCACCGAACCCATCAGCGAGGCGAACGGGTTCTCCTCCTGCGCCTGCTCCACCAGGGTGCCCTTCAACTGCAGACGATAAATCGTCTTGTCTTTCATTTCCACAGTGGGCGTGGACATGTAATCGCCCATAAACAGACCCAACAGGGCGCTGCAAAGGAAATACACTGCGAAGAAAATCAGGCAGCCGCTCAGGCAACCAATTCTACGCTTACGGGGCTGCTGCTCCGTCTCAACCGTTGTGGTTGTTTTTGAAAAAAATGCCATATTACTATATTTTTAAATTGAACGTCATTCGGTGATAGGGTGTCGGGCCGAACTGCTTGAGTGCCGCGTAATGTTCGGCGGTCGGATAGCCTTTGTTGTTCGCCCAGCCGTACTGCGGAAACTCCTCATGCAGCCGCAGCATGTACTCGTCGCGATAGGTCTTTGCCAGCACGCTCGCCGCCGCGATGGACATATACGTCGCATCGCCATGCACCACCGTGTGCGCCGGTATCTCCAGCAACTCGCCTTCCGGCACGTAGGGTTTCCATTTGTTGCCGTCCACCAAGATGTGCTGCGGACGGACGGTCAGACGGTCCAGCGCACGCTGCATGCCGAGGATGGAGCACTGCAGGATATTGCGTTCGTCAATCTCCCGTGCCGTCACTTCGACCACCGCCCAACTGACTGCCTCCCGTTCGATAACCGGCCGCAGCGCCTCACGCTGTTTTTCCGTCAGCTGCTTGGAGTCATTGAGCCATGCAAACTCAGGCACCTGCTCCACCCGCTTCGGATCCAGCACCACCGCGGCAGCGAACACACTGCCCGCCAGCGGTCCACGTCCCGCCTCGTCACACCCGGCTTCGATCAGCCCTTCTATCATCTGTGCTTTCAGCATATCAGTCTTTATTCTTGCAGTGAACGGTCCTTGTTCCTTCAGCGAAGCGGTCCTCTTAGAACGGATATCCAATTGCAAAGTGGAACGTCATATCGTCTTTCCAGCATAGTCCGTTCGACGCGGTGCGCCACTGCGAACCGTACGATATACGACTCGGGTCATGCAGCTTGACACCGAAATCGATGCGGAAAATGAGCAGCGACAGGTCAAAACGGATACCTGCGCCGTAACTCCATGCCAGCTGACGGTAGAACTGGTCCCAAAGGAACACACCGCCCGGCTGGTCTATGTACTCATTAATCGTCCATATGTTTCCGGCATCGGTGAACACCGCCAGTTCCAGGAACTTAAGCACCTTGAACCGGTACTCCAGGTTCATATCCAGCCGGATATCACCCACCTGCAGGTCATACACCATCCGGCTGCCGTCGCCGCGGAAGGTACCGGGACCGAGGGTGCGGGCCTGCCAGCCACGAATACCGTTGGCTCCGCCGCCGAAATAGCGCTTGGTGAACGGCACGGCATCCGCATTGAGGTACGGCACAACGACACCTACGCCCACATGACCGACCAGATGATGCTTCGGCGTGATGATACCATGGTAGGTAAAGTTGACATCTCCCTTGGCATACTGCGCAAACGGTATATTCCACAGTACGTACTTTCCATCCTGATTGACCGGGAAGTTCGTCAGTTTGCTCAAGCCGTACAAGGCGTTACCTGCCGTCTCCACACGCAGTGCCAGCTGCAGATACGAGCGGTTCGGCGTACGCGGGTTATAGGTCGAGTACGTGCCCGAATAGCTCCAGTCCAGAATCAGATGGTCCTCATAACTGGCGCGCAGCACCGATGACTTGGCGAAGAACTGGTTGTAGAACTGCTGGCTCATCCACGGCAGGTAGATGTAACTGATATCAATCAGGTTGAACTGGTGCGTCCACCGGCTGCCCGGATTACGCGGCACGAGATAACTCAGTCCGGCATTGGCGATGGTACGCGTGTACTCGTCCGGACGCTGCTGGTAGTTGTAACCGATGTTCACCTTCACGTTGGATGCGAACAGCAGACCCGCTTCGGCCTTGGCTTCGATGGCCTGACCGCCGTTGGCACGCCATTCATACGAAGCACGACCGCCCAGCGTCAGCACCTCCGCACCGTGGAACAGGTTCTTGTTGCTGAAGTTCAGACCTAATGCCACTCCCCAATCACCCGCACTGTACGTACCCTCCAACTCGGCACCGATCGTGTTCAGTCGTCCGCGCGACACCGTCACATAGCAGTCCAGCAGCGAGTCGCCGACCGGCGTGAATGCGATATCCACATACTTGACAGGCGCCAAGGCATTCATTCGCGCATAGGTCCGCTCCACACGCCACTCGGCGTACAACTCGCGATTACGGATGCGGCTGGAATGACGCAACGCGTTCTTGCGCAGGAAACTGCGGCCCACCCAGGTATATTCGTTGCCGAACTTGTCGCTGTCGCAAACCAACTCGACGGAGTCCGGCAGATAAGCCGGCTCGTAGTCTATCTGGTAGTGGGTCTTGCGCACCGTGTAGCGGGTCTGCAACCGACGGTAATCCGCCGAGTCCATATACACTACATACGGCGCCAGGTGAATACGTATATCCACCTCATGGCTGTTAAGCGAACTGTCCGCCGTGAACTCAAGCATCGATTTTTCGAAATAGAAATAGCCTCTGTTGCGCATCATGGAGGTGATACGTTCCCGCTCCTCGTCCAGCACCTCGGAGGAGAACTGCTGCCCCGGCCGAACGCGGCAACGCTCATCACGCGCGAGGTCCGCCACTTCCTGGATCGGGATATCCACCTCATACTGCCGCACTTTGTAGGGCTGATTCGCCGTCACCAGATAGGTGAGGTTGACCTTCCGGTTCTTGACAGACATCACCGTGTCCACCTCCGCATGGAAATAACCCATGTTACTCATCTGCTGCCGGAGCTGCGCCATGCTGATGCGCGTCAGGTCCTCGTCATAGATAACCGGCGCCTCACCCATCTTATGCGCGTTCTCCGCCAGACGCTTCTTGTTCTTCGTCGTCGTGTCCGTGGGAGCGGTGTTGTAGATATGCAGCTGCAGTTTCCAGAATCCGAAAATCTCCGTGTTCTGTTTCTGACGCAGGTAATTGCGTAACGCCCCTTCGTCCACCATCTTGTCGTCCGTGCACTTCACCTTCGCTTTGTTCAGCAGGTACTTGTCCTGCGGCACGAACTTCGTCGTGTTGCACGAGCAGACTGCCAACAGCCAAATGCCGAGAGTCAGGACCTTAAACCCATATGTGCGTAATACGCGTAACATAATTAGCGTGCAAAATTACAAAAATATTTGCATATATGCAAAAAAAATCGTACTTTTGCACCCGATTTAGGGATTATTATGGATAAAATCAGCAAATCGCAGGTCAAACTTATAAAAAGTTTGCAGCAAAAGAAATACCGGGACGAATACGGCCTCTTTGTCGCCGAAGGTGAAAAATGCGTGGAAGAACTGCGCAAAGGCTTCGAGTTGGTACACCTGTACCGTGAAGGCGAGAATGCCACGCGGTCCGAGATCGAGCAAATGTCCGGTCTCCGCACACCCCAAGGCGTCATTGCTGTTTTCAAGAAGCCCCTCATCTCCCTCCCCTTAGGGGGAGGGCCGGGGTGGGGTTTTGAAGGGCCGGGGTGGGTTTTTCTCCTCCTCGCCTTAGACGGCATCCAGGACCCCGGCAACCTCGGTACGATCATCCGTACCTGTGACTGGTTCGGCGTGCATGATATCTTCTGCTCCCTCGACACCGCCGACTGCTATAATCCCAAGGTCGTACAGGCCACCATGGGTGCCCTCGCCCGCGTCCGGCTCCATTACGTCAACCTACCCCAATGGCTCAAGGAATTACGAATGACGAATGAAGAATTACGAATTTATGGCACCCTGCTCGATGGCCAGGACATGTATGAGGTGCTACAATCCCCTTGCCCCTCACGGGGAAAGGATGGGAAAGGGGCTTCTCTCATCATCATGGGCAACGAGGGCAACGGCATTTCGTACGAGGTGCGTCCCTTCATCACCCACCCCATCCGCATCCCTTCCTATCCAAAAAACGCTGAGACTTCGGAAAGCCTCAACGTCTCTATAGCCACGGCGATTGTGCTCGCCGAGTTCCGCCGTCCCTGATCACTTGTTCAGGTCGTTGAACCGGCGCCGTGCCGTGCGGTAGGATATACGTGCGTCGGTGTAGGCGTTCTCCGCCTGCAGCAGCAAAGCCTCCGCCTCCATCAGCTCCGTCATCGTTCCCACGCCCGCCTGGTAGTTCATCATCGCCACGCGGTAGTTCTCCTGCGCGAGGTCACGACTGGCGCGGTGCTGGTCCAGCAGTTTGACCGACTCGGTCAATCGGTCCAACACCTGCCTGTTCTGCAGGTCCATCTTGCCTCGCAGGTCCTTGAGCATCATCTCCGCCTGCTCGATCTGCCAGTTGTGCTGTTTGAGCTTATGGCTCGTCTCGCCCCAACCGGTCAAAGGGATGGTCAGATTGATAAACGCCACTCCGTTGATATTGTGTTTCTCGAAGAAATTGGAGTAACCTCCGCTCACGCCCAACCCGAGATGAGGCAGCGTCTCGCCGAGCGTCAGACGTTTCATGAACTTGTTGTACTCCAGATTTTTCTCCAGCAGTTTTGCCTCCGGACGACCTTCGATACTGATTGTCTGTAAATCAGTCAGCACAGGCTGCACCTCTTCCTCTTCGGTAAAGGTCTCCAGCTGCAGATCATCCGTGTATGGCTGACCGATGAGATGACACAGCAGCCGTCCTGCCAACTGGATACCGTTCTCCAGCTGCATCGATTTGGTGGCTATCTCATTCTGTTTCAGTTGCACACGCAGGATATCATTGGTGGTCACCAAGCCGTGGTTGTATGCCGAGGTGGCCACTTGGTTGATAGTGTCCAGCAGTTCGACCGCTTTGTTAACCGTAGCCCGTTTCTCCATCAAGCCCGCCACTAACCAGTATGTCTCTGTCACCTCTTGCAGCACTTCGCGCTCGCTCATCTCCTGCTTGAGTTCCGCTACGTCGATGCCTAATTTGGCCAGTTTGTTCGCGGTCACGATCTGTCCGCCCCAATACACGGGTTGCACCGCGCGTAACTGCGCCGTAGCGCCCCATCGCATCCACTTCACCTCCGAACTCAGCTTGACAGTCGAATCGGACGCATGGGCCAGTTCATTCAGCAGGTCGAATGCGTCCTTGAGGAAGTCACTCGTCTGGCCCTGCAGACCCATCTCCGTCACATCGACGTTCACCAGCGGTTTGGCGGCGCCGAAAGTGAAGGCGTTGATGCCTGCCTGCGGAAAATATTTCCACAGCATCTGCTTCTTCACCTCGCGTGCAATGAGCACATCGAGCTGCGCGGAACGGATGGTGCAGTTATGTTGTTGCGCACTCCGCAGACACGAATCCAGAGTCAGCACCGGCTGCTGCGCATCCGCCAGCAACCAGCAGCTGATAGCAATCAGCCCTGTAATCAATCGTTTATTTCTCATAGCGACGTGTTGATTTTTCAAATAGTTTCCAATAAGCCACAGGCAGCAGAGTCACTACCATCGGCATCGTCAGGATAGCGCCGAAGCAAATCACGACGCCCATCGGCATCCATAGGTCTGTAGCCGCCAGAATCATCGGCACCACACCCAACGCCGTAGTGGCGGTGGTAAGGAAGATCGGACGCATACGCCGTTGGCCGGCCAGGTACGCCGCCTCCCGTGCGGTCTTATGCTCGTGGTTCACCAGATGGTCCGAATACTCGTACATGATAATCGCGTTGCGCACGATAATACCGATCAGCGAGATGACACCCAGGATAGCCGTCACAGACACCGCAAGGCCGAACATCCACATACCGATGGCCGAACCGAAGAGGCAGAGCATACTCGAACTGAGTGCCAGGAAGGATATATTCAGTTTCTTGAAGTGATAAACCAGCAGCACCAGCAGCACCAGCAGAGCGGCACCGACAGAAGCCACAAGGCCTGGCATCATGACCAAAGCCTGCGCATATGCGCCGCCGTAAGTGATTTTTACGCCGTCCGGCAGGTCTTTCTCCATCTTCTTCACGTACCGGATGATCGGTTTGGTGGCCTTGATAGCCGGCACTTTGCCGCGCGTGTCTGCCGCTACGGTTATCGTGCGGATACTGTTGCGCCGTTTGATCTGCGCATGGTGGAAATCAGGCTCTATCTCTGCCACTTGGCGCAGCGGCACCCATACGCCCGGCAGCACCGTCGGTATCATCTGGTTGCCTATATCGGAGTAATTGAGCGAGTCGGCACCGATGGTATAAAGCATCACCGGTGTCTTGTAGCCGTCCTCCCACAACGCCGTCATGCCGCGTCCGTGCAACAGACCGTGCAGGTACAGCGACAGCGTCGCCTGGGTGATGCCCAATCGGCCCGCTTCGTCGTCTTTCAGGCGCAGACGGATAGTCTGGGCCGTCTCGTCGTAATCCGAGTGAACCCACGTCAACTCCGGGAACTGCGACATAAACGCTTTCAGCGTGTCGGCTATCACTTCCAGTTCGCCGATATCCGAACCCTGCACATGCACCTCTATCGGGTTTCCTACCGCCTGATAGTCCAACCGCTTGAAGCGGCAGAACGCATGCGGGAACGCATTCTCATACAGCGGCTGGTACTGCTCGATCAGGTCCACCGTCGCCTCCGCCGAAACGGTGTTGACGATGAACTGCGCGTAGTTGTCGCCGCCTATCTGCGGGGCATACGTCGCATGGAAACGCGGACTGGACATACCCACGAACGCCGTCACGCTCTCCACGCGCTCATCGGCGTTCAGCGCACTGCCCAGACTGTCCACCACCGCCTGCGTCTGCGCCAGTGACGAACCTTCCGTCAGGTGGATCTCCACCGCAAAACAGTCGCGGTTGGCCTTAGGCATCAATTGGATATCCAGACGCGTGAACAGGAACGCACCGAAGGCCACCAGACCGAGGCTCAGACCGATGGTCCACCACGGATGGCGGAAACAGAGGTCTAACAGTTTCTGATAACCGTTCTGCAGCGCAGTGAAGAACGCATTCTGCCCGCGCTCGATAAGCGTCGGCTTGGCGTCGGCCGGCTTGCGGCGGATGAAACGGCTGGCCATGAACGGTATGATCCATACGGCGTATAATATACTGCAGGTCAGGGCGATGAAGATAGCCCACGGGAACAGTTTGATGAAGTCCGCGATAGGACCGGTCATCAAGCCCAGCATCGGGAAGAACATGCCCGATATAGACGTGGTGGCAAGCACCATCGGCACGAACAGGTCACGCGTGGACACAGCCGCGGAGTACCACCGCGAGTGTCCTTGGGACAACAACTCGCTGTATCCGTCTATCACGATAACCGAGTCGTCCACCACCATACCCAGCACCACAATCAGGGCCGCCAGCGTTACGGTGTTCAACTCAAGACCCGCCACGTACATGATACCCAGTGTGATGGCGATACACACCGGCAGACCGGTCGAGCTGACCAGCGCCGTGCGCAGTGGAAAGAGGATCATCATCACCAGAATGACGATGACTACGGAGATGACCAGGTCCTTGAGGAACGACCGCACACTCTCATCTACCACACGCGGCTGGTCCGTCACTTTGTGCATCTCTACGTCCGGCGGCAACGTCGCTTTCATGTGTGCCAGCACCTCGTCCACCTTCTCGCCGAACGCCACGATATTGTTGCCCGGCTGCATCTCGATATTCAGCATCACGCACGATCCTTCCCCGTGCTCGCACGAATGCAGGATGTACTGCGTGGGTTTCTTGTATCTTCGTTCAATCGTCGCTACATCTTTCAGACGGATAATCTGATTGGTAACCGGGTCGGAGAAAACGATCTGTTCGCCTAACTCATATTCGGTCCGGTACGGTACATCCACGTGGATCAGCGCCGCGCCCGACTCATTGTCTATCTCACCCGTCATCGAGCGCAGACCTTGCGCCGCCAGACGCGCCATGATGATGTTCTGGTTCACCGAGAACTTCGTCATCCGGTCCACGTCCAGCAGGATAGCTATCTCTTCGTGCTGCAGTCCAAGCAACTTGATACTGCCTATCTCGTCTATGTCGCGCAGACGGTCACCCACCATGCGGGCGTAGTCCTCCATCTCGCGGGGCGGACGCTCGGGGCTCTCCATCGCCAGCAGGATACTGCTCGTGTTGCCGAAATCGTCTATCACAGCCACGGCCAGCAGACCCGTAGGAAGCTGCATCTGCTTGAGCAGACTCAGACCGCCGCGGATCTTCGCCCAGGCCTCGTTGCTGTTCGTCACCTTCGGCGACAGCGCCGCGAAGATGTAGCACATTCCGTCCTTGTTCAGGCTGTACGTGTTGCGTTTGTCTATCTCTTTGAATGTGAATAAATACTGCTCGATCGGCTTGGCCACTTGTTCCTCCACCTCTTGCGCCGTAGCGCCGGGGAACACCGCCACCACCAGTCCCTGACGGATGGTCACCTGCGGGAACTCATCCTTGTTCATCTTATCCAGGGAGAAGATGCCGAACAGTACCAGCACACCCACTATCGCGTAGATAATACGATAGTTCCGCATCGCGGATTCTATGTGATTACGTGCACTCATATTAGAATGTTACAGCTGCGCCGTTATACATTTTCTGATACCCTTTGCTGATAATCGTATCGCCCAGTTCGATGCCCTCGGAGATCAGTACGCCGTTCTCCACAAAATCGCTGATGGTAACCATTCTGCGCTCGGCACGGCCGTTCTTCAGCGCCCATACGCTGTGCCCGCGTTGCTGCGTCTGGATACAGCCGGCGGAGATGATAAATCCGTTTTGCTTGTGATGCGATACCACGGCGCGGCACACCATTCCCGGAAGCAGATACTGCGTTGCCTCCGGAGACAGGATACGTGCCTTCACGCGGTAGGTGTGCGCCAGACGCGTGGCGCTGATGCCTTTCTCGAATATCTCCGCGTCGAACTGCTTGTCCAGCGACGGCTGGGTGACGAGAATATGCGTGCCCTGAACCAGGCTGCCCACCTCGCTCTCCGGTACGGTGAACTCCATATAATAGGAGGACAGGTTCACCAGTTCGCCTATCGGCTGACCGGGGCTAACCATCTGGCCTACGGCCCAGCCTGACAGCGTCACAATACCGTCCTGCGGAGCGCGTAACTCGCAGTCTTCGAAGCGCTTGCGCGCAGAGATGGTCATCGAGCGCGCCTTCTCCAGGTTCGTCTCCATCTCCACCCATTTGACGTCACTGATACCGCCTTCCGCATGGAGCGGTTTGAGACGGCGGTAACCGTCCTGCGCTTGTGCATACACCGCATCCGCGCTCTCTAATAGCGCCTTGGCTTGCGTGCTGTCCACACTCGCTATCAGCTGACCCGCTTTCACGTAGTCGCCGCTCTTCACATAGATGCCGTTCAACTGGCCGCCAAGCGGGAACACCAGTGATATCTCTACATCCGGACGGATCTCACCCACATACGTGTCTTCCACCATGCGGCTGCCCTCGCCCACCACCTCAATCTCTACCGGCAGTGGCTTGTCCGTCAGGTAACTGTACTTCGATTTTTTCGAACATCCGGCCAGTACCAGCAGGCAGGCCAGACCAAAAACGATTTTTCTCATACCTTGAAATCAATAATTATCTTCTTTGCGGTAACCGCTCCATTCGAATATCTTTTGCTCGAAAAGCTGCTGCAGACCCCATCGGTAGGAGTTGCCCCATGCGTACCACGTGCTGCATAGCTCAATCATGTTTTTCGCCACCTCGTCGGCCGGTGTGTCTGCCGTCAAAGCCGGCATGTCGAACAGGATACGTCCCTCCAGATTGAGGTACCGGCGTGCGTTCTCGAAATCGCCCTTCAGCACGTACGTCACCACATAGAGGCGTACGCACGGCTCGTACAGCATGTAGGCAATCGGGGCGTAGTCGTCCTCGTCCCAGTTGGCGGGCAACGGCGGTAAGGTCTGCATCCGTTCCTGCAGCACGTCCAGCGCACGTGCATAGTCATGCTGCATCAGCGCGCACTCAACCTGCATCTGCATGTATTCGTTGACCAGCGTGGTGTCGTTGATGGCCTGCACACCCTTCGCCCGTTTGGCTATCTGGCGGTACAGCTTGCGACTCGGGCCGTCCTTGCTCAGTCGGCTGCCGAACTCGGTCAGACGCCACTCGTAGTACGCCTTGCTCCCTCGTTCGAGGGCCGGCAGGGGGATGACTTCGTTGCACACCGCCAAAGCTCGTTCCAGGCACTGCAGCGTGTCCTTGGCGCCGTTGTTCACCTCCGTATAGACGCAGTTGAACTCGCGCAAGGCCTCCACGTACTTGCTTGCCGCCTCGATATACGCCGGCGTGTTAGCTCCGTACAGACGCTTCGTGATGCGCGCATGGGCATCGAAGATATCGATATAATCGGTATAGCTGACCGGCCGCATGTAGCTCGCTGCTTCCAGGGAGCCCATCTGGAATTCCAACTCGCCGTACTCGTCATACGACAGATAGGGAAACGAGTCCCTGTTGCAGTACCACGCGTACTCGCTGGCGGTCAGGGAGTCCCATCGCGCCAAATCGCGCCACAGGTTCGCCAACGCGTGGTACTGGGCGTACTCGGCTTCTTCCCACGTGTTTTCCGTGACCAGCGAATCCACCACCTCATCCTCTTGGGGCAAGGCCGGCATAGGGGCTTCTTCTTCCGGGCTGATACTATAGCAAGGCAGCCACAAGGCTGCCAGTACTACGAGTGTGACCAGTTTTTTCATTAATACGCACTCATTTGTTGTTTGACGGTCTGATTGATGAAGTCCGCGAACTCCTGCACGCTCATCTGACCTTTCTCTTCGGCTCCTTGCTGACGAACGGACACAAGGCCCTGCTCCGCCTCTTTCTCGCCGACGATGAGCATGTACGGGATGCGCTTCAGCTCGTTGTCGCGTATCTTGCGGCCCAGCTTCTCGTTGCGGTCATCGACGATCACGCGAA
>Ga0265298_10002386_pt1 | contig 26230 bp, 23 predicted proteins | sample AusTroGonzalo_MG_3_FD_193486 | JGI IMG/M metagenome (GOLD analysis project Ga0265298, IMG submission 193486) | Bovine rumen microbial communities from tropical cattle in Woodstock, Queensland, Australia - Gonzalo_01 | ecosystem: Host-associated > Mammals > Digestive system > Stomach > Rumen ...
TCAGCATCGGACGAAAGAATCGTTTGGCGGCAGACTCGGTCTTGATATCTCTGTGGAATAGCAAATGGCCCATTACTGGACTCATACCAACCTTCTCAGCTAATTCCTTAGCTGCTTGAAGTCGTTCGGGTGTAGGCTGTTCGTAATTCCATTTGAAGTGCATTTATATATTTCGTTTTTATTTATTTCTTTAGGCAGGTGTGAAAGATAAAAAAGATACGAATCCATCACGATGCGCAAAGTTACGAAATATATTTCTAATTAATGTATGTTCTGTCGGATTTTTAACAGAATGATAGTGTTTTTTACAAAAAAAGAATAGCTCCGAGCGTTTCAATGGAACACTCGGAGCATTTCAATGGATCACTCTGAGCGTTTCAATGAAACACTCAGCGCGTCTTTATGATTTACTTCGCGTCGCGAATAGCAGCTACGCCAGGAAGTACTTTACCCTCGATAGCCTCGAGCAGAGCACCACCACCAGTAGAGATGTAGCTTACCTTATCAGCCAGACCGAACTTGTTGACACAAGCAACAGAGTCACCACCACCGATCAGTGAGAATGCGCCCTCAGCAGTTGCCTTAGCGATAGCTTCGCCGATAGCACGTGAACCAGCGGTGAATGCGTCGCACTCGAACACACCTGCAGGACCGTTCCACAGAATGGTCTTTGCGCCTGCGATAGCTGCTGCGAATGCCTTCTGGCTTTCTACGCCAGCGTCAACACCTTCGAAGCCAGCAGGAACCTTGTTGGCAGGGCAAGTGATGATCTCAGCACCAGCCTTCACGCTCATAGTGCCGAAGTCGAGACCGTTAGTAGCGGTGCAGTCGCTGCCCAGAACGAGTTCTACGCCGTTCTTCTTAGCCAGCTCCTCAACGCCCAGAGCAACGTCGAGTTTATCCATCTCAACGATTGACTCACCGATCTCACCACCGTGAGCCTTTGCGAAGGTGTAGGTCATACCACCGCAGAGGATGAGCTTATCAACCTTACCAAGCAGGTTCTCGATGATACCGATCTTAGAAGACACCTTAGAACCACCCATGATGGCAACGAATGGACGCTTGATGTTTGAGAGCACGTTGTCAACGGCTGTTACCTCTTTCTCCATCAGCAGGCCCAGCATCTTGTTGTTTGCGTCGAAGTAGTCAGCGATAACTGCGGTAGAAGCGTGCTTACGGTGAGCAGTACCGAAGGCATCCATCACGTAGCAGTCAGCATAAGAAGCCAAAGTCTTGGCGAAATCCTTCTGACGAGCCTTCATTTCCTTCTTAGCAGCCTCGTAAGCGGGATCTTCCTTGTCGATTCCGACGGGCTTACCTTCCTCTTCAGGATAGTAGCGGAGATTCTCAAGCAGCAGAGCCTCACCCATCTTCAGAGCCTTAGCGGCATCAGCAGCCTTAGCACAGTCGGGAGCGAATGCTACAGGAGCACCGAGTGCCTTCTCGACAGCCTCGCGAATCTGACCAAGAGACATCTTGGGGTTCACCTTTCCTTTGGGCTTGCCCATGTGGCTCATGATGATCAGAGCACCGCCATCAGCCAACACCTTCTTCAGTGTGGGAAGAGCGCCACGGATACGAGTGTCATCGGTAATCTTACCATTCTCATCGAGGGGCACGTTGAAGTCTACGCGCACGATTGCCTTTTTGCCGGCAAAGTTGAATTCATTAATCGTCATAGTCGTTTGTAAATTATAAAATAATGTGAACTATCGTAGATGTTATGTGAGTCATTTGCTCAAATCGCACGCAAAATTACTAATAAATCTCATCAAATGTTTCTTCGACGCTTATTTTTATGTTTTTTTTGCGCTCCATGATGCGTTCTGCTAACTATGGTTATCAATCGAAATACTATTTTCATAATAAAATATTGTAAAACCCACACATAATGATATGAGTTTTTCATTATTTTGTGCAAAAAAGTAACAAATCGTTTGGCAGTTTCGTGAAAATAACGTACTTTTGTCGCCGTTAAACGAAAAATGAAGGAAAAATGACAAGTTTGAACCTGATTAGCAACATTATTATTATTCGACTGCGTGAATGTAGCCGGAAGTGATGGGGTATGCAGGTAATCAAAATTGAATTTTGAAAATTAAATGATACAGAGCCTTTCTCACTTCCGGGTGCAGAAAGGCTTTTTTCATTGTAAAAAGGCGAAAGGGCGAAATAACGTCATAACGCCGAATTGTAATAACGAAACAACGTAATAACGACACAAAAAAAAGACAAGAAAACGATGAGAGACAGATTGTTTATTTTCGACACAACGCTCCGCGACGGCGAACAGGTGCCCGGATGCCAGTTGAACACCATTGAGAAGATTCAGGTGGCGAAGGCGCTTGAGCAGCTGGGCGTCGACGTGATCGAAGCAGGATTCCCCATTAGCAGTCCCGGTGACTACAATTCAGTGATTGAGATTTCAAAGGCGGTGACGTGGCCCACCATCTGTGCGCTGACGCGAGCCGTTGAGAAAGACATCGACGTAGCTGCCGAGGCGCTGCAATACGCTAAGCACAAGCGTATTCACACGGGTATAGGCACGAGCGACGAGCACATCAAGTACAAGTTCAACTCTACCCGCGAGGAAATCATTGAGCGTGCGGTCAGGGCGGTGAAATACGCCAAGAAATATGTCGAAGACGTAGAGTTCTACGCCGAGGATGCCGGACGTACCGACAACGAGTATCTGGCGCAGGTCGTAGAGGCCGTCATCAAGGCTGGTGCTACGGTGGTGAACATTCCTGATACCACGGGCTACTGTCTGCCCGACGAGTTCGGCGGTAAAATCCGTTATCTGATGGAGCATGTCGATGGTGTTGAGCGCGCCATCATCTCCACCCATTGCCACAACGACTTGGGAATGGCTACGGCCAATACGCTGGAGGGCGTGCTGAACGGTGCCCGACAGGTAGAGGTGACCATCAATGGTATAGGCGAGCGTGCCGGCAATACCAGTCTGGAAGAGATTGCAATGATTCTGAAATGTCATAAGGGCATCAGCATCGACACGAATATCAACACGCAGAAAATCTATCCCACCAGCCGAATGGTGAGCAGCCTCATGAACATGCCCGTTCAGCCCAACAAGGCTATCGTGGGCCGTAATGCCTTTGCCCACAGCAGCGGCATCCATCAGGACGGCGTGCTGAAGAATGTACATACTTACGAAATCATTGACCCGAAGGATGTGGGCATCGACGATAACTCTATCGTGCTGACCGCCCGCAGCGGCCGTGCTGCCTTGAAGCACCGCCTGCACGTGAACGGCGTAGATCTCTCGGAGGAGAAGCTGGACAAGGTGTATGAGCGCTTCCTGGAACTGGCCGACCAGAAGAAGGAGGTGAACGATGGCGACGTGCTGATGCTGGCAGGCGCCGATACCGCCGACCAGCACGCCGTAAGGCTCGACTTCCTGCAGGTGACGACGGGCAAGGGCGTGAAGAGCGTGGCTTCGATAGGACTGGATATCAGCGGACAGAAGTTTGAGGCCGCTTCGAGCGGTAACGGTCCCGTTGATGCGGCTATCAAGGCGCTGAAGAAAATCATCATGAAGCAGATGACGCTGAAGGAGTTCACCATCCAGGCTATCTCAAAAGGCTCGGACGATGTGGGAAAGGTTCACATGCAGGTAGAGTACAACGGACAGATGTACTACGGCTTCGGTGCCAATACCGATATCGTCACCGCATCGGTTGAAGCCTATATCGACTGTATCAACAAGTTCAAAAAGAGCGACGACTAACATACGGACAAAAGCAATAAATCAATGAATACATTATTCGATAAGATATGGGATAAGCATATCGTCCAAAAGATAGACGATGGTCCCACTCAACTATATATAGATCGTCTCTACTGTCATGAGGTGACCTCGCCTCAGGCTTTCGACGGCATGAGAGCACGCGGTTTGCGCTGTTTCCGTCCAGAGCGCATCTACTGTATGCCCGACCATAATACGCCAACACATGATCAAGATAAGCCTATCGAAGACCCTGTATCAAGGAAACAGGTCGATACGTTAGAGAAGAATGCCCGTGAGTTTGGATTAACCCATTTTGGCATGATGTCGAAGGACAATGGTATCATCCATGTGGTGGGTCCTGAGAAGGGGCTCTCGCTTCCTGGAATGACCATTGTCTGTGGCGACAGTCATACCAGTACGCACGGGGCGATGGGAGCGATTGCCTTTGGTATTGGCACGTCAGAGGTTGAGATGGTTATGGCCAGCCAATGTATCCTTCAGCAGAAGCCCAAGTCGATGCGCATCAGTATCAACGGAACGCTCGTCAAAGGGGTTACTCCCAAGGATGTTGCTCTTTACCTGATGGCTCAGATTTCCACCAGCGGCGCTACAGGTTATTTCATTGAATATGCTGGCGATGTGGTGAAAAACATGTCGATGGAGGGTCGCCTGACCTTATGTAATCTGTCGATCGAGATGGGAGCACGTGGTGGCTTTATCGCACCCGATGAAACCACATTTGAGTATATCAAAGGACGCGAACATGCTCCCAAAGGTGAAGAGTGGGATAGGGCAGTAAACTATTGGAAAACGCTTCGTAGCGATGATGACGCCATCTTCGATAAAGAACTGATATTCAGCGCCGAAGATATCGAACCAAGAATTACTTATGGAACCAATCCTGGCATGGGTATTGGTATTACCGAGACGATTCCTCAGACGCCCTCTGCCAGCGATGGAATCGACAGTTTTCTCAAATCCCTGAATTACATGGGATTCAAGCCCGGCGAGAAAGTGTTAGGCAAAAAGATCGACTATGTCTTTCTGGGTGCGTGCACCAATGGACGCATAGAGGACTTCCGTGCCTTTGCCTCGATGGTGAAAGGAAGGAAGAAAGCCGATGATGTCGTAGCTTGGTTGGTGCCAGGTTCGTGGGCCGTTGACCATCAGATACGTGAGGAAGGTATTGACCGCATACTGCAAGAAGCAGGTTTCGAGATTCGCCAGCCAGGCTGTTCAGCCTGCTTGGCTATGAACGACGATAAGGTGCCTGCAGGCAAGTACTGCGTCTCCACTTCCAACCGCAATTTCGAGGGACGTCAAGGTCCCGGTGCGAGAACCATTCTCTGCTCGCCACTTGTAGCTGCTGCGGCAGCCGTCACAGGAGTAATCACTGATCCGAGGACTTTAATTTAACTAGACTACCGACAATGAAACAGAAATTTGATATTATAACCTCCACCTGCGTTCCTCTTCCTTTAGAGAACGTGGATACCGACCAGATTATCCCTGCACGCTTCCTGAAAGCGACCGACAAAGAAGGCTTCGGCGAGAATCTCTTTCGCGACTGGCGTTACGACAAGGAGGGCAATCCCATAAAGGACTTTGTGCTGAACAATCCTCTTTATAGCGGATGTATCCTTGTGGCAGGAAAGAATTTCGGCTCTGGCTCATCGCGCGAACATGCTGCCTGGGCGATTGCGGGTTACGGATTCCGTGTGGTTATCAGCTCTTTCTTCGCCGATATTCACAAGAACAACGAACTCAACAATTTCGTGTTGCCTGTGGTCGTATCAGAACAATTTCTCGCTGAACTGTTCGACACCATCAGTCGCGACCCGAAGATGGAGGTCGAGGTGGACCTGCCTAACCAGACAGTGACCAACAAGACTACTGGCCGTCAAGAACATTTCGACATCAACAGATACAAGAAACATTGTCTGATGAACGGACATGACGATATCGATTTCCTTGTAGAATCAAAGTCTAAAATAGAGGAGTGGGAAAATGAAACAACGATTTGTTGAGATTATGGATTCTACGCTCCGTGATGGCGAACAGACCAGCGGAGTGAGCTTTCTTCCTCATGAGAAGCTGATGATTGCCCGCATGCTGCTGGGCGACCTGAACGTCGATCGTATCGAAGTAGGTTCAGCACGTGTGTCCGCAGGAGAGAAAGAGGCGGTCGAGATGATTTGCCGATATGCCCGACAAAACGGATGTATCGACAAGGTAGAGGTGTTGGGCTTCGTCGATGGTCATGTGTCGGTCGATTGGGTGAAGAATGCTGGATGCACGATGCTCAATCTGCTCGTCAAAGGCTCTCTGAGACATTGTCAGGAACAGCTGCGGAAGACACCCGAGGAACATATTGCAGACATCATGGAAGTGCTTCGATATGCCGATGAACAGGGAATCGGTGTGAATCTGTATCTCGAAGACTGGTCGAGCGGCATGAAGGACTCGCCTGAGTATGTCTATCAGCTCATGGATGCTTTGGTCAAGACGCCCGTAAAGCGCTTCATGCTTCCAGACACATTGGGTATCATGAACCCTCTCCAGGTGGTCGAGTATTTTCGTAAGATGCTGAAACGATACCCCGATGTCCACTTCGATTTCCATGCCCACAATGACTATGACTTAGCCGTTTCCAACTCCTTGGCAGCTGCATTGAGTGGCGCGCGCGGACTTCATGTGACAGTAAATGGCTTGGGTGAGCGTTGTGGCAATGCTCCTCTCTCGAGCGTCCAGGTGATCCTGAAGGACCAGTTCAATGCGAAGACAAGCATCAAAGAAAACAAGCTGAATTCCATCAGCCGACTGGTGGAGAGCTACAGCGGTATAGCCGTTGCCCCCAATCAGCCTATCATCGGCGATAATGTGTTCACGCAGGTAGCGGGTGTCCATGCTGATGGCGACCAGAAAGGTGGTCTTTACCACAATCTCCTGATGCCGGAACGTTTTGGTCGCAAACGCAACTATGCGATGGGCAAAACGAGTGGCAAAGCTAATATCGCTAAGAACTTGGAGGAACTGGGATTGGAACTGACACCAGAGCAGACACAGCGTGTCACAAAGCGCATTACGGAGCTGGGCGACCGCAAGGAAGTGGTCACGCTCGATGACCTTCCCTTCATCGTCAGCGATGTACTGAAACACGACGTAACAGAGGATAAGGTAAAGTTGGTAAGTTACCAAGTATCACTGGCTTACGGACTCAAACCTTTAGCAAACGTAAAAGTAGAAATCAATGGTTCACAGTATGAAGCCAACTCGGCTGGCGACGGTCAGTATGATGCCTTTGTGAAGGCGCTACGAAAGATTTACAAAGAGAATCTGAATCGCACCTTCCCGTTGCTCGAAAACTATGCCGTCTCTATCCCGCCAGGCGGACGTACGGATGCCTTGGTGCAGACGGTGATTACTTGGCAGATGGGGGATGGCCGCTTATTGCGCACGCGAGGACTGAATGCCGACCAGACGGAAGCAGCCATCAAGGCAACCATCAAGATGCTGAACATCATTGAAGCTTAGAGCCCTCAATCAGCTTAGGACACAAACTAGACAATTCGCATTTCTCGCAGTGAGGTGCACGCGAGGTACATACATAACGGCCGTGCAGCAACAACCAGTGGTGAGCACGAGGAACATACTCCTTGGGGATATTTCTCATCAACGTCTGTTCCACCTTATAGGGCGTGTTATCGCTTTTGCCAACAAGACCGAGACGATGACTCACGCGGAACACGTGCGTATCGACGGCCATCGTTGCCTGTCCGAAGGCTACGGCCTGTATGACATTAGCCGTCTTGCGGCCCACGCCAGGCAGATCCAAGAGCTGATTCATGTCCGATGGCACCTCCCCGTTGTACCTATCATATATGATGCGCGCCATCTCGATCAAATGGCTCGATTTCGCGTTAGGGTAGGACACGCTCTTGATATATTCGTAGATTTCATCAACTTCGGCCTCGGCCATCGCTTTGGCGTCAGGGTAACGGCGAAACAGTTCAGGCGTCACCTGGTTCACGCGCTTGTCCGTGCATTGCGCACTAAGCACAACAGCCACCAACAGCTGAAACACGCTGCCGAAATCAAGCTCAGTGGTCACCTCAGGCATTTGTTCAAGGAAATGCGCAATGATTCTTTCATATCGTTCTTTTCGAGTCATCTATCTATAGGATTAGAAAATGGAATAAATTCTTTTACAAATAACCCTTTTATGATTATTTGAATGCAAAAATACAGAAAAAACTAAAAAAGTGCAAGAATATTTTGCTTTTTCGTATCAATTTGATAACTTTGCACTTCGAAATTTATTAGTTAATCCTTTGACGCACCTTCGAGCAAGGCGGGTTTGGACTCACAAGACGACGGCTCTCGTGTAGGGCTGGCAGGGCCAAGAGGACAAGTAAAACTTTTTAAAACTTTTGCAATTATGGCAGAAATGAATTTTGGTGGCGTTGTTGAGACTGTTGTCACCAGCAAGGAATTCTCACTGGAGAAAGCACGTGAAGTATTGAAGAATGAGACCATCGCTGTGATCGGTTATGGTATTCAGGGACCTGGTCAGGCTTGCAACCTGCGCGACAATGGTTTTAATGTCATTGTTGGTCAGCGTGAGGGCAAGACCTACGACAAGGCTGTGGCCGACGGATGGGTACCCGGAAAGACCCTGTTCTCAATCGAAGAGGCAGCCGAGAAAGGTACTATTCTCTGCATGCTGCTGAGCGATGCTGGTCAGATCCAGGTGTGGCCCACCATTAAGAAATATCTTACTGCAGGTAAGACGCTTTACTATTCACACGGCTTTGCCATCAACTGGAGCGACCGCACAGGCGTTGTTCCTCCCAAGGATGTTGATGTAATCATGGTAGCTCCAAAGGGTAGTGGTACCTCTCTTCGCACGATGTTCTGTGAAGGTCGTGGTCTGAACTGCTCATACGCCGTTTATCAGGATGCCAGCGGTAAGGCTGAGGAGAAGACGATCGCCTTTGGTATCGGTATCGGTGCTGGCTATCTGTTCAAGACAACCTTCCAGCGCGAGGCAACCAGCGACCTCACAGGTGAGCGCGGTTCACTGATGGGCGCTATCCAGGGCTTGCTCCTGGCTCAGTACGAAGTGCTGCGTGAGCACGGCCACTCTCCCTCGGAGGCTTTCAACGAGACCGTTGAGGAGCTCACACAGAGCCTTGGCCCGCTCTTTGGCGAGAAGGGTATGGATTGGATGTATGCCAACTGTTCAACCACCGCTCAGCGCGGTGCGCTCGACTGGGCACCCCGTTTCCATGACGCTATCAAGCCTGTGATGGAGTGGCTCTACTACTCAGTACTGACAGGTAACGAGGCACAGATCTCTATCGATTCTAACTCTAAGCCCGACTATCGTGCCGGTCTTGAGAAGGAGCTCGAGGCTATGCGCAATCAGGAGATGTGGCGTGCAGGTGCCGTTGTTCGTCAGCTGCGTCCAGAGAATAGCCAGGACTAATCAGCAATCACTCTCTAAAGAGCCGATTGTCCTCTGACAATCCAATATCAAAAGAGGCGGAATCATCGCGATTCCGTCTCTTCTTTTTGACTCATCGCCATTTTTGAGTTTTTAGCTCACCTCTACGACTAATCGAACTGCCAACATCCCATGCATGAGGTTGCCCCCAGGTTCTGATACCTCTTGATAAGAATTTTTCCCATCGTTGTATGTTTTTTAAGGGTTAATAATTAAGTTTCGGATGTCATTCGCTTGAAGCGTTTACGTCATTCGCTTGAAGCGTTTGCGTCATTTGCTATTTTCAATGCTAGCCGTTGCATCTCAAATGCAGTTGCAAAGGTACAACATTCCCATTGCGGTCAACGAATACTTCCGCATTTTTTCAGAGGACAGGTCATGACACATGCAAAATGTGTTTTCAACCTATTTGTTTGTGCCTCTGAGAATTGTATTATTTAACATTGTGAGACGATGAAAAAGTGGCGGGCGGGCTACTGTTTGAGTAGTTTTTTTTTGTACCTTTGCAGGCCGTAAACTTTAAACATTAAAAAACTGATTTTTTTATTACAAGAAAATGCAAAAGAAAAACTATGTACAGCCTGCCACACAGGTTGTTAAACTGCAGCACGAGTGCGCGCTGCTACAAGCAAGTAAACCGGATTATGACTCTGTAAGTTGGAGTCGTCGAAACGATTATGTTATTGATGAAGATGTGGAGGACCTGTGGCATGAAGAATATTAATAATATCCTGAGTGCACTGACGATAGTAGTAGCACTCACCGCAGGCTTCACTGCCTGCAGCAACGATGAGCTCGCAGCTGAGCAGCCTGTGGAGCAGTCTGTAACGTCACAATCCTACGCCGTGAGCATTCCTGCTACGATGCCCAACAACGATACTCGCGCCGTAGCATTCAGTGGCACGTCGAGCACCAGCACATTCACATCGGCAGAAAAGATATATGTATATAACACTACGAAAAGTGCCATGCTTGGTGGTTATCTGCAGCCCACTAACATCAGCGCCAACGGCAAGGGCTGCGACCTGACGGGTACGCTTTGGGGGAACACCATCGAGGCAGGCGATGAGCTGCAGCTGTTCTATAATATGAATAATCTTTGTAGTTTCCCTGTTGACCATATGTATTATGACAAGGGGATGAATTTGTTTTATTACACTGATCAGGATGGCACACAGTCAACCATAGTCGACGGCGCAGAGGCTACAGCAACCGTGAGTGATTTTTCGGGCGGCACGCTGACCACCACTGCAACCGCATCATTCCAGTCGGTGCAGTCCTTGTTCCGCTTCCAGTTCAAGGACGAAAACAACAACGCCATCAATGTGAAGGAGCTTGAAATCAAGTCTAAGAATGACGCATTGGTGGATGCTTACCGTCCATTGACACCCAATCCTATTGATATGAGGCAATATGCAGACTATGATGTTACCCTCGGCACTGCCACTACTGACTATATCTACGTGGCCATCTGCATTGACGAGACACTTAGTGCTGGCGACGAACTGACCTTTACCGTCGTCGATGCCAACGATAATGAATACAAAGGCACAAGGAGCGTACCTACAGGTGGATTCAAGAATGGCAAGTATTATTACAATACTTCCGCTATCCAGCTAACCAAGGTGCCTGCATACCTTTCTGCTACTACCAGTGACATCGGCAAGGTGATTGGCGCTGATGGCAATATCTATAGCAACTGTGGTGCTGCATACATTGCTGGCACTACCGCCATGGCCATCATCGCCTATATAGGTAGCGATACTGGCGAGCCTAATTTCACCCATGGCTTGGCACTTGCCCTGAAGGATGCTAACCATGGAAACGAATGTAAGTGGAAGACAAGTGATACAAATGACGATCAAACAGAATATGATAACATAGGGACAGCTGTCAATGCTAAGGAATCCGGTCTGGCACTGTCCACAGGAAAGAACAGCAGTACCTATCCAGCCTTCCAGGCGGCAATAAACAACACCATTACTCCAGATGATGGTCTTATTAGTGCCGCAGCACCTTCACAGTGCAGCGGATGGTTCTTGCCATCCATCTACCAGTGGAATAAGATTATAAACGGTTTAAACGGAACTACAGATGGACTTACTGAGAGTTCCAATGACAACCTTAAATATACAGTCGCCAATCAGAAACTCAACAGTGCCAATGGCTATGCAATAAAGGCTTACACATGGGCAAGCACAGAATACAAAAGGATAGGTAATTATTATGCGACAATGTATATTGGGTCTTATGGAAGAGGAACATACACGGAAAAGACCGGCACTAAAAGTGTTCGTGCCGCCTTTGCCTTCTAACGTATTATGCAAGGCACTATATCAAACAAGGCACTGCTTCAATTGAAGCGGTGCCTTGTTTGATACTGAATAGGCTGGTAAAGACGATTGTAAAATGTTTGGTTCTGATTCAAGATGTCTGATTGATCACTCGTAGCGCATCGAGCGGGCAGGGTGGATGACGGAGACAAGGTAGCTAGGGAGGATCAGCACGAACACGCAGATAAGGAGCGTGGCGATGTTGATGAGCAGAACGAGGAACAGATTAAGTTCCATCGGTGCCTCGCTGACATAATAGGTCTGGGGATCAAGACGCACGATACCTGTAGTCATCTGAAGAATGACGATACCGATGCCAAGGATGTTGCCCAGAAGCAGACCGCGCCCGATGATGAACACGGAGAACCAAAGGAACGTGTGACGAATCACGCCGTTGCGGGCACCCAAGGCTTTGAGGATACCAATCATCTGAGTGCGCTCAAGGATGATGATAAGGAGGCCGCTAATCATCGTGAAGCCTGCGAGAAGAATCATCAGGCCTAGGATAATCCACACATTGATGTCGAGCAGTTCAAGCCACGAGAACACCTGTGGATAGGCCTCAAGAATAGTGCGCGAGGAATAGATATTGCCATACTTGTCGAGCGTGCGATTGACCGTCTTCACCACATTCTCACTAGTGGATTCGAGCTCGTCAAAATTGTTGATGAGCAGTTCGGCTCCTGAGTATTGATTGGCGAACCATCCGTTAAGTTTGTTGGTGACATAAAGGTCGGTGAGACAGAACACATCATCAAAGCGTTTCATATTGGTCTGATAGACGGCCTTGACGGTAAACCTTCGTGTGCGCACGCCATCATCGCTGATGAAATAGGCGAAGATGCGCGAATCGACCTTCAGTCGCAGTTTGTTGGCTATGGTCTTCGAGATGACCAACGGATAGGTGGTGGCTGTGTCGCAGAACTGCGGCAGTTCGCCCTCTACGAGACAATCGCGGATGAATGACAAGTCGTACTCGGAACCCACGCCCTTGAACATCACGCCCAAGAAATCGTCATCAGTCTTGAGGATTCCCTGTGTTTGACAGTAGCGCTGAACGTGACGTACACCCTCGATATGCTGAAGCACCTGCATCATGCTATCGTTGATGGCAATAGGCTCTGGCGAACCTGTTGAGAATGACATGAGGTTCTCCACCTGGATATGACTGCCGAAGCCGGTCACCTTATCGCGGATGGTGTGCTTGAAACCGAGGATGACACTTACCGTCACAATCATCACCGCCAAACCGATGGCAATGCCAAGGGTGGCAATACGGATAGCGGGGCGACTCACTCGCTGATTGTTCTGATCGCCATGGTAGAGGCGGCGTGAGAGGAAAAGAGGAAGGTTCATACGTCTTTAGCAAACATCAACAGCCAAACAATTAACGATTATTGTAAGCTTCAAGTGCTTTGCTCAAAACAACCAACGCATGAGTGAGGTCCTCTTTTTTCAGGACGTAGGCGATACGCACCTGATCACGGCCAGCACCAGGAGTGGTGTAGAAGCCTGCGGCAGGAGCCATCATCACCGTAGCGCCTTCATATTCGAAATCACTCAGACACCAACGACAGAATTTCTCGGCATCATCAACAGGCAACTTGGCAACGGTATAAAAAGCGCCCATGGGAATTGGGGAATAGACGCCAGGAATGCGATTGAGACCATCAATCAGACACTTACGACGCTCAACATACTCATCGTAGACATCACGATAGTATTCCTCAGGAGCATCGAGCGACGCCTCGGCTACAATCTGTCCTATAAGGGGAGGGGAGAGACGTGCCTGACAGAACTTCATCACAGCTGCACGCACCTCCTTGTTCTTGGTGATCAGTGCACCAATACGGATACCGCACTCTGAATAGCGCTTCGAAACGGAGTCGATGAGAATCACGTTCTGCTCAATGCCCTCCAGATGACAAGCGGAGATATAGGGCGAGCCTGTGTAGATGTACTCACGATAGACCTCGTCGGAGAAAAGATAGAGGTCATACTTCTTCACCAAGTCGCGGATCTGATTCATCTCGCGGCGCGTGTATAGATAGCCCGTAGGGTTGTTGGGGTTGCAAATCATGATAGCGCGTGTGCGCTCGTTGATAAGCTCCTCAAACTTCTCCACCTTCGGCAGCGAGAAACCTTCATCGATGGTCGTGGCAATAGTACGAATCTTCGCACCGGCTGAGATAGCGAACGCCATATAGTTGGCATAGGCTGGCTCAGGAACGATGATCTCGTCGCCTGGGTTCAGGCAGGAAAGAAATGCGAACAGTACTGCCTCACTACCACCGCTGGTGATGATGATGTCGTCGGCCGACACCTGGATATTGTATTTCGCGTAGTAGCCAACGAGCTTCTCACGATAGCTCTGATAGCCCTGCGAGGGCGAATATTCCAAGATGCTGCGATCAATCTGCTTCAGCGCATCGAGTGCCACCTGCGGGGTGGGAAGATCGGGCTGACCGATGTTCAGGTGATATACTTTTGTGCCCCTTTTCTTGGCAGCGGCAGCCAGAGGTGCCAGCTTTCGGATTGGGCTTTCGGGCATTTCTAATCCACGTACTGAAATTTCAGGCATTGTTTCGAAAATTAATTCTATCTGTTAAGTTAAATAATCGTGTTAATTTCACTGCTCGTGTAGCCTTTCGGCAACTGTCGGCAGTTGTAGGAAGAAGCCATAATCTCACCATAGGCACCTGCCGAACGAATGGCAATCAGATCGCCACGGCGGCATTCATTGAGGTCTATCTGCTTGGCAAACACGTCGGTCGACTCGCAGATGGGGCCTACGACATCGTAGGTGTCGACGGGCTCGTCGCTCGTGATGTTCTCAATCTTATGATAGGCCTGATAGAGTGCAGGACGAATGAGATCGGTGAAGCCTGCATCGACAATACAGAACTTCTTAGTTGCTCCTACCTTAATATATAACGCGCGCGTAATGAGTGAACCACATTGGCCGACTACGGCACGTCCGAGTTCGAAATGAAGCGTCTGGTTAGGACGCAATTTCAATTGCTTTGCATAGGTATCGAAATAGCTCTTGAAGTCGGGGACTGGCACCTGATTAGGATGCTGATAGTCAATGCCCAGACCACCACCTACGTTGATGTGCTCCAGAATGATGCGATGACGCTCCAGTTCGTCTTGGAGATCGTTGACTCTGTTGCAAAGAGCCTGGAAGTCACCCATATCGAGAATCTGACTGCCTATATGGAAATGAAGTCCGACAACCTTGATATGCTCCATCTTGGCAGCCAGCTCGATGACCTCCGTCATATCACGCATAGCGATACCGAACTTATTCTCAGCCAGTCCTGTTGTGATATTGGCATGTGTGTGTGCACCAACATTCGGATTCAGTCGGAAGGCAATGCGAGCTACTTTCTCTTTTTCGGCAGCGAGCTGGTTGATTACTTCCAGCTCAGGAATGCTCTCCACATTGAAGCAGAAAATATCATTGTCAAGTCCTAAGTTGATTTCCCAATCACTCTTGCCTACACCTGCATATACGATTTTATTGTGAGGGAATCCTGCTTTCAGCGAAGCCTCAATCTCACCTCCACTTACACAGTCGGCTCCAAGCCCAGCCTCACGTATCACCTCAAGAATCTTCGGATTGGCATTGGCCTTGATGGCATAATGGACAACGAATCCCTCATGCTTACCAGCCTCAACATTGATAGCTGCAAGTGTATGACGAAGCAGTTCCGTGTCGTAATAGTAGAAGGGCGTGCGCAATTGAGCGAACTTATCTGTTGGAAATATTCCTTTCATACAGAATGGTTTCAAGTTTTTTGTGTTAGTCGTTTCTGTTCAATTTGGATTAGTTGAAGAGTGTGTCGCTTAATGACTGGAGTGCACGCTTCTTATCCTCCTCACGAACAAGGAAGGAGATGTTGTAGTTGGAACCTCCGTAAGAAATCATTCTTACCGGGATATTCTTCATTGCCTCCAACACCTGTGTCTCAAAGCCAATATTAGACCAGTCGAGGTCGCCCACGACGCAGATTACACACATGCCGGTATCGACGGTCACGGTACCGTATTTCTTCAGCTCGTCAACAATCTCGCCGAGGTGGGCAGAGTTGTCGATAGACATTGATACACCTACTTCTGAGGTACATACCATATCGATAGGGGTCTGATAGCTCTCAAAGATCTCGAACACCTTGCGCAGGAATCCTGTGGCCAAAAGCATGCGGCTTGACTTGATCTTGATGGCGATGATGTTGTCCTTGGCGGCAACAGCCTTGATCTTGCCGTATTCGGTCTGATTGGAGATGGTTGTTCCCTCTGCATCAGGATCCATCGTGTTCAGCAGGCGAACGGGGATGCCGGCATACTTAGCAGGCTGAACGCAGGTGGGGTGCAGAATCTTAGCTCCGAAGTAAGCCAGCTCGGCAGCTTCCTCGAAGTGGAGCTGATGAACGGGACTTGTCTTATCGACCACGCGAGGGTCGTTGTTGTGCATGCCGTCGATATCGGTCCAAATCTGAATCTCGTCGGCATTGATAGCAGCACCAATGAGTGAAGCGGTATAGTCGCTGCCACCACGTTGCAGGTTATCAATCTCTCCATAAGCATTGCGGCAGATGAATCCCTGTGTGATATAGACCTGATGACCGCTTTCCTGTTCCATAATGGCACCAAGCTTCTCCTTGATATAAATAGGATCGGGCTCAGCATTCTTATCAGTGCGCATGAAATCGAGCGCATTCAGCAGAACGGCATCAATACCCTGTTGCTTCATGAAATTAACTACCATATTGGTAGACATCATCTCACCTTGAGCCACGATGCTCTTCTCCTCGAAACTTGTGAAAAGTTCCTTGGTGAACGAACGCAGATACTGGAACTCATTGCTAAGGAACTCAGCAGTAATCTGCTTGTATTCCAGTGAGGTATAGAGTTCGTCAAGATGACGCAGATATTTCTGCTCCAATCGATTGATGACCTCATGAGCACCATCTGGATTCTTCTTGTAGAGATAATCGGAAATCTCGACAAGTGAATTGGTTGTTCCTGACATCGCTGAGAGAACGACGAATACAGGTTCGCCAGACTTTGTAATCAGCTCGGTAACTTCCTTCATGCGTTGCGGTGAACCTACAGAGGTGCCGCCAAATTTCATTACTTTCATAGTTCTTATTTATTTTTTGTGTTTCTATATTTCTCCATATGTAGGACTCTCAGACTCATCCGGGAGGATATCAAATCCTTCATTGGCCTCATCTGCTTCTTCAGAGATTTGCATCTTATTGAAGTCATTCGTCACTTCCTTGACCTCTCCATTAGCACAACGATAAACGATACCAGGATAATCGTTCAGCAAAGGCATGTTGTGGGTCGACATGATGACAGCAGTACCCGTCTGGGCAATCTGTCGGAGGATCTGCATGATGTCCTGAGCAGACTCTGGGTCAAGATTACCCGTAGGCTCGTCAGCAATAATCATCTTCGGACTATTGAGCAGGGCACGAGCAATAGCTATACGCTGCTGTTCGCCACCTGAAAGTTCGTGGGGCATATTCATTTTCTTGTCAGTCATACCGACCTGTGCCAGTACTTCGTTGATGCGATCATCGACTTCTGACTTCTTCCACCCTGTAGCCCTCAAGACGAAACGGAGGTTCTTATATACAGTGCGGTCAGCGAGCAACTGAAAGTCCTGGAAGATGATACCCATCTGACGACGCAGGGCTGGAATATGTTTTCTGCGCAATGCTTTCAGGTCGGCTCCTAACACAGTAGCTTCATCAGCTTCATTAATTTCCAATTCGAAATAGACGGATTTCAATAGTGAGCTTTTTCCTGAGCCCACACGTCCTATAAGATAGACGAACTCACCTTCATCGACGTGGAAGTTAACGTTCTTTAGGACTTCGTTTCCATCCTGCTGATAGATCGTAGCGTTTTTGTATTCTACTAACATGTGCTTATTAATCTGTTTCTGTTCTGTTTCCCTAACGAAAAAATCATTATTGAGAGAAAAGTAACCTTATTCCATCTTACCTTCGGCTTTCGCTTTTCGGCGCTGAGCATCCCACTCTGGATCGTGACGACGATGAAGTTCCTCGACTATATCGTCGATACGAAGACCTTTGCTGGTGAGAAGGACGATGAGATGATAGAGCATGTCTGATGCCTCATACACAAGATGTTCGTTGGTACCATTAGTAGCCTCGATAACTGTTTCGAGAGCCTCTTCACCCACTTTCTGTGCCATCTTGTTTACGCCATCACGGAAGAGCTTAGTTGTGTAACTGCCTTCAGGCATCTGTTCATGACGTTTCTCGATGAAGTCCTGCAGTTCTGAAAGGAAAGCAATACCTTCTTCTTTATTAGCTTCACCCCAACAGGTATCGGTACCGGTGTGACAGGTTGGTCCCTGGGGAACAACTTTTACCAAAAGAGTATCGTTGTCGCAATCGACCTTGATGCTCACAAGATTAAGAAAGTTGCCGGATGTTTCTCCCTTTGTCCACAGACATTGGCGAGAACGGCTCCAGAAGGTAACCTTCTTAGTCTCGATAGTCTTCTGATAGGCCTCTTCATTCATGTAGCCTAACATAAGTACTTGTTTCGTCTTGTTGTCTTGGATGATGGCGGGAACCAATCCTCCACATTTTTTGAAATCTATATTCATCGTCATTTATGAAATAACTGTTTTTACATTCGGACTTCAATTCCTTCGTTGCAAAGGTATTGTTTAAGTTCAGGTATTTTTATCTCGCCAAAATGGAACACGCTGGCTGCGAGTGCGGCATCGGCTTTTCCTTTGATGAAAGCATCGCGGAAATGTTCTTTCTGACCCGCTCCTCCACTTGCAATGATGGGAATCGACAGGTTGTCGGCAAGTGTTGCTAAAGCCTCGTTGGCATATCCTGTTTTCACGCCGTCATGATCCATACTGGTGAAGAGTATCTCTCCAGCGCCTCGTTCTTGTGCTTCGTGTGCCCACTCAAACAGCCCATGCTCCGTACGCTCACGGCCTCCTTTCAGATAGCAATGCCATCCATCGGCATCATAACGTGCATCAATAGCACATACACATACTTGGGAACCGAATCGTTTGGCAATTTCCTCTATCAGTTCAGGGCGGCAAATAGCTGCACTATTGACACTCACTTTGTCAGCACCAGCATAAAGCAAACGTTCCACATCGGATAGTTCGTTGATACCTCCACCTACCGTGAACGGGATATTGATGGTTTGAGCCACACGTGTCACCATATCAGTAAAGGTCTTACGCTCTTCAAACGATGCTGTGATGTCAAGAAACACCAGTTCGTCGGCTCCTGACATGCTATAGGCTTTGCCTAGTTCCACAGGATCGCCAGCGCTTCGCAGTCCTACGAAGTTGACTCCCTTCACGGTTTCTCCGTTCTTTACATCGAGACAAGGTATTATGCGTCGTGCCAATCCCATAGTTTGTTCAAATTAATTTTTCCTTCATATATTGCCTTTCCGAAGACAACTGCAGGAATGCCAGCCTCTTCGAGCAACGAGATATCATCCATCGAACTAACACCACCGCTTGCAATCAGATGAAGCTGAGGGTAATGGTTCATAATTTCCTTATAGAGTTCGATGGCAGGACCACTGAGGGTTCCGTCCTTCGATATTTCAGTACACAGAACGTTCTTCACGCCCATGTTTACGTATTTTTCCAAGAATGGCAGTAAGGCCTGCTCGGAATCTTCCTTCCATCCGTTGATGCTGATACGTCCGTTTCTTACATCGGCTCCAAGAATGAGTTTCTCAGCTCCATAGGTATTGAGCCATCCTTCGAAAAGGTCGGGACGGGTAACGGCAATCGAACCAACCGTTACCATTGAGGCGCCTGCCTCGAAAGCCTGTCGGATATCATCATCGGTCTTGATGCCTCCACCGAAATCCACGATAAGACTGGTCTGAGAGGTGATTTCGTGTAGCACCTTGCTATTAACGATATGCTTTGACTTAGCTCCATCAAGATCGACCACATGAAGACGTTTGAATCCGATAGTCTCGAACTCCTTAGCCACTTCAGCAGGAGAGTCGCGATAGACGGTTTTCTGCTCATAGTCGCCCTTGGTCAAGCGGACGCATTTACCATCAATAATATCGATAGCTGGTATCAGTTCAATCTTTTTCATACGATGGCTAAAAAGTTTTTGATGATTTGTTCACCCACGCATCCACTTTTCTCTGGATGAAACTGCGTAGCGTAGTAATTATCCTTGTGAAGAGCGGCCGAATAGGGTTGTATATAGTCGGCTGTAGCTATTGTATCCTTGCAAAGCGGCACATAATAGCTATGCACAAAATAAACCCAGGCTTTGCTATGAGTGTTTTCAGGGGTTACTCCTTCGAAAAGGGGACTCTTCAAATCGTAGAGTGCATTCCATCCCATGCAGGGCACTTTGTCTTCATGTCGAGTGGGGGAGAAACGCTTCACTTCAGCATCAAAAATACCGATACAGTCAACATCGCCTTCCTCTGAATGCTTGCATAGCAACTGCTGTCCTACACAGATTCCAAGGACAGGTTGTCTAAGGTCGCGAATCACGCTGTCCAGACGATGTGCCTTCAGATACTCCATCGCGCCACGTGCTTCTCCTTGTCCGGGGAAGAGCACTTTGTCGGCTTTCAGAAGTTCCTCAGCATTATCGGTGAGCTTTGGCTCAATACCCAGACGCTGAAGTGCATTCACAACCGAAAAGATGTTGCCAGCATTATATTTGACAATAGCTACATTCATTATATTACGATGATTTAGCTGAAGATAACAGTTTTGTTCTTATAGGTGAGAATCTTGCGCTGGATGTGTTTTGCGACAGCATGCGACAACACAATCTTCTCCAAGTCCTTTCCTTTCAGAACCAGACTCTCAGGAGTATCCTTATGAGTGATACGAGTAACATCCTGCTCGATAATCGGACCTGCGTCAAGCTCGGCTGTTACATAGTGGCTGGTGGCTCCAATAATCTTCACACCACGCTCATACGCTTGATGATATGGCTTCGCTCCTACGAAAGCAGGAAGGAAGGAGTGGTGGATATTAATGATATGATGAGGATAGGCTGCAATCATTTCATCACTGATAATCTGCATATATCGAGCGAGCACAATGAATGAGATATCTTCCTTCTTCAACAGCTCCATCTCGGCAGCTTCGACCTCGGCCTTGTTTGAATGATCTTTTTTGATACTCCAAACATAGTAGGGAATACCGAATTGTTCAGCAACGTAGCGAAGATCTTCGTGATTTGAGACAATACAAGGAATATCAACATTGAACTCTCCTGCCTTCCAGCGAGCTAACAGATCATAGAGACAATGACTCATCTTGCTGACGAAGATAGCCATACGGGGGCGTTTGTCGCTGTAGTAAAGGCTGAACTTCATCTGGTAGCGCTGTGAATAAAGTGTTGTGATATAGTCGTAGATCTTGTCGCGCGGGATAAGGAATCCTTCCAATTCCCACTCAATACGCATGAAGAACATACCGTCCACCTTGTCGACATATTGGTCAAGATATACGATGTTACCCTGGTTATCTGTAATAAACTTTGTAACTTCCGAAATAATGCCCTGTTGGTCTGGGCAATGCAGAAGAAGAATCGCTGTAGGTTTCATTCTTGAATTGTATGTTAAAATCTAATCGCAGTTTTTTATTCGGCAAAGGTACAAATAACAAAGCAAAATGCAAAAAGAAAGTCGAAGTTTTTTCTATTTTGAGGAATTTGTGTACCTTTGCCAACGAAAAAGCGTATCTTCATACGAAAAAACAACATTCATGGATACCAAATTTATTGATATACAAGAAGAAAAAGAAGCAGCTTACAGAAACCTTGTACGTCCGAAAATGATGGAGGACTTAAAAGAGAAGATTATCAACCTGCTTGTTATTCAGAAAAAATATCGCGAATCGGACTTCACAGCTCGTAAGATGGCGAAAATACTGAACACCAATGTTAGGTATATTTCGGCTGTTATCAGAGTACAATTCCACACGAACTTTGCAACACTCGTTAATAAGTACAGAGTTGACGAGGCAATGATGCTTCTGTCTGATCAGCGTTATGCCGATTTAACCATTGAGGACATCAGTTTGATGGCTGGCTTTGCTCACAGGCAATCATTCTATACAGCTTTTGCAAAATTCACTGGCATCACTCCCAAATTGTATCGCATGAAATTTGAGAGCCATTGGCTGGCTGCACATCATAAAGACAGTAAAAAGTAAAATAAACTGAAGAAAAATGGAAACAAATTTCAAATATTCTGACGAGCGGTTTGCTGATTTGCAGATGCTTCGCTATCGGCTAAACGGTTTTGAAGACCTCACCCTTGAACAAAAGAAGTACGTTTATTACCTATCAAAAGCGACATTGTATGGACGCGACATCACCTTCGATCAGTTTGGAGCTTATAATCTACGCATTCGAAAAGTGCTTGAAGCAATCTATACCGACCGTACGATCGACCATTCAACTGCTGAGTTCAAGAAGCTTGAAACTTACTTGAAACGTGTATGGTTCTCCAATGGAATCTATCATCATTACGGATGTGAAAAGTTCGTTCCAGAATTCTCTGAGAAATACTTTAAAGATTGCATACAACAAACTGATTCTAAACAACTTCCTTTATATAGCGGAGAGAGCGTTAAAGAACTGATTGAAGAAATAACGCCTGTCGTTTTCGACCCTTCTTTCATGCCCAAACGTGTCAACAAAGCGGATGGAGAAGATCTTATAAAAACGTCAGCATGTAACTTCTATCAAGGACTGACCCAACAAGAAGCAGAGCAATTTTATTCGGAGCAAAAGAAAGTGAATGCCGACAACCCAGAACCACCTTCCTACGGATTGAATAGTACATTGGTGAAGAAGAATGATGTAATTCAAGAAGAAGTATGGTCATCGACAGGTCGTTATTCGCAGGCTATCAACCAAATAACGTATTGGCTGCTGAAAGCAAAGGAAGTAGCTGAAAACGAGGCACAGAAACAAGTTATAGAACAACTCGTAGAATACTACAGGACTGGCGATCTACAAATATTCAACGAGTATTGCAAACTATGGGTAAAAGCACTCGATGGGAAAGTTGATTTCATCAATGGATTCATCGAAGTATATGGCGATCCTCTTGGATTAAAAGGCTCATGGGAAGGACTTGTTGAATATGTTGACGAAGAAGCCACCCGTAGAACACAGCTTATCAGTCAGAATGCTCAGTGGTTTGAAGACCATTCGCCTGTTGACATTCGTTTCAAGAAGAAGAATGTAAAGGGTGTTTCTGCCAAAGTGATTTGTGCAGCAATGTTAGGCGGTGATGAGTATCCGTCAACAGCCATCGGCATCAATTTGCCTAATGCTGACTGGATTAGAGCCGAATATGGTTCCAAAAGCATTACTATCTCCAATATCACGGACGCCTATGACCGAGCTGCAAAAGGCAACGGATTCAGAGAGGAGTTTGTCATCAACAAAGAGGCACTGGATCTCATCAATCGATATGCTGACACGCTCGACAATCTCCATACCGACTTACACGAATGTCTCGGACACGGTAGCGGACAGCTTCTTCCCGGAACAGATCCTGATGCACTGAAAGCCTACAGTAATACTATTGAAGAAGCGCGAGCCGATTTGTTTGGTCTCTATTATGTGGCAGACGAGAAAATGATTGAGTTGGGGCTCACTCCTGACAAGGAGGCATACAAAGCACAATACTACACATATATGATGAACGGACTTCTCACTCAGTTGGTACGCATAGAAAGAGGCCGACAGATTGAGGAAGCTCACATGCGCAACCGTGCTCTTATCGCCCGCTGGTGTTTGTCACATGGGGATGCTATGCAACTAGTAAAAAACGATGGGAAGACATTCCTGGAAATCAGCGACTATCCTCAACTGAGACAGTTGATTGCAGAACTTCTTGCCGAAGTACAGCGAATCAAAAGCGAAGGAGATTATGAAGCTGCCCGGCAACTTGTTGAACAGTATGCCATCAACATAGATCCAGAGTTGCATGAAGAAGTTCTTACAAGATATCAGAAGCTCAACCTCGCGCCTTATAAAGGATTTATTAATCCCATGCTGTTGCCGCAGTACGATGAGAATGGAAACATCATTGACATCATGCCATACTATGGTGAAAGTTATGCAGAACAGATGTTAAGGTACAGTTCTGAGTATGCAACTTTGATATAAGAACAACAGATACAGAACAGATGAACGAAGAAATACAAAAGAAAATACAAGAAATCAAGCGTTCTTTCCGACTCATTATGGACGGAGCTACAGCTACCTCCATGCGTGAGAAGGGACTGAACTACAAGCTCAACTGGGGAGCCACGTTGCCTCGTTTGAAAGAGATGGCCAATGAGATTGGTCCCAATTACTCACTTGCCATAGAACTGTGGAAGGAGAACATTCGTGAATGCAAGATTCTTGCAACCATGATTATGCCTCCCAATGAGATGCTTCCAGAAATAGTAGATCTATGGATGGAACAGACGGATACCATAGAGATTGCCGAGCAAGCAGCTTACAATCTCTATCAACATCTCAGCTATGCTTCAGACAAGGCTTTTCTCTGGCTATCTTCATCCAACGAACTGACACAGATTTGCGGTTATCATGTGCTCTCTCGATTGTTCATGCGCAAATACGAATTAGCCGAGAGAGACATTAACGAATTCATTGATCAGTCGCTCGCAGCCCTTCAATCGGAGAATCCATCCCTGCAAAAAGCAGCTATGCAAAGCGTCATACATTTTGCAGAATTAGGTCTGGTATACAAACGCATATCCCAGTCGGCCATACACCGAATTGGACTTGATTTTATCGACTAACCGTTAATTCAAGTTAAATTTCGAGACAAAAACTTCCAATCATTTGGTTTGAATACAAAAAAAATAGTACATTTGCACGTGTGTTTTTCATGGTATTAGATTATTAAGGTTAATTTTGAAAATCGTTTTGTCGCGAGACAATTGATTTTCTCGAGAATCCACTTGCAATGTATTTTTTTATAATGCAAATGGAAAAACAAAAGGGGAGCCTGCGAAGGTTTCCCTTTTTCATTAGGCAAAATTATAATCGTTAATCATTGAAATAATCAGACCAAGATATGATAAATGAACATAATATAGGACTTGTACTTGAAGGAGGCGGAATGAGAGGCGTCTTTACTAGTGGCGTGCTCGATGCCTTTATGAAGTATGATTGCTATTTTCCATACGTCGTTGCTGTATCTGCAGGAGCTTGCAATGGACTTTCATATATGAGCCATCAACCTCGTAGAGCCCGATATTCAAATATCGACATGCTCAAGAAGTACGACTACATCTCATTGAAGAGTCTTCTAACAAAAGGGGCAATATTTGATCCAAATATATTATATGAACGCTTTCCGAATGAGATTGTTCCTTTTGATTACGATACATATCGAAGGAATGATGCAACATTCGAAATAGTCACGACCAATTGCATTAGTGGTCGAGCCGAATACTTAACTGAGAAGAATGACAGCAAACGACTTACTGCTATTGTGAAAGCATCAAGTTCATTGCCTTATGTAGCACAGATTACGGAAGTTGACGGTATTCCGATGCTCGATGGAGGAATAGTCGATTCTATTCCGATCCAGCGTTCAATAGACACAGGACATTCCTTCAATGTTGTAGTGCTTACTCGCAATCGTGGTTATAGGCCAGACGAAAAGGATTTCAAGATCCCTCGTTTTGTATATAGCGAATATCCCCGTTTGCGCGTAGCTCTTAGCCATCACGTTGAAGTGTACCGCAAACAGCTGGAAATGGTTGAACGTATGGAGGATTGGGGAGAGATACTGGTCATCCGGCCTCAACATCCGCTAGAGGTTGAACGCATCAGTCGTGACGTCATGAAACTAGAACGTCTTTATGAGGAAGGGTATAAAGAAGGGGAACGATTCTGCCTCAACAGACTTCGTTCCCGTTAAAAGTATTTCCTGAATTTCCTCCAAGTGTTTTCAGGATTCTCTCGGAGCGTTCCATGGATTCTCTCAAAGCGTTCCATGGATTCTCTCAAAGCGTTCCATAGATTCTCTCAAAGCGTTCCATGGATTCTCTCGGAGCGTTTGACGCAAACACTCGGAGCGTTCCTATCGTTTATTTTTTCTTCACCGGATCGCAAGTAAGACCACATCCAAGTTTCTTGAATATCTTACGGTCAACCTCACTCAGCATCACAGTACTATGAACCTGACAGTCACGAAGCAATGGGAGTTGCTCTAATGCCTTGCGACAGTTGTCATCGTTCTCTGAAAGAACAGAGAGTGCAACCAACACCTCATCAGTATGCAGTCGAGGGTTCTTTGCCCCCAGATATTCTGTTTTCGTCTTTTGAACAGGCTCTATAAGGCTCTGTGGAATCAGTTTCACCTCGTGACCAATGCCAGCCAGATGCTTTGTTGCATTCAGCAGAAGAGCGGCACTACAACCAAGCAAAGGAGATGATTTTGCTGTGATAATCGTGCCATCAGAGAGTTCCATAGCTGCTGCGGTATGACCGCTTAACTCCTTTTTGGCTTGTGCTGCTACAGTTACACGGCGATAAGCAGTTGTAATATGTGCCTGATTGAAGAGCAGTTGTATCT
>Ga0265298_10002388_pt1 | contig 26215 bp, 43 predicted proteins | sample AusTroGonzalo_MG_3_FD_193486 | JGI IMG/M metagenome (GOLD analysis project Ga0265298, IMG submission 193486) | Bovine rumen microbial communities from tropical cattle in Woodstock, Queensland, Australia - Gonzalo_01 | ecosystem: Host-associated > Mammals > Digestive system > Stomach > Rumen ...
TGTCATTTGGCGCTCACGAATTTTCCGCGACCGGGGGGGCTACCACGCACCGCCCGTCCTCGTCGAACTTGTAGCGCTTCTTCAACCGCGAATGTTCCTCCGCGTGGCAGTCTCGGCACACCAGCTCCAGATTGTCGAATGAGCAGCTGACGGTCGGGTCGCCGATGTTTTCCGGCGTCAGATGCACCTTGTGATGAACGATCGCCCCGCTGACGTACAGCCCGCGCTTCAGGCATCGCTCACACAGTCCGCCGACGCTCTTGATGTACGCCGCTCGGCATTGCCGCCATGCCGGTGACTTGTAGAATGATTCCGCCCACTCCTTCATGACGCAATCCACCCCCACCCGTACTGGATCGCCTCCCACCGTCTAGGCACGGCCAGCAATTCAGAAGGAGAAAAAGCAGAACGAGCAGAGGCGACCCACTCCCCTGCTCGTCCGAGCGTAGCATTTATATCACGTTTTTCGGCTCTGAAACTGTACTGTTTTTTGCATCTTTTTTGAGGCCGACATAAACCGCCGCCAGCAGCTCCGTGTTCCACTTCCAGCACGTCTCGATGGAATACCCGCACTCCAGCGCCGCGCCCTGCATAGTATGCGTCCGGCGAAAGTAGACGAGCTGCACCATCTTCCGCCGCGCCTCGGCGTTGTAGTACTGTGCCTGCATCTGCATTGCGAACTCCACCGCGCTGATCACATTCGCCTCCCTGTCCGTCAGCGTGGATCTGAGCGCCACGTTCTCGGTCGTGCGGGACGCGCTGTGCTGTACCGCCGCACCGCCATAGACGGGCGTGATCTGCATCTCGTTGTCGCCCTGCCTGCGCTTGATGCGCGGATAGTCCCGAAGCGCACGCCGCGCTTCACTTCGCCAGCCCATTGACCTCCCTCCTCTCACAGCCCTCTCCGTAGTGACAGTCGCGCCGCCTGCCGGTCTCCAGCATATAGTCGCACAGGTTGTGGCCGTACTCCTCGGAGCCATAGTACACGCACTTCCGGCAGTACATTCGGTCGCGGTACGCCTGCTTCTGCCTGTCCTCGGCGATCTTGCGCTCATGCCCCTTCCGCAGCCGCTCCCGCGTCAGCTCACGGTTGCGCTCCGTCGCGCAGACGTCACAGTATTTCCGCGACGGCGAACTCGCAGGCGGCAGCGGCCCGCCGCATCGCAGGCAGGTCGCAACGGTGCTGGATCTCATCAGCTCACCCCCGGAATCCCACGGCAGAAATACGTCACCGACTGATACCAGCCCGTGTCTACTTCTGATCGCCACCAGACCTCCGTCCCCTGCACGAACTCCGCCTGCCAAATCACGTCCTCCGGCACTCCGCTGTCGCCGTCGAGCGCCTTCTTCGCCGCTTCGTAGCATTGTCGGCTCGTCTTGTCGAATCCGCTCAGATAGAGCGTCGTGTACTGCCCCGGCGCTGCAACTACATCCCGCACCGTGTCAGGGAAATAGGGCGATTTGACCCGGTTGACCACCACGGCGGCGACCGCCACCTGATGCATCCACGGACAAGCGCCAGCTTCACCTTGTACCACCCGCGCCACGATGTCGAGCGCTTCTTGCTCTGCCCACCATTCGGCTGACAGCACCATGATCGCCGGGTCGCTGTCCGGCAGACCTGCCGCACGGAGCAGATCAGCCGCTTCGTGCAGCGCGTCCTGTCGCGCCGTCGTGATCCGTCCGCCGTCGTAAGCGCCGACCGGCGTGACCAGGATGATGCAGACCGCCACGAACAGCACGATCATGCAGATCACGATGCCTCTGAGTATGTCTTTATGATTCATGTTTCATTACCTCCGCAATCGCCGCGAAAAACGGATAGAACTGTTGCGGAACTACCGCGTTTCCGAGGCATTTAATTCTGTCCACCCGATTGGGAATCCCATCAACCACTCGATCCACTCCGGGTTCGTCCGGCCAATTATCCCAAGCGGAGTGACTTCCAGTAACTCGCACAGTTGATGCCGATACCGCCCGCGCTGTGTGTGTGTGTGTGTGTGTAACAGCGGTTGGCGGCAGCTCCCTTGTAATCCGAAGATCTCGGCGTTGGGATCAGCGTCGTGAACTGCTGTTCGTACCCCATCAGCCATTCCAGCAGCTGAGGATTTATCTTCCCTCCTGATCCGCTCCCAAACATCCGCCGCTCCGTCTCCGTGATCATTCCCTTCTCCGCCATCTTCTGCAAGGTCTTTCTCGCGCCGGAACATCCTCCCAGCGGTGAGCTTGCTTTCGGCGTAGGCCAGAATGGCGACGCGGTTTCTTCTGTGCGGGGCATCAACGGCACAAGCCGGAACAATAAACGCCTGTGAGGCGTACCCGATGGAATCCAATTCAGATAGCACCGTGTCGAGCGCCAAATTGACGATACCAGGCACATTCTCACCAAGCACCCAAGCGGGCCGGAGTTCCTGTATAACTCTAAGCATTTCCGGCCAGAGGTAACGGTCATCTTCCTTGCCTCTGCGCTTCCAGGCCTGACTAAATGGCTGGCAGGGAAATCCTCCTGAAATAACGTCAACTGTTCGTAATCCTGTCCGTTCATAAAAGCTCTCTTTCGTCAATGTGCGGATGTCGCGCCAGCGCGGAACATCAGGCCAATGCTTCTCCAGCACCTTCGTCGGATAATCCGCCCATTCGCATTGGCCGACCGTCACGAATCCGGCGGCTTCCGCCGCAAGGTCAAGGCCACCGATCCCGCTGAACAGCGACAGATGCGTCAGCATTGTTCCGCCTCCCTCACCGTGATAACCGTCCTCGGCTGCTTCTTGTCATATCCCCCGGCGACGTGCAGTCGGATGTGAGCCATGTCATCGTCCACGATCACGCCCGCTTTCGTCAACCCGTCCAACAGAAACTTTCCCGCGTAGTTGTCCGCGTCGTGCCGCGCCTTTGTCGGGAAATAGTACATGATCTCGACATCAGCCAGCGCATACGGCGTTTTCGGCTTTTCTTTACAAGCGAGGCATGACAGCCAGACCGCCCGCGTCCACTTCGCTTTCTCGTTGCGGTAATCCCACGGATTCTGCTTGCCCGCGAATTGATTCAGCGACGGCGGGCAGCCGCGCAATGTGATCCGAATCATCTGTGACCCCTCCTCCGCTTCTGCCACCGCAGATCATTCGCCTTGCGGAAGCCGTTCATGACCGCCCGCTTCTGGACGCCCTTCTCGTCCTTCAGCCGCGCCTGCTCAATCTTCCACGCGATATAGGCGCTGCAACCGGCGTGACAGCCGACGAAGCGCTCCTCGCACAGCTCACACGGGCAGGTCATGGCTCGCCTCCAGTCTCATGTGCTGCCCGACATCGGACAGCAGTTCCCTGACGCTCTCCGGGATCAGCGCGGTCTCGCGCTCCCGCTTCTGCACGGTTTTATATCCGCGCATGAAATTCGACGCCACCACGCTCTGCACCGTATCCTCGTCCATGACCGCCCATTCTTTGAGCTGCTCCGGCCTTCCGACCGCGGCCTGCACGGATGGCGGCAGCTTGTCGAACTCGTCCTGATAGCCGTAAATTCCGTTTCTGACGGCCTTTGAAACGAGCGCCCATGCTTCCGTCTCCGACAGCACCGCCGGAGTTGAGAGATCGTGCATCTTGTTCTTGATCTCCCCGATGCTCGGCGGGAACGGATTCGGTGAGCTGACGATGATCGCCTTGATCGCAGCCGCCACCACAGGCGCGGGGTCGTCCGCAAACAGCTCCGCCCACAGATTCGCGGCCTCCATGCGCTCCTGTCCGCTCTGCTTCGCGTAATAGGACGGATATGCCGTCTGCAAGATGGCCATGATCCCGACGGCGTCTTTTTTATTCATCAGGCATCTCCCTCCACATCTGCGCGAACGACTTCGGCTGCTCCTTCGCCTGCGGTCTGTTCTTCTCCTTCGTCTGCCAGTACCGCATGGACGCCTTCCAGTCCTTCATCTTTCGCCCGTTGACCATCCAGCCGTTCGTCTCGTAGTAAGACAGCCATGCGTCAAGACTGAACGAAAACCCTTTTTCGGCGTGGTACTCGGCGGCTTCTGCGGGCGTTGGCGGCGCGAAGCGCTGCACACCCTCTCTTGGATTCTTATTGGATTCGGATTCTATTTCTGATTCGGATTCAGACTGACAACTCGCTGTCATTTGACCGTCATTTGACAGCAAATTGCTGTCAAGCGTCGGCTCTGGGTATTTTCGATGCTTATTTCTGATGCGCTGATGTTTCTCCCATGTCGGGAAGAACAGGTAAGGCATACCGTTCACCGTGTATCTGCAAAGCAATCCGGCAGAGACCAAATGCGCTATAGCATCTTCAATCGCTTTCTTTGTGACGGTGTCCTTCGTCGGAAACAGCTCGTTCTTCAGAAGGACAATCCGTCCATCCATACAGCCGTAATCGTCAGCCGAAACCATGAGGCGGTAAAACACCACTTCTTCAAACCATGAAAGCGAATCAATTTGAGGACTGCTCTTAATTGTCTCTTTAATGATTCTGTTCGGCATGGCGACCTCCTAGAACGGGAGATCCCCGTCCGCCTCCGTGATCTCCTTGGCGAACTTCGCGCCTGCATCCGGCTCCGCGTCCTTCTTTTTCGATTCACCAAACCAGACGCGGTCGGCCACGATCTCGGAGCGGTTGTGCTTCTGGTTGTCCTTGTCGAGCCATGAGCGCAGCTGGAGCCGCCCCTGCACGATGACCATGCTGCCCTTCGTGAAATACTGATGCACGAACTCGGCGGTCTTGCCGAAGGCGGAGCAGTCGATGAAATCCGTCTCCTTCTGCTCCCCTGCGGCGGCGTAGTCCCGCTCACAGGCGACGGTGAACGACGCGACGGACTTCTGCGTCTGCGTCATCCGCAGCTCCGGGTCTCGCGTCAGACGGCCCATTACGGTGATTGAGTTAAGCATTGTTTTTCTCCTTCTCCTTCGAGCCGCACTCCAAGCACAGGCGGCGACCGTATTTCTTCTCGGAGAGCTGCGCGACCTCGCGCACGCTCATCTTCGTCTTGCCGTCAACGACCCACGGCTTGATGATGTTCCCGCAGTCCGCGCAGACGAACTTCTCCGGCTCCTTCTTCGCCACCGGCGGCGGCGTGTACTCAGGAGCTCCCGGCGGCGTGATGTTCGCGTCCGTGTACTTCGTCCTGTCGGCTGCAAAGTAGACGTCAGCGCCGATGCCCAGCGCCTTGCATGCCACGCTCAGAGCGTCCGTGTACGCCATCTTGTAACCCTCGTCGGACGTGCTGCCCTTGCGGACGATGACGTTGCCGCCCGTGCCGTAGATCGGCTTCGACCATTCGCCGCCGACCTTGACGTAGAGGTTGAGATTCACGATGCTGATGGTCGTCTCTCCGTGGATCTCGCAGCGTTCGGTGACCTCGTCCACATACCAGCCGACCCCCGCAGGCCCGAACAGCTCCGTGAGCTTCTTGATCCGCCACATGGGATTGATGTCCGTGCCGCTGAACTTGCCGTTATTGAAGCCCTTCTGGGCCTCCGGCGGGACGCTCCGTCCCGCGTTGTAATAATCAAGGTTTCCCATATTCTCTCCTTCACTTGATGCTGACCGTCCGGCGCTCGACCAGCGCCGCGCCCGGAACGATCCCGCCGTCCTTCAGCGCGGCCTTGACCGCCGCCTTGTCCACCTCCGGGGCCTTCTGCCGGACGAACGCAGCCGCCGGATTCTTCCAGAACTCGGCCTCATCGATCTCGACCACCACGCTCTTGCGATGCTTCACCGCCACACGCGGGGACGAGAAATCGTTGCCGCTGAGCGCAAAGTCGATGTAGCGCTCGATGCTGTCCATGCGCTTCTCCGTGGCCTTCCGCCGCTCGGCAAGCGCCTGCTCCTGGTCCCGGATGGCCTTCGCCTCCGCCGCTAGGTTGACGTAGAGGCAGGCCGCGTTCTCGACCTTGACCTCGCGGTCTTCGTTGAGCTGCGTCAGCTCGTCGAAAGCGCCCTCCGGCAGTTCGCCGGTCTCCTCGTCCACGCTCATGAGGATCTCCGCGATCCTCGCGTCAATTTCATAGATCGTCATTCTTCCGCCCTCCTGATGCAGTCCGTCCCGCAGTCGAAACACAGGATCTCACCGTGGACGTCAAAGTATTCGTCGCCGTCGCGGATCGCAGCGCCGCACCAGTCGCACGTCAGGTGTGCTTCCGGCAGGCGGTTTGGATAACCCGTGCGCTCCGTGCGTCTGATGTCTGGATGGTCGGGTATCTGTCTCATGCGATGCCCCCCGATCCGCCGTTAAGGCTGTAGCGCTTATAGCGGTAGACCGTCCCGTCCTCCATCGTCGCGGATTCCCACTTCTCCGTGATCGGGAAGCCCGCCTTCTTCAGCTCGGAGACGCGGCTGCGGACTTCGGTCGTGTGCAGATGCAGCTGCCCCTCGCGCACCGTGATGGAGCCGTGAAGGATCATGTAGGCCAGCACCTTCTCCGCCGTCGGCTTCAGCTTCTTCTGCATCACGCCACCCCCAGCAGCCGCAGCACGCCGCTCACGACGTGGCACAGGCTCCAGATCGCCGCGAAACCGAGGAACAGGATAATGAAATCCTCGACGGCCCTGACGATCAGCTGCCTAAAATATTGACTTTTCGCCGCTCTCTTGATAAACTGTGATAAAGACATAGTTACCTCCTGAATGCTTTGTCTGTGCCGTCATGCGCTGGTACCGCGTGGCGGCTCTTTTTTGTCTCGATGGTCGTGTGGTATTCATCACGCACGACCTTCCGCAGATCTGCCTCGGTGATATAGCCGCGCTCGATGCTGTCGACCGTGTAGGAGAACGCATCGGAGAACTGCTTCAGTTCCTCGTCACCGGCGCCGAACTTGTCCATCATAGTGTAGAGGAACAGAATCAGCGCCCCGTTGACGCCCTCCTCCTTGCCTCGCTCGTAGGCCCTGTCCACGTCGGCCTGTGTGCGCGGGATGCGTCTCGGATTGGTCTTGCTCATCCGCTCCCCTCCATCACAGCCAGGAACGGCAGCCGTGGAATCAGCGTCCTCGTGCCGAGCTTGATGACCGGGAAGCCGAGGTCGCACGGATCGGCGGCCCGGATGCTCTGCGGATTGACGCCCAGCACCGGCGCGACCTCCGCCGGTGTCAGCACCGCCTTGTCGCTTGCGCGGATCTCGTCGAGCGTCATGCTTTCGCCTCCTTCTTTGCCTTCAGCCCGCGTTCGACGAGCTGCCGGATGATGCTGCTGTACGGAGCATCGCGGAACTCGTCGGTCTTCTTCAGCTCCTCGACGGCCTTGTCGATCTCGTCGGTGACGCTGATGGTGATGCGCTTCATATCGGTCATGTTGTCGCCTCCTTTCAAAGTGGTGTACTTTATGCAATTATAAGCCTGTAGTGGTGTACCGTCAAGGGAAATAATGCACAAAAGTACACCACTTTTTTCGTCTATTTTAGTACACCACTATAATGTTGATTTGGTTCACCACTTATGATAATATTCATGTACTGGAGGTGCTAAAAATGACGAATTTACCAAGATTCACGCTGTCGTTCCCCGATGACCTTCTCAACGCTGTCGATGACTACCAGAAGGATAACGGAATCTCGACGCGAAGTAAGGCGATTCATGAGCTTGTGATGGCCGGAATCGAGGATCTGAAGAACAGCGGTGAATATGCCCCGAAGCTCTCCCCGCTCCAAGCAGAGCTTGTCGATTTGACCGCCAACATGAGCGACGAGGACATCCGCGCTCTGATCGCCATCGCCCGGCGGCTCTGTGATTCGTAAGATACGCCAATATCAGTCCTATAAAACGGACAGTATGTCCAGATAGGAGAATATTTCATCATGAATTGTCCAAAATGCAAAAAAGAAACGCCGCCAGAGGCGCTTTTTTGCCCCTTCTGCGGCGTTTCGCTCACTGCAAAGGAAAGACGTGCCCGGAAGCGCGCAAACGGCTCTGGAAGCGTCTACAAGCTCCAGAACGGCAAGTATGCCGCTGTTATCACCATCGGATATAAAAAAGGCGCTGACGGCATAAAACGCCGTCAGACACGTAAAAGAGTATTTGATAAGCGAAAGGATGCTGTCGCCGCGCTAGCGAAGATGACCGCCGAGCCGACGCGGGAGATGCTGTCGCTCCGTCAGCTCTATGACCGATGGCTGCCGACGCACAAGGCCGGGAAATCGACGCTTGATTGCTACAAGGCCGCATTCAAAGGCTTTGCCGCGCTGGAGCCGTACCGGCTCGACAACATCACGATAGAGGACTATCAGGAATGCATCGACGAGTGCGGCCACGGTCGCCGCACACAGGAGAATATGCGGACAGCGCTCGGCCTGATGTACAAATACGGCATTCCACGCCATCTGATCCCGGACGATCTGAATCTCGCGCAATTTCTCCATGTCGGCGGTGAAGCCGCCGCGCACCGTGACGCGTTCACGGACGTGGAGATCGAGAAGATCCGCCGGGCAGGAACGCCGGAGTGCGAGGATGTGCTGATGATGATCTATCTCGGCTTCCGTCCCTCGGAGTACCTCGCATTGACCGCGGAGGACTATGACAAGACGCACAGAGCATTCACCGGCGGAGCGAAGACTGACGCGGGACGCAACCGCACGGTCACTGTAAGCCCCAAAATCGCGCCCGTGGTCGTTTCCCGCGTCAATCGCGGCGGATTTATCACTCAGCAGAAAAACGGCTCACAATGGACGTTAAAAGCCTTCACGGACAAAGTGTTCTATAAGGCGCTCCGGGACGCGGGAATAGACAATCCCGTCATCACCGTCGCCGGTGAGACGCCGCGCCACAAGTACACCCCGCACAGCTGCCGTCACACCTTCGCCACGCTGATGAAGCGGGCCGCCGGGAGCGACAAGGACAAGCTGGCGCTGATCGGCCACACCAGCGACGAACAGCTCCGGGACTATCAAGACGTCCACTGGGAAGACCTTCAGCGCATCACGGACGCAATCTGACGCAGTTCGTGCCATATATCAGGATGCAACCGGGATGCAACCGCAGAATTTTTTTCAGTATTTTTTAGTATTTTTAGCGAATGAATCAGAAAATGAAAAAAGCCCGGAAGCACCTGATTTCTCAAGTGTTTCCGGGCTTTTCCCTCTGGTGGAGATAAGCGGGATCGAACCGCTGACCTCTTGAATGCCATTCAAGCGATTTTCTAGTGTTTTCAATGCATTACGGCCTCATGGGATGCAACGAGGATGCAACGCGATTATTCTTCGACGCGTTTTTCCAGCGTGGAGATTTTCTCCTCCAGCACCGGCACGCGCTCGGCGAAATTGTTATGCTTCCGCACCTCGCGGGTCAGCTCCTCGATCTTGGTGTCCATGACAGCCATTTGGATCTCCATGCGCTTCTGGACGTCGTTCCCAGTCGCTTTCGCGCTGATGACCGCGCTGACGATGCCGACGATCAGGGAGCCGACGGCGCTGATGATGGCGATGATGATCCCGTCGCTCACTTCTCATGCGCCCCCTTGTTTTCCTTGTCCACCTCCGGCAGACCCGTGGCGATACTCGTCAGGATGGACAGGATTGCGGCGACAGCGCTCACGGACAGAGCGCGGAGCCACTGAACTTCGGAGATAGCAGCGCCGACGGCGATGAATCCGACAAAGGTCTGCGCGAAGGTGCGCAGGGCACGGATCAGCGCGGCGACAATAAAGCGTTTCATGTGATGCCTCCTAAATGTATTGAGCCAACTCGTTAAGCCCGGCGGAAACGGATTCGCAGTTATATACGTCCGAATAAACAGGCGTATTGCTCCATGTGGCGTAATATAACCCTGTATTAGAGTCTTTGCTTGTGACATCGTTCGTGCGGAGAGTACCATTGCCGTAGAGTGAATATGTTTTTGCAGTATTTGTCCTGCTGGAAAAGACGATTATATCGGAAACACGGAAATAATACACATCATCGTTATTTGACAGAAATATGTATGGATTTCCTTTACCAATCTGAACGCCTTTTTCTAGCACCTCCGCTGGCGTTGGTGTTGTTTCGGACTTTGGAAACGACAGGAACGGGCCTGTCCCACCGCCGCCACCGCTCGGATGCATTAACCCGGAAACAAGGTCACGCGCCACATCGCCCGTCACATAGGCAACAGGATCGAAGCTCATCTCACGCACCCCACTCATACCATGTCGTGTTCTCCGCGTCGTAGAAATAGATCTTGCCGGTGTCCATTTCGATGAAGCAGCTGCCGTTGGCGATGCCCTCGGTCGGCTTCGGCGTGTCGGTGCTGAGGCCGAACATCGTCTGCGCAGACGTGACCTGTCCGTCTACGACCTGAATCCCGTTTTCTGGTGTAACCATGGATATTCCTCCTTATTCAGCCAGCAGACCGCTGGCGGTTTTTATATCGGCGGCTTCAAACCGCTTGTTGTAGTTTCTGATCATCTGCATGACCTCGGCCCGCGTCGCCGGATCTTCCGGCCTCGTCGCCTCGATGCTGTCCGCAGGCGCGATCACGCCCTCCTTCATGGCCCAGCGCACGGTGTCGGCGTACCAAGGCTCCGGCTGCGGCTGCACCGGCGGGAGCCACATCCCTGCCAGTGTCTCCGCGCTGTCGAGATCCACGGCAAGGATGCCCGTCGCCGCCGCCATGGCCTTCGCCCTCGCGTCGCCCTGCCATGCGTATTGTCGCACGTCCGCGACGGGAAGGAATTGATTGCTCCACGCGACGCACTGCCAAAAGTAGAAGCACGCCCCGCGTTCACTCATCGCGCTGACCACGCGTTCGCCGCCGTAGAGTCCGACGCGGTACTGCTCGATGTTCTGCGCCGCCGCGCGGAGATACGCCTCGATGGACGCGAAATCGCTCTGCGGCGCGTCGTAGTCGCAGGCGAAATAGATCACCGCGTCGCCGGGAACGCCCAGCCTGGTCGCGCTTTTCCACGCCGTCACGGCGTCCTCCGCTCCGGCCCGCGCCCCGCCATTCATGCGGTTTGCAGACGATTCGAAGCACAGCATGACCGCGATGCCGGCGCCGCGCAGGATCTGAGCCTCGGAGGCCGTGATGGTCTTGCCCCAGCTTTCAGGGCCAATGTACCGAACGACGAACGAGACGCCGTTCTCGCGGAGCTTCGCCGCCTGCGTCGCCGTGATCCGCGCCGCCGTGTCGATGCCTGTATACATGGTGATACTCCTTTAGGACGGCGCGGTCGTTGACAGCGTGAACGGAAACGCACCGATCACGATGGCGCGGATATAAGCAGAACTGAACGTGAGCTTGATCCCGCCTGTGACGGTAGAAACTGTACACGTTACGGCATTCCCAGACCCGGCGTTGTTGGTGAACGCGCCAACAGGCGCAGAACCGTTCGGATGCATGATTGATCCGAATGCGGGGCTATAGGAGCTATCGTATCGACCGTAGGATAGAAGATACACGGTAGAATTTTGAGTTTCCGGTATGATGTACAGCACCGACCCTGCCCCGGAATACGCTGTGTGGATGGTGCAGTCATTTGCCGGAGTGTACGGGATTATATTTGTAGCCATGTTTGCCTTTCCTCCTTACGACAGGAACCCGCCAAGATCGGGCGAAGCAAGATATAGTGTCACATCTGTCGTCCCGTAAATCGTGCCGCTGATCGTTACCGACCCGGTTGCTGTTGTCACCGTCAACGCGCTCCCCAGCGCATTGGGATTGGATATTTCATAGCCGATGACCTCAAACGTATCGTCAACGATACTCAGCATACTGATCTCCGTTTTGGTCTGCGGCAGCGAACTGATGCCGGAGAACGCGCACTTGACACACTTCTTCGCGATCAGTTTCTGGTTGCCCGTGATGCATGACTTCAAGAATCGGCGCGTAGGGACTTTCTTGTTCTCGTCCACATCGGAAAGCGGGAAATCATCGCCGCTTATTCCGTAAACGGTAGCGTCACCAGAAGCAACGGCGGGGAAAACAGCGTCCGGCGCGGGACTGTCCCATATTTGATTTGCATACGCGCCGTCAACGAAATCAAGGTCGCGGTCTATCTCTCCACCGGAATGTGTGCCTTGGTAAATATCATATTCGTCCATAGCTTTTCACCTCAGTAGTAAATGATGACGCAGCCGTCGCCGCCCTGACCCCCGACGGAGCCGGAGCCAGCCGCGCCGCCCTGATAGCCGGGGACGGGCGAAGACGAGCCTTTCAGCCCCAGCTTCAGATCGTTTCCGGGCGTGACGTAAAGGTAATACCCCCACATGATGCCGCCGCCGCAGTTGCCGCCGGCGCCGCCGCCGTTGCCCCCGCCTCCTCCGCATCCGTAGGTCGGCTGGGACGGGGCGACCGCATCCGCGCCATCGCCGCCGCTGCCCGTGGTGTACGTCCAGCCGGAGCCTCGCGCCGCCTTGGTCGCAGCGCCGCCAGCGCCGCCGTTCGCGCCCCACGCAGCCCCGCCTCCGCCGCCGCCGGAGATGGAGTTCTTTCGCGGCCCGATCGCGGAATAAGTGTCATTGTACCCCGCGCCGCCAGCGCCGCCACGATAGTTTCCGACGCTGCCGCCAGCAACGCCAGCGCCGCCCTGATTTGCCTGTGTGCTGTAGGTATCGGTCTGACCGCCCTGCCCTCCGGCGTGTCCTGCCGCACCGGGGAGCGCATAGGTCGCGTTCCCCAATGCGTCGATGAATCCGGCCTCGCTCGGAGCGCCGTCTTCTGACGTGTAGGTCGTGCCGTCGATGGTGACCGTGGTCGCACCTCCGGCAGACCCCGCGCCGCCGTTCTTCGCGCCGCCGGAGCCGCCCTGACCGATCACGACGGTCGCGGAGGTCGAGCTGTCCTCGATGTCGATCACGTAAATCTTCCCGCTTGCGCCGGGCGTTCCCGCCGCGCCGCCGGGGCTGACCGGCTGGTCGTCCCAGTAGTACGTGATCCGACCGGTGTCCGGGTCTTCCAGCGTCTGCAGCTCGCCGGGCTTGATGGACGGGATCGAGGTATAGCCGCCGCGCCCGCGCACACCGTCATAGCCGCCCGTGCCGCCGGAGCCGCCGCCGATGAGGATCAGCCGCTTCGCGCCAGCCGGGATCGTGACCGACCCGGAAGCCGTGATGATCTGCCTGCTGGTGTAGTTGTTGCCGTTCCACGCCGGGACGTAGCCCTCCACCAGTTCGCACTGTGCGCCGCGCACGCTTGTGACAAGTACTTCGGTCTTCTTCAGATACGCCGTGGTCGGATCGCCGAACGCGTCGGCAAGCGACAGATTCTGACCACAGCGCTCGTTGTGCAGCTGGATCTTCGCCTTCAGCGTCCGTGCGCTGCTGTAATACGACAGCACCCGCCGCGCCACGTTGAGGCTGTTCGCCGCGGAGATGAGATGGTTGTCGGTCACCCGCTTCGCCCGGATCGCGTCTCCCGTTGCGGCGTTCGACGCGGTGATGATCTTCTCGATATGCGTGTACTTCTTCCCGGTCAGCGTCCCCGTGCCGGAAATCACCGCATAATTGCAGTTGCTCTCATGGATCGTGATGCCGCTGCCGACCAGATCATGCATCGGCTCCGAGAACACGATCAGCGCGTGATCGACAGATCCCGTGCCGGACGTGTTGTCGAACAGCGTCTCCTCCGGGTCGCCGCTGAGCGCGACATAGGCGTGTTCCGTGACCTCCGCCTGATTGCTTGCGCTCTGCACCGAGACGGAGCCGCCCAGCGCGATCCGGCTGTTCGGGACGGAGGACGCGCTCGTTGAAAGGAAATTAATTGTGTAGTCGGTTGTCGCGTTACGCCGCGTCATGGCAGCGCCGAGCGCAAACAACAGCCGGTGCAGATTGTTCCGCGCCGTGTCATAAGGCAGGTGACCGTACACAAGAAGGTCTTTTACGGCGTTGTTGATGGAATAGCCGAACGCGCCGCCAACGATGCCGGAGAGGATGACGCTGAACTTCGTTCCGTTGTACATCCCCCCGGCGTGCATGACCTCGTTCAGCAGGCCGATTCCGCTCTGGCAGGTCACCGTCCACAGCGTTTTCGCCGTGCGCTCGATGCTCTGGATGTAGCCCTTCGCGTAGAACGACCCGGCGATATACCACCAGACCGGCATACCGTAGGCGACGTCGCGGAGATAATCCTTCGCCGCCGTCCTTTCGCCGGAGCGCAGCACATAGATCGCATTGTTCGTGTCGAGATAACCGTCCTTGCCGACCGGCGCGTAGATCAGCCAGGCCAGCGGATTGTATCTCACGGTGAAGCTGAACGTGTCCACGCTCAGCTCGTTCCCCACGACGTCCACCGTGTTGACCGCCTTCAGCGTGTTCATGACGATGTTCCGATTCGTGAATGTGTAGGTCGGATGATCGTATGAGCCGACATAGATCAGATTATCAAGCGCCGCCATGCCGTCACCTCGCCCGCATCGTCAGCGTCGGCGCCTTGAAACGGTAATACCCGCCTGCGCGGATCACGCCGACCTCCTGAACGGAGATCGTGCCGTGGAAATACGCCGTCTTGGTCGCCGCCGTCGCCGTGTCGTAATACTGCACCTGAACATAGGTCGCGGCGCTGATCGCCGCGTGCAGCGCGGCCAGCCGCGTCATCGTCAGCGAATCCAGCCGCCACGTCAGCACGGGCTTCTGCACGATGATGTCCTGATACTCGTCGCCGTTCATCATCGTGACGCTGTTCCCGCCCTTGCGGTCTTCGTACACGATGGAATAGCCGAGCCGCTCCGTGTCTGCTGAGAAATCCACGCCGCCGATCTTCAGCGGCATTTTTGTCAGAGCCATCTCCGCACCTCCTTAAACGACCATCGCAGGGCCGACGCGCTGACCTTCGCCGACGATATGCCGATACAGCACCCGCGCAAGCTCCACGTCTCCCACCGTCACGGGGATCGTGATCTCCTCGACGTACCCGGAGCCTCCGACAGCGCCGCCTTCATAGCCGCCGGTGACGGTCGCGTTTACGCCCGGTACAGGGATGCTGCTCATCATGTCGCGCTCCACCTGGTCCATCGTCTTGTCCCATCCGACGCCCAAACCGAGCGCCATGTTCTCGCCGATACCGGCGAAGACCTTCGACGGCGAGGCGATTCCTAGTGCCGATTTCACACCATCGACAATGCCAGAGAAAAATCCGTTGACCTTCTCCTTGAACCACTGCCAAGCGTCGCTGATGCCCTGCCAGATGCCATCGACGATGGATTTGCCGGTATTCCAGAGATCGGTCGCAAGGTCGGCGATGCCCTGCACGATTGTGCCGATGATTTGGCCTGCAGCATTTCCAATTTCTGGTAATGCTTCGACGATGCCAGAAACCAGCGTCTTGATAAGCTCCCACGCAGATTCAAGGAGTTTCGGGGCGTTCTGGACAATGGCAGTTACCAAATTTTGGATAATCACCGGCGCCTGTTCAAGGAGCTGGGGCAGTGCCTGTATGAGACCGTTGGCAAGACCCAGCGTGATGGCGATCGCCGCGTCGACCATCTGGCCGATGCTGTCCGGGTTGGTCAGCGTGTCGACCAGAGACAGGATCGCCTCGACCGCCACCGGGATCAATTCCGGGAGTGCCGAGGTGATCGAGTTGGCAAGAGTTGTGATTATGGTTATCGCACTACTGGCAATATCTGGTAACATTGAAATTATGCCTTCAACAAGCGTTAAGACCAGCTTTGTCCCAAAATCCACGATGGACGGGAGCGCGTTGTTTAGCTTTTGAAGAAGCTCTGTGACTATCGTTCCCGCCGTCGTAGCCAGCTCGCTGAAGCCGCCTTCCTTGAACGCCTGCACCAGCCGCTCAACGGCGCTGATGATCGTGTTCATGCCTTCCGTCATCGGCCCTGCGAACTGTGCGAGGAACTGGTTGCCCGCCATGGAAATTGTCTGTTTGAGAATGTCGAAGCGGTTGTTCAGCTCCGCGAGAGCGTTCACATCGTCCTCGGACATGATCAGACCGGCTTCCTCCGCGTGTTCGCCGAGCTGCTGGAGCGCGTCTGCACCGCCGAGAATGAGCGGATTCAGTTCCTGTGCGCTCTTGCCGAAGATCGCCATCGCAGCCGCGTCGCGCTCGGTCTCGTCGCTGATTTCGCCGAGCGCCTTGATAGTCTCGTTAAAGACCTCGTTCCTGTCACGGAAGGTGCCGTCGTCGTTCGTCACGGAAACGCCGAGCTTTTCAAACGCGGCCTGCGCGGTTTTAGACCCGGACGCAGCCGAAGACATCTGCTTCGTCAGCTTCGCCATGGAGCCGGTGATGGTCTCCACGTCCACGTCGATGCTTTCCGCCGCATACTGCATCTTCTGAAGCTCTTCGGTCGAGAGGCCGGTCTTTGTCGCCATCGTCGAAAGCTCGTCCGCCGCAGCCGCAGCGTCAAGCGTCATCTTGCCGATCGCGCCAACGACGCCGACCACGGCGGCGGTCAGACCGGCGACAGCCGCAGCCGCCGCCTTCGCGGCCTCCGCGTGCTTCTTGTGGGCCTCCTCGGCGGTCTGGCCGTGGTTTTTCAGCTTCTCGTTGTTCGCGTCGATCTGAGCCGCCGTCTTGTTCATCTCGGTCTCGGTCTTGTTCAGATCCTGAACGAGCTTCTGATACGACGCGGATGTGGGATCGACCCCGGCCTTGTCCAGCTCCTCCAGCCGCTTCTTCTGGATGTCGGCCTTGTTCGACAGCTCGTCGAACTGTGCCGTCAAAGCCTTGTTCGCGGCCTTCAGCGCCTTGGTGCTGTTCTCATTGCCAACAAAAGCGGAGGTGACCTTTGCCATCTCCGTACTCATCGTTTTCAGTGAATTATTGCAGTCGGCGATCTGCCGCTTGAACTCGGCCTCACCCTGCACGCCGATCTTCGGCCCGATATTTCCGCCAGCCATAGTCTCACCACCTAAATGTCAAAAACGTCCCGCGCATGATTCTGCTTCGCGCCCAGCTCCTCGATCTGCCAGACGGCGATCTGGTCGAAGACCGTTCCGAGCGGCAGATACGCCGCCTCCCTGCGCGTCAGGCCTGCACGGGACGCATGGTAATATGTCCATGCCGGGGAGAGCTTCTCCCCGGCACGTCTCAGTTTTTTGAGCGTACCTCGACAGTCCGCTCCGCGTCTTCGGTCATGATCGTCATGATCTGGCCGACGATCTCCGCCGTCTCGTTCACGCTGAGCAGCGCGGTCAGACGGCCCTTCGGGAGCTTCGGATGCTCCTCCCCCATCAGGTCGCAGTATTCGCACCCCGCCTTGATCAGGATGTCGAGCATCGTCCCGACCGTGCTGATGTCGTGGTCGATCAGACCTTCGCTCATTTTCTCCATGCCGCCGAAGGCGTTGATGATGTCCTCGGTCGCCGCCATGGAGAAGCACGCGGGATAGTCAGTCCCCGCAATACTGAGATAATGCAGTTTCAACGCTCACCAGCGCTTTCTCAGGCCGCGAAATAGTTCGTGATGAACTGGATCGCCGCTTCCTGTGTCGCAAAGTCATAGACCTTCTTCCACGGCTTCGTGCCGGTGACAGCGCCGCCGCTCACGATGCCGGACAGCTCCGGCGTCTGCCATTCGACGGATTCTCCGAGCGTCTGATAGCTCTCGCTGGACGGGGAGAACATGACGTAGGAGAAGATGACCGCCTGATAGTTCGCCCGGGAATTATTGATCTGATTCCAGCGCACGAAGCCGACGCCGACGGGGTTGCTCAGCTCATTGCCGGTAATGTCGAAGCCGTTGCCGGTGACGCCGCTGACGACGCTGGTCGCAGCGGTGAGGCCGAACAGATCCGCCATCGCGGCACGGTCGAGCTGGTCGAGCGTCACGTTCAGCGTGCCGCCAGCGCCACCGGCGGCGTCGCGCTCAGCGATACCGTTGTTCGCATAGAGCGGATTGTCGTTGGTGTCCGCCGGATCAAAGGTCGCGCTGATCGCCTTGCCCATCGTCTTGATGCCGCCCGTGTAGCCGGTCAGCACGCCGCTGGTCAGACTGCACTTCGCGTAGTACACGCCATAAAGGCCAATGCCAGCCATTGTGGATTCCTCCTTATGAGTTCATTTTTTCTTCGCAGATTTTGACAAATTCGGCGGCGATCATGCCTTCGGCCTGAGCCTTGACGCGATTCACCGCCGGTCGGATGAATGGATGCTTTTTTCTTGTGGAGCTGCCGGATTCAAGCACGCGGGCCTTGACGGGATTCGGATGACCCTTCTCGTCATAGCCCTCAAATGTGACCTGTGTGAACACATAACCGTCTTCGTTTTTGAACGTCCGAAGCGCTGCGCTGTCCCGCAGCCCGCCGGTATCGACCGGTGTGTTCGCCTTGATGGCCTCAATCACCATGCCAGCCGCCGGATAGACGGCACGCTTGATGGAGCCTTCCACGGAAGCGCCGAGATCGGTCAGCTTCTTCATGTACTCGTCGAGGCCTTCCATCTCAATTTTCGCCACACTCAAACACCCACTCGTAATGGATATAGCCGCTGTCGCTCTCAAACTGGACGGAGCCGAGATAGTACGCCACCGGCACGCTCTCCAGAGCGGCCTCGATGGTCGCCTTCGCAGCGCCCGTCGCGTCCCGCGTGAAATAGTCCACCGTGCCTTGCAGCACCTTCTCGACGTGGACGTTCCCCGCAACGAGGTCGTTCGCGCCGTCCTCGGCGTAAACGCCGTAATCACCGGCGGGAGCCTTCGACCAGCCAAAGTGAGCGAACTTCAGGCCGGTATTCGTCAGAGCCAATGCCAGCTCATCCATTGCCGCTCACCCCCTCGGTCGTCGCAGGCGCGGGAGGCGGAGGCGGCGTCATGTCCACCGTGGCCTCCTCCACCGTCAGCTCTATCGCGGTGTTGTCGATGTACGTCCTTATGATGCGATAGCGCTTTCCTTCAAAGTTGCAGATCTTCTCCCCCTGGTACTCGGCGTAATCCGCCAGCCGGAAGACGAAGGTCGGACGGAGATCCTGTTCCATGGCGCGGTAAAACTCGTTGTACCCCACGCTGCGGATCTCGCAGAACACCGCCCGTTCACTCTCGGTAGGAGGATCAAAAATGCCGTGCGCTTCGGGATTCTCCGCGATCAGCGTCAATACTCCCTGCCGCCACATCAGGCATCCCCCCAGTTGGTATAGCCGGTCGCGGTGACGAGCTGGGCCTTCTGTTCGTCATAGGACGCCTTCAGGCGGGAATACTCACCATCGCTGAGAGAGGAAAAATGCACCTTGCAGTATGTGATGATTGCACGCTCACAGATCGCGTCCAGAGACGACGGCAACTCGACCCCGGCAATGCCGAGATCCAGTTTCGCCGCGTTGATCAGGTCGGTCAGATCTGCGTCGTAATTCGTAACCGTGACGCGCAGCGCCAGCTTGGTTTTTTCCAGAAGCGTCATATCAGGCATCGCCGCGCCTCCTCATAAAGTCTTGATATTGCTGTTCCGTGAATAAATGCTCCGGCGGGAAATGCGAATCCGCCCACATCTCAAAGCCGTGGCACGCGGCCCGGATGCAAAACCAGCGATCCTCACCCCACAGCACGTTCTTGATGTTCGGAATCCGCGAATAGTTCACGCCTGCGTCGAAGACCTTCCGCTTCATGAGCGTGCAGGCCCCGGTCATTCCCACCTGATAAAGGCCCGGCGTAACCCACTCTGCGGACGCTCCGCCGTACTGGTCGTACATCCACGCGTTGCACCAGCCGTTCGTCCAGAACAGTTCGCTCACGATGTCCTTGTCGGCATCGAGCAGCGTTTCCAGCGTCTCCGGCTGAAGCACAAGGTCGGTGTCCACAGAAAAGAGATAATCATACCCGCCGTCACGAACTTGCTGTATGCACGCGTTTCTGAGGCGCGGCATCTTGCCCAGATTGTCGTGCGTCCAGATATGGTCGTCCGTGGCCTTCTCATACTTGTCGCCGGTATTCATGACGATGTACTCCGCGTCGCGGATCTCCGGGATCACCTCGTCGCAGTCGTTGACCACGAAGAAGCGATCCACCGTCACGCCGTCTGGAATGATCAGCGCGTCGAGCGACGCCTGATACTCGCGGAAGATCTTCGGCTCCTGTTTCAGCGGAGCGGCGATCAGCACTTTAATCCCGCTGTATCTCATCCCGATACCTCGGAACATCGTCTGGGTATACCGCGATGTGCGCGATATGCCCCAGCCGCACCGTCGGCTCCGCCCAGATGCGGAAGCCCATCTCCTTCGCCCGCTTGCAGAAGGACAGATCCTCCCCGTATCGCGGGATCGGATTGAAGGCCGTGCCGTGGTTGATCATGACCTGCTTGATGACCTCCGTTGACATGAGACAGCAGGCCATACCGCACCCGGCGACCTCGAAGGTCTCCTTCGGGTAGTCCTCCAGCTGCCACAGCTCCAGATGGTCTAGGTCGATGTTCTTGAACAAACAGCTCACGAACGGCTTCCGCCGCCCGTGCGCGATCCCCGTGACGAAATCCTTCCCGGAGAACTGGAGATCCTCCAGCAGCTCCGGCTCAAACACCATGTCGCTGTCAAGCCACAGGACGTGCGTGTACTTCTGATTGACGGCCCGACCGGCCAGCCGGTCACGCGCCATGTACACCAGCGTCCCGCTCTCGATTCCGACGGTGTAGTCCACCCCGTCGGCGGTCAGCTTCTGCGTCAGCTTCAACAGCGACTGCATGAAGGCCACCGGCACGGTGTCCATGCAAGGGATCGCGATGAGCAGTTTCATTTCGTGGCCTTTCTCCGCGTTGCGGTCGTGGTTTTCTTTTCGGGCGTTTCCCGCTGTTCGGGTCGGATGATCTCGGCAGCATTTACGGACAGCAGAAATTGAGCTTGAGCCGGAGAGACCTCGACGATCTCCCCGGCTTCGTGATTGATTCGCGCTGCCTGCTTAAGCAGCAGCTTCATCAGGTCGTAGCAGCGGCGGGCTTCGCAATGCGGACGAGCTTGCCCGGGCCGACGACCGCGTGCGCGGCATACTGACGGCCCACGATCTTGACCAGATCAGCATCGGCAAGGGACAGGTCGTCGAACTTGATTACGACGTCGTCGCCCTCCGGGAAATTGACCTCGCAACCGGACAGATCGCCGACGATGGCATACACAGCGTTGTCGCTGGCGGTGCTGTACGCGGGCAGCTCGGAGCTGTACACGCGAGTCAGACCGGCGAAGGGATCAACGGCAAAGTTTCCGGCGGCGTAGGCGCTGATGAACGCGACCTCGGTGAGGCGATTCATGATCACGACCAGATTGGACGCGTCGTCTGCCAGATTGGCGGCGGCGGTCGGGATCGCGGTCACGCTGGGCTGCGCGGTGACCTTCGGCAGGCCGACGGCGGTCGCGCTGTGAGACGTGTCGGCGCTCACGATGTCGTTCACGACCAGAGCGGCCAGCTTCTTGGTGATCTGGTAGGTCAGCTCATCGTAGATGTAGCGGACGAAGCTCTCGCCGGTCATCGCCATGGCCTCGTCGCTGATGGTGATCCACTTCTTGATCATCTTCGGGATCATTGTCACGATGCCGAGCGTCAGGGATTCCTCGGTCACGGCGGTCGTGCCTTCGGTATGAGCGTAGGCGGCGTCGGCGCTGCGCTCAAAAGCGGCCTTCAAGTTGCCCTTCAGGTAGACCTTGCGGACGCGGGACAGGATCGCGTCGTTCTCCCACGCGGTATGGATGATCTCATCCACGAACGCGGGGACGGGAACGCCGCCGTTGCCAGCGCCCATGCCGGTCTCGGTCAGCAGGCTGCGGCACTCGGTGTCGCGGCCGTTCTTCAGGTACTCAGCGAAAGCGTCGATGTACGCCTTGCCGGAGCGGACTTCTTCAACAGTCATTTTGTTTTCCTCCGTTTTGAAAGTTTCGGTGACAGCGCCCGCGCCATCGGCGACGACCTGTCTGATTTCCTCGCGCTGGGCCTCCGCAGCCTTGCGGACCTCCAGCTCCTCCTTGATCGAACGCACTTCGGCCTCGATGGCGTCGAGATCGGCGTCGTCTGCGTCAAGCAGACCGGCCAGCTCGGCCTTGCGGGCCTCCAGCTGTTCGACAGTCATGTCTTTGACTTCCATGTCAAACCTCCATGAGAATTTTGATTTTCCGCTTGCGGGCCTCGCGCTCGGCAGCTGCGCGGCGCTCCTCCGCTGCCTCTGCGATGACTCCCTCGCAGTAGGCACGGGCCGAGATCTCCGTTGCGTTGTTTGCCGGAAGCGATACCGCTGAGACGTCATACAGCTTCCGGATTGCCGTGATCGTTCTCAGGATCGTCGTTTCCCCTGTTTCGTGGTTTTCGGTGATTTCGCGTGTATCAGCATCGACCGTGAAGCCGAAGCTCATCTTGTTGGTATAGCCGCCCTTGATCTCCTCATAGAGCTGCCGGCCCAGCTCCGTGCCGCCCAGATCGGCGACGATCTTCATGCCGTGGTCGTCCGCAGCCAGCGTCAGCGTGCCATTGCTCGTCCGGGCGAACACCCGGCCCTCATGGTCGTACTGCATGATGACATCTGACATATCCGCGTTGTCGAAAGCGCGGGCATCGACCTGTTCCTTGACGGTGTAACCGTCCTCTTGCCACAGCGTGTATGGATCGTTGAAGGTCGTGGCATAACCCTCGACGGTCATCCGTTCTTCTTCGCCCTCACCGGCTGCGCGGATCTCGATCTCCGCGACGGCGCGATAGCTGCGGCCCTCGTCGAGCTTCTGCTGGATAGACTTAGGAATCATCTTCTTTAACCTCCCATTCGGCCCTCTCGTAATAGCCGAAGATCTCCGGCTCCACCCACTTGAGGCTTCCGGCGTGATGCCGGATGTAAGGATCCGCCGCCTCGCGTGTGATGTGACCGGCGCTGTTGTATTCAAACGGCAGCGTCAGGATCTCGCCCTGACAGAAAAGATTGATCGCGTCCTGGTCGGGAGCCGTGTACGGCATCGTGTTGACCAGATGGATCCATTTTTTGTGGACGCCGTCCCGCCGGATCCTGTCGAGATCCATAAGGAGGACGCCGCTGTTGTGGTATACGAACGGATAGCTGCTCCGCACCGGCTCCGCCACCGCCGCGACATAGTTGCCGTCCATGTCGATGTCGAACAGACCGCCGATGTCCTTCTCGACGATGGTGTCCGTGTCGAGCCACAGCACCCGCTCCTCGGTCGGGAACACCTCCGGCAGCGCAAGCCGCATGAGGGACATATACGTCCACTCGGAGTCGTAGTTCGGCCCGTCGTGCCGGAACCATGTCTGCCCGCTCTCGTTCACCGTGGTGATCACGTTCGGCAGCTGCATCGGGAACTCATCGTCCTCGATCAGGAAGAACACCCGATCCATGCGCGTATGCTTGACCAGCGACTTCGCCGCGATCACCATGTTCCGATAGACCGCCCGCGTTCCCGCGTAGACCGCGATCTGCCTCATTCTTCTCCGCCGCCTTCCTGTGTGGCCTCGTTCGCGTTGTAATACTCGCCCCGGATCGGCAGCTGTGAGCCGAGCGGCTCCGGCAGCGGCGGGAGATTCCAGATCTCGCGGATCTCGTTGCGGGTCATCAGCCCGCGATCTGCCATCTGAGCGCTGACGTTCAGCTTGTCCGCGTTCGTCATGAACTGGATCTGAGAGGCCGTCGCCATGAGGCGGCTCCCCTGCGCTCTCTCGCGGTATGTGAACAGCATCCGCGTCATGACCTCGGAAAACTGCACGGCGAACGGCTCCACGACGCCCTCATAGAACGCCGCGTATTCGTCGCCGTAGGCCTCGTTCTTCAGGATCTTCTCGGAGATCCCGAAATACTCCAGAACGCCCTCGCGGATGATGGTCATCTGCTTGTCGTCGATGACCCAGGGCTTCGCCTCGATCTGCTGAATGTTCTGGTACGTGTTCGGGAACAGCAGCAGACCGCCGCCCTTCGCGTCCTTGGAGAAATTCTCAGCCGTGAAGCGCTGCCGCTCCTTTGCCAGATCCTCGGCCTTCGCAAAGTTGGAAAGCTGTGCCATGAAGCGGTATGTCGCCGCGCTCTTGACGCCTTCCTCAATGCCCTGATTCTGCATCGTCATGAGATCCATCACGGGCCGAAGCGCGTCGTTGGTCTCTCCGAACAGATCCGAGCGGTACTGATGCCGCGTCAGGATCGCGCAGTTGACCAGCTCCACCGCCGCCCGCTGTCCCCAGCTGAACGTGTAGCGCAGAAACGGCGTATTGTTCTCTCCGTACTTCACGACCTCGCACCGGCTCGGCAGCACGGCGTACACGCCGCTGACCGCGCCGTACTCGTCGTACACCGGCACGACGAAGGCGTTGTTGTGGACGTAAAGAATGGTCACCAGTCTCGAAAGAAACTGTGACCATGTCTGAAGCTCGTTCGGAGCCAGCCGCATCTTCGTTTGCAGCGCCGGTTTTGCCGTCCCGATGATCTCCACGTTCAGCTTTGAAACGTGCGACGCGATGGCGGCGATTGCCGCCCGGACCATCTCGGCCTCATAGATGTTCCCGCCGTACCGATGAAACGTCGGCTCATACCCGGTCAGCAGCTTGTACTGCACCGGCACGGCCTTCGGCTCCTTCGGTCGGTTGCCGAAAATAAAATCAAAAAGCCCCGTTATCCTCACCCCTCATTTTTCAACTGCTCACCGATCTCCGCGCTCCACTTCTGCCGCACCGTGAAGGCGTCAGCCAGAGCGGCACAGCCGTCGATGTGCAGCGACGGATTGACCTTGACCAGCTTCCCGCGCCCGCGCTCCGTTGACATCTTGATGGCGCTGTTCAGCAGATGCGACTTCAGCAGATCGTTGTCGCCGATATGCACCTTCCCGTCCGCGATCAGGCCTTCCATCTCCTGAAGCACAGGCCACAGGTTTTCGCCCTGATATACATCGTCCATCTGGAAGCCGTATGCCTTCATGTCCTGAACGAGATACTGTGCGCTGTATCGGTCATAGCCGACCTGAAGCGGGAATATCTGATATTCCTCGACCAGGCGCCGGAACCACGCCTCACAGTCGTGGTAATCGACAAAGTTGTCGCCGCTCAGCGTGAGAAGCCCGCGCTGCACGAAGATGTTGTACGGAACGCCGTCCCGCTGAATCGCCTCGTCGATGCGCTCACGCGGGAGAAAGAACTGCGCGATGACGTATAGCTCCCCGCCGCGCTCGATGATCACACAGCACGCCGTCAGGTCTCGCGTCTGCGACAGGTCGATGCCCGCCACGGCATAGCTGTCGCGGAAATCGTCGAGCCGCAGCTCCGGCCCGCAGCACTTCTCGACGTCTTGCGTGGACAGCCATGCCGTCGAGCTGTTCTGTTTCACGCAGCAATACTTGGTCAGGAACTCCGCCTTCTTCGACAGAGATCCCTCAGCGATGGCGATCTCCTCCAGCATGAAATCGACCGAGACGGAAACGCCGAGATTCGGATTCGACTTCCGCAGCTCGTTGATGTCGTTCCACGCCTCGATGTCGTCGATCATGTACAGGAACGGCAGCAGCTTTGTCTCCTTGCTGTCGCCCAGCAGAAACCGTGTAGACCGCTTGACCAGCTCGTCATAGATCGAATCGTTGACGTAGCCCGCCGTCGTGCAGCTGAGCAGAAGGCCGTCGGGCCGAGCGCCCATGCCGGACTTCATGACCTCATACTGTTTGAGGCCCTTGTCCCCTTCCCATGCGGCGATCTCGTCGCAGATGCACAGCGACGGATTGAAGCCGTCTGACTTCTTCGCAGAGAACGCGATCTTCTTCACCGAAGAATTGATCGCAGGGATATACAGGTCAGACTGTCTCCGCTTCGGGAGATCCGACTGGTCGCGCACCTTGACGTTGTGCGTGTCCCGCTCGTCTAGGATCTCTTTCAGCTCTTGGTACTCAGGATCAAGCACCGTCATCTGCCAGACGTTGTTATACACAATGTCCGCCTGCTCCAGCTTCGGAGCCAAGCAGTAAACCTTCGCGCCGAAGCCACCGGCGTCGCGCCAGATGTAGTCGGCGATTGCGGATGCCATCAGGCTCTTGCCGTTCTTCCGGGCGATCACCAGCAGCACCTCGCGGAACTGCCGCTCCCCGTCCTTGTCGCAGATCCCGAAGACTGCCGACAGGAACGCCTTCTGCCACAGCTCCAGCTTCAGCGGCCCAGGCGCGAGACGGCCTTCCGTGTGAAAGCAATGCGATTCGACCCATTCAATCGCCGCATTGGCCTTCTTCTGGTCATAGAAAAAGCGCTTTTCTTCCAGCCCGGTGATAAGATACTCATACACCGCCAGAATCCAGCGCCCCACGGCGACGTCGCCGCTTTTTATCTGCTGATAGTATGCGAAGATGTGGTTATCTTTCGCCTTCTTTGGCCTTCTCACATGGATCTCCGTTCTTGTCGAGAGAGAATCGCTTATTTCCGACC
>Ga0265298_10002389_pt1 | contig 26211 bp, 19 predicted proteins | sample AusTroGonzalo_MG_3_FD_193486 | JGI IMG/M metagenome (GOLD analysis project Ga0265298, IMG submission 193486) | Bovine rumen microbial communities from tropical cattle in Woodstock, Queensland, Australia - Gonzalo_01 | ecosystem: Host-associated > Mammals > Digestive system > Stomach > Rumen ...
TGGTGATCACCTTCTGGCTGGCATCGTGCATCTCGTTGCCGTCGAGCTTGAACGATACGCCCTGCACAGGCATCGACGTGCCGTCGTAATAGACATTACCCGAGAACACGAAATAGGTGTCCATCCAGAAGTTGAAGTTCTGTGCCCAGTTCGAGTTCTGGTCGAAGGTCACCGTACCGCCAGCGTTGGGAGCGGTATAGGAACCGCCAGCGCCGTCGCCTTCGACGGTCACCACGTAATGTCCGTTGGTTTCGCCCTTGCTGTTGACCTGATAGGGCAGGCCCTTGAACTCGAAGTAACCGGTTTCGTCGGTGTAGGTCGAGTCTCTCTTGGCACCCGGTATGACGACCTTATCCGGCTCGCAGAACACTTTGACACCGCCCATGGCAGTACCGTCGCTCATGCGCACATAGCCGTTGATCATACCCGTCACCTCGCAGGCACCCGTGCAGGTCTTGCCATCGATGGTGGTACCCTCGCACTGATAGACGCTCTCCACCTTGTAGTCGTAGGTCTGCTGTGCGAGCACGGTCTTGTCCTCAAAGAACAGCTGCTGCAGGTTGGTGGCTATCGTGTCGGTCCATGCTGCACCGGCATCAAGGGTATGCGGGCGACGCAGCACGCGGAAGTAGTCGTATTCGCCTGTGGACATATCCCAGAACAATGCCACGCTGCTCTGGCGGACCTCCGATGTCAGTTTCGTAATGTGGCCGTTGTTCACGAAGCGGTAGTCCTGTTGCTCAGGTGCGTCAATCTTGACGACGCTCACCACGATGCTGTCGGCATCAGCACCGACAAAGGGCAGGGCTGACTTGTCGCGTCGCACGATGAAGTCGAAGGAATAGTCCACGCACTTGCGGGTCAACTCCTGAGTAAACTGCTGGTTCTTGATGACATCCTGATTGCTGGAAAGGTCGATGAGACTCGACTCTACGCCGTTCTCGCCATGCATGTTGATGCGCAGCTGCAACTTGGCGCGCTCATCCCAGACCATATAACCGCTGAGTTGTTCGGAATGGGTGAAAACAGGCTGTACCGCTCCCTCTTCCACATTCCAGCCTTTGCCCAGCTTTTCAGCCAGTTCGTTGTTAGCCAAATCGCCAACGGAATTAACCTGTGCAGAGGTGTTGCCCAAGACGGGTACGGCCATACCATCGACCATCTGCCACGAACCAGGTGCCTCGCCGTTCATCAGGTTCAGCACTTCCTCTTGGTCACTCTTATTGTAATAATTCGCAGTATTCCAGCTGCTCCAGGTCACGGTAAGGGTACTCTTGCTATTGCTTCCCCAGTTCAGATGCGTCCTGTCATCCGAAGAATCTATGCAGAAGAAACGCCACCAAACATTGGTAAAGGTGCTGTGATCATAGACACGGTGGAAGGTCCAGCCGCCTTCGCCGCCCCATCCGATGATGGCACCTCCATACGAGTTCTGTGCACCCCAGGAATCAGCAGAGGTGACGAGTTCACCATCGAAGCGGGTATCGCTGACATACACATTAGCAGCGCCTGCATGTCCTATGATACCGGCGACATAACGATCCGCTGTGGAGACGTAGGCCGACACCCATACTTTCTCAATATGGATTTCAGGTGTTCCGATTCTGCCGCCGATGAGTCCTGATGCATGCTCCTTGCCGGCAATGACCTTGCCGGTCACGCGCAGGTTTTTGATGGTGACATCGCCTACGAAACGGAAGGGAGCTAACCCATAATAAAAGGGATCCCAGAGGTTGACATCGAGCGTATGGCCGTTACCGTCGAAGGTACCTCGGTAGGGAGAAGCCTCCGATGCCACGGGGTCAGTGACAGAGATATCTGCCATCAGGATAGCATCGACATCTTTTCCATCGGCATTAGCCACCAGCTCACGGAAGTGGTTCCAGTCGTTGACGTTATTAATCATCAGGAACGGCTTGTTGTCGATGGTTATCGACTCGCTATAGTATTCAGTAAAGTAGCTGTTTTCTGTCGTCGTCACGTGACCGCGGGCAAAAGTCATACAGTCCTTCTTCATGGTGGTAATGGCGGCAGGGGCAAACAGACAGTTCTCAAACTTCATGGTCGTCGTGGTGTTGCCTACGAAACCACCATTGCCAAAACATTTCCCGCCCAACAGTTGTCCGTCGAAACGGCAGTTGCGAATCGCTAAGCGAGCGCTTTCGTTCTGACCGATAAAGCCACCCATGCAGGCTGCTACGGTGGTGGAATTGTAACTGTTGTCCAAAATGGCCGACACACGACAATTCTCGATGAACGTACTGTCATTACCCTCCTTCACGCAGGCCACAAGGCCAGCCAGATACAGGTCGCGTGAACGAATGGTGCCGTCAATGGCCAGGTTCTTGATGGTGGCACCCTGGACATAGCTGAAGGGGGCTATCCATTGCTGGTAGGCATCGAAATTGACTGTCAGCGTATAGCCGTTGCCGTTAAACTCGCCGCTAAAGGGGTGGTCTTTAGTACCAACCATCGCTTGCGAGAGGTTGATGTTGACATCGCCGCCCAGTACGGCTTTTACGTCGGTCTGTCCATCGTTCACCAGCTGGGCAAATGTCTCCCAGTCTGTCGCGTCGCGGATAATCATACGACCTTCAGCGTCGGTCTGCGGACCGTTGAAGCGGAAGGCGAAATTCACCTGATGGCCCTCATCGTCCCACTGGCTGCCACGTTGCACCGTAGGCTCCAGCACCCAGGGCAATACGAGGCGCGAGGCCAACTGATAGAAGTCGTAGCCCGAATTGTCGGCCCACTGCCACATGGACGTATAGGCGCGACGGATGCGGTAGGCAACACCCTTGCCCGTATAGTAGGTAGGCAGCGTCTCGTCGGTAAAAGAATAATTATCCTTGTTCTTCTCATACAAGATGGCAGCAGAGACGGTGGTCCAGTTGGCATCGTCGGGCGCAGTGGAGCCCGAGAGGTTGCGCTGGATTTCAAAAAAGTCACCGTCTATGGCATCATCCAACCCGCTGTGGTTCACATGCCACGTCAGGTAGGCTTCACCCGTCGGCATGAGCAAGGCTCTCAAGTTGTCGGAATAGTGCATCATCCTCGTTGACAGCGCGTTTGACGTGATTGGCCCATCCACGGACTTTCCCTCTGCGTCAACGACCTTTGCCTCAATATATATGTTTTTGAGCGGACGGTCGGCAGGCACGTATGCCATGTCGGCCAGCTTCTTTTTGTCGAGTTCCTTCATGTAGGTGCGTCCCGACAGGGAATCGGTATAATTGAGACGTATCCAGGTAATCGATTGGGCAACCACGCTATAGGTAAACATCTGCATATTCACGTGTTCCTTGTCGAACGCCAACATGGGGTCGGTCACATTGATAGACACCTCAGAAGCTGGCGGACAGTCCCAGTCAGTCAGGTGGCGGAAGTCGCTCTCGTCGTCATTGTCTTCGGGGATATACCAGTTACGGTCTCTGTCCTCGATATGGCACCACAGATAGAATTTCAACTTGTGGCCACGCATGGAGCGGGGCACCGTCCACTCGATGACAGAGCTGAAATGGTTGTGATCGTCATCGTCCGGGCCTACGGTGTAACCGACGGAAGTGCCGTTCGTGAACGTCTTCTGGCCACCTTTCACCTTGCCTTTGACCGTAAAGGTGCCGTCCTGAAAGGCTCTGGCATTGATGGTGCCACTCTCATCGTCGCTGGTCAAATTTCTATAGTTGGCGCAACTCCAGAAGAAGAGACCCAAACGCGGGCCGTCATCGACGGTCACATAGACATGACCTGCTGAAATGCCCTCGTTGAGGTTGCCGTCAAACTGGGTCGGCAACGTGAACTGAATCTTGTCGATGCCTGCAATCATTGCTGTGTAGTTGCTCGCCTTCTGCATGAAATCATCGGCAGACACCTGTTGGGGCAGCAAGACGCCCAACAGCAGCAAGGATAGTAATAATAGTTTTTGTTTCATAATGTTATTGTTTTTTGTATATTGTCTGTTGTTTCTTGTTTCTCAACGAGGCTCTTCAGTACCATCATACTCGCCACCATACCGGATATTCCTTTCGTTTCCAGTGCTGGTAATAAGCAGCAGCGACTGGTGGTGCAACAAGCGGACGACGGTGGTCGTCGGGGGAATATATGTCTTTTTCATTTGATGACTCCTTTCTTACCGTTAATGATATAAATACCTTTCTGCGTAGGCTTGACGCTCAGCCTGCGACCGTCCAAGGTGTACCAAACTCCCTCAATCCAATTATCCATTATCAATTGTCCATTATCAATTTCTTTCAGCCTTGTAACATTCTCCTCGCCGAAGGTGAAGTCGAAGTTGTCCAACTGAGGAGCGGCAGTACCACTGCCTATCTGGAAGTAGGCACGGCAGGCACCGATAGTGGTACCAGTACCGCTCTTGGGATAGTACAGTGTGTTGTCGCCACCCATAAAGAGGATGCTTTGGTCTTGTGCAGGAAGGAGCTGCGGGCTAAACGTACCACGGAAGCGGACTTTTGCACCGTCTGAAGCACCGTTGTCATAGTCTACAGGAACTGTCACACGGGGCACGACGCCCTGGAAGACGGGTTCCACCAGATTGCTGCCCGACGTCCACTTAATAATATAGGGTTTACCAGCGTGCATCACGTTATTACCTGCCACATTCTCGCCAAAAAACAAGTTCAAGCGTGTACCGGCAATCTCAGCATTTGTCAGCGCATAGATCTCTACACCGTCGCCCGCCAGCACGCCGTAGGCTGGGTCGTAGTCGAAGGGCAGGCAGATGGTGTTCCAATTGCCGTCCTTGTATAACGTGCGACCACTAAGGGTCACATTGCAGGCTTTGTTCTGACAACCGCTCAGGGTCGTACTGTTGTCGCTGCTATTGGCAAGGCTGACAGCGGTGGTGCCCGTTACAGAACAGCTGGTAATGCCGCTAACCCAGTCGCGATAGCCCACCAAGGCCGATACGTTGTGTGTACCGCTAATGCTGGTAGCCGACACAGAGCAGTTGGTGATGTTGCTGCTGATGAGCGAGCCGGCCAAGATGCCCACATTATCATCGGCAGCGATAGAGCCGGCACTTACCGTCAGGCCACTGATAGTTGCGCCGTTGGCGTAGCCGAAAAGTCCGGCATTGTTAAGCGACCCATCGCTGATGTTCAGCCCTGAAACGGTATGGCTACCGCCGACGAATGTCCCGTTGAAGGAATGCGTAGCGGTTCCAATCGGCACCCAATAATGAGCACTCAGATCAATATTGCCTGACAGCTCGATGGTGACTGCGGAGAAATCAGCTCCTTCGTTGACTACTGCTGCCAATTTGGCCAGTTGTCCGCCATTGGCAATGGTGATGGTCGTACCTGAACTAGTATAATCTTCCTGATTGCCAGCCCACGACCCAGATTGTCCCCACATTCGTTGTGGAGAGAAAGAAACAGCCATCATTAAAATGGCTACGATTCTAACACAACTAAAAGTATTATCTTTTGTCATAAATCGATTGTTTTATATTATATTATGTAATCGTCTTCTTTGTTCTTAGTTGTTAGACAAATCATTTTCGCAAACAATTGTCATTTTCTCGTTTGCAAAAATAACAAAAAAAAGTGGCATTAACAAGAAATATGATGCACGAATTTGGGTCATGTACCAAATGCGTGTATCGTGTTGTTTCTACATTATTATGTCTATTTCGGCTGCAAGGCTGCGTTTAAGTGAGCACAAAGGGAGCTTGCTCACTTTGTCGAGCGGGAGCAGGCTCGAACATCGTTCAAATCCCAATATTCTTTTGCAATTTTTAATCTATTAACCACATTCTCTTTTTTTTGAACACCGACGGAAAGGTTATCATATCTCCAATACATCTCCAATACATCTCCAATACATCTCCAATTCATCTCCAATTATAAGAATTGGAGATATACTAGAGGAAAACTGGAGTAAAACAGGAATGAAATTGGAACTAAATATAAGCAGAATTATGGCAGATATGACTATATTCGGGCGGGGGCTCCAAGATATAAGGGCGCCCGCCCGAATTGATGCGACCGCCCACTGAACAACAGCTGGAGAGATTGCCTCCAAGAAGGATACCTTCCGCATGGCCAATGCGATTATAGGGATTTCCGGGAATCTTGTATTGTGGCACCCAGTAGGCAGGAGAAACAAGGGCTACCTTGTCGCCTGCCTTCAAGTAGGGTGGCTGAATAATCTTTTTACCTTGATACATTTCTAATCCTATTATTTATCTTTTATCCTTTGTCAATGATGACGGTGGGGGTGTCGTGGTAGCGACCAACGACCATGAAAGCCTTGCCAGTCTTGTAACGGTAGAGACCAGAGAGCGTCGAGACCATCTTGTCGTAGCGGTCGCAGATGGCCAGCGATATATCCCGCTGGCTGAGGGCATAAAGCGCCTCGATATAACAGCGTTTGAACTGCTCGCGCAGATTAGGGGCAGTAAAGCCTACCTCGCGGGCCACATCAGCAATAGTCATCTCAGGATGATTGGTCAGCAAATCATAGGCCACCTCCATACGAATAGAGTTGATATACTGAGGAAAGGACATACCATCGGCAAAGGTGTTGAGTTGGTCGTTCAGACGATGACGACCAATCTTGAAACGCTTCATAATGTCCTCACGCATTAAATTGACTTGTGAGTAGAGGCGTTCTTTTCTTCACAGATTTGTCTCGTCTATTCCGAATAGATGAGTTGCACAAGAGTCTGTCCGACAGCTTTCAACGTGTTCTTGTCGATATGTTGCATATCGTCGTTGACGGTGTGCCATGTCGGTCCGAATGAACTCTGCTCGCAGTCGGGATAGTGGTTGATGATATCAATGCAGGGAATGCCAGCTTTCTCGTTGACGGGAATATGGTCGTCAGTGACGCCACCGCCGTCTTTGTATGGGAAGATGCTGCCATAGCCGGCTGTGTTGGCAGCCTGCCAGACACGTTCCACAATGTTGCGGGCATACTGCATAGAGTAGTATTCGCGATAAAACTTGGCACCTTGACCACCCACCATGTCGAGCAGAATACCGAACTGATAGTTGCCTGCTTTTGCCATGTGGCTGTTAGCCCAATATTGTGCGCCAAGGGCCCATGAGTCACCATCAACTTTCTCTTCCCATTGGGGAACGCCCCAATCTTCAGCATCAAAACAGATGAAGTCTACTGCCATCGAAGCGGAATCGTTTAGCTGTAGCAGGCGAGCCAGTTCGAGCATGACAGCTACACCTGATGCACCGTCGTTAGCCGCCATCACTGGCTTACGCCAATTGGCCTCGTCAGGGTCGTTATCAGCCCAGGGACGACTATCCCAATGGGCACAGATGAGGATAGCCTCACGCCCTTCTCCTCTCCGGGTGGCGAGGGGAGACCGGGCGATGATATTCGTGCTTTTAAGGATGGTGCCGTCGTAGCCTTTCAGGTCTGCTTTCTGTAGTTCCACTTGATAACCGTATTGGGCGAACTTCTGCTGAATCCATTGGGAACATTGTTCATGAGCCTCGCTGTTCATAATGCGTGGACCATAGCTGCATTGGGCAGCACAGAAAGCGTAAGCAGAGTCTGCATTGAACTCAACAGTGACTACTGACAGTTCTGTTGTCTGACTCTTTTTTGTAGTACTGCACGAGTAGCAGCCCATCACAATGCATATAATTAAGATAATATTTCTCATTTATTGTTTAGCGTTTTGCACTTCTCTAACCAAGGTCAGAGTGTGGCGTTGCATTGTTGCATGACACGGAGGAAATTACCTCCCCAAATCTTTTGGATGTCCTCTTGGCTGAAACCACGTGCCATCAGTTGGCTGGTGAAGTTAATGAGCTCAGACGAATTGGCCAATCCACGAATGCCACCATCGCCATCGAAGTCGGTGCCAAGACCGACGTGGTCGATACCCATCACGTCGATAGCATGATGCAGATGGTGCATAGCATCCTCAATGGTAGCCTCACCGTCCTTGACAAGGAATCCTGGGTACAGGGTCACTTGCATCACTCCACCCTTAGCCGCAAGGGCACGCATTTGGTCATCGGTCAGGTTGCGGGGATGGTCGCATAGGGCACGGCAGCTGCTATGACTGCAAACAATAGGCTGGTTGGAGATGTCCAGTGCATCATAGAAACTCTTTTCGCCTGCGTGGCTAAGGTCTACCATGATGCCCAGACGGTTCATCTCTCTGATAACCTGACGGCCAAAGGCGCTCACACCGTTATGGGTTTGGCTGCCTCGTGCTGAGTCGCAGATGTCGTTGTCGCCATTGTGGCAGAGCGTCATATATACGATACCCCGTTGGGCAAAGTGTTGGAGGTTCTCGAGCTTGCCGTTGAGAGCCAGTCCGTTTTCAATGCCCAGCATGATGCTTTTCTTGCCGAGGTGTTTGTTCATCCAGAGGTCGTTGGGTGTGCGGGCTATGCTGAGATAGCGGTTGTTACGTTCAACGAGTGCTTCAATCTTGTCGAAGATGAGGTCAGCGTATGCAGTAGGTCCGTCAACGTCGAAGTCTACGCGTGACGTAAAGTCCTCACCGGGCTTGGGCTGGGGCAGATAGCATACCATGATGGTCGCATCCTGATGGCCTTCCGTCATCTTGTGAAGGTCGACGAGCAGTTGCTTGTCGCGCGTGCCGAAGTCGACACCCTTTGGGAAGAACATCGGTGTGTCGCAATGGGTGTCGAGTGTCAGCACACGCTGGTGCATATCACAGGCGTTGCGATAGGCGGTGGCTTCGTTGATAAGCCATTGGAAGAGGGGTAGACCCTCTGCGAGGCATTCGGGATGCCATTGTACACCGAGGATGCTTTTGAACTCGTTGCTCTCAATGCCCTCGATAGTACCATCGGCTGCTGTTGCCGTAACGCGGAATAGTGAACCGGCATCGCCTACGGCCTGATGGTGGAACGAATTGACGTAGAGTTTTGAGTTTTGAGTTTCGAGAGTCGAGTTATATATGTTATATAAGGTGGAATCCTTTTCGATGGCGACGCTGTGGGTGGGTTCTGAACGGTCGGCATCCTGCGAGTGCTTGATCGTGGTTGGATTGATGTCCTGTCGCACTTTGCCGCCCAAAGCCATGGCCAGCGTCTGAATGCCGCGACAGATTCCTAAGATCGGTATCTGACGATTGTAGGCCAGGCGGGTCATCAGGATTTCGGGCAGGTCGCGCTCGCTATTGATACCACTTAAAGCAGGAATGGGTTCCTCGTTGGCATAAAGGGGATTGTAGTCGGCGCCACCGCTGAGTATTAATCCGTCGATGTGCTCTAACGTGTTGATGATGCTGTCGGTATCGGCCAACGGGGGAATGATGACGGGTACGCCACCAGCTTTCTGTACGGAACGATAGTAGCCTTCTGCCAGTTTACAAGTATTCTCACCATAGTTGCCGGTAATGCCGATAACAGGGCGATGCTGGGCTTCTGGGAAAGAAGCATAGACAGTTGCCAATTGCGACTGCCAGTCGAATCGGTTTACCATGTGTTTATTCTTCTAATGAAACGGGGATATCGCGTTTGATGCTCTGTTCCAGTGAGATGAGCGTCTCAGTAGCTACTACGCCAGGGATGTCTTGCAGACGTCCGTTGAGCAGTTGCATCAGTTGCTCGTTGTCGCGGGCATACAGCTTTACCATCATGGTATACGGACCCGTGGTGAAGTGGCATTCTACAATTTCAGGTATGTGGTGCAGACGCTCAACGACATCTTTGTACATAGAGCCGCGTTCCAATGTGATACCCACATAGGTGCAGGTCGAGTAGCCTAGGCTTTTAGGATTGACGTCGAAGCCGCTGCCCATGATGACACCGGCATCTATCAGATGTTGTACACGCTGGTGGATGGCAGCACGGCTGACGTTACACTCTGCGGCGACATCCTTGAAAGGTATGCGCGCGTTTTTTGACAGAATGCTGAGGATTTTCTTGTCGAGTTTGTCGATTTTTTCCATTGCTAATAGTATTGTTTTACAATTTGTAAGCAAAAGTACGCATTTTTATTGAATTACCAAACATTTTGCAAGGAAAATATGTTAAAAACGTGCAAATTGTTGTCTTATCGCTTGCGGATGAGCGTTAAACCGTCGCGAAGTGGCAGGATGACTTGTTCTACGCGCTCGTCGTGCATGACGTGGTCGTTGAACGTCTCGATGCCGTGGGTTTGTGCGTCGTGGTCATAGTTGTGGTCTACGACGTGACCGTCCCAAAGCGTATTGTCGGCGAGGATAAAACCGCCGGGACGCAGCAGGTTGAGTACGGTCTCGTAGGTTTGGCGATAGGTTCGCTTATCGCCGTCGATGAAGGCCATGTCGAAGGTGATGCCGAGTCGTGGGGCTTCTATGTTGGCGTCGCCGATGATGAAGCGGATGCGGTGAGCGACGGGCGACCCTTCTATCCAAGGACGGGTGAAGTCTTCCTGCTCATCGTTGATTTCGAAAGTGTAAACCATGCCATGTCCTGCCGTATTGTTGGCTTCCTGTCCTTCGGTCTGACTGATGGCTTCGAGTCCTTCGGCCAAGCAGATGGCGGAGTAGCCACTGAAGGTTCCTACTTCAAGGATGTTGCGGGGGCGTATCATCGTAACCAGCATCTTGAGCAGCCGGCCTTGCAGATGGCCTGATGCCATGCGACCGTGCAGCATGTGGATGTTAGTGGCGCGCCAGAGTTGATAGAGGTAGTCGGGCTCGGGCTCAATGTGTTGCAGGATGTAGTCGTCTATTGTCATGGTTTGCTTTTAGCCAACAGCCAGCAGCGCCTCAATGGCCAGGCGGTAACTGTCGAGTCCGAAACCACAGATGATGCCGCGGCAGGCGGCGGAAATCATGGAGTGGTGGCGGAACGCTTCGCGCTGGTGGACGTTGCTGATGTGGACCTCGATGACGGGCGTCTTGAGCGAACGGATGCAGTCGTGCAAGGCAACGGAGGTGTGCGTGTAGGCACCGGCATTCAGCACGATGCCGTCGTAAGTGAAGCCCACCTGCTGCATCTTGTCGATGAGTTCTCCCTCAATGTTACTTTGGTAATACGCGATGTCGACATCGGGATACTTGGCCTGCAACTGGGGCAGATACTGCTCGAAGGACGATGAACCGTAGATACCGGGCTCGCGGATACCGAGCAGATTTAAATTCGGACCATTGACGATAAGAATTTTCATATTTCAAAAATATTTCGTAACTTTGTCGCCACAAAGGTACGAAATAAAATGGAAACAGACAAGAAAACGCCTACAAATATTATCCGCAGCTATCAGCGCTACCTGAAACTACAGCGCGGTTACTCGTCGAATACGCTGGATGCATACATCCGTGACGTACTGAAGTTGATGAACTACTTGGAGGTTGTGGATAAGCAGGTTACCGATGTAGAGTTAGCGGACTTGCAACACTTTGCCGCCTCACTGCACGATTTGGGAATACATGCGCGCTCGCAGTGCCGTATACTGAGCGGCGTGCGTTCTTTCTTCCGTTTTCTTGAGTTAGAGGGCTATCGCGATGACGATCCCAGCGAACTCCTGGAGTCGCCAGTACTGGGCGAGCATCTGCCCGAAGTACTGTCGACAGAGGAGGTGGACATGCTGGAGCAGGCCATCGACTTGTCGAAATGGGAGGGTCAGCGCAACCGTACGATTATCGAAGTGCTTTTCTCGTGCGGATTGCGCGTGTCGGAGTTGGTCAACCTGAAACTCTCCGACTTGTTTCTGCAAGAACAGTACGTCCGCGTCATGGGAAAAGGGTCGAAAGAGCGGCTGGTACCAATCTCGCCGCGTGCCATCAAGGAGCTCGAATACTGGTTCATGGACCGCCGCGAAATGAAGATAAAGCCGGGCGAGGAGGACTTTGTATTCCTGAACCGACGGGGCGCGCATCTGACGCGTGTGATGATTCTGATTATGATCAAGGAGACGGCTGCTGCTGCAGGCATTCAGAAGACGATTTCGCCGCACACGCTACGTCACTCATTTGCAACGGCGCTTTTGGAAGGCGGCGCAGACCTGCGCGCCATCCAGTCCATGCTCGGTCATGAGTCCATAGGAACCACGGAGATTTACACACACATTGACATGTCGACGCTCAGGGAGGAGATTTTGAACCATCATCCGCGCAATATGCGGCATGCGGAGAATTGATGCGGCGTCACGGCATAGTGGGGGAAACACGGTAGTAGTCGAACTGTGCCAGACCGTCTTGACCATAACAGAACAAGCCGGTGCGGATGCCCTTCCAGTAGCCTGAGTGCATGGCGAATGCATCGCCGGCTTTTTCGTATCGCCGACCATCCGTGCTGTAATAAAACTGATGCATATTCCTTTCAGCGTCGATAATGACGCGGAGGTACACTTTCGCGAATTTTCCTCTACGGACAATGTGGGGCTGTCCCCCTACTTCGACAAATATGCCGTCAGTAGAAAGGCCGATGCCGCGAAACAGTTTTCCCGATAGGAACAGACCTGCACGACAATGTCCCTTCTGTACGACAAGCGTCGTGGTAGTGCTGTGATAGCCTACGACTTTCTGTGTCAGCTGGTTGCGGCAGAGTTTCAGACTGTCAGCGGGCAAGGCGTGCAGCGTCAGCCATCCCTTACGTTCCGTCAGGTTCCAGTGCGTGTCGACGGGGGTGTGGTTCCATTGCCACTGTAGTCCGAGCACAGATTTGAAGTCGTCGGACTGTTGGAGTACGAAGTTTTCACTGTTCGCGACGGTTTTGCCGTCGTGAGCTGTGGCAAAACTGCCACCGTCAACGGGTTCGCCAATACCGTTGCCATCGAGGTCGGTGCCTATCACGGGCCAGTCATCCACCCACTGCGCCGGTTGCAGATGAACGATGCGGCCAAGGACGGGCGTCTCCTGAAAATGATAGAACCACCACTGCCCATTTTCTCCTTCAACAAGCGCACCTTGATGCGGACCATTGACATTGGTACTTCCCTGTTCAAGGACCACGCGCCGTTCGTAGGGCCCGTAAATGTTACGTGCACGAAGAACGGTCTGCCACCCTGTGCCTACGCCTCCTTCCGGTATGATCAGATAGTAGTAACCATTGCGTTTCATGAACTTCGTGCCCTCGGCCACGGGACCAGTATATACGGTCACGCCGTCGTCCAAGAGTTGGCGACCGTCTGCCGACATGCGGTGTACGATGATGGGTCCTGCGCGATGCCGGCTGCGACCTAGGTATGCTTGTCCGTCTTCATCCCAGAACGGGCAAGGGTCCTCCCATTTCTCCACGTGCTGTACGCAGTGCAACGGCGCCCAAGGTCCGTGCGCATCACGGGCGGTCGACATGAACAGCCCCTCGTCTGGCGTACAGAAATACACGTAGAACAGTCCGTTGTGATAGCGGATGACCGGGGCCCACGAGCCGCCGGCATAGTGCGCCATCGCGTCCCAACCGGGCTCGTCGAAGCGGCGGTATATCTGCGATGCATAGCGCCAGTTGACGCCGTTCTCACTCTCAAGGACCTGCATACCGAGAAAGTGGAAGTCGCTGGCCACCATGTAGTACATTCCCCCGACGCGAATCACGTCGGGATCACTGAAATCTGCGCAAAGTACAGGATTGCGGTACGTCCCGTCGCCCTGGTCGCCCCAAAAGCGCGGCTGTGTGGTAGTGGGTTGGGACGCGCCGCTGAGCGGCATGAGCACTGGCAATACAAGTGCTAACAAACATTTTAGTATTGGTTTTCGCATGTTTGGTTCGTTATTCAGAATTCTTGACATTATTATCCGACTTTTCTCGTCTAATACCCCGAGTTTCGTCAAAGTATACTTTCACGGCGCTCGAAGTATACTTTCGCCACTCTCAGAGTATACTCTCAGCTCTCTGGAAGTATACTTTCAGCAAACTCGCAATATAGGCATACTTAACTGGTTCAATATCAACGATTTATGTTTTTAGTACCTAAAAATTGCAGAATTCGGCATTTTTCTTTACAAAAGCAGGGCGTGCGTCGGGCTGTTCTGTGTAGACTTCGACATTGTCGAAGTTTACCGAACGGGCGTTTCGAACGTAAAACCCTTTGGCAGGTAATGGTCCCCACATCGTGGCCTCGGGATACTCGGCGGCTTTCTCGTCACGCAGCGCCTTGTCGATATCGGCCAACTGTGCCCGCGTCACGCCCCCACGGTGGTGAATGCTGACGTTGCTGACGTGAACGTCTTCCACAGGATGGCCGGGCAGTCCACTGATAGAACAACCGTAGTTGCCGCAGTCTCTCGCGCGTACATTACTAATATATATACCCCGCATACGGCCAACGGTCTCCACGCTGTCGGGCTTCTGACTGCGCGTGGCGCCCTCGTTGCCGCCGCCCACGCTCTGAGCCACGAAGGCGTCGGCGCCGTTCTTGCTGAATGTCCAACCACGACCGCGGTGTCCCAGTCGGACAAAGATGGGCGACTCGGTGCCGATAATGGTCATGCCGTCCATCGTAATGTTCTCCATGATGCCGCCGTCGACAATCTCCAGCGACAATGCCGACGTGCCGCGGGGGCGTCCGAAGAACTGCGTACTTTGGTCGTCGCTGGGACGTACCACGATGTTGCGAATCGCGATGTTCCGGTAGCCGCCGTTGGTCTCCGTGCCCAGTTTCACCGCGTTGCAGTGGCTCGACACCACACAGTCAGCAATCACGATGTCCTCGCAGAGCCTGGGCGACGTGCTTTTCAGCGTGATGCCGTCGTCGTCCGAGTCTGCCGAGATACCGCGTACAATGACATCGTGACAGCCGTCCAGGTCCAGCGCATCGTTGTTGTAGTTGTTGCGGTTCACGACGCGGATGCCGTCAATCCGCACACGGTCGCAGGCCAGATAGTGCTGCATCCAGCAACCGCTATTACGCAGCGTCACGTCGCGCACCACGATGTCGCGGCTCTGTATGAACCGTAACAGATGTGGTCGCGTGATACCCTCGTCGTTCCACGATAGTTTGGGGAACACGCGGCCCTGGCCGTCGATGGTGCCGTAGCCGTCGATAACCACATTTTCCACCTCGTCGGCATATATCAACTGTATAGTCGGTGTATGCGTTCGCAGCGACTTGTAACTGGTCGTCATGCGGCGGTAGTCGCGTAAATCCGTTGAGCCATAGAGCGTGGCCCCCAGCTCCAGATGCAGGTTCACATTGCTGCGCAGCACGATGCTACCGGTCTTGTATTGGCCGGCCGGTACCACCACGCGACCGCCGCCCTGCTCAGAGCAGAGGTCGATGCACTGCTGCAGAACAGCAGTACACAGTACCGAAGTGTCGCTTTTGGCGCCATAGTCCGTGATCACGTAGTCACGGGCTATTAAGAGTGTGCTGCTATTCAGTAGCAACACCCACAACAGGAGCCGTCTCATCGCTTCGTCGCCTTGATAAAGTAGATGATTAATAGGACGTAGGCTACCAGTGAAGCCAGCTCCGACAACGGATTAGCCCACCATGCCTCGTAGTCGAACGACACGCCGCCAAAGCGCAGCAGTGCGCTGACCACGCCCATCAGAGCGCCACCGGCAATGAATCCCGACGCCAGCAGATTACCCTTCTCGCCGCGAGCCTTGTTCACGGCATCGTCCTTTGAACGTGTCGTCACGTACCAGCTGATAGCGCCGCCAATGACCAGCGGTACGTTCAACTCCATTGGGATGAACATACCCAGTGCGAAAGCCAGTGCCGGAACCTTGCAAATCGTTAGCACCACGGCAATGACTGCACCGATGGCATACAGTGCCCAAGGTGCGCCGACACCGTTCATCAGCGGGTCGATGACTGCTGCCATGGCGTTGGCCTGTGGTGCTGCCAATGCTCCTGAGGCGAAACCATACGTCTCGTTCAGCAGCATCATCACACCGCCCACCGTCGCTGCACTGACCAGGGTTCCTAAGAACTTCCAAGTCTGCTGTTTCCGTGGTAAAGTACCGCACCAGTAACCTATCTTCAAGTCAGTAATAAACGAGCCCGCCATCGACAATGCCGTGCATACCACGCCGCCCATGATGAGCGCCGCCACCATGCCACCCGTTCCCTTCAGGCCCACCGCAACCATCACGACGGAAGCCAGTATCAGCGTCATCAGCGTCATACCCGAAACCGGATTCGAACCCACTATGGCAATAGCGTTGGCCGCTACCGTCGTAAACAGGAAGGCGATGACTGCTGTCAGGATGATAGCGACAAGTGCAAACAGCAAGTTGCCGTCCATCACGCCGAACCAGAAGAACAGGAACGTCAGCATCAGTGTCACCACCGAAGCGATCGCGATGAAACGGAACGGCAGGTCCTGGTTGGCGGTGGTTCCGCCACCGCCAACAGTGTTCCCAGCAGTTTCGCTGCTGGGCTCCCCACCAGCCTCTCCTGCCTTCGCAGCCAGTCCTATGGCGCTCTTAATGACGCCCCACGACTTGATGATGCCGATGATTCCCGCCATGGCAATGGCGCCGATACCGATGCTCTTGCCGTATGCCGTAAAGATCTGCTCAGGACTCATGTCGCCTACTGCCGTCGTGATACTGGGATTCCACTGGTTCATGACGGTGTCGTCAAACAGCAGCGCCATGCCCGGCACTACCAGCCACCAGACGAACAGCGATCCCAGTGTGATAATCAGCGCGTAACGGAATCCGATAATATAGCCCAGGCCCAGCACCGCTGCGCCCGTATTGTTCTTAAACACTAGCTTGGCCTTTTCCGCCAAGTCGTCGCCATACGGTATCATGCGACTCGTCACATTCTCGTTCCACCAGCCGAACGTCGCCACGATGAAGTCGTACAGTCCACCCACCAAGCCTGCCATCAGCAGCGGCTTGGCCTGAGATGCGCCTTCACTGTGCCCGGCGGTTTTGCCGTCGGGTTCCGCGTCCGCATTGCCAGGATCTCCGCTCGTATCCCCGCTCTTCAGTACCTGCGTCGTCGCTGTGGCCTCAGGGAACGGGAACTGCTCCTGCGGTGCCTCGACGAAATAGCGGCGGAACGGAATCAGGAACAAGATACCCAGCACGCCGCCCAGCAGTGACGCCATGAAAATCTTCAAGAAGTCTGCCGACAGCTCCGGATATTTCGCCTGCAGGATATAAATAGCCGGCAGCGTGAAGATGGCACCAGCCACTACGGCGCCTGAACAGGCACCAATCGACTGGATAATCACATTCTCGCGCAGCGCATTGCTGCGCTTTGCCGCCGCCGAGACACCGACGGCGATAATCGCAATAGGAATGGCAGCCTCGAAAACCTGTCCCACCTTCAGTCCTAGGTAGGCAGCGGCAGCCGAGAAAAGGACAGCCATGAGGACGCCCCATGTGACTGACCATACATTTACTTCTCCGCCCTTTTGCCGGCGTGTGGCATTGCAATCGTTTTTCATATCTTTCTTATTCTGTTTAATGCTTCCAATAATAGACTGCGGGGGCACGCGATGTTGATACGCAGATAGCCTTCCCCGCTCTTCGGACCGTACATCGTGCCGGGGTTCACCCAGACTTTCGTCTCGCGGAGGATGCGGTCGCAGTAGTCGGCGACGGGAGAGGACTCGGCGGCACTGACGTCGACCCATGCGAGGTAAGTGCCTTCGAGTGGCATCACCCGCCATTGCGGTAAGTGCTTTGCGGCAAAATCGCAAAGCGCACAATAGTTGTCCCACAGGTAAACGTTGAGCGCATCTATCCACGCCTCGCTGTCGTTGTAGGCCGCCTTCACCGCTACGGGTCCGAACGGATTGACGTCGCATACCTCATTGATATTGATGGCGCGATCCAGTCGCCGCCGTGTCTCTGCATCCTGACAGATGATGTTGGCCATCATCAGCCCTGCAATGTTAAATGATTTCGACGGTGAATTAAGGATGATAGCGTCGGCATCGACCGTCCCCATCGGCACGAACGTGTTGCCGGGCATGATGAGTTCACAGTGAATCTCGTCGGAAACGATGCGCACATGGTGCTGATGGCAGATGTCAGCCATCCGCTGCAACTCCTCGCGGCTCCATACGCGACCGGTGGGGTTATGGGGATTGCATAGCAGGAAGACGGTCGTCCTATCGTCGGTGCACTGCTGTTCAAAATCCTGCCAGTCGACTTCGAAGCGGTTGTTGCTGTGACTGAATTGCAGCACGCTTTCGGCGACCTCACAGCCATTATTCCTAACGCTGGAAAAGAAACAGTTGTAGTCAGGCGAAAGAATGAGTACCCGTTCGCCGGGCATCGTCAGCGCCTTGATAGCCACAGACATAGCCGGGACGACACCGGTGGTGTATAGTATCCACTCGCGCTGGATAGTCCACTGATGGCGGCGGCGAAACCACGACATGACGGCCTCGTAGTAATCGTCTTGGACGTGGGTATAGCCGAAGACGGGGTGCGCAGCACGCTGCTTTACCGCTTCTTGTATGGCCGGAGAGACGGCGAAGTCCATGTCGGCAACCCAGAGGGGAATGAGGGCGGGTTCGGCGGAAGAGGGTTCGGCGGCTGAACCGCCGAGCACTGTGGGGCTTTCGTCCCACTTGACGCAGCCAGTGCCGCGGCGTGCTATGATGTCATCGAAGTTGTAGTTCATATATCAGGTTTCTTATTCCTTGAAAGTAATCATACCTCTCCATTCTCACCTCTCCGTTCTATCAGACAGTCGTTGGGTTGGCGGACGTTTTCGTCGATAGTCACGCTACCGATGCTGTCGGCGACGATATGGCCGCTGGTGGGATTCTTGATGTTCTCGATATGTCCGCGGATGTCGGCCTCTACGGTGGAGTACTCGAAGACGCGGTCGCACATCTTATCGAAGGTGCAGTTCTCGAGTACGAGGTTCTGGGTATAGCACAACAGTTGCTCACCAGTCAGGTGGCAGTTGACCAGCCGCACGTTCTTCGAGTGCCAGCCGAGGTATTCGCCGTCGAGATCGGAATCATAGACCGTCACATTTTCGCACTCCCAGAACGAGTCCTTCGTCAGGATCTTGGCGTTGTGTACCTCAACGTTCTTGCAGTACTGGAAGACGTACTTTGCATCACTGTTCAGTCCGTCCACGTAGATGTTCTCGCTGAACATGAAAGGGTAGGTGCCGCCGTGCAGCGTGACATTCTTCAGGCGGAGGCCGTTCACTTTCCAGAACGTCTCGTCGGCGTCGGTGATGTTGACGTCCTCCAACTCCAGGTTGTTCATCTCACGGAAGAACTTCGGGCCGTCAATACGACAGCGGCGCATCACCAAGTCGTTCGTGTACCAGACGGCTGACCGCGAGCCCACGGCGAAGTAGCAGTCCTCGATCAATGCGCCGTCAACATGCCACCACGGGTACTTGCCGTAGAAGCGGCAGTCCTTGGCCTCTATTCGCTGACATTGCTTGATGCCACTCTCACCATCGGTGATGGTGACGTTCTCCAGTCTGAGGTCGTGGGTGGCGAATAGCGGGCGCTCGCCTCCGAATTCTTTGTTCTTTATCAATTCCATACGTTAATATTTGTTCGTGGGTGCAAAGATACGAAAAAAAATGCGTAACTTTGCAGCCGAAAAGTAGAAAATATGAAGAAACTGTATATTGAGACTTACGGCTGTCAGATGAACGTGGCCGATTCAGAGGTCGTGGCTAGCGTGATGCAGATGGCGGGCTACGAGACCACGGACGTGCTGGACGAGGCCGACGCCGTGTTCCTGAACACCTGTTCAGTACGTGACAATGCCGAACAGAAAATCTATCACCGGCTGGATGCACTGGATGCTGTAAAGCGTAAGCGTCCTTTGATTATCGGTGTCCTTGGCTGTATGGCCGAACGTGTGCAGGAGGACTTGATGGCAAACCATCATGCCGACCTGGTGGCGGGTCCTGATGCCTATCTGTCACTGCCCGACCTGATAGCGCAGGCTGAGACGGGCCACAAGGCCATGAATATAGAATTGTCTACCAACGAGACGTATAAGGATGTCGTACCGCAGCGGTTGCACGGTGCACGGATTGGCGGTTTTGTCAGTATCATGCGTGGCTGCAACAACTTTTGTCACTACTGTATCGTGCCCTACACCCGTGGTCGGGAGCGGTCGAGGGACGTAGAGAGCATCCTCCGTGAGGTCCGTGATTTGCGCGATCGCGGTTTCAAGGAGGTGACGCTATTGGGACAAAACGTCAACTCTTATCAATTGATAGCGGACCATGGACCATCGACAACAGGGTTCCCTGAACTGCTGAGGATGGTGGCCGAGGAGGCTCCGGAGATGCGTATCCGCTTCACGACATCGCACCCCAAGGACATGAGCGACGAGACGTTGCGGGTCATTGCCGAGATGCCGAACGTCTGCAAACATATTCACTTGCCTGTACAGAGTGGGTCGGACCGTATCCTGAAACTGATGAACCGCAAGTACACCCGCGAATGGTACATGGGCCGTGTCGAGGCTATCCGCCGCATCATTCCCGACTGTGGCCTTAGCACCGACATCTTCGTGGGTTACCATAGCGAGACGGAGGAAGACCACCAGCTGTCGCTCTCGCTGATGCGCGAGGTGGGCTACGATTCGGCGTTTATGTTCAAGTACTCTGAACGTCCCGGCACATACGCCTCGAAGCATCTGCCTGACGACGTGCCTGAAGAGGAGAAGATTCGCCGCCTGAACGAACTGATTGCTCTGCAGACGGACATCTCTGCCCAGCAGAACAAGAAGGACGAGGGTCGCGAGTTCGACGTGCTGATTGAAGGGCTCTCGAAACGTAGCCGTGAGCAGCTGATGGGTCGTACCGAACAGAACAAGGCCGTGGTCATGCCCAAGGCCGGCCACCATATCGGTGAGACCGTCCGCGTCCGCATCACCGGCAGTACCAGTGCAACATTATTAGGAGAGATAGTATGAAGAAGTATGATTATCTGATAGTCGGAGCAGGCCTCTTCGGTGCAACATTTGCCTGGCGTGCCCGTCAGGCCGGCAAGACGTGCCTGGTCATCGACCGCCGTGAGCACGTCGGTGGCAATGTCTATTGTGATAGTATCGAAGGCATCAACGTTCATCGCTATGGTGCCCACATCTTCCATACGAATAATGAAGAGATATGGCGCTTTGTCAACACTTTAGTCCCTTTTAACCGCTACACCAACAGCCCCGTAGCCAACTATCAGGGAAAGCTGTACAATCTGCCTTTCAATATGAATACCTTCTACCAGATGTGGGGCGTACGGACTCCTGCAGAGGCTATGGCTCAACTGGAGGTACAACGGATGGAAGCACGTCAGCGATTAGAACAGGAAGGCGTGACAGAACCCCGTAACCTGGAGGAGCAGGCTCTGTTGCTGATTGGCAGGGACATCTATGAACGCCTGATAAAAGGCTATACAGAAAAGCAGTGGGGACGTCCGTGTACGGAGCTCCCGGCATTCATCATCCGCCGTCTGCCCGTACGCTTTGTGTTTGACAACAACTACTTCAACGACCGTTACCAGGGCATCCCCGAGGGTGGCTATAACGTGCTGGTTGACAAACTGCTTGAGGGATGTGACGTGCGGTTGGGCGTAGACTATATCGAGAACCGTGCCACGTGGAACGAGCAGGCAGACACGATAGTCTATACGGGCGAGATAGACCGCTATTTTGACTATTGCTATGGTCGGCTGCAGTGGCGAACCGTGCGTTTTGAGATCGAAACATTGCCGTTGTCGAACTACCAAGGCAATGCCGTCGTCAACTATACGGAACGGGAAGTGCCGTACACCCGTATCATCGAACACAAGCATTTCGAGATGTTCGGTGAGAGCGTAAACCGTATACCCCAGACCGTCATCTCGCGGGAGTACTCAACAGAGTGGCAGCCAGGCATGGAACCCTATTATCCTGTTAATGACGAGACGAATAATCTGCTTTACGGGAAATATGCAGAGTTGGCCAAAGCAGAGAAAAATGTCATCTTTGGCGGTCGTCTTGCTGAATATAAGTATTATGATATGGCGCCCATTATGGAACGGGCTTTCGCCGTACAGCTCAAAGACCTTTAACGTTGTCTCTGTACAGTTCAGGGTACGCTCTGAGGCTTAAGTCGCTCGGGATGCCTTGACTTGTAGGCCTCAATACGCTTAGCATACGCCCGGTCTTTTCCTTCGGAAAGGTCGGGCGTAAATTCCATATATTCAGGAATGTTACACCCGTAATCCCGGATGTCTACAGCTTGCTGGTGCTTGACGATGCAAAGCGAGTCATAAAGCGTGTGGTTGTAAACCTCGTAGGTGGCCATCCTCAGCGTATCTCCTATGATGTCGACGGTCTGGTAGTAGCGGCTGGAGATGCCAAACTTGTCAAAGCGGTCGTCAAAGTCAATGAAATAATTCTTGGGTGAGCAGTGGCTGACCGTATAGACGGGCGTTGTTGCTTTCCCGTCGCTTTCGTGGCGGGTCATTCGGGCATAAGCGTGCTCATGTCCCTGCAGTACAAGGTCGACATTGTATTTTTCAATCAGATCATTGAAGACCCATCGTTGAATCAGATTGTTGCTGCCTTTGATAGAGAAAAGAGGGTGGTGCAGAATGACAATCTTCCATGGGGCGGTGCTCTTCTCGAGTTGTTCCTCAAGCCAGTGGCGTTGGGTGAGCAGGTAGGGCAATTCACGGTTGCTGTCGAGCAGGAAAAATTGAGCAGGGCCATAGCAGAGCGTGTACACCTGGTTGTCGTCAATCTTAGCATCAAGGAAGTAGGAAAAGATTAGCGAGAAACGCCGTTCCAAGATGCAGGGAAGGCCCTTCAGGTAGTCGTGGTTACCCGTAACGTTGAGCAAGGGCAACGTCTGGCAGATGCTGTCGATGTCGCGGAAAGTCTCTGCCCAATACGCATCAATAGGACGCTCAGTCAAATCGCCTCCACAAACTAAAAACTCGCTTTGAGCATGCCGGGACAATGCCTCACGCAAGAAACGATTGGCTTGCCCTCCAATGCTGTCCTGAACATCGCCGACATAAAGAAAGGACAGTTGATGGCGTTTTTCTTTGTATGTCCTAAAACGATACCATGATGAGGCCTTTCCGTTAGTCACAACGCGATAGGCATACTGCGCTTCTGGTTGTAACGCTCGCAGGCGGACTACATAATAGGCGGCCTGACCGCTGCGTGAGCGGAAGACCTCGCCCGTCGCGTTGATGCTAACAGTATCACCATTAGGCTGGGCTAATTCCAAGTATGAAGGGTGAAGAATGCTGTCAGCCTGCCAACTGACGTTTCTGGATGATTCTTGATGGTCGCCAAACGTCAACAGGACCCTGTGTGGCTCTGCTGGTGATATATAAGCCTCTTCTTCGGGATTATGGAACCAGACATCCCATCGGCTGTACATCCAAAGAGAGAGTCCGCCAGCAATCATCAGTGCCAGGACTAAAGCAAATCTTTTTTTTGTTTTTTTTGTCATACGGCTGCAAAAGTAATATAAAATGTTGAAATAAAGCAGTCTCTCTGTCGATTTTTCGTTTTTTTTTTGTAATTTTGCCGTCCAAAAGAGGTTGTTGACAATGATGACAAGAACGATAAGGAATCATCCCGTGATGGCATTGGTAGGTGACTTGTTGGTAGTTTACCTGCTTTTTACGTTATGCCGATTGGTGTTTCTGCTGACGAACTGGGGCCTGTATGCCGACACCATCACCTGGGGACATGGGTTAAGTTTGTTTGCTGCAGGACTGATTTTTGATACCAGTGCCATCCTATATACCAATGCGTTGGTTATCCTGATGTTGCTGCTGCCCTTACATTGGAAGGAGCATCCACTATATTACAGGATTGCGCGATGGGTCTATGTGGTGTGCAACTCAGTAGCTTTATGGGCAAACCTGATGGACTGTGTCTATTTCCCCTATACCGGCAAGCGTACCACGAATTCAGTGTTCGATGAATTTGCCAACGAAGGGGTGGGCGGTTTTGCCAAGATCATGGGCGAACAGTTCCTGGCGAATTGGTATCTTGTCGTGTTGGCGTTTGTCCTGTCATGGGTGCTGTGGCGTCTGTTCCTGCCCAGATTAAAGACATCTGAACCTATAGCAAATTTATGGAAATACTATGCAACGCAGACCGTGGCACTATTGGTGGCTGTTCCCCTTTGTATAGGAGGTATGCGTGGCGGCTTTGCGACAGCTGTCCGACCCATCACAATCAGCAATGCCAACCAGTATGTTGACCGTCCGGCCGAGACGGGCATTGTATTGAATACGCCATTCAGCATCTATCGCACTCTGGGTAATACGCCTATGACTATACCCGACTTTATGAGTGATGCCGAGGCGGCCTCTCTCTTCTCGCCGATTCATGAGCCTGCTGACTCGGTGGCTTTTATGCCGAAGAATGTCGTGGTCATTATCCTGGAGAGTTTCAGTAAACAGCATTTTGGCTATTTTAACAAGACGCTCCGTCAGGAGGGTTATCGCGGTTTTACGCCTTTCCTCGACTCATTGATAACCCATCATGCCATGACGTGGCAGTATTCGTATGCCAATGGGCGCAAGAGTATTGAGGGCATGCCTTCGACATTATCGTCGTTGCCCAACTATGTGGAACCGTTATTCTTGACACCGGCATCGTTAAACCGGATGTCCGGGCTGGCGCGGGAATTGGGTGAAAACAAGGGCTATACGACCGCTTTTTTCCATGGTGCACAGAACAACTCGATGGGATTTCAGGCCTTTGCCCGTGCCACGGGCTTTAAACAGTATTTCGGTCGTACGGAATATAATGAAGATCCCCATTTTAACGGTGATGACGATTTTGACGGTACCTGGGCTATCTGGGACGAGGAATTCCTGCAGTTTTACGCCCAGCAGATGAGCCGTATGCCACAGCCGTTTATGACTTCGGTTTTCACAGCCTCTTCGCATACACCATTTGACCTTCCTGAACGCTATAAAGACAAGTTCCCCAAGGGAGAAAAAGAGTTACAGGAGGCGATAGCCTATACCGACTACGCGCTGAGGCGCTTTTTCGAGACGGCCAGTCATGAACCGTGGTATGCCAACACGCTTTTCGTCCTGACCGCTGACCACTGTAGTACACACATTGATCCTTATTACAAGACTACACTGGGCTATTATAATGTGCCCATCATCCTCTATGCACCAGGTGACAGTGATCTGCATGGCTACGATACCCAACGAATAGTGGAGCAGGTTGATATCATGCCCACTGTACTGGGTTATCTGCATTATGACAGGCCATATCTGGCTTTTGGCAAAGATATGCTGCATACCCCGTCAGAAGAGACTCATGCCCTTCACTGGGTAGCGGAGAACAGTGGCTATGAATTTGTGAAAGGTGCGTATGCCCTGGAATTTGATGGTGAACAGGTGACGGCTGCCTATCGCTACCGTACCGACTCTGTGTTTGCAAAAAATGTACTCCAGTCGATGCCTGCCGACACACTGACGATGATGACCCGCCAGATGAAGTCTATCATTCAGCAGTACATGCAACGTATGAATAACGACCAATTGATTATTGATAACCGATGAAAGAGTTTATGAAAGTCCTGAGGCGTTTTGTGCCTCCATATAAAAGATATCTGATACTGTCGATTTGCTTCAATATTTTATCGGCAGTACTTAATATTTTCTCGTTTGCAGCATTGATACCCATTTTGCAGATCTTGTTTCAGACGGGTGATGCAGAGGCGGCAACCAGTGTCATGGCATGGGATTGGGGCAATGTTCAGGAAGTGCTGATGAACAATCTGAACTATTTTGTCAACGGACTGATTGCCGATTATGGTCCTACCACGACATTATTGTTGATTGGACTGTTCCTGGCTGCTACAACCTTGTTGAAGACGGGTTTTTATTTCCTGACCTCAGCATGTATCGTACCTATCCGTACAGGTGTGGTGCGTGATATCCGTAACCAGTTGTATCAGAAAATCACGGCTCTTCCTTTGGGCTTCTTCTCGGAAGAACGCAAGGGCGATATCATTGCACGTATGAGCGGTGATGTCCAGGAGGTGGAGTCAAGCATTATGTCGTCGCTTGATATGCTTTTCAAGAACCCGGTATTGATTATTGCCTATTTCTCGACCATGCTGTTTGTGTCATGGCAGCTGACAGCGTTCACACTACTTATAGTACCGGTTATGGGCTATATTATGGGACGTGTAGGCCGTAAACTGAAACAAGCTTCAGCTAAAGCACAAAGCCTGTGGAGCGACACCATGAGTCAGGTAGAGGAAACGCTTGGCGGTCTCCGTATCATTAAAGCGTTCTGTGCCGAAGAAAAAATGAACTATCGGTTCGACCAAATCAACTCTTCTTACCGTTCACATCTGATGCGGGTGAATATCCGT
>Ga0265298_10002390_pt1 | contig 26206 bp, 25 predicted proteins | sample AusTroGonzalo_MG_3_FD_193486 | JGI IMG/M metagenome (GOLD analysis project Ga0265298, IMG submission 193486) | Bovine rumen microbial communities from tropical cattle in Woodstock, Queensland, Australia - Gonzalo_01 | ecosystem: Host-associated > Mammals > Digestive system > Stomach > Rumen ...
ATCCTAAAAATTAGTATGATTTTAGAACAAATTAATAAAGACATTTTAGAACTTGCTCAAAAAGCTGATATTGAGTTAAAAGATATATTCGAAAACATTGATCGAATTTGTTTAGAAAACTCAAATCGTGTTCTTTCTGCATTTATCGAAAACAAAGTATCATACACCGATTTCGCTGATATCAACGGATATGGCAATTATGATACAGGTAGAGACAAACTCGAAAAGATCTTCGCCACTGTTCTTGGAACTGAAGATGCACTTGTTAGACCTCAAATCATGAGCGGAACCAATGCACTTTACCTAACCTTCACCGCCCTTTTGAAACATGGCGATACAATGATTTCAATTTCTGGTAAACCATATGATTCACTCCAAGAAATGGTTGGCATTATTGGAGAATCAAATCAATCACTAAAAGCTCATGGAGTTAAATATGAGCAAATTGACTTAGTCAATTCAGAATTCGACATTAAAGCCATTGTTTCAAGGCTTCAAAAGAATGATGTTAAGTTAGTTGAGATTCAACGTTCTAGAGGATACTCAGATAGACGTTCACTTTCTATTACTCAAATCGAAAATATCATTAAAGAAATTAGAAAAGTTAATAAAGATGTGATTATCATGGTTGATAACTGTTATGGAGAACTAGTTGAAGAAAAAGAACCTGGACATGTTGGAGCAGATGTTGTTGTTGGTTCCTTAATGAAAAATCTTGGAGGCGGCGTTGCTGCTACTGGCGGTTATGTTGCAGGAAGAGAAGACCTAATTCATATGGTCGCAGAACGTTTAACTGCACCTGGAATAGGTAAAGAACAAGGCGCTAATTTTAATCAAAATAATGCATTCTTTAAAGGGATCTTTATGGCACCAAATGCAGTAAAAAGTGCAGTAAAAACCGCAGTTTTTTCTGCTTATATGCTTGAGAAGCTTGGTTTTGAAAAGGTATCTCCAAAGTACAATGAAGATAGAACAGATATCATTCAAACCGTTGAATTAAAAACAAAAGAAAACCTTGTCGCATTTACACAAGGTTTACAAGCATCATCACCTATCGATTCATTTGTTAGAGTTATGCCTGCACCAATGCCTAGCTATCCATTTGATGAAGTAATGGCATCCGGTTCATTTACTCAAGGATCAACAATTGAATTAAGTGCGGATGCTCCTGTCATTCCACCATATACATTATTTATGCAAGGCGGACTTACTCAGGAATATGGTAAGTTAGGAATTATGCTTGCATTAAGCAAAATTAAAGAGGAACGATAGTTCCTCTTTTGTTTACCTAATTGGCTCCGTATTGGCCACCATCAATTCGAATAACCGAATTATTTATATAAGAAGCATCATCGCTAACTAAGAAGCTAACAAGTTTTGCAACTTCTTCTGGTTTGCCATATCTTCCAACAAGTATTTTTTCTTGTTCTGATTTAAGGAATTCTTCATCATAACCTTGAAGTTCTGATTCAGTTCCGATAAAACCTGGAGCAATAGCATTAACAGTGACATATGGAGCAAACTCAATTGATAAGTTATGTGTTAATGAAATTAATGCTGCCTTAGAAGCATCGTATTCTAAGCACATTGGATAGTAAGTATTAATGCCATTTGTGGAACTAATATTTACGATTCTTCCCCAATTATTATCAAGCATATGTTTGTATACTTTTCTTGATACGTTATATGCACCAAACACATTCACGTCCATCGTCTTTTTGAAATCTTCGACCTTTTTCTCATGCCACATATTAGATAGGTCAATTGCGGCATTATTAATTAAAATATCTACTCCACCCAGTTTATCTTCAACAAACTTAATCATGGAGTTAACTTCTTCTTCATTAGATACATCGCATTTACAAGTTAAAACAACTACACCGTATTTATCGGATAGTTCTTTAGCTAAACTTTCAGCCTCAACTTTTGATGTTAAGTAATTAATTACTACATCATGATTAGTTGCTGCAAGTTCAGAAACTATAGCGGCGCCAATTCCTTTAGCACCACCAGTTACTAATGCGACTTTTCTTTTCATATAATGAAAAAAGAGCTTTTATTAAGCTCTTGATGAATATTTACCGTCAGCGGTTGAAACGATAATGTGTTCGCCTTCTTTAATGAACATTGGAACACGAAGTCTTAAACCTGTGTTTGTAACAGCATCTTTTGTTGCAGTTGCACTTGCGTTAGAAACTGCTGGAGCTGTTTCGGTAATTTCCATTTCAACTTTATCTGGAAGGTTGATATCTAAGACTTTGCCATCAAAGAAGACAATGTTGACATCCATACCTTCAAGTAAGAAGTATTTGTTGTTTCCAATCTTATCTTCGCCTAATTCATATTGTTCAAATGTTTCCATATCCATGAAAACATATTGATCACCTGTGCTATATGAATATTGAACTTGTTTTCTAATAATTTCTGCCGCATCGAATTTGGTTGATGCGTTGAAGTTTCTTTCTTGTGTTGAACCGGTTTTGAGGTTTTTCATCTTTGTTTTTAAGATTGCAGCACCTTTACCTGGTTTAACATGCATAAAATCTAAGACTACCCATGGATCGCCATCAATGAGAAGAGTAAGACCTGTTCTAAAATCACCTGCTTCAATTGCCATAATAATTTCCTCGTTTCTTTTAAATCGTAAATATTTTAGTAATTTTTATATGCTTGGTCAATTATTTTATAATTACTGACCTATATGCCTAATACTGATAACAAAATAATTCCAGACATAATTATGCCTATGAACACGTATTGCAAAATTGATAGTTTCTCTTTAAGGAATATACGAGATAAGATAAGCGAAATGATTACTGTTCCAGCACCTAAAATAACCGCCGCAATTCCTTCACCTTCAGATAGAGCAAATAGGTAAGTCGCCTGACCGATTGTTTCAAAAATAGCTGCTAAAATCTTCCATTTTTGATCTAAGATTTTCTCAAAAATACCCTGTTTTTCTTGAGAATTTCCACCTAAATCAAAGAATTTAACTTTTTTAATTTTAAGGAAGATTAAGATTCCAATAGCAACAAGGAAGAAAGTTAGTTCATAGGCACAATTTGCGGTGTGTTCTAATGTATCTTCAGTTACTCCAACTAGAATTGTTGAAGCAACATCATCTGTATAGAAAATATCTAAGAATGTTCCTGCTGCATCAAGAAGCATATAACAGAAAGGCATTGCTATTGAAAAGATTGCCAACTTCTTTCCGTATTTAGAGAATCTTGTGTCTTTTCCTTTTTTATCAAAGAAGCCTACTGCAATTAAACCCAACGCAACCAACACAATGCCTATAATTGCTGGAACATTATATGTTTCATGCAAAAAGATAGCGCAAAGTATTGCCACGAACGCTCCTGATGAGTTTTCAATTGGATCAGCTAGTGATTCTTCAATGAAACGAACACCAAAATATGAGCACATCATCGAAACGATGTAACATGCTGCTACTGGCAAATATAAAAGAAAGTTTTTAGGGAATAATCTTAAATCAACACCTTGAGTAAACAAAATTACCAAAGCGTAAATGCCCATGAAAAAACCAACTAGGACTGTTGTTTTAAGATGAGAATATTTTTCTCTCTCGAGATTTCCTTTTTTATAGAAAATCTCAGCAACGCCCCAAGCGAGTGTTGAAACTATAAGAAAAATCCACATGCAAATAGTCTACTATAAAGTCGTTAAAAGTGCGAATAAAACTAAAAAATCTCCAGGATTTCCCAGAGATTTTTGCATTTTAGAGTGGTTTTACGTATGATCTTCTACGTTTATGAAGTTTGAAATCAAGGTGCTCTAATAAAGCAATAATGTTTAGATTATCAACTAAGGTTAAATTTGTTTCTAAATGGTCATATTTACCAGTTGCAAGAATCTCTACAACTTTAGTCATAATCATTGCTGGAACGCCAAGGTTTCTATAATCTTTTCTAACACCAATTAGACCAAGGTCTAATACGTCAGGTTTTTTGATTGTTCTAAGAATTCTAAAAATTGCTGCAGGAGTTAAACGACCACCAGATGGTTGAACAGCTTTAGCAATTGATGGGAAGTATAATGCAAAACAGATCATCTCACCTTTTTCATTCTTAACTGCAACAATATTATTAGATCTAAGTAAGAGTTTAAAGCCTACCAAAAGTTCCTCTTGAACCTCTTTTCGGATAGGACATGTACCATATAAATCAGAATAAGTGTCATCTAAAAGCTGGAAGAATTCGTCTTTATGTTTCTTAATAAAAATTGGAACAGTTTTTTCAATGATGTACTCAAGTTTGTACTTTTTCATCATGAGATTTGAGATTCTTTCATACTTCTCAACTTGGGCTGGATCTTTAGGCATCCTAAGTTCTCTTTCGGTCCAGTCGGTTTCACCTTTAAAACCTCTATGTTCGATAAGATGTTGATAATATTCAGCATTATATTGTTCTTCAAAGGTTGAAAGTTGGTCAAAACCTTCAACTAAAAGACCTTCTCTTTCGAGATCGTTAAATCCTAGTGGACCACAAATCTCGGTCATGCCTTTATCTTTTGCCCATTTTTCAACAGCATCAAATAAAGCATCTGCAACTTCTTGATCATTTATTGAATCAAAACGGGTAAAACGAACTCTCTTTTGGTTCCATTTAGCATTAGCATCCTTTTGGATGATGCCTGAAATACGGCCGACAAGTTTATCGTCTTTATATGCTAAATAATAAACAGTGTCACAAGCTGATGAGAAAGGATTATTTTTCTTAAAACATTCCTTTTCAGATGAATATAAAGGTGGGACAAAATAAGGATTGTCCTTATACATCTTTAAAGGAAACTCAATAAATTGTTTAACTTCTTTACGAGTTTTAACTTCTTTAATAACGACCATAAATTAATCCTCTGGAGATGTTAATGTCATTTCTTTTCCTTTAGTTACAATATGAATGGTTCCTGGACCACATGAAATACCAATGATTGGACCAATATAATAGTCGATAATTGATGCATGTAGTTCTTCTTTGAACCTTTTTGTGAAATAGTCAACTGCTGGTTGAGCCATACCTTGACCAAGATAAATTACTGGATGTTCTTGGCCTTCAACAGTGTCTTTTACAATATCAAAAAGTCTTTCCCAAGCAGTTCTGCTACCTTTAACTTTTCCAATAACATAGTTATGACCTTTTGTGTCACCTACAATAATTGGCTTAATGCCAAGCATATTTGCAAAGAATGCTGCAGCACCTGAAACTCTACCTGCACGTTTAAGATAGGTCAATGTTTCAAGTGTTCCGCATAAGCGGTAATGTTGTTTTTCTCTTTCAAGATATTCATAAACTTCATCAATTGTTTTACCTTCTTGTTGAAGTTTAGCAGCATCTAAAACCATTAAGCCTAATGTCATACCAGCACGTGTGGAATCCATTGAAATAATTTTTCTTTCTGGATATTTTTCTTTAAGTTCTTCGACAACAATTCTGAAGAAATTAAGTGTACCACTTAATACTGATGTACATGCAATATAAAGAATATCAATTCCTTGTGAAAGATACTTTTCACATTTAGAAAGGAATTCTTCACTCTTAACTAAGCTAGTTTTAATTGTATTGTTTGGATCTTTGACCCAATCATACATTTGTTCATATGAATATTCTTTAAAATCTAAGTCAGCTTTGTGTTCTTCACCATTGACGGCAAAACCCATTTGGAAATATTCAATGTTGTTTTGTTTTCTCATTTCAGTGGTCATATCACTTGCTGAGTCTGTAAAGATTTGAAACTTTGCCATAAGATTCTCCTTTTATTAATTTACATTAAAAGTAAAGCTACCTTCATTTGCAGAACCTTCAGTTCTTAAGATGATAACTACTTTATTTCCTTTTTCAACATAACCTGCTTTTTCATTTAAAGCTTGGCCATCTGTAATAGTAAATAGAGGTTGTTCTTTTCCACCGTTTACTTTGTAAACTGCTTCTATTTTGCCTGTGCCAAGAGTTGCAGTATAACTAATAGCGCCTTCTCCAGCAGCTGTTCTTTTTAACTTTAAAACATATTGTCCTTCAAGATTGTGGAACTGGATACTTCCTTGACTAACTTGATTATTGGTAATTAAAACAGTTGCTTTGTAATGCGACGCATCACAGCCGCATAAGAAAGATGCGATTAGTGGAATTAATAGTAATTTATTTTTATGCATTTTCAACGAATTCAAACTTTCTATAAATACTACTTTAATACAAAGTAGTTATTTCATTCAATAAAAACTTTTATTATTAAGTATTCAAAATTAAAAAACTCCAGCACATTTTTGCTAGAGATTTACATTTAATGGTGCCCAAGGTCGGACTCGAACCGACACGGATCGCTCCGAAGGATTTTGAGTCCTTTGCGTCTACCAATTTCACCACTTGGGCAGTGTGATTATTATAAATCATATTAAATGAATTACAAACTATATTAAAAGCACACCCTCTCGAGTGTGCCTTATGTAGTTATTTAACTTCTTTATTTTCTAGTTCCGTTCCATACTCACAGAACAAAGATAACACTAGCATGCATATAGCAAAGCTAAATGTACCGCCAATATTATGATGGAAATCAGCGAGATCTTTATAAAAGATTTTAATAATTGCACACATAATCAAAATTCCTATATAGGAAGCCAATGTGACAATTAAATGAACTAAAGCAAGTTTTCTCATGTCTTGAACAATTTCTTTATTAAATGGTGTTCCTAAGTCTAATTCTTTTCTAAAGAATCTTTCGGAATACTTTGCTAAGAAAATACCAACACCGCATGTGATCATTCCAACAATACATGCTGTAATAGCGGAAGGTAGATTAACGCCTTTTTCCATGATGGCAATACTTAAAACTTTGCTTTCAAACAATGTTACATCTTGAACGATTGAAAGAACAATTAAACTTACAAAACAAACGGATGCTCCAACGATGCAAAGAACAAAAATTACCTTACAAATAATCCAGGCAATTTTTGATAAAGTTTGAATAATTTTTAACGACTTCATATTCTAAAACTCCTAAAAAATAAAGAAAAAGACCTAATAGGTCTAATTCTTATCTACCAGCAATTATTCGTGGTAGCTTAATGTGTATGCAACACCTGATTCTGTTTTGCCTTCTTCTGGTGCTGGTTCTGTGAAGAAGTCATCCATTTTGTGTCTGATGCCAAGCATGGTATCAATGACTTTAGCTCTTAATGATCTTAAGCTATCAATTGGATTACATCCTGCAAGTAAAATACTTGTTGCTGGAACTAATAATAGAACTAGGGCTTTCTTTTTCATACAATCTACCTCTTATGCTTTTAATTATAATGCTTTTGATTTTATTTACAATCAAACATTAAATAAATGTAACAACAACTAACTTCTAAATACCATTTCGATATTGCCATAACCAGATAATCCACTCATGGTAACAGTCATTACTAAACCTGTATCGTAATTATCTGGATTAAGTGATAATACACCATTAAAAGTCATTCCTCCAACGCCTTGTGGATAGAAGATTACACTTTTAGTGTATGCTTCGAAAGTATATGAACCAGAATATGTTACGTTTGGAAAATACATAAAGTCATAAACCATATCTAATCTAAATGAAGAATCATCTAAGAAATAAAGTTTTGAATCTGCGTTTTTAACATTAAATTCTTCATTGAATGCAGGTGTTTTTTGGCTTGCATAAAAACTACCGAAATTAAGAGTTCTTGCATTCACGTAGTAATTATTTTTAGTATTTAGAGATGCAAAATCGATTGAAGTATCACCATAGTTTGAATATACAATTTTTAAGTGTTTTTGGCTTCCACCTTCAGTATATTCCATTTCAAGATATGTTAACTTTTTGTTCCCAAATCCTAACTTAGTTATAACTTCACTATCAAAATCAACATCAACTGATGCTTCATAATATGAAGTTTCATTATTAAGTGTGAATTGTGAGAATCTTGAAACAAAGAATAATGAATAATCGATATAACCTAAATCGTCTGTGTAATCATCTTCTCTATATGTATAGCGTGATTCAATTTCTGTTACCATCCACTTATCAGCGATTTTTTCAATTTTGTGGTAATCAGTATTTTGCTGAACTTGCCAATAATACTCATTGGTGCCTTTTTGATACATTGAGCCATTTTCTAAAAATGAAGCTTCCATAACTTTAATTTCGCTTGATCCACTAATGTCATAAGCAGTAAATGAGAAATTTTTATCTCTTAATGACAATGCTCTATTAAAGTCATCAGAAGTAAATTCTTCATTTTTATTATCTTCTTTATTGTCTTTATTAAAGAAAATACAGCCTGTTAGGCAAAAAATCATCATTGGGAAAATTAAACACTTCAAATAGGTTTTCATAACCTTGTCCTCTTTATTAATAAAAATCCTAACTCATTTTGATGTAAAAATCAATTGTTAGGATTTATTAAATATATATATTTATGGTGCAGCGGGTGAGACTTGAACTCACAACCTTGCGGATAGGTTTCTGAGGCCTACGCGTTTACCAGTTTCGCCACCGCTGCACATGAAAAATTACAGGTACAGCTTTTTAATCTTAGCAAGAACTGGATCATCAGCGGGTGAGAAAGTTAATTTATCGAGTTCATCTTTATCTGACCATTGCATTGCGATATGTTCAGACAAGGTAGGAGTTCCAGAGATTAATTCACACCTATATGTGTCTATATGAAGGATAACATCATCATATTCATCAACAACTGAATAAATTAATTCGTGAACTTTTACATTAATTGAAAGTTCTTCAACAAGTTCTCTTGCCAAAGCCTCTTCTGGAGTCTCTCCTGGATTAATTTTCCCTCCGGGAAACTCCCATTTAAACGCTGTTTTTCCGCTTTTTCCGCGTTGTGCAGCGAAGACTTTTTTGCCCTCAATTATGGCTCCTGCGACTACAAATAATTCTCTTTTTTTGCTGTCCATAGAAAATATCATATTGATTTTAATCAAAGAAGTAAATACAATTTAGATATGAAAACTTTTAGACAATTGAAAACACGCGCTGCCGTAGCCCTAATCTTCGCAAGCATCTTCTTATGTGTTGCTGCTATCGTTTATTTTAGATATTACCGTGTTTGTAACAACTTAGGTGGTATCGGCCCAGCATTCGCACAAGATTTGAAGACTTCATTAATCTTCTATGGCATTTCTCTTGTTTGGTTCTTCCTTGCTGTTACATCTTTTGTAATCTATGCAAAAACAACAAGGTACTACGGAGGATATGTTGGAGCAGTATTAGGTCGCTTAGTTTTATTCTTTGAATTAGCTGGCTACATTCTCGCAATCATCTTCTTATCCATTTAATGAAATTAATCATCTTTGTCTGCCATGGGAATATTTGTAGATCTCCTGCGGCAGAATGGATTATGAAACATCTTCTTCTGCGTTTCAACCTAGAAGAAGATTTTTTTGTGGTCTCAAGAGCTACTTCCACCGAAGAAATAGGAAATGATATTTATCCTCCTATGAAAAGAGCCCTATATAATAAAGAGATCCCTTTCTACGAGCATCGCGCGCATAGAATATCTAAAGAAGAATTAGATAAAGCAGATTATGTTTTCTATATGGATTACAACAATCAAAGGTATCTTGAAAGAATGTTTGGACCACTGCCTGAAAAGTGTCAAATTATCACAAAATACACGGGATTTCCTGAATATATTGATGATCCGTGGTATACCGGAGACTTCGATAATGTTGTTGAACAAATAGAAAAATGTTGTGAAGACATTATTCAAAAATTATTACTGAAAAATAGAAATTAAATAATCTTAAAATACTTAAGGGCACGCTTAACACCATGACAGTCTATATGATGTGTGATGTAAGAGGCGGCCTTTTTTGCAATTGGATTGCCATTTTCCATAGCTGCAGAATATTTGCAAAGCTCAAACATTGGAATATCTTGAACATCATCGCCCAAGGCGAGTGCATCGTTTTTATTTAAATTATAGTAATCGAGAACTTTTTTTATTCCGTCACTCTTTTGGATTAAATGTTCTCTCACATCAAGAGCATATGGGAATAAACGGAATGCATCCAGACCCGGCTTGTTAATTTCTTTGATAATTTGCTCATCTTCACTAGCCTCGCAGAAGAGTAATATTCCAGAGACGTTTTCACCATTATATCCACGAATTTCCGGGATTTTTTCGAAAAATACATCAAAATAATGCTGGGCTTTTTCATTGATTGGTTGTGAAATCCAGCGTTCAAATTCTGAGACATATTGAACAACGATATCGTGCTTTTTAGCGACTTCACTAATATGCTCAACTAGGCTTGGAGTCATTGAATCATGGAAAATAATTTCATCTCCAACAAAAATAACAGCACCGTTTGAGAGTATCATTCCGTCAGGTTTAAACATGTCAAAAAAGCCTGTTAATTTCAAACTTTCGTAAGGACGTGCAGTCGAAATGTATACTTTTACACCGTTTTTCTGAGCCTTGCTTAAAGCTTTCAAACTCTTCTTGTCATAGATGTGTTTTCCATGTCCGTGATTCAGAATAGTCCAATCTACGTCAGTGAATATTATTTTTATGTCAGAGCGATTTTTCATGTCTTCATTATTATACAAGATGAAATTAATATTTCATTAAAAACGTCGTTCACTAATTTTCTTGTAAATTAAATTATTTTAGTTAATTATTTAATTACAAAAAGGGGAACAAACTTATGTCGATATACAATTATTCAGTCAAAAATCAAAAAGGAGAAGACTTTTCACTTTCTAACTATAAAGGAAAAGTTCTTCTTATTGTTAACACTGCAACAAAATGTGGTTTTACAAAACAATATGGTGAATTAGAAGCTTTATACGAAAAGTACAATGAGCAAGGTTTTGAGATTTTAGACTTTCCTTGCAATCAATTTTTCCATCAAGCACCTGGTAATGATGAAGAAATTAATACTTTCTGTAGTCTAAACTTTGGAACAAAATTCCCACGTTTTAAAAAGATTGAAGTTAATGGAGAAAATGCAGATCCATTATTCGTTTATCTTTGTAAACAAAATCCAGAAGGCAAACTTAAAAAGGTTAAATGGAATTTTACAAAGTTCTTAATTGGCCGTGATGGCGAATTTGTTGAACGTTTTGAACCAACTAATAAACCTTCTGATTTTGAAGATAAAATCGCTAAAGAATTAGCAAAATAATCGGTAAATCCTGTAAATTTTGGTCGATATGAATAGAGAAAAGAAGATTATACAAACAAGTTTAATTGGCATTATTGCTAATGTTTTTCTCGTAATCGGAAAAGCACTTATTGGTGTCCTTGCACATTCTGTCGCGATCATTACCGATGCAATTAATAACTTGAGTGACTCACTTAGTAGCGCAATCACAATTGTTGGCACAAAACTTGCTAGTAAAAAGCCTGACAAGAAACATCCATATGGTCATGGAAGAGTTGAATATCTTGTTAGCTTAATCATCGGTATTATCGTTTTAGTTGCTGGTGGCATGGCTATTTATGAGTCAATCAAAGCACTTATCGAAAAGCCACAAGTTGATTATAGCATTATCTCATTAATCATCATCGGTTCAGCTGTCGTTGTTAAAATTTTAGTTGGTCTTTACTTTGTAAAGGTTGGCAAGAGTGTTAACTCTGAACCATTAAAAGCAAGTGGTAAAGATGCATTATTTGATGCAGCATTATCTGTTGCTACATTAATTGGTATTGGTACATCGCTCTTATGGGATGTCAACATTGAAGGTTATATCGGTATTCTAATTGGTTTATTCATTTTAAGAACAGCATTCGAGATTCTTAAAGATGGCGTTTCTCTTATTATCGGAGAACGTGCAAGCCAAGAAGAAATTGATTCAATTAAAGAAATCGTTTTATCTTACCCACAAGTTAAAGGCGCATATGACCTTATTATTAATAATTATGGCGCAGGTAAGATTATCGCCTCTATTCACATTGAGATTGATGATAACTTAACTACTGTTGAAATCCACCACTTAACCAGAAATATTGTCTCAAAGGTTTATGGTGAAACAGGCGCTATTTTGACAATAGGCATTTATGCTACAAATGAAACAAATTCTGAAGTAAAAGATATTAAGGAGTTTGTTTACAAACTCGTTGAAAAAGAAGAAGGCATTAATCAAATCCATGGTTTTTATTTAGATGAAGATAAAAAGTTAATCACATTTGATCTTATCTTTGACTTTAAATTTGAAAAACCACAAAAGAAGATTGCAGAACTTATTACGCTTTTACAAGGCAAGTATCCAGAATATACTTTCTACATCATTCAAGACACTGATTTCTCTGATTAGTTGCAAACCAGTTTTTTATAAAATATCATTATCATTATGAAAAGATTCGAATCAAAAGAAGATTACTTAGAGAAGATACTCCAACTTTCAAAAGAAAAAGATGGGGTGCATTCTATTGATATTGCAAGAGCAATGAATTTTTCAAAGCCTTCAGTATCAGTTGCAATGAGCAAACTTCGTGATGAGAAACTTATCACAATTGATAAAGACGGACACATTCATTTAACACCTCAAGGACTTGAAATTGCCGAAAAAACCCTAGAAAAACATGAGTTATTGGCTCAGATGTTCATTAATTTAGGTGTCAGCGAAACCACTGCTTACGAAGATGCTTGTAAGGTCGAACATGATATCTCAGACGAAACTTGGGAAGCGATTAAGAAACACGCAAAAAAGTAAAAACATTAACAAACGAAAAAAGGTTAGTTACCGATGACTAACTTTTTTCTTGCCTTCTTAAATATAAGTTATATAATACAAATGGTTAGTTTTGACTAACTATTTACTTTAAGGAGGTAGAAAAATGCCAATTACTCTAGCACCAATCAATCAAGATATTCGTATCGTGAGAATTTTAGCAGACGAAAAGACTAAAAAGCATTTGGAAGACTTAGGAATTAACATTAATGCCACCATTAAAGTTTTATCTTCAGTCAATGGAGGCGTTGTAATTGCCATCAAAAATGGTCGATTAGCTTTAGATCGTTCCATTGCTTCGAAGATTCTAGTTGCATAGGAAAGGTAGGAATTGTATGCAAAAAACACTAGACACATTTAAAATCGGCGAGACTGGCCGAATTGTCGGAGTTACCGGCGAAGGTCGATTGCGTCGTCGTCTTTTTGATATGGGCGTCACACCAGGTGCAACTGTCTATCTCAGAAAGAAAGCTCCTTTAGGAGACCCACTTGAAGTAACTATTCGTGGTTATGAGTTAACTTTACGTAAAAGTGAGGCTGAATTAGTTATTTTAGAAATGGAGGAAACTAGATAATGAAACGTTTTGCATTAGCTGGTAACCCAAACTGTGGTAAAACCACTCTATTTAATAACTTAACAGGCTCTACAGCACACGTAGGTAACTGGCCAGGTGTTACAGTTGAAAAGAAAGATGGCACTTATAAAAAACTGAGTGAACCAGTTTCTATTATCGACTTACCTGGTATTTATTCTTTATCACCATATACCGATGAAGAAGTTATTTCTAGAAATTATATTTTGGATGAAAATCCGGACTGTGTTATCAACATTGTTGATGCCACAAACTTAGAGAGAAACCTTTATTTAACAACTCAACTTCTTGAAATCGACGTTCCAGTGGTTGTTGCACTCAACATGATGGATATTGTCAATAAACAAGGCGATACAGTTGATGAAAAGGAATTATCAAAGATTCTTGGTGTTCCAGTTGTTAAAGTTTCAGCATTAGAAGAAACAAACCTTAAAGAACTTATGGATGTTGCCTATAAGGCAAGCAATTCAAAAAGAGAAGGCTCTTCAATTCTTTCCAAGAAAGATTTACTCCACTTAATTGGAGATGTAAAAATTGCCTTTAAAGGTAAGAAAGTTGATCATCCATTATTTCACGCTATTAAGTTATGCGAAAACGATGAACTTGAAGTAAAGAGTCACGAAGAACTTTTACCAATGGTTGATGAATTCAAGAAGACCATTAAAGACAATACATTTGGTTCAGATATCGAAGCTATTATTGCAGATGACAGATACAACTTTATCTCAAATAACATAGGACGTGTATATAAAAAACATGTAGAAGTTGATGAATCAAGCACTCAAAATGAGACAAAGTCAGACAGAATCGATAAAGTCTTAACTCACAAGGTATTCGGTTTAGTTATCTTTGCCGCGATTATGTTTTTAGTATTCCACTTAACATTTAGTGAAAACTTCTTGTTCTTAGGTGGATTATTCAATTCTCCTTCATTTGAAGGAAGTATTTATGAAGGTTTGTTCTGGACTGAAAATGGTTTGAACTCTCCTGGTGTTATCTTATTTAACCTATTTGACCAATCTTTTAGTGCACTTATAGGTGATGAAGGTGTCATTAGAACAGCCATGACAAATGGTCTTGGAGATGGCCACTGGTTAGTAGGATTTGTTAATGATGGATTCTTAGCTGGATTGTTCGCAGTTTTGTCATTTTTACCGCAAATTCTCGTACTTTTCTTGTTCTTTTCTATCATGGAAGATACAGGATATATGGCTCGTGTCGCATTCATTTTAGACAGAATTTTCAGAAGATTTGGTTTATCAGGAAGAGCGTTCATTCCAATGATTATGGGCTTTGGATGTTCAGTTCCTGCTATGGTTAATACACGTACACTTGCAGATGAACATGAAAAAGTTGCAACAATCAGAGTTATTCCATTCTTCTCTTGTGGTGCTAAACTTCCAATTTTAGTCGCAATCGCAGGTGGCGTATGTGAAGTATTTGGATTTAGAAGTGTAGACGTCATTACATACTCAATGTATGTTGTTGGAGTTGTTGCAGCTATTATTGCAGTCTTAATCATGAGACATACAACTCAACGCGGAGATGCTGCACCATTCATTATGGAACTTCCAACATACCACTGGCCACAATTCCGCTCTTTAATGATCCACTTATGGGATAAAGCTAAACACTTCGTTAAGAAAGCATTCACTATCATTTTAGCTTCTCAAATCATTATTTGGTTCTTATCTAACTTTGGTTGGAATTGGCACCTTGTTGGTATGGAAAACTCAATCCTTGCAAGTATTGGTCAATTCATTCAACCTTTATTTACTCCTCTTGGCTTTGGTTCTCAATTATCAGCCTTTGGCTGGGTATTCGCTGTTGCAGCAATTACAGGCTTAATTGCAAAGGAAAATGTTATTGCGACATTCTCTGTTTTAGCAGCAGTTATTCTTTCAACATTTGAAGGAACTGAAGATGGTGTTAAAGAAGCTATGGTTATGATCGAAAACACCAATATTACATGGGCAGGTGCAATTTCATTTATTGCATTTAACATGTTAACTATTCCATGTTTTGCAGCCTGTGCTACAGCAAAAGCAGAACTTCGTAAAGGCACATTTAAATGGACTTTACTCTTCTGGATTGTTGCTTCCTATATCGGAAGTGCTATCATCTACACCGTTTTATCTTGCTTTAGCAAGGAAACCCTAGTTTGGGCTATTCCATTAACTGTTACAATTATTTGTTTAGCAGTTGCTGGTGTCATCCTTATTAGAAGAAACGAAAAGAAAAAAGCATTAGCATAATAATCTAAGGAAAGGAGAAAAGTATGTTTCAAAACCCTGATACTTTATGGATTGAAATATTAGTAGTTGTTTTAGTCTTGTCTTTTCTCCTTTTCCTTTTAGGAAGATATATCTATAGAAAGAAAAAAGGATTACCTACTGGAGAATGTGCTTGCTGCGCATCTTCAAAGAAAGGAAATGCCTTATTAAAGGCTTATAATAAAAAATATAAAAATTGATTGTTAATTATAAATAATTAGTGAAATAATATTTAACAATGAAACTCACTTTAGAAAGAAAAGAAGCTCTAGAAAAGACATATCAATACTTCCTCCACCATGAGAAGATTTTAAAAATGAAAGAAATCCCTGCTCATATAGGATCAAATGTCTACCTTCACACTTTCAAGGTTGCTAAAGAAACAATTAAAAAAGCAATCAAGTCTAAAAAAGACCTCGATTTAGAGAATTTATTAATAGCATGCATTCTTCATGACTACTATTTGTACAATTGGAGAACCACGAAAGATAGACCTCATCCACATGGTAAATGGCACCCTAAAATAGCGGCAGAAAACGCTAAAAGAGATTTCAATATTTCAGACGAAACTAAAAGAATGATTGAAACTCACATGTGGCCATTCAACTTCTTTGATCCACCAAAAGGAAAAGAAGCTAGATTACTTTGTAACATCGATACTTGGGTAGCGACTAAAGAATGCTTGGAATCTAAAAAGACAAAAGCTAAAAAAGAAGAAGAATATCTTAAATATATCTCAACATTGTTCTAAAAAATAAATATAAAAAAATACCTCTCAAGAGGTATTTTCTTTTGTATGATTTTTCTTATTTAGCAAGCATCTTTGTGGCTCTGTGTAAGTAGATAAGAACGTTGATATAAATGATAAGTTCAACAACTACTGCGATAAAGCCAAAGATTGCAAACACAGTTGCAAGTGCGCCAGTTGCTTTAAATGCTGGTAAGAAACCAAGAACAACTGAAGCTGAATAAAGAATGCAAATGTAGAATGCTAATTTGTTACCTTTTTCTTCTTGAGCTTTGTTATTAAGCTTTTTAGCAAGATCTGCAACACCATAGATGACCCAAACAATTGTAAAGAAGTTGGCAATTGTGGTGAATGTGTCTAAAACAGAGAAGACCATCTTTGGTAAGTTCTTTGTTGCTGAGAAGCTTTGAAGAAGTGAAGAGATAAAACCAATTGCGATTGCTGCTAAAACTAAATATAGAGCAACACGGAAATAATTTGAATCTCTGGATCCTTGCACTAAACCAACTAGTTGCATAATAAAGACTACAATCATTGCAAAACCACTAATTAAGCTTAAAGTAAGTGCAGGGACAGCAAGAATAACAACTCCTGCGCCAGCAAGAACTAAGAAGAATGCAGCAAGAACTGCAACTGCTTCAGCTATAAGTGAAACGATTTCAGCATAGAAGAGCTTTTTTACGCCACTATATGCATTTGGAAATTTCATATTTTTCCCCCTTTTCGCGTTACTATTCTATAACTTTTATTATAAAAGTTTAAGCATTTATTTAATATTACCTTCAGACTCTTTACATGCACTTCTAATTTTCCATCTATTTTTTTATAAAAATTTTTCGTTATATATTAACTTTTAGCGTTATAAACTTAAAAATGATATAATCTAGCCATGTTAGAAAATGTAAAACGATTTGATATGAAAGCTCCACCAAAAAGACAAAAACTACGTCTTTTAGGTTACGCCAAAGCTCTCCCTGTCCTTTGGGCTCATAAAGGAAAAATAACAAAAATAAATATGGAAGGAATTAAACCTCCATATCTTTTACTCGCAAACCATAACGCTTTAATGGATGTTGATATCCTTAATTTAGCGACTTACCCTCACCGCGTTAACTATGTAATCGCGATTGATGGATTTATTGGTAGAGAAAAACTACTTAGAAATGTTGGAGGCATTTGTAAAAGAAAGTTCACCAACGATCTAAACTTAATTAAACATTTAAGAACTGTTAAAAATAATGGTGACATTGTGCAAATATTTGCAGAAGCAAGATATTCTCTTTGTGGCACCAATGCTATCATTCCTGAATCAGTCGCAAAACTCGCGAAGTTTTTAAAGATTCCAGTTGTTATGTTAAAGATGCATGGTCATCATATTAATTCACCTTATTGGAACCTTCATAATCGTAAAATTAAAGGTATTGAAGCTGAAATGGAATGCATCTTAAATGCCCAAGAATTAGAATCTCTTCCTTTGGAAGAAGTAAATGATAAAATTCAAAAAGCCTATGTATATGATGAATATAAATGGCAAAAAGAAAAACACGTTGAAGTCAAATACAAAGGTAGAGCTGAAGGATTACATAAAGTCCTTTATCAATGCCCTCATTGCCACACCGAATATGAAATGGATTCAAAAGATAACATTCTTTTCTGCAAACACTGCGGCAAGAAATGGGAATACTCTACACTTGGTGAATTAAAAGCCGTTGAAGGTGAAACTGAATTCTCACACATTCCTGATTGGTATGAATGGGAAAGACAAAACGTTAGAAAAGAAGTCGAAGCTGGAAAATACTATTTTGAAAGTGAAGTACATGTTGATGCACTTCCAAACGCAGATAAATTCATCCATCTTGGTAAAGCAAAACTTATTCATGATATGAATGGTTTCCACCTTGAAGGCTACTACGAAGAAAATGATGAACATTACTCTTTAGACATTCCAAGTTCCACCACTTATTCAGTTCACATTGAGTATGAATATTTAGGTAAGTTTGGCGATTGTGTTGATCTTAATACACTTGATGACACACTTTATGTTTATCCTGAATGCGAAAAATTCGCAGTAACTAAAATCTCTTTAGCGACAGAAGAAATATATAAATTCTTAACCAATAGATAATAAACCAATTCGGTTTCTCAAGACATTTACATTTTTTCTCTAACAAGTTTTCAATAATGCCTTGAAGAAAAGAGAGAAAGCACCCTCTCATCTTGAAGTTTTTAAGTTTTTCTTTTAAAGCTAGCTTCGAGTTTTGGCCTTTTTAGTTTTACCTTTTATCTTAAAATTTGTCTATATTCAATTGTTATTTTATAACAATTATATTATAATTAAATTGTTCATAATATGTAGACCACGGGCGGGCTGGGCATGAGTTGATTTAATTTAAATCTTCCATGGCATACAGCGTCATAATTTGAAAAAAGCGGTAAATGGGTATTATGAGCCGATATGCTACGTGTTAGGGTATATCGATGTGGAAAGTATTGCCCAGTGAGAACTACTTCATTGACGCCTCACCAGCCGAGAAGGAAAATCCGCGCTCCACACAATTAACAATTTAATTGAGCATGTGGCCGTCACAAGGATGACGTAACACCAGTAGTTATGGACTAGGAATAGCCGGTAACTATAAAGGTGTTTTCGTTATAGTGGCGGCTTTAATTTATTCCTCCTATTTCGGAACACCTACCATTTGTTCGGATAAGGAGGATTTTTAAATGAACAAATTACAAATGGTGAAATTCACCGACAACGAATTTGAATTGGATGTGCGTGCCGATTCAGAAAATGAAACTATGTGGCTTTCGGTTGAGGAAATGTCCACATTATTTGAAAGAGATAGAACCGTTATCTCAAGACACATTAAAAATGTGTTCAACGAAAAAGAGCTTGATGAAAAAAGCAATGTGCATTTTTTGCATATTCCTTTATCAGATAAGCCAGTAGCATTCTATAACCTCGATGTAATCATTTCGGTTGGCTACAGAGTTAAATCTCAAAGAGGTATTGTTTTTAGAAAATGGGCCAGCAATATTCTAAAAGAATATTTGATTAAAGGTTACGCAGCTAATGAAAAGCGCCTTATCGCACTTAACAAAACAATCGATATTCAAACAAGAATGCTTTCCTATGCTTTGGATATTGACAAAGATGAGTTATTAAAAGTAATTGAAGGCTACACCAGAGCATTAGATCTTCTTGATGACTATGACCATCAAGCATTAGCTAAACCAAAAGGAACTGTAAGTGACTATGTCCTTACATATGAAGAGGCAAGAGAAATTATTAATTTCATGAAATTTAATGAAAAATCTGACATTTTTGGAATAGAAAAAGAGGAAGGAAAATTGAATGGAATTATTCAACAAATCTATCAAGATGTTTTCGGGCAACAACTTTATCCAACTGTCGAAGAAAAAGCGGCTCATTTGCTTTACTTCTTAGTTAAAGATCATCCGTTTGTAGATGGTTGTAAAAGAATAGCGGCGACACTGTTTATTAACTTCTTATTTAGAAATGGTATTCTTCAAAAGAATAATAGACAAATTATCTCAAATGAAGCACTTGTCGCATTAACTATTCTAACCGCTGAAAGTAACCCAGATGAGATTGAAATCATAACAAAGCTTATCGCAAATCTTTTGGTTTAGTAAGCAACAAAAAACCCTCATTTATTGCTCAATTTTTGTCCAATAAATGGGGGTAATTTCATATTTATGGTGGACCTGACGAGGATCGAACTCGCTACCTCCTCCATGCCATGGAGGCGCTCTCCCAGGTGAGCTACAGGCCCGTTAGCGTTAATATCTTAATAAAGAAGTTGAAAAATATCAACTAATTTATAATTAACCTAATAAAATTTCGAATAGTCCTTTAATTCCTCTTTCGTGGAATATTTCACGATAATACTTGAGTTCATTTTGAATTAAATCATCTAATGCTAAAATCGAACGCATTTCAACGTCTGCTGTATCATCGTATAGTCTTATGCCAGTATCATGGTATGCTTTAATTCTATATCTAATCCTATCAAAGACTTCTTCTAAATCTGGATTAGTTGTATAAACTGACTTAATGTCGTTTAATAAATCTCTTTCTTTATTCTTGGAAGCATATACTTCAAGACCACTGTTGGTGCCTTCTCTATATTCATAAAGGTTTTCAAATACTCCATAAGCTGTATCGCAAAGTGAAAAGTTCATTGAACCTTTTCTATTAGAGTACATGTTAATATTCATCATCATAATTCCACCATCATTTAAATGATCTTTAACTAAAGTAAAAAATTCTGTGGTTGTCATATGGAATGGAGGAGAGATTGAAGAATAAGCATCCACTAAAATGATGTCATATGTGTTTTTGTCTCTTGCAATAAAGTTGCGTCCATCATCACATATTACATTCACGTCCCTATTCATTTTGAAATGCTCATATGAAAGGTCAATGATTCTTTGATCAATCTCAATTGCTGTAATTTCGCAGTCAACATGTAGATAATCTTTCATCATTGTTGCATATGTTCCAGTGCCGTTACCAAGCACTAAAACTTTAGGATTTTCTTTAACAAGGAATGGACTAATCAATAGATTATCGTAATACATTCCGGTTAATGAATAATCATCATTAATGCAAGATTGAATACCAAACAATGCATTTGTAGAGAAATATGTTGTTTTACCTTCTTTATCTACTTTGAGATAATTGTACATTGATTCCTTCTCTTCAATCATAGTATCGCTACCCCAAAAGATTGGAGAAACGTTACTAGAAATAACTATTCCAAATATCCATAAATATGCAAAAACCCCGGTAAATATTGAGAATTTTATCTGTTTTTTGTTTTCTTTCTTAACTAGTTTTACTTCTTCTTTACTATCAGTTTCCTGCACTGCTTTTGGTCTATTTTTAAACCATACAATAAAGTGTGTAATTGAATAAACCAAACCTAAAGCTGCAATCATCGAACCAAATAAGACAAACGAATTAGATGTTCCAATAAAAGGTATTGTTAAGAATGTTGGTAAGAATGTTCCAATAATAGAACCAATTGTATTTAAAGCTTCTAAAAGTCCAATAACTTTACCAGAAACTTTCTCTCCTAAAGAATATTTGATTAATGAAGGTGTAACCTTACCTAAGAAAAGTAAAGGTGGAACGAAAAGAATCAAACATGAAACTAATGCAGACCAAATAACAAGTCCTTTAGTAACAAACAATGCAAATACAACTGATATTCCTGCAATGATAAATCTACCAACAAATGGAATAAGTACGATGTACGTGCCTGCAAAAAGTAGCTCTAAGTAGAGCCTTAAATAAGATGGTTTCTTATCAGCCTGACGTCCACCAATATAGTTTCCGGCAGCCATTGCAATCATGATAACGCCAATGATAATTGTCCAAACAATTTGAGAAGAAGAAAAATAAACTGCAATTAATCGAGAAGCAGACATTTCAATACCCATTAAGGCGATACCAACAAAAAGTTCAGTTATAAAGTAAAAATACCGATGATTAATAAAAAGTTTCTTCTTTTCCATATGTTTGTCCTCGATTCGTACTTAAATTATATTAAATACGAATCAAAATTAAAATTAGATATAGTATTTTCAAGTTGCCAACAATTTGTAGACAACTCAAATTAAATAAAAAAAGGATACATAGTATCCTTCATCATGTTTAAGTGGCGCGCCAGAAACGACTTGAACGTTCAACCTTCTCCTTAGGAGGGAGGCGCTCTATCCATTTGAGCTACTGGCGCTTTTAACTGGTCGAGGCAATGAGACTCGAACTCATGACCCTTACTTCCCGAAAGTAATGCGCTACCAGCTGCGCTATGCCTCGACTTTTAAATTCCTTCTAGACCAAATTCAAATAAAGACATTTGGTCAGTGTCTCCTAATCCTTTTAAGACTCCTAATCTATCAAGATCTTCAACGTTAGTGCCATTAAGCTTGGTGCGTTTAAGTAAATCCTCTTTAGATTTAAATTCACCATCTTTTCTAGCTTCAATAACTGAATTGGCAGCCGCTTCACCTAAACCATCAATAACGACAAATGGAGGAATTAGTAGGCCATTTTCGTGATCGCAAAGGAAGTGAGTAGCGTCTGATTTATATAAATCAATGTTGCCAAATTTGTATCCACGTTCAAACATTTCAATACAAACTTGAAGCATGTCATGAAGATCTTCGTCTTTTTTAACTGTTTTTTGAGTTCTATCGTTAATTTGTCTTGTTAATTGTTCGTAGCGTTCTTTAATCTTTTCAAAACCACCTAACATAGTGTAAATATCATAGGCATCACAACGAACTGAGAACCAAACAGCATAGAACTCAAGTGGGTAATATACTTTAAAGTATCCAACACGAACAGCCATTGTAGCGTATGCAACAGCGTGAGCTTTTGGATAAAGGTATTTAATCTTATTACAAGCTTCAATGTAGTACTCAGGAATATTGTGTTCTCTTAAAACTGGAATATATTTCTCTGGAATCTTCTTACCTTTACGAACTTTTTCCATTATATCAAAGGAAATATCTGAAGGTACACCATGTGCGATTAAATATTTCATGATGTCATCACGAGCAGCAACACAGTTATGAAGGTTCATAATGCCTTCACGTATTAAGTCTTCTTGGTTATGCTGCCAGACGTTAGTACCATGGGCTAAACCTGCAACGTTGACGACTTCAGCAAACGTTTTTGGTTTGGCTTTCATCAAAATATCTCGACAGGTTTCAGTACCGAATTCAGGTAAACCTGAAGAGCCAATTTTTGTTTTTAAATAGTTCTCACTTAAGTTAAGTGCTTTAGTGGATGTGAAAAGTGAAATAACTTTTTTATCGTTAAGTGGAATCTTTTTAACGTCAACGCCAGTCATAAGTGACATAAGACGTAATGCAAGTGGGTCAACGTGACCTAATAGGTCAAGTTTTAATAACTGAGCATCCAACGCAGCGTGGTAATCAAGATGAGTTGTTAACCAATCGGATTCTTTATCATCTGCTGGATATTGAATTGGAGTAAATTCATAAATACTTCTTCCTTTAGGAAGAACAACAATACCACCAGGATGTTGACCGGTTGTACGTTTAACATCAGTACAATGGGATGCCATATATGCAATTCTTTCACCTGGGATAGTGCTTGGGTCAATGCCTTTAGATTCAAAATAGTTACGAACATAACCGAAAGCAGTTTTATCAGCAACGGTTGAAATTGTGCCTGCACGATAAACGTTTTCGGTACCGAAAATATCTTTAGTCGATTCGTGTGCTTTAGCCTGATAATCACTTGGGAAGTTAAGGTCAATATCAGGAACCTTTTCAGCGTGGAAGCCTAAGAATGTTTCAAATGGAATATCTTGTCCATCATGAATCATAGGTTCACCACAAACAGGGCATTTCTTTTCTGGTAAATCTGAACCTGAATAACAGTTTGGATCATCAGAATATTCGAAATGTTTGCATTTTGGGCATCTATAATGTGGAGGAAGTGGGTTAACTTCAGTAATCCCATAAAGGAATGCTGCTAAAGATGAACCAACAGATCCACGTGAGCCGACCATATAACCATCGTTATTGGCGCGTTTAATAATCTCTTGGGCAATGTAATATGTAACTGAATAACCGTTACCATTAATACCTTCAAGTTCTTTATTAAGTCTATCTACGATGTCTTGAGGAATATTTTCACCATAAAGTTCTTTTGCTTTATTGAAGCAAGCTTCAATTAACATCTTATCTGAATTCTCAATAACTGGTTTTTCAAGTGTTACATGAATTGGAGACATTTGCTCTAACATGTCTGCAACTTTATTAGTGTTTGTAATAACAATCTCTTTAGCTTTTTCTTCTCCTAAGAATGAGAAAGCTTCGAGCATTTCACTTGTAGTTCTATAGTGTTGATCTGGGTTTGGTAAAGATGAATCTCTTAAATGGAGAGGATGGAATTTACCACCAACTGCTTTAGCAGCGATATAAATATCTCTAGAAATTTTATCTTCTGGGTTAGCGTAGTGAACATCACCTGTAGCAACAACTGTTTTACCAAGTGAATCAGCACATTCAACAATGTCGTTAATGTAAACCTTAATTTGGTCAAGGTTACTTACTGCGCCTCTATTAACTAAGTTAATATAGTTTCCTGGAGGTTGAACTTCGATATAATCATAGAACTTCATCGCATCAAGTAAGTCTTGTTTTGATCTAGTTCTTTCGATTTCGAAAACTTCACCATTTTGGCATGCTGAACCTACCAAGATGTTTGCACGTAGTCTCTCAATTTCTCTTTTTGGGATTTTTGGAACATCTGCCAAATAATCAATATGCGATAAAGAAACGAGTTCGAAAATGTCTTTAACTCCAGCTTCATTTTTGGCTAATGCAGTTACGTGAGCTGGTCTCATATGTTTAAGCATATCTTTAGTTGTCTTTAGCTTTGCTAAATCACTATGAAGCATGCCCTCACCATGTTTCTTTGTAAGTCTATGAAGCATAGCTAACCAGACTTCGTTTAAAATTCTAGCGTCGTAGTCAGCTCTATGGGCGTCATCATCGTTATAATCATCCATTCCTAAGTTTCTAGAAAGGTTTCCTAATCTATGAGCACTTGCTTCTGGGAATAAATATCTAGAAAGTGAAAGAGTATCGATAGCAGGTCTAATAAAAGGTTCTCTACCCATCTTTCTTAAAGTTTCTGCAATAAAGCCGTAGTCGAAGGTAATGTTATGTGAAACAAGAATTGCACCATCCATAAATTCAAGGATTTGGTCAATGCATTGTTCAATGGTTGGTTTATCTCTAACCATTTCATCAGTAATATGAGTCTTTTCAACGATTGCTTGAGGAATCTTTCTTTCTGGGTTAACAAACATCTGTAAAGTTTTGACAACTTGGCCATTCTCAAAACGAATTCCACCAAACTCAGTAATCTTGTCATAACGAGTTGAAAGACCAGTGGTTTCTAAGTCAAATACGACGTACGTGGCTTTATTAAGTGGTATATCAACAGGATTTAAAGCGAATGGAAGTTCATCATTAACCATGTAGAATTCGCATCCATAAAGTGCCTTAACTCCAGTATCCTTTTGAGCCTTTTGAGCTTCAGGGAAAGATTGAACAACACCATGATCAGTAATTGCAATTGCTTTATGACCCATGCTTTGAGCAAGTTTAAAGTAATTTGTGGTAGATGTTACACCATCCATTGAAGACATTTTCGTGTGTAAATGTAGCTCAACACGTTTTTCTGTTGCTTCATCAGTACGGAGTGAAGGTCCATCAATGATTTCTAAACTTCTAACATCAATTGTTAGGCTATTTCTATAGCCATCTCTTTGGACATATCCTTTAACTCTAGCCCAACTTTCATTCTTAAGACTTTCTAGAAAGTCTGGAGTTAAATTATCATTCTCCATTAACTTAAGGGAAATACCATGTTCGCCTTTACCTAGACCGCATGTTAAAAGGGTTTTACCAGATCTAATAATTTTTGGTTTTTCGATACCATATAATTGGCCTTCAATTTCTACGTTTGTTGAATCTTCATTTAACTTTGAAATGTCATCGACTTTCTTATATGGAATTCTATCTTTCCAAGATTGATTACCACGAGTATTCTTTTCCATCTCGTGTCTCATTTCAGTAACAGTTGATTGGAAAGCATTTAGAGTTCTTTCTTCATCTTCTGTCATCTCTTTTTTAACTTCTTGTTTTTCTATTTTTTCAGGGATTTCCTGAGTATTTTCGATAATTTTATGGTGAATTTGGAAATTATAACTTAAGAATTCAAGGAACGAAGCAAAGTCCTTTATGACTTGTTCATTCTTTTCTTGCTCCTCTTTGTTTTCATAGTAAAC
>Ga0265298_10002391_pt1 | contig 26191 bp, 26 predicted proteins | sample AusTroGonzalo_MG_3_FD_193486 | JGI IMG/M metagenome (GOLD analysis project Ga0265298, IMG submission 193486) | Bovine rumen microbial communities from tropical cattle in Woodstock, Queensland, Australia - Gonzalo_01 | ecosystem: Host-associated > Mammals > Digestive system > Stomach > Rumen ...
TGCCACCGCCAATCTTTATCGGGGATATTATTATTAAATATCAGGATGAAGAAGCAGTGAAATATCATGAAATGGCGTCGATGAGTTCTGGCGAAAGACAACGGCTGAACTCCGTGGGCTCGTTTATCTATCATCTTCGAAATCTTGATGCGGAACAGACAGATGACAGTAAAATCCAGTACAAGAACTTGTTTGTTGTGTTCGAAGAAGTGGAGCTTTATTTTCACCCAGAATATCAGAAAGGTTATATCAATAGTCTGCTGAAACAGATTAGGCAGTCGAACTTGGAGAATGTGAAAAGCATTTTCCTTCTGTTTGTGACCCATTCGCCATTTATACTTAGTGACGTGATAAAGAGCAATGTTCTGTATTTAAAAGATGGAAAAGATGCAAGAGCGGAAATGAAAGTGCAGACGTTTGCATCGAATATCAATGAGCTACTTGCAGAGAGCTTTTTTCTGAAAGGAGGGTTTGCTGGGGAGTTTGCCAGTGAGGTGATAAATGATTTGGTTCAATATCTCTTAGACAAACAAAGCAAACGCCAGTGGAACATGAAATCGGCAGACCAGCTGATAGAACTGGTAGGTGATGATGTGGTGAAAATGCAATTACGCAGATTGTTCGTACAAAAATACGGAAAGGATAGTTTGGGCTATAAGGCTTGGCTGAAGAAAGAATATGAAAGGTTGGGACTGAATCAAAAGAACTGATGAGGAGAATACTGATTGATAAAAGAATAAAAGACTTTGCTGCCGACTACGTTAAAGAGATACCACTCGTAGTGGGAGATGTAGAGGCTTGTTTGCGAGGACTTGCAAACGAGTTGGAGCAGCCATCGACGATGATTCTTGTTCGCAAAGCAGTTGAAGGGAAAAAAGCCAAAACCAAGCAAAGCGGAAGAAAGAAAATTAAGCCAGAATCTGTGGAAGTCGCTAATGCTGAACAATCAATCAAGGACAGGCAAGAGAGCTACAAGTTTGTACATCATAAAGGTGACGAATATAAAAGAGTATCGGAATATATTGAAGCGATAGCTGATAGATATGCTGTAATAAATAATCTGCTGCCATCAAAGTATAATGACCTTATAGATGCGATGGAAAAAATACTTGGTGACATAACGGCTGAAGATGTTTGGGTACAGCTAAAGGGAAAAGACAAACAACCTTTGTATGAACTCATTGTAGAGACGATGGGATATGGCGACGTGAGAGCTAAGTTAATGCCTAAATATGTGAAGAAACTCGAGATTAAAACATGCGTTTATTGCAATTCTCAGTTTGCTTTGACTACGCTCATTGAAGATGTGCATGAAAAGATAAAGACTGGAAAGCGGGGCAGGCCTAAAGAGGCGAGAGTAATCCCTTTAATGGGAGGGTACTATGAACTTGACCATAATAAACCCAAGTCGAAATATCCCTATCTATGTACAAATTTCTATAATCTACAACCATGCTGCAGTTCGTGCAATAAGCGTAAATCGGCGCAAGATTTACCATTCTCTATCTATTATGAGGAGGGTGATCCTGATCCTGCACCGCTACGTTTTGCCATCAGTGAGCAAGATGTGATAAACTTCCATACTGCGGGTAAATGTAAGGGAGTAAAGCCTTACCTCTGTGACGAGGCAAATCCAACCAAACGTGTAGTGGCCAGAAAAGACGGAACATTGGCAGAGCAGTTCAATTACATCTTTGATATAGACAAAATATATGCAGAGCATGAGGATGAGGTGGAGGAACTGCTATGGCGAAACAGGATTTATACACAAGGTATAGTAAGTGCTACCAGCAACCAGTTTAAGGATTTGAAGATAAAGGACTTTGACTTTGGAAGGTATATTCTTGGTACATATCCAAACAGGGAAGATGCCTTAAAGCGCCCTCTAACGGCGATGAAACAAGATATTTGGGAACAGGTGATAAAGGATGAGTAAATACCGTAGAACTATAGTGACACTTGATGACACGCAGACGAAAAAAGACTATATGTTGTTTTGTGTGTTTGAGAAGTTGTGGCCAGATATGGTTACGCCATCACCGCTGCATATGCATCCCAAAGGAAAAGACTTTAACAACGATGGCAGGTTTGATATTTGTGTGCATGTTGATGAGGTAGATATAACTGCAAACGTAGAGGACGACCCATTGCCACACGTGGTGTTGCAAGGCAAAGTGGAAATGCTATGGGGAGATATGCGAAGAGATCCTGATTCTGGCAATCATGGATTCATGCTGAAAAAAGGAAGCTTTGACATAGATTCAGTGACCGACATGCTGCCAGAGTCGCAATCTGTGCAACAAACATGGGCTTGGTTTGATTTGCAGAGACAGATGTACAATTTCTTGGGAACGCACAATATCAACCTTAACAAGGTAGGTTCTTTTACAAAGAAACATCTTGGTATCAACCTTGCAGACAATTCTCTACATATAGGTTGCATCTATGTGGTACATTATAGCCCTATTAAAGCTGTGCATGTAGAGACGGTGCCAATGATGCCTGCAGTGAGGTGTGAAATAGACTGGCGGGTAGGGGCGACCAAAGAAGATGTGTATGTGAAAGTGACGGAAAAGGTGACTGATAAGCAAAGTACACCAAATGTTTTTACCCAGCAAGTGACAAAAGGACAGACGTTTGCTTTAGTCCAAATGGGGAGTAGGCCAAGAAGGATAGACCTTGATGTGGAAAATGGAGCAGGTGAGGTATACTTCTTCCTGAGGAGTATAGTGTTTTTTGGTTCTACTATGTCGTTTTATTCAAACCAACGCCAAAAGAAACTGCCATCGCCGGTACCAGTTAAGACAGTGGGATTGGAACACTATCTGAGAGCGGCAATACTTGAAAAAGAGGCAAAGATAAAACGGTCGAGGATGGAGTTCGTGTATTTTGACGGAGATCCAACCAAGAAGGCTGAAAACAAGAATGAAGCCAAAGACTGTGTGGAAAAGATGCTGGGAAGGGCAAAGAAGCATCTGATGCTAGCAGACCCATACTTTGCTACAGACCAGTTTAATGAATATATCATGCCGTTGGTAAGCGAAAAAGGCCTTGAGATAACTATCGTGAACTGCAAAGAGCAATTGGAGGATGTTGCGCATGGCCTGCAAAAACAGTTTCAAGATATAGAAAGTGAACTGAAGGCTTTAGTAGCAAGTTTTAATGCGAACGGTGACGGGAATAAGGTTACCATTTATTGCATTACAGGACAAGGACGTTTGCATGACAGATTTGTGCTGACGGAAGAAGAAGGATGGCAGATAGGTTCCTCGTTAAGTGAGTTCGGCACAAGAGCTTGTTGCATCATCAAACTATTTGATAGTGCCCATATGGAATTAGAGAATCTGATTCGAGGGTGGTGTAATGATGGGAATGTTTCATACAAAATTGAGTAAACGGAATGGAAAGGAAAGATTTGTTTATAAATAATGACCTCTCCATGATGTTGTCGAGAGAACTGGCTTCTGCACAAGAAAAAGATGTAGAATGGGAAAAAGAGCAGGAGAGGATACGTAAAGAGGCGGAGGAAGTGGCTGTAAATCCAGCTGCAACTATCGATGCCAAAGCGATAATGACCAAAGGTATTTGCTATGCAGGGACAGATGAACACTATTTAAAGCTATTTACGGAAGGGAATGACGAGGAACAGTTGGCGGAGTTGAGAAGTTTAGAATATGTTGCATCGCTGACACTACTGCCTGCTGCTATTCTTGTAGCTGGCCATAATCTGATAGAGAAAGAAGAGTATGCTAAATGGACGGAGATACTATTTAACCTGCATTACGTACCGTTGCAGATGGCATTTTGCTACTGCTTGAAAAGCCATCGTGATTTTTGCAATGTACTGAAGACGATAGACGTGAAACGGTTGGATTATCCCCAGACGTTTTTGTTGTCGCTTTTGGATCATTGGTTTGAATGGCTTACGAGAGCATTTGGACATCTGATAAGTTATGAGGATGAGCGTAGGAATTATGATAAGAATCCTAAGGCGCAGGAATTGAAAAAGGAAGGCCAAGCAGTAAAAGAAGAATGGGAGAAAGAACTGCCTGTGATGATTCATGAAATCATGGGATGCTTTGTTTTACATTTGCAGCCAGAAAGAATCCTGATATGGGCAACCAATGAGCCACTTAGAGATGATACCTTGAGTAATCCGTATAGTGCGAGTTATAATCGCTGCATATATCAGATATGGGATGAGCTATCGAAAACGGTCCAGTTAAACTTAATACCAGAGACGGATTTGAATCTGAATATGCTACTGCTGATGGCCAATAAGGCCGTAGAAGATCATGATGAGGCTTTGGGAAACAAAGTATATGAGAAACTGAAGGAATGCCTCATGAAAGAGAATTTTTCCAGTATGGAAAAGAAAACGGAGGTTGAAGAGAAACGACAGCGAACAATTGCGATGCTGATGTTCTTAATTAGGCCAGATATGGATTTCGGCGGATTCGTAAATGGTGTTGCGACGCGGTTTCAGGGGTGGAATTTGGACTACCAGCAGGTTTACGCAGAAGCAAGACGGGAAGCGTATTTGATATGTTGTCTATTTAGGGTGTTTGAAATTCAGACAGTTGAGGATAGTAGTTTGTTCCCGTTATGGAAAAACTTGGTGGATGTTTATTTGCACGAGTATAGGCGTTGTGATAATGAATATATACTGAGAGACGATTTCACTGTGCCGTTTAGAGTGGCTGTAGAGGTGGCTGCGAAACTAAAGGATGATAGCTGTCGGGACTATCTGCATGAGGTGATGCTGGGGAATATACTGAGCATTGTGGCATTGTTGACGGTATTTTCGGAATGTAGTATGACGCTGGATGATAATACTGTAAGATGGTTATTGCAGAGGATTGAAACGGAGTGGCCATCGGCAAAGATGCTGATGGAAGTAAGAGGACAACGGATATTGGAGGAGAGAATTGAGAATTTGATAGGACGGTTGAAGAAAGGAGGAGAGAAATAATTATGAAAAAATGTTTGGATTACTATTTAGAACAGCGAATGAACTCTACTGATGGCGATAAGATAAAAGAAACTTTAGAAGCAATCAGTTTAGAGGAGAAAAATTGTCTTGAACTGTTCAAAATACAGATAAGGCATTGCCAGCAACAATTAGCATTGATTGGTGAGAGAATTGCTGCTGGGTGGCATACTCATGAACTTATGACCCAAAAACGTGCTTTTGAGGAACAAGAGTTCGTACTAAATGTTGCAGCGCAAATCCAGCAGTGTTCGTATGAGACTAAAGGAATTCAGAAGTTGCTGTATTTTGAAAAGAATGAAAGTAGTAGGGAAAGGATTGCTGTTGATGCTTCTGTGATGATGTATGAATGGTGTGAAGATTTGAATGAACTTACAGGAAAGAAGTATCAAGATATAGCCCAAAGGTTGTTGTCGGAGGCTGCGTTGGCCAAGACCAGAATTGCCAGGAAGAAACTAGCTGATTTCTTTAAACAGGAGGAACCTGTGCTTTCTGAGATACGGCATAACGCAGGGGCACATCGAGAACATGATTTCATGAAGCAAATGGAAGTGTTGGAAGGAGTTGGCTGGTCAGACACGATTGAACGACTGCATAGATTTGAGGAGGTGACATTGGAATTAGGAAAGACGATGAAACCTCTGATGGAAGCTGGGCTGAAGAAAATTGGGGAGGCTTTTGGGAAATAATATTATGCATTTGAATAAAACAAAGGTTAAATACGTTAATTTTGCCTCCTTATTTCTGACATTGTCCAACCCTCAATCCACCTCTCTACCGTTTAATATATAAGTTGTTGATTATCAATGATTAATATATTCCTTGAGTGTATGTTTTGGATCTAGAGGTTATAAAGAACCAGAGATAAGAGCTTACCAAGAGAACCCAGAACTGAACGCAAAAGTGGAACAGATGAAGGCGATAGCGAGAAGAATCAATAAAGCGATAGTAGATAAAGATATAGAAGTTAAAAACGGAAAACTTGAAATAAACTATTGGGACTATGAAGATTAGGAAAGCAACGGGAGTTCTCGGCAGGATGTTGGCAAACATGGACGAACTAAGTCTTGCCAAAACTCGTAATCGAATGTTGGTGGCTGCCAAGATTGCTGATGCAATGCGTAGTAGCAACATGAACCAGAAGCAGCTTGCTCAGAAAATGGGTAAGACGGAATCGGAAGTCTCCGAATGGTTGTCAGGGGACAGGAATTTCACTCTGGATACCTTAACAGAGATTGAGCATACGTTGAACGTTTCGCTAATTAATACGGAAAGTTCTCGATATGCTTATTCTGAAAAGGTGGAGAAAGCTTTGACGTAAGGAGCGGGATCGATTTTGCCTATAATTTTGAGCAGAATGTGATAAAAAGCATTCTAAATGTCGAGTTTTTCTACAAAGAGAGTACTGCCCTGAAAATTCAGCTGTGTACTTTTGTTGCCATCAGTGAAGATACGGTAGCATCATTGGAAAAGGATGGTAAAATTGTTTTCCCCGCTGATTTTCTTGCTCAGTGCGCATCATTCGGTCATGGTGCGTTGCGTGGGATTATGTATTTAAAAACTGCAAATATGCCTTTGGAGGGGGTTGTGTTACCTCCTATGATATATAGGGATCTGTTTAAGAAACCTATTTCCTTTGATATACCGAAAGAGAAACAGCTTTCCCCGCAAAGAGATTAGTATAAGATAAAAGTATCCCCCGGCTTTCTTGGCTGGGGGATACTGGTTTTAGAGGGTTGGGGCTAGAGAGACTTATTGCCGGGTCACTACCTTGCTTCGACATGCCCTTCTTGGACAAGCCAAGCGACCAAAGGTCGATTACGACAAGCTCAGAGACCGCTCAGCAACCGTGACCCTTCTACAATGTCGAAGGGAAATGTGGTGTTGGGTGGATGAATCTGTCGTTGGGTGGATAGTGGGGGCGTTTTTGATGTCGTTCTCCTATATTCGCACTGTCAACGTTGATAGGCGGAATCCGAAAAGCCTAAGAAAGAGTAGGAGAAACTAAAAATCTTGATTATGGAAGAATTGATTAGATTACTAGCCGAACTTAATTCGGAAGCGATTAATGGGGCTCTTCAGACTGAACTGAGTAAAGTTCTTGCACCGCGATTTGAATGTTGTTGTTTTTATCGTGGTGATGACCGTGCAGAAAGTGAAATTAAAGAGAAAGGCTTTGCTCCTAAAAGGCAGGCTAGTGAGGCTGGCATCATTAATTTCCTAGGTGCCGTTTCATCTATTAGGAAAAAAACTGTGGCACAGCAACTTGCCGTGTGGAACGAATTCAGAGGCACTTCTGATATCTCCCAATATGGCGAATATTTTGTTTCAACTAGTTTTACGGATGCTCAGGAGGGGAAAAATAAATACATAATTACATTCCCCGTGAATATCGTGTTCTGTGATGTTATCAGACTGGCCAGTGGCCCAATTTCCATTGGCGTGTATGATCATGAAGGCATTCGAATACGCGTATTGAAGTTGAATATGAATGAGGCAGTCTTTCTTGATCCTATCCCTGCGGCTTTTATCCAGGCGGATAAAAGATAGAAGCCGACTATTATCAAACAATAATTAATAACCTAACATTTTAAGCTTATGGCATTAGATACATCTCCGTCGCAGGTGGCAACCAGTGCGTTGCAGGCGATACCATTTGGTTCTATTATCGGAGGACCGCTGAAGGCTTGTATTGAAGCGCAGGCTATGGCCGCGCAGACATCATGGCAGTTTATCCAGGAGGTCGGACTGAATACGGATACTTCCGGCAGAAAGGAGGCTGTAAATGTGACTTTCGAATTCATGCAGAATGGTCGCATGTCTAAGTTGAACGTCCCTCTGCTGACGATTGTGCCGATCCCGTACATCGCCATCCAGACTGTTGACATCAACTTCAAGGCAAATATCTCTGCCTCTGCTTCTTCGGTCTCGGAAACATCGACTTCTGAGAATCTTGATGTAGGAGGAGAAATCACGGCAAAATTTGGGAAAGGTCCGTTTAGCGTAGAAGCTAACATCAAAGCGAATTATTCGTCGAAGAAGGACTCTAAGGCGACACAGGACTCACAGTATAGTGTGGAATACACGATGGACGTGGCTGTTCATGCCGGACAGGACAGTATGCCGGCTGGTCTTGCCAAGGTTCTCGAACTGCTCGGAAACACACTCGATGTGGTTAATCCAGATGGTGAACTTGAGGTGAGTGATACCTCTCTGATTGTGCCTACCACCGGTTCTGTCAAGCTGATTGCTACCTATAAGAATCCTGACGGTCTCTACGACCCCGATGAGATTACGTTAAAACCGGATTCGACTTCTGGCAGTCAGATAGATGGAATGGTTGACGGCACTAACATGGTATTCGAACTGGATACTACCAACTGTACTGATGGAGACTACATTGTTTCTGCCGGTGACAAGAAGACGGTTAAAGTCAATGTGCAGAAGGCCAAGACATCGTGATGTTTTAACTAAGTAATGTTATCTTATGGCTCAATTAAGTTCTATTATCAGCTCCATCCTTCGGGATATGGTCTATGCGCAACATCAGGCAAACATGTACGCCGTGTCTCTCGAGGATCTGTACCGTAAGGACGAACGACTTGAAAACTTCGCCTTGCCTTCTGTGGCGATGGGCGAGATCGAGTTCTCTCTCCAGTATGGTGTGACGGATGCTGCCGTCAACGTCGAGCAGTATGAGATCGACTATCCTGTCATGCGTGGCATGATGAAGGACGTGTCAAACTCATGTGCAGACTTGTTGCTAAGTAGTGCTATGCCTGTCTTCTATGATGCTCTTCCACCCAATAACGCTGAGGTGGATCTCGTGATGAGCTCATTAGGTGACGACATGAAGAAAAGGCGTGATTTTAGTGCTTTTTTGAGCCGTAAGATGATGAGGTCTCTGCAACAGGAGTCAACGGCCCTTGTCAATGACGACGGCACGATGAACCAGTCGGCCATCATGAAGATCATCCTCGATGTCGGCAACAGGTATCTGCTGAACCAGGAGGATATCAAGGAGATCCTTGACCAACATGGTCATGATGACTTCAAGGAAAAGGCTTTGGATTCGATGAAGACGGCCGTGGAGAACGGGTTGCCCGCCTTGCTGAAGGATGTCAATGTGATGCGAAAGCGGATGGTGCCGTCGGTGGATGTGTGCGTATCGTCGGAGGAACTGTCGAAACTACCGGAAGAGGCTATCCACACCTTACGTTTCAAGGTGTCGCCGAACAATATCAATCTTTATATGAATGAGGAGTAATTTTTGTGCGTATGAAAACGGTTGTCAAAAATGCAAGTAGGCAGATCATGGAGCTGAAGGACTTGATCTCGGGGCCCTTGGTCGCAACGATTGATGCGGATAGCATTTCTGCCAGAAGGTATCTCAGTTATTTCTATGAGCTGGCCTTTGATTCCTATAACCACGTGACTGGTGAGGTCGGCAATCTGAGGATGCTGGAGTTCACTTATTCCGTACAGGAGGGGAGGGTTACGCAACAGAAAAAAGCGTCCATCCCACTGATGACTCTGGTGCCGTTGCCTTTGCTTCAGGTCAAGGAGGCTGACTTCGATTTCGACATTCAGATTATCGATGCGCTGGATCCTGACGATCATTCCACGTTCTCTCTGAGGGACAGGGGGGACAACGCCGCACCGAAGCAGGAGGGGGTGAAGCTCAGGGTGTCTATGGCTGCGTCGCGTATAGAAGGGGATGCTGAGAGTAAGGCCAGACAGGGACTTGCTGCGAATATGAAGGTGAAAGTGAAGATGCGACAGGCGGATATGCCTGGCGGACTGTCTAACTTGCTGAATCTGGCAACCAATAATCTACAGGTGGCGGATGTGGTTGAGGAAAAAGAGGAGCCTCAGAAAAACGAGTAAATAAACAAAATAGTCAAATGGAAACAAAAGTAACAACAACTTCTCAGGCACAGCAACGTGTACCGGGCTTCGCTTGTCCGCGTTGTGGTCAGTTCATGCCTGTTCCTATCCAACAGCTTCTGCATCATAGCAGCTTGGTTTGTCCGTGGTGTCATCAACGGTTGAATATCGACCGACATGCGTCTGCGAAAGCGCTTTCTATACTGGCCAAGGTCGAGGAGGCACAACAGAGGGTCAATAACGCCGGTTCTATTAACCGATAGAGTGGAGGATGTCGTTATTCTATACATGGGGTTTGGGTGTTCAGGCTTTTTTAATCGTTAGTGAGGATGTCATTATTCCATACATGGGGTTTGGGCGTTCAGGCTTTTTTAATCGTTAATGAGGATGTCGTTGATTCGTACATGTGAAAATTGGATCAGGTCGGTGTTCAGACTTTTGTTTCGGCGGGGGTCTGAAAAACGCGATAATGATCTCTATGTCGAAACATTAACAGAATACCTTCTCCAGCGTTCCCCTCTGCGGTCCCTGAGCTTGTCGAAGGGTATACCGCAGAAGAATCTCCCCATGAAGGGCCGCTGGAAAGGGACGGTGTCATCTTTGACGGAGGCCTATACCTTCCTCTTAAACCTCCCCGGCGTTTGTCTCTCCCGTGTTGAGTGTTATATGATAGCCGACCGACTGGTCTACCAAGTCCAGATCAATCGTCAGATGGTTATTATCATGCGGGAACATGCAAAAGGCTTTGATAGATGGGTTGATCTGACGCTTCTTGAAAGCAAGAAGCCGAGACTGCAGATCAGGTTACGTTTATGCGAGGTCGTGACCCGCGAACTGGTCGGTCACTAATAGGACGAGCCCTTCTTGACGCGTTTTCTCGAGCCGATCAGCACGAACGCTTCTTCAACGTTATAACGGTATTCTCTGCCGATATTGAGTTCAACACCATTGTCCATTCTTATCATGTTACCGGCAAATAAGGTGACATGCTCGATGTTGATGGCATAGGAGCGATGGATACGTACAAACAGAAGGGGGGTCAGGTCCTCTAACACTTCGCACATGGGGATAGATACAATCTTCTTTCCGTTGTTCGGGGAAAGATGTATGTAACAATAGCTTTGTTGAGCCTCCAAGTAAATAATATCATGAATGCTGACTCGTTTGTAGCCCCATTCACTCAAAATAAAGACGTGTTCGCTGAATATTCGCTCAACCTCATGGACAGATTTCTTCTCCTCCTCCATACATACGAGATATAGTTGATTATTTTATTAACTGGATTGTGTTGGCATTTCTAAGTATCGTAAGATATCTTGTTATGTTTACCTAAGTTACAAATTTCGACAAAAAATCTGATATCTGCAAGAATCTTTATCTTTTTTTTCACACCCCCGCTCATTCGCGGTGCCTGAGAGATTTCCCTTCTTCGCTCCCTGCGCTTGTTCCACTGCGAACCGGCCTCCGCCACTTCGCCGAATGGTACAAAGCCTTCTATGCCTAACCCCAGACCAACGCTCGGTGATTGTGCTCTTGTATTAACAGAAAATGTTAAATAATGATATAAAATAGTAATATCCTTGCCATAACTTATCATAAAATAAATAAAAACACTTATATTTGCACACATAATTAAGTGTTGTGATTATTATGGGTAAAACAACAATGGGTACAAAACTACCCCGTAAACTTGAACAGAAGATGCAGACGGTGGGCGAACAGATAAAGCTTGCACGACTGCGAAGGAATCTAAGTGTGGCACAGATTGCGGAACGTGCGACGTGCTCTCCGCTGACTGTGGCACGAATAGAGAAAGGTGCCCCAACAGTCGCTATGGGTATCTATCTCCGTGTGCTTTATGCTCTCCAACTTGATGATGATATCCTGCTACTGGCACAGAAAGATGAGATGGGTCGTGCCTTGCAGGACCTCGCTCTCAAACATCGTGAACGTGCCTCGAAGAAATAGTAAACTATGCGGACGGTATATATATATGCAGATTTTAACTGGCTGAATGAGCCTTTGTTGATAGGTGAATTGGGTTACGAAACACTTCGTGGCTCAGATAGCTATTCGTTCAAGTTCGATAATGATTGGTTGCGGCAATATGGTAGCATATTCCTGAGTGCCGACATCAACAATTATCCTGGTCAGCAATATACCCAGCCTGGCAAAGATATCTTTGGATGTTTCAGCGATGCGTTGCCTGACCGTTGGGGACGTCTTCTGCTTAATCGTCGTGAGCAGATCCTTGCTGCTGAAGAGCAACGTCCAGTCCGCAATCTTTCATCCTTCGACTACCTGATGGGTATTGATGACTTCTCCCGCATGGGTGGCTTCCGTTTCAAAGAGTCGAAGGATGGGGATTTTATTAATTGTGAACCTTCACTACGTATCCCGCCCTTGACCGATATCCGAGCATTGGTGGCAGCAAGTATGGAGGTAGAGAAGAGTGAAGAACTGAACCAGCTGCCTGAGAAGAAATGGCTTCTGCAACTTATACAGCCAGGCACCTCATTAGGAGGAGCGCGTCCGAAGGCAGGGGTGATGGATGAGCAGGGGAGACTTTGTGTGGCAAAGTTCCCGTCAAGGCATGACGATTATGATGTTTCACTATGGGAACATCTCAGTCATCTGTTAGCTAAAGATGCAGGAGTCGTTACTGCCGAAACAGCTGTGATCAAGTCTGGGGATAAATACCATGCTCTACTCTCCAGACGTTTCGATAGAACCGAAGACGGACGTCGCCTTCACTTTGCATCAGCCATGACCCTTTTGGGGCTGACAGACGGTTGTGATGCCAAGACGGGTCATGGGTATCTGGATATTGTTGACTTCATCCTCCAAAATTGTTGCGATGTGGAAGATAACCTGCGTCAGCTCTATCGTCGTGTAGCATTTAATATCGCCATAGGCAACAGCGATGACCATTTCCGTAATCATGGCTTCCTGCTCACACCTAGTGGCTGGACGCTTTCACCGGCGTACGACATGAATCCGACCTTAAACGACCATCAGGCATTGCTCATCAACTCCACAACGGATCGTGCAGACTTGCAAGTCTTACTTGATTCTTCTGAAGAATATATGATTGGCAAAAAAGATGCACAGAAAATCATTTCTGAGGTGAAAGAGGGTGTGAAGCATTGGAGATCTATAGCCTCTCGCCTGGGTATAGCCAAACGAGAGACAGATGTGTTTGAACAAGTGTTCCAACGCTCGGTTTAACCACCGAGCGTTTTTTTATTGTTTAAAATTTTGCCGTTACAAAAATATCCACTATCTTTGTAAGACCTTGATGTAACATAAATAAATCAAAAGAATCAAAGATGACGGATAATCCTCAAGACAAACAACGTGTACCGGGCTTCGCATGCCCACATTGTGGTCAGTTCATGCCTGTTCCTACCCAACAGCTTCTGCATCAAAAAAGCTTGGTTTGCCCGTGGTGTCATTATAGGTTGAAAATTGATTGTCAGATGTCTGAAAAGGTTCAGTCTATCCTCGACAGGGTGGACGAAGCTAATCGGAAAGTTGACAATGGTGATGTTTAACGCTGTGGCGAGTGCTGAGCGGTATGCCCTTCGACATGCTCAGGGACCGCAGGAAGGGAGATCGCTCAGGGACCGCTTAGGGACCGCGGTATGCCCTTCTTGCGTCCCGTTGGTAGCAAGCGAGCAAAGCTCGAGCGCGACAGGCTCAGGGACCGCAGGGGGATGGCTCAGGGACCGCTCAGAACTCGCCATATTTTAGAGGCGCTCAGCAACCGTGCCCCATCTGCGGTCCCAGAGCAATCTCCCTCCCTGCGGTCCCTGAGCAATCTCCTTCTCTGCGGTCCCTGAGCTTGTCGAAGGGAGCACCGCAGGGAGCATCGCCGGGTCACTACCTTGCTTCGACATGCTCAGCAACCGTGCCCCGTCTACAATGTCGAAGGGAGAACCGCAGAAGCATAAGAAAAGGACAGAACAAAATACATAATGCTATGACAACAGCATATACATACATACTCGAATGCGGCAATGGCGATTATTACGTCGGAAGTACAACAGATATAGAACTGCGCTTAAGGGAACATCAGGCAGGTCTTGGTGGTTACTTCACACGTACCCATCTGCCAGTTAAGCTGGTTTATATGGAGGAATATGCCTCTATAGAATTGGCTTTTGAACGTGAGCGTCAACTCCACGGTTGGTCACGAGCTAAGAAAGAGGCGCTTATAAATGGAAAATTCGAGGATTTGTCTGATTTAAGTCGTAAGTAGATTTTGGGCTTGTCGAATGGAGTACCGCGGGGTCACTACCTTGCTTCGACATGCCCTTCGACAGGCTCAGGGACCGCTCAGCAACCGTGACCCTAGGATTGGTAATCGCTCAGCAACCGCGGTATGCCCTTCGACAGGCTCAGGGACCGCGACCCAGGGATTGTGGGGGGGAAGTGTTATTTGTATACTTAAAATGGTTGAATTCCTTGCAGGGTTCGTTTTTTATTTTTACCTTTGTGGCGATTTATCTTGACGAGGACCTTACAAGGAAAAAAGACGTGTATAATCATGGCAAATAAAAGAATCTATCTCTGTCTGGCACATATGAGTGAGGCCGGACTGGAACAGCAATATATCAAAGAGGCGTTTGATACTAACTGGGTGGTGCCCCTCGGACCGAACGTGAACGGGTTCGAGGAGGATCTGAAGGCGTTCGTGAACTCCGAAGGACAGGAGAAGGAGGTGGTGGCGTTGTCGGCAGGTACGGCAGCCGTACACCTGGCGCTCATCGCCTGTGGAGTGGGGCCTGGTGACGAGGTGATCGTGCAGAGCTTCACGTTCTGTGCATCGTCGCATCCGGTCACGTACCTGGGTGCCACACCGGTATTCGTCGACTCTGAGAAAGAGACGTGGAACATGGACCCGGAGCTGTTGGAGACGGCCATCAAAGACCGTATCACGAAGACGGGTAAGAAGCCGAAGGCCATCGTGCCGGTGGCGTTGTACGGTATGCCTTATCAGGCCGACCGTATCATGGAGGTTGCCAACCGCTACGAGATCCCTGTGATCGAGGATGCTGCGGAGGGCTTCGGTTCCCGTTACAAAGGACAGGTGCTGGGTACGTTTGGTGCGTACGGCGTGCTGTCGTTCAATGGTAATAAGATGATCACGACCTCTGGCGGTGGTGCCTTGATCTGTCCCGACAAGGAGGCCTGGCAGCGGGTGATGTGGTTGGCCACGCAGGCACGTGAGAGTTATCCGTATTACCAGCATGAGACCATCGGCTATAACTACCGCATGTCGAACATCTGTGCCGGCATCGGACGTGGCCAGATGACCATCGCCAAGGATCATATCGCTCATCATCAGCATGTGCAGGCTTTATACGAGGCGTTGCTGAAGGATGTGAAAGGGGTGACCGTACATGGACAGCCTGCCAACGGCGATTACGACTCGAACTACTGGCTCTGTACCATCACGCTCGATCCGGAGCTGAAGGTGAAGGGACAGGAGAATGCTTATAAGACGGTGGTGACAGGGGCCGTGGGCGGTGCTGCCGGTGTGATCCATACGGCATCGGTGGCGGTGACCGACTGTCAGCCCAACGATAATGTGGAGGCCATGCGTGTGGCGCTCGACAAGGCGGGCATCGAGGCTCGACCGGTGTGGAAGCCTATGCACAAGCAACCGGTATACAAGGAGGCACCAGCCTACGTGAATGGGGTCAGTGAGGCTATCTTCAAGGTGGGTATGTGTCTGCCGGCAGGTCCTTACGTCTCCGACGAGGATGTGCGGTACATCGTTGACAGCATCAAGGCAAGTATTGAGGGATAGGATCATGCAAGACAATCGGCTGGAGAAGTTCCCTTTGGTGGATGAGAACGGGGTGGTGATCGGGTCGGCCACGCGTGGCGAGTGTCACGACGGGTCGAAACTGTTACACCCGGTGGTGCATCTGCATGTGTTCAATTCCAAGGGGGAGCTGTATCTGCAGAAACGTCCGGCATGGAAGGACATACAGCCCGGGAAATGGGATACGGCCGTAGGCGGACATATCGACTACGGGGAGACGCCCGAGGAGGCGTTGGCACGTGAGGTCCGTGAGGAACTGGGCATCACGGCGTTCGTACCGGAACGGTTGGGGATGTATGTCTTCGAGAGTCAGCGGGAGAAAGAACTGGTGTATGTGCACCGTACGGTGTACGACGGTCCGGTTTGTCCGTCGGAGGAGCTCGACGGCGGACGGTTCTGGTCGGTACAGGAGATACGCGAGACCATCGGGAAGGGGGTGCTGACACCGAACTTCGAGAATGAGTTCCAGCGCTTCTTCCCGAAGACACAGCGTTATTTCATCACCCTCAGCTATGACGGCACACGCCACCACGGTTGGCAGGTACAGCCGAACGGTGAGTCGGTACAGGAGCGCTTGCAACAGGCGCTCTCGACTTTGTTGCGGGAGTCGGTAGCGGTGACGGGTGCCGGACGGACGGATGCCGGCGTGCATGCCCGGATGATGGTGGCTCACTTCGACTACAGGTGCGGGGTGATCGACTGCGACCAACTGGCGTATAAGCTCAACAGACTGCTGCCTTATGATATCGCTATCCAGAAGATTGAACCGGTAGATGATGAGATGCACGCCCGTTTCTCGGCGGTGTCTCGTACCTACCATTACTATATCCACACGGTCAAGGAACCGTTCCTGAGGGCTTATTCGTGTGAGTTGCATTACCCGCTCGACTTCGACAGAATGAACGAGGCGGCTAAGACGCTGCTGGAATACGAGGACTTCGGGGCCTTCTGCAAGAGTGGGGCCGACGTGAAGACGACGCTCTGCAGGGTGACGGCGGCGCAATGGCATCAGACATCGCCCGACAGCTGGTACTTCGAGATCTCGGCCAACCGCTTCCTGAGGAACATGGTGAGGGCTGTGGTGGGCACGTTGGTCGATGTGGGGCGCGGTCGACTGTCGGTCGAGGAGTTCCGACAGGTGATTGAGGGACGGCGGCGCACGGAGGCCGGAGAGAGCATGCCGGGGCATGCGCTGTTCTTAGAGAAGGTTGAGTATTAAGGTATGTGGCTGATATTGGCATTTATGTCGGCAGCGCTGTTGGGCTGCTATGATTCGTTTAAGAAACACGCGTTGAGAGAGAACGCGGTGATTCCGGTACTGTTCCTGAACACGTTGTTCTCTTCACTGATATTCCTTCCTTTTATCGTCCTGAGCGGTTCGTCGACGGTGCTCGACGGAACGGTGTTCCATGTGGCCAGCGGCGGTTGGGAACTGCATCGGTATATCCTGTTGAAGGCACTGATCGTCCTGGCGAGTTGGATACTGGGCTATTTCGGTATGAAGCATCTGCCGCTGACGATCGTAGGTCCGATCAATGCGACACGACCGGTGATGGTGCTGGTGGGCGCATTGCTGGTGTTCGGCGAGCGGTTGAACCTGTGGCAGTGGGTCGGTGTGTTACTGGCCATCGCCTCGTTCCTGTTGCTGAGCCGTAGCGGAAAGAAGGAGGGCATCGACTTCAAGCACGACCATTGGATCTATATGATCGTGGGTGCGGCTGTGTTTGGGGCTATCAGCGGTCTCTATGACAAGTTCCTGATGGCACCGCCTGAGAGCGGGGGCGTAGGACTGGACCGGATGATGGTGCAGTCGTGGTATAATATCTATCAGTGTGGGATGATGGGTGTGATGCTGTGGCTGCTCTGGTGGCCGAAACACGGGGAGACGACATCGTTCCATTGGTCGTGGTCGATCCTCGGCGTGAGCCTCTTCCTGTCGACGGCCGACTTCATGTATTTCTATTCGCTGAGTCTGCCGGAGGCCATGATCAGTATCGTGTCGATGATCCGTCGCGGTAGTGTGATCGTGAGCTTTATGTTCGGGGCACTGTTCTTCCACGAGAAGAACCTGAAGGCGAAGGCCTTCGACCTGGCGCTGGTACTCCTTGGAATGGTGTTCCTCTATATCGGTAGCCGATAGTTGTTTAGCTGATGTTTGGTCAGTTCGTTTTTTTTGTTTATCTTTGTACCCAAATTCAACATAAAACTTAAAACAATGAAAACAAGACAAGAGAAGCCTAAGTACATGAAGCCTGCCATGCAGGTGTACGAAATGAGACAGACGTCGCAGTTGCTGGCGGCCAGTAAACCGGACTACGACCCCGAGGAGTGGTAAACCTGGAGTTATTATTTCTTGTCTTTGTGCTTGCGCTTCTTCTTCTTGATCGTGAAGAGGTCGCGAAGTCCGTTGAAGTCTTTCTTCATGATGAGACCGATGCCCTGGGTGTTGAGCGACGACTTGGTGAAATAACGGTCGTTGGTCTGGTTGTACACCTTCAGGGCCAGGTTGCCGTTGGGGTAGAGCAGGTACTGCACGTCGAAGTCGCCGATGAACGACGGATTGGCCTGGGTGGCATTGTCACGGTAGCCGAACTGTCCGTTGAACAGCAGACGGTTGTTGAGCATGCGACCGTTGATGATACCCTCGTACTCGGCGTTATGCCATCCCTCGTTACCGGTGGAGATGTTCGCACCGAAGTTCCAGTTGTCGTTCTTGATGATCTGGTTCAACAGGGTGTTGATCTGTGTGGAGAGCGTGCCGGAGAGGAAGCTCTGCATGGCCAGTGAGGCCTGGTCGGGCTGCTCACTGCCGGTGCTGTTGTTCACGCCCTGGTTGTAGAAACGACCGATGCCGAGCAGATAGACCACCTGTTGGTTCATCTCCTGTTGACCGTTGATGACGGAGCGTACCATCTGTTGCTCGTCGGCATTGACGTTCGGCATCTCCAGGTCGAAGTCCACCTGTGGGGCCGCCGGTTGACCACCGATATTCATCAGACAGTTCACACGGATGGTGTTGTTCGTGAAGCTTTTGCCGATATTCAGGTCGGAGAGGCTGACACCGTTGACGGGATAGACCGCCTGCAGGTTCAGTGCAGCCTGATAGGGGTCACCACCGAAGACGATCGTGCCGCCGCGGTTGAAGGTGAAGTTCTTCTTGATGATGTTTTGTATCGTGATGCCGTAGGTACCGTGGTCCACGGTGTAGGTGCCGAACATGTTGAAGGCACCCTTATCATGGAAGGTGGCACGGATGGTACCGTCGCCGTTGAGCGTGATATAATCCTTCGTGGTGGCATCCATCAGCAGACGGAGGGTGGCCGCCGGGGTGGCATTAATCAGGAAATTGATATAGATATCGGTGTCAGTGGCCCGGTTGGGTACACTGGTGCTCTTGGCGGTCTGGGTGGCCGTGGAGTCGGGGGCTGTCACCCATTCGATGAACTCCTGACTGGAGATGGCATCGGGGTTGGCGGCGTTATAGACGAAGACGGAGTTCCGCTGCGGGGTGACATTACAGTCGATGACCACCTCGTTGGAGCGTCCGTGAATGGCCACGTCGCCCGTGGCATAGACAGTACCATAGAACGTGTTCTCGCCGAAGTCGTTGAAGTCGTAGGCCAACAGGTTATTGGCCTCTACCGACAGGTCGTAGCTCAGGTTCGTCAGGTGCTGGTGGTGGATGCCGCCGGAGAGGTAGCCGGTATGTCCGTCACGGTCGTAGAGCGGCATGTGGCGCAGCTCGATCTCGTCGGGGATCATGACCACCGTGTCGCGGCGTAGCTGGTAGGTGGTGTTGAGCGGTGTGACGGAGGCCTCACCGTCGACCACCAGTTGACCGGTCAGGTTGATGTTGTCGAGCGTGCCGGCCAGACGCACCTCACCGTCGGCATGTCCTGTGATATGACTCAGGAAGCTCTTCGTGAAGTTATGCATGAACTCGATATAGGTGCCGTCGGCATGGATGGCGAGGTCGATGGTGTTGTGTGTCGGCGACACGAAGCCGTTGATATGGGTCTTGGCCTCAGGTCCGTCGTCGGCCACGGCATGGATGTCGATCTGCTGTTTCTCCTGGTTCCAGGTCGTCTGTGCGTGTAGCACGCCCATGCGTCCTTGCTCGAACTTAAACTCGTCGACCGTCAGGTCTGCGTTAGCGGCGAAGTCGCCGAACGCCGATGATATCTGCGCCCGACCGGTAGCCTTACCGTTGAACTCCACAGCGTGGAAGTTGACGAGGTCGAGGATATAGCCCACCTCCACCTCGTTGAGGTCGACGGTGAGCACGTCGCTGCTGTGTTTCGAGGCGGTGCCGTCGATGATGATATGCTGTTGACCGCGGTTCACAGCGAAGTGGTCGACCAGCAGGTGGTTCTGTGCATAGAGGATGTCCGACGGCTCCACCGTCCAGGTGCCGTTGTTCAGGATGACATGTGACGGAAGGATGCGGACATGCGCTTCGGACTTGTTGTCGATGTTCTGGTAGAGACTGATGATGCTGTTCAGTTGACCGCTCATCCGTTTCTCGAGGTTATGATTGTCCCAGTCGAGGGACGCGATGATCTTGTTCTGATGGGCATCGGCCTGCAGGTGGATGCTCTGGATATCACCGTCGTCCTGATGCTTCTTCACCTTCACGTCGCATTTCATCGTGTCGGCGGGTGAGGTGATACGGATCATTCCGTCGGAGTAGCGGGCCCCGTTATAGGCGAATGCCGGCAGCGTACCGTCGAGGTTGATCTCCTTGGTACGGTCGTTCATCTGGGCGTTCAGAGACAGCGGACGGGTGAGCAGGAGGTCGACCCCGAAGAACCGCTGCAGCCAGTCGGACTTGGTCATCAGGAGCGAGAGACTGAAGTTATTGTCGGTCTTCTGGCGCGTGACGGGCAGGCCCGGCAGGGTTGGGAGCTTGGAACCCACATAGTTGGTGACGCTCTGTGCGAGCGTCTTGTAGTCGAAATAGCCCTTCAGCTCCGCGTCGGCGAAGTCGCTCTTCAGTGATACGAAATGGATGCCACCGTCGTAGCCCGACGTGACGGTCAGGTGGTCGAGCCGGTAGGGCGCGGCATTCTCCGTGCCCGTCATGGCGAAGTCGCGGATGCGCAGACTACCTTGTGCGTCGTTGATGGTATGGGCGGTGAAGTCGGCATCGATGATCGCAGACACCTCCGTCGTGCCCCAGTCGGCCAGTCCGACGGCTGCAGGTACGAAGCGTGTGACCGTACCTTCCATCTTCACCTTCTTGGCCTTGACGGAGGAACCGTCGAAGAGGCCCTCGGTCAGCTCACCACTCAGTTGGGCCACGATGTTCGGGTCGGCAATGTTAAAGGTGCCGCTCACAGCGCCCTGCTGGTAGGTGCCGTCGATGGTGATATGGTTATAGGTATAGTGGTTATACTCCAGTTGGTCGACAAGACCGTTGACGGTGATGTCGGGCTTCTGCTTGTCGTACAACCGACCTTTGACGTCGATCTGTGTGGCGAGGATGCCGAAGGCCTCGTCGGCCAGCAGGCGCTGGAGTTGGAGTCCGTCGGTATGTACCTTTCCGTCGAAGGAACGGTCGGCGGTCATCGTGAACTGCATGTCGACATCGCCCGCACCGGAGTTGATGATGCTCTTCAGCGACGTGGTACCCTGTTGGTTGCGGTCGAAGGTGCCGTTCATCCGTAGACTGCCGATACGCTTAATCTCTTGAGGCAGTTGGGGGAAGGTCTTGGCGAGGAAGTCCAGACTATATTCCGAGCAGGCGATCCGGTCCATCTGCAGATGCCAGGCGGGTTGCTTCTGCCAGTGCTCTATCCAGCCGTTGACATCGATGTCGATATCCTTCTCCTGGGTGAACAACTGGAGGGAGGGGACTGTCAGGTGGGTGTCGGTACCATGCACCTGTGTCTCGATGTATATCTCTCTCTGGAAGTTCTTGAGTGAGGGGTTGAAACATCTTAGGTCTGAGGGGGTTATGAAGGAGTTCTTGATGCCGCCATGGAAGGCCAACGTGCCCTTCGACAGGCTCAGGGACCGTGGCGTGGAGTGATGTGGGGACCGTGGTGTGGAGTGATGTGGACGGGCGGTCGATTTGGACGCTGTGGGGGATAGGCGGTAGGTGGCTTTGAGACTGTCGATCTGCAGGCGCGAGCTGGGCATCTCCAACAGGAGATCCTCCAAAGAGGCCGACTGCTGACCAGCCTCGAGATGGAAGGTCAGACGGTTCACCTCCAGACCCGACTGTTCCTTAAATCCCAGTCGTCTCACGTTGACGTGCAGGGAGTCGTCGGTCAGGGCCTTCAGACTGATATAGGCACTGATTTCACTCAGATGAAGGTGGTGCGGGTTGAAGCGACCGTGCGTCGGGGCGACATCATATTCGTCGTACGCCACACTGGAACGGCGCATGATGAACGAGTTGATCTTCAGGTCGAGGGGCGTATGGGTGGTCGTATCCTTCGATGCCAGGGAGTCGAGCACGAACTGGTAGTTGGGCTTCGACTGCGCATCCTTCCGGTACAGACGGGCACGGGCACCGAACAACTGTGCCGACGAGATGGAGATGCGTCCTTCGGTGAGTGGTATGAGCTCGACCTTGGCCGACAGGCGGGCCACCCGGAGCATCTCTTTCTGCTGCTGGTCGTAGATCAGTACGTCGTCGATGATCATACGGTTGAGGAAACCCAGATCGACACGGCCCACGGACACCTGGGTGCCCAACTTCTCCCCAAGTACCTCGGACACTTTCGAACCGATGTACCGTTGGGCTGCTGGCAGGTGCGACACGCCCAGGAGCATCAGGTTGATGGCGATGATGCTCCAGATGGCTATACTGACAAGTCGTTTGAGAACTTTCACGTGGATATGTCCTGGTGGGTTTCTATATTTTGTCAGTCAGATATGGCAATTATTTTCCCTTTGACTGAATTACTCTGCAAAAATACGACAATTTATCGGTATAATCGCATTTTTCTGTTGTTTTTTGCTCATTTTATACCTAATTATTATTAATTTTGCAAGCGCATTTGAGCGACTATTCAATCAAACTTTATATAAATGGCAAATGTGATTAAGTTACGCAAAGGCTTGGACATTAACCTGAAAGGACTGGCTGAGGAGAAGAAGATCCAGTTGAAATCGAGCGGAAAGTACGCATTGGTTCCGGATGATTTCGAGGGAGTGACTCCGAAGGTGATCGTCAAGGAAGGTGATAAGGTCAAGGCCGGGGATGCTTTGTTTGTGAATAAACAGTATCCGGAAGTGAAGTTTGCCTCGCCTGTCAGCGGTACGGTCCGTGAGGTGGTGCGTGGTGAGCGTAGGAAAGTGCTCTGCGTGAAGGTGGATGCTGATGCCCAGCAGGAGTTTACGGACTTCGGCAAACGGGAGGTCGGCACCATGACAGGCGAGCAAGTGATCAACGCGTTGCTGGAAGCCGGTATCTTCGGTTACATCGACCAGTTGCCTTATGCTGTTTCAACCAACCCGAGTGTCCAGCCTAAGGCAATTTTTGTATCTGCGCTGCGCGACAAACCGCTTGCTGCCAGTTTTGAGTATGAGGTGAAAGGTCAGGAGGCAGATTTCCAGACGGGTCTGACCGCCCTCTCGAAGATTGCCAAGACCTATCTCGGTGTAGGCGTGGGCTCAGTCCTGGAGGGCGTGAAGGATGTCGAAGTGAACGTGTTCGACGGTCCGTGTCCTGCCGGTAACGTGGGTGTTCAGGTGAACCATCTCGATCCGGTGAACAAAGGTGAGGTGGTGTGGACCATCGGTGATCCGACGGTCGTGCTCTTCATCGGTCGTCTCTTCAATACCGGAAAGGTGGACCTGCGTCGTACGGTGGCCCTCTGCGGTAGTGAGGTGAAGAATCCCGCCTATGTCGATATGCTGGTGGGTGAGGAGCTCGCCACACTTCTGAGCAACAGCTATGACGACACGAAGAGCGTGCGTATCATCAACGGTAATGTGCTGACGGGTCGTGCGACGACCAAGGACGGTTATCTGGGTGCTCATACCTCTGAGATCACCGTGATACCCGAGGGTGACGACGCCGACGAGCTGTTGGGCTGGATCCTGCCGCGCTTCAAGCAGTTCTCTGTGAACCGCAGCTACTTCTCTTGGCTGTTGGGTAAGAAAAGCTATGCGTTGGATGCCCGTGTGAAAGGTGGTCAGCGTCATATCATCATGAGCGGTGAGTATGACAAGGTGCTGCCGATGGATATCTATGGCGAGTACCTGATCAAGGCCATCATCGCCGGTGATATCGACCGTCAGGAGGCGCTGGGTATCTATGAGGTAAGTCCTGAGGACTTCGCCCTGGCGGAGTTCGTAGACAGCTCGAAGCTGGAGCTGCAGCGCATCGTGCGTGAAGGACTGAACATCTTACGTAAAGAGAATGCATAAAAGAAAGGTAGTTAATAGGAGTTGATATATGAATTTAAGAAATTATCTCAATAAGATCAAACCGAACTTCGAAGAGGGTGGCAAGCTACATGCCTTCCGTTCGGTGTTCGACGGCTTTGAGACCTTCCTTTACGTGCCTAATGACACGGCAAAGACTGGCGTGAATATCCACGACGCCATCGACTCGAAGCGTATTATGAGTATGGTGGTGCTAGCTCTGATGCCTGCCATGCTGTTTGGTATGTATAATATCGGTTACCAGAACTACCTTGCTGCCGGAACACTGGCATCGGCCAGCTTCCTGGAGGTGTTCTTCTTCGGTTTCCTGGCAGTCCTGCCCAAGATCCTGGTCAGCTACATCGTCGGTCTCGGCATCGAGTTCGCATGGGCCCAGTGGAAAGGTGAGGAGATCCAGGAGGGTTATCTGGTGTCGGGTATCCTGATCCCGTTGATCGTACCTATCGGTTGTCCGTTGTGGATGCTGGCTCTGGCCTGCGCCTTCAGCGTGATCTTCTGTAAGGAAATTTTCGGTGGTACGGGCATGAACATCTTCAACCCGGCCATCGCAGCCCGTATGTTCCTGTTCTTCGCCTATCCGTCGAAGATGACAGGTGACACCGTCTGGGTGGCTCAGGACTCGATCTTCGGTCTGGGTAACACACTGCCCGACGGCTTCACCGCTGCCACACCACTCGGACAGATCGGTCAGGGCATCGCTCCCGATGCTTCCATCTGTGATATGATCTGTGGCTTCATTCCCGGTTCTATCGGTGAGACCTCCCTGTTTGCCATTGCCCTGGGCGCTATCCTGTTGCTCTGGACGGGCATCGCCTCATGGCGCACCATGCTGAGCGTGTTCGTAGGTGGTGGCGTGCTGGCCTTCATCTTCCAGACGACCGGTCAGTCGATCGAGTGGTGGCATCATTTCGTGCTCGGTGGCTTCGCCTTCGGTGCCGTGTTCATGGCTACCGATCCCGTGACCTCTTGTCGTACGACCTGCGGTCAGTATATCTACGGCTTCCTGATCGGTGCGATGGCTATCATCATCCGTGTGATGAACGCCGGTTATCCCGAGGGTATGATGCTCGCCATCTTCTTTGGTAACATGTTCGCTCCGATGATCGACCACTTCGTGGTGGAGCGTAATATCTCGAAGCGATTGAACAGAAGTAAAGGTGTAAAGGAGTAAGGAGGGAAGTAGATATGAAAATGAATACAAACTCGAATTCGTACATTATCATATATAGTGCGATACTGGTGGTGATCGTCGCCTTCCTGCTGGCCTTTGTCTATAAGGCACTGAAGCCTATGCAGGATGCGAATGTCGCCCTTGACGTGAAGAAGCAGATTCTCTACTCGCTGAACATCCGTGACCTCGACGGTTCGGAGGCCGAGGCAAAGTATGCCGAGGTGGTGAAGGAAGAAGGCGAGAAGGATGGTCAGAAGTACTACCTGTGTGAGATCGACGGTGAGGACATCATCGTAGTCGCTCTGAAGGGTATGGGACTATGGGGCGGCATCAGCGGCTACATCTCCATCCATGGCGATGAGACACCGACCGTCTATGGCGCCTACTTCAACCATGAAGGTGAGACCGCAGGTCTGGGAGCAGAGATCAAAGACTCTCAGGCTTGGCAGGAGAAGTTCATTGGTAAGAAGGTGTTTGTTGATGGCTCTGATACCCATGATGTGGCACTCTCTGTTGTGAAGAAGGTGGAGGATCCCACGACACAGGTGGACTGTGTGACGGGTGCCACCCTGACCTCCAATGGTGTGAACGAAATGATTAAGGCTGGTCTGAAGGATGCCGGTAAGAATGCCGTCGAACTCTTTTTCAAGGGGACGTGCACCGCTCCTGCAGATTCCACAGCCGTTGAACCTAAAGCAGAGGAGGAGTAAACTATGGCATTATTCAGTAAGCAAAATAAGGAGGTTTTCACAAACCCGTTAAACGTAGACCATCCTATTCTGGGGCAGGTGCTGGGTATCTGCTCGGCACTGGCTGTGACCTCACAGTTGAAGCCAGCTATCGTGATGGGTCTGGCCGTAACGGTGATTACGGCATTCTCGAACGTGATCATCTCGATCATCCGCAATAC
>Ga0265298_10002392_pt1 | contig 26187 bp, 14 predicted proteins | sample AusTroGonzalo_MG_3_FD_193486 | JGI IMG/M metagenome (GOLD analysis project Ga0265298, IMG submission 193486) | Bovine rumen microbial communities from tropical cattle in Woodstock, Queensland, Australia - Gonzalo_01 | ecosystem: Host-associated > Mammals > Digestive system > Stomach > Rumen ...
AGTAGTCAATATAGGCGGTTTTCATCTGGTTTTCGATGTTTACCCGTACAATTTTTTCTCCTTCTGCCATTTTTTCTCTTTTTTTTGATTTTTATGCTTCTTTAAATAATTTAATATCAATTAGTTAGATTAAAATCTACGAAAAGATAAAAATACAAAAAATTTCGATACAAATAACAGGGAAAGGGAATTTTTAGGGAAGAATTTTAATGTGCTAATTAGTCAATGTGCTAATGTGCTAATTGTTTTAGGGGTTAGAAGTGAGAAGGTGGGAAGAGATTATGGATTATGGATTCTGAACTTTTTTAGGGATTGGAAAGTTAACTCCATTTCGCAGCGGGTTTATACAGTTCTTCGGTGCACACTACTCTTGCGCTGCGAAGAGACACACCGCATTTTCATACCCCACACTGCGGCCTACGGCCTTATGTGGGATTACTGAGAGAATGTCTCTTCGAGACATATACCCATAAGGCAACCTGATACTCTTCATTGCAAAACTCCTGCTCTGGTTCCGGCCTCGGAGAGACCTCCTCTCTGTAACCCCATACGAAGCACAGCGAGTATGAGGTATTAATAAAATAACTGTCAGTCTTCAAATTTTAACTGGCATCGCTCCGGAGTAATGGTAAGGATGGTGGTACAACCCAGGCGTAGGGCCACATTCTGACCAGCGTGACCTGCGGGAAAATTAAAACAGACGGGATAATCATACTTTCCGCAGACACCCAAAATCACGTCTTCAGTGGTTGTATCGTAATAATAGTCATCCACTCTGATTTTCTCCATAGACCCCACGATCAGCCCCTTCAAGTTTTTCAATTTTCCTGCACGATCAAGGGCCACCAGCATACGTTCAATATGGTAGATATTTTCACCCACATCCTCAATAAACAATATTTTCCCGTCAGTATTAATAGAGGAAACCGACTCTAACATTGAATACAAGAGTGACAGGTTTCCCCCCACCAAAACGCCCTCGGTCTTTCCTGGACGATTAGCGGGATGCGGTTCAAAATCATAGTGCAGAGATTCCCCACGCAAGGCCTTTATCAGGGAACGATTATACTCATTATCCATATCGTCCGCTTTCATGGTGATGGGCATCACGCTATGCAAGGTAGGATAGCCCAGTGTATGCAAATGCGAATGGAAAGCGGTTATATCGCTAAAGCCGCAAATCCACTTGGGATGCTGGCGAAATGCCGTAAAATCCAGACTATCCAGCAGGCTGACCGCACCATAACCACCACGGACACAAACAATTGCCTTTACCTGAGGGTTATCCAACATTCGCTGAACCTCAGCGGTTCTTTGCGCGACTGTCCCCGCAAAACCCGTTGACTCCAGAAAGACCTCCTCAGGAACAATCACATGAAAACCTTTATCCTGAAAAAAACTCAAGGCCGGCATAAGGTCAGTAGAATCAATTTTTGCAGACGGAGCCACAAAGGCGATGGTGTCACCCGCATGCAGCCGGGGCATCTCCTGTGCGCACAACATCTCTGCCAACGACAAAACCACAACGAACAAAAGGACTTTCTTCATCACAACTTCTTCGCTTTTAGCATTTACAACAATAAACTAATAATCAAGCCATTTACCAATTTGCTAATTAACTAATTTGCTAATTTGCAAATTAAACTCCGCTCCGTTATTCAGCATACCTGAAACGGACAACTTATGAGCGGGTGCATCCTGGAAAAGACGGATTTCAACCTCGTCTGGTTTTTGAGACAGAATTATACCGCCCTGCAATTCCCAATTCGAGAGCTTCACTTCCGAAGAGGTCAGCTGGTATGATCCAAGCCCACTTTTCTTCAGTTTTACATCATAAATCAAGTCATCATACAAAAACTCTGTCATCTTTTCCTGAATGAAATAATACACCTCATTCAATTTCCTGTCCTTCCCTTTCCACGGAGCATGGTCCAAGCTGTCCAAAGGATAGAATTTTTGATGTACATTTTTCCCTTTCAGCACTTCATGAATCTCGTGAGAGCCATACATCTCATCAAAATAAAAACTGCTGAGCTTTCCCTTTCCGTTTTTCCCATTCAGTTGGACAAAAGGATAGCCTTTATAGCATGGCACAACCTTATCGGCGGTACCATGAAACGACACGATTGATATGGGATGCGCTATCACATCATCAATTTCGTACAGAGCGCCCCACATGTTCACCAAGCCCCTGATTTTCACCTTGTCCGTGTATGTATTCCCCGAATTGTTCAATGAACCGAATTTTCCCGCAAAATGCTTCTTCAACGTGGATTTAGGGCGACTTTCATCCGTCATATACACCATACTCATGGCCGTAATGGAGCCCGCGCTGGAACCACCGATATACACCCACTCCTTGTCAATCCCGTACTTCTCCGCGAAATGACTCAGAAAACGCATGGCCGCATGGGCATCCTGAATAGCTTTGAACGCACAACGCTGGATAGAAGCTTTCGTCATCTCGAAACCCATGCGATAGTTGAGGGACACCGCCACATAACCCAACGAAGCAAGATGGGAACATTGGGCAATCATCTCATTCTCATGCTTGTCGCCAAAGAAAAAAGCCCCACCATGAATCAACACCACCAAGGGTCGCTTCGTCAAACTATCCCCACGCGGAGTGTAAATATCCATGGTCAGGTCTAAATCTTTTTGATTGGAGGCCTTGAAAACGTACGGCAGGAGCGTCTGGGCATAGCCTTTGTCATCTGGAATAGCCAGTGAAGTCCACGGACCTATGGCATGACCATACACCACATCTTTTTCACAATCCACCTCAAACAAAGGTTTCCTGTAACGATATGACAACTGCGTCTCTTTTGTCTCTTCATTATATTTCCGGAAAGAGAAATAAACCAAGTTTTCCTGTTCTATATTGACTTTGGAACTGCGATTGACCTGAAGCGCCCCATTCACCTCATCCGAATCATACTGGTATTTCATGTCAAAGAACACCTCTTTTCCTCCGCCGGCAGACCAACGGTAATCCAAGTCCTCGGTCACCAAAACTGTAAACGGCTTTGCCTGCATGTACAAGTTGCTGGTATCCACCACGTAATACATTCCCGCCAGCTTCTCCTTGGAGCTAAAGCCCACTTTGATGACGCAGCAAGTTTTTCCGATATTTCCAATATAAATATCCCCCGCTTTCAGCACACACAAATGGGCCGGTTCATCCGGATTCACCACATTTACGGAATCACCTCCCGCCAGTTCCTCCAGCTGGAGTTGCTTGTCAACTTTCTTTTTCCGATCACAAGAATTTGCGAGCGTTAAAAAAGCTAAAAAAAGGATAAGAAGCAGACGTCTATTTAACATTTTTTAATTGGCTGATAATTACTTTGGGATTTTCTTTGGAGAAAATAGCGCTACCCGCCACCAGCACATCAGCGCCGGCATCCACCAAGGCCTGGGCATTGGACAAATCCACGCCACCATCCACCTCAATCAGGCACTCGGATTTGTTGCGTTTGATCATCGCCTTCAGTTCGGCCACACGATGGAGACTTCGCTCAATGAAACGCTGTCCACCAAAGCCAGGGTTCACCGACATAATCAGCACCATATCCACATCATTGATGACATCCTCCAGACCTGCGACCGGTGTATGGGGATTCAGAGCGACTCCTGCCAGCATATCGGCATTCTTGATTTGGTAAATTGTACGGTGAAGATGGGTACATGCCTCCCAATGCACCGTCAATATATCGGCACCCATCTCCTTGAAGCGTTCCACATAGCGTTCCGGCTGCACAATCATCAGATGCACATCGAGGGGTTTCTCGGCCTGAGAGCGGATAGCCTTCACCAGCGGCATGCCGTAAGAAATATTAGGGACAAACACGCCGTCCATGATATCCAGATGGAACCAGTCGGCTTCTGATTCATTCACCATTTTAATGGCCTCTGCCAAGTGACAGAAGTCAGCCGAGAGCATTGAGGGGGAGATTAAGGGGTTCATTTTCAGGTTACAGGTTACAGGTTACAGGTTTCAGGTTACAGGTTTCAGGTTACAGGTTTCAGGTTTCAGGTTTCAGGTTTTCTGGAACCTGGCAACTGACACTTGAAACCTATTTCGTGGTCATTTCGCCGCACATGGTGTGTTGCAGCCAGTATTTGATTTCATCGTCGGGCAGTTCAGTGCCGAAGAGGTACATCATCTTGGTGATAGCCGCCTCGGTAGTCATGTCGCCGCCACTGACCACGCCGCTTTTGTCCAAGCCCACACTGGTCTCATACAAGCCCATCTTCACGCCGCCGCCATCCTTGCACTGGCTCACATTCAAGATAATAATTCCACGGTCGCTGGCTTCCTTAATCAGATTCAGGAACTCGGGATCTGACGGTGCGTTACCCGCACCGAAAGTTTCCATCACCACCCCACGCAAATCAGGAATGGACAGTACTGAACGCACCATATTCAGTGAGATTCCGGGGAAGAGTTTCAGTAATGCGATATTGTCATTCAACTCTTTATGCACTCGCAACGGTTTTTTCTCCGACTGGTGAATAAAGAAATCATTATAGTGAATGGTAACACCCACTGTAGCCAGACGGTGATAATTCGGAGAGGCAAAAGCGCTAAACTCCTCAGCATTAGCTTTATAAGTTCTATTTCCTCTAAAAAGAGAGTTGTCAAAATAAATGCACACCTCTTGAATACGGGGTTCTCCCGCACACTCGTCGGCGGCAATTTCCACCGCAGTCACAATATTGTCGCGCCCATCGGTACGCACCGCACCCAAAGGCAGCTGTGAGCCTGTCAGGATAACGGGTTTGGCCAGATTTTCCAGCATGAAGCTCAAGGCGGACGCCGTGTAAGACATAGTGTCCGTGCCATGCAGGATGACAAAACCATCGTAGGCTTTGTAATTCTCCCCTATCATGGTAGCCAAGCGGACCCAGAAGTCAGGGTTGGTATCAGACGAGTCAATCAGTGGCAGCAGCGTTTTGAATTCGATATCCGCATTGAGCAGTTTCAGCATCGGAAGATGGCTGTATATATCATTGAATTCGAAAGGTTCGAGGGCACCATTATCGGGATTATGCATCATGCCGATGGTGCCGCCGGTGTATATCACTAGTATTTTTTTCTTCATTTCAGACACATTATAATTAACTTGCAAAATTACACAAATTTCCCGAATTATACATAGAAATACAAATTTTAATTGTAGGGACGCGATTCATCGCGTCCGTAAAAATATCAACAAATTTATCGACAAAAAAGCGGATGGGAATTTCGTCCCACCCGCTTTCAAACATTACGAGAAATATGGAAAACGCAACTGCGTTTTTTATTCCTTAACGATTTTTCTGATCACCAAACCTTCCTCAGTCTGAATATTCAGCATATACACACCGTCGGACAGGTCGCTAACATTAATACTGCCGTTCACAGTAGTGAAAGTCTTCACCAGTTTACCGTTCACATCATACACATCAATCTGGTTGACAGCCTTATCATAATTAATATTCAGCACATCCTTCACCGGATTCGGGAAAAACGCCAATGAACCATTTTCATGTATTTCCTCTACTGAAACCGGACCATCAAAGATATTCACATTATCGATCCAGATATTGTTGCCATATTTTGAGGTAAAGACAAACTTAATGATAACTCTCTCATTTGATACGAAATCAGCCAAATCAACAGTTTGGGTTTGATATTCTGAAGCAGATGGCACATAGTTGTTTGTTGTATTGGCGCCTGTTGCCAAGCTCGCACCAGATTTATCGAAAACGGCAGTCCAAGTATCGCCGCAATCTGCGGAAACCATAATCTGCAATTTATCATTTGAGTTATTGTTATATCTCTTATAGCACAAGTCAAACGAAATCTTAGGCTCACTGACGTTAGAGAAATTCATGAGTGGCGCATACAATTCCGCTTTTTTACCACTTGAAGCTGAATAAGCATTAAAAATCAAAGCACCTTGGTAAATAAAACAATAGCCATCTGACTGATCCAAAAGCAACCACGGATCCAAACTCGATGCATTAGAGAAGTTTTGTGAGGCAGAGAATATCTCAGAAGAGACCTGAGCACTATAGGTTTCAGTATGAATATTACGCACACTGCCTTCATCTGCCACACCATTTACATTGACGACCTCCACTTGGAAAGTCTGTGATCCGCTTTCCGTTCCGGTTACAGGTGCCAATGTAACCTGTGTCTTCTCATACTGAGCCAGATTACCTGTCCAAGGAATATCCTGAACATCCGAACCATGTGTAAGGCGGAAAGTTGCACTGGTCATATTAGTCGAACCCACGTTCTGAATGGTAATAACGGGAGTAAAACTGTATTCACAAAAATAAGCTCCATCGGAATATGTACCTGGTACAATATAGGCATCATTCTGATGGTTGATTTCGGGACAAACACTCAAACTATAGTCATGATACTGGGTAGACACATTGCTAGAACTATTATCCAAGTTAAACACCAATCTGTTCGGGCAAACCATATACATAGTCGGGAAATAATGGATATTATATCCTGAATGGAAGGAATTGTAATTGCTGGGATAATTCGGGGACAAACACAAAGGAATAACAGGATAAGGAACTAACTGTGTGGAACTTCCATACACATGCGTACAATCCCAATAACCTGACCCTGCACTTCCGTTGATGGCGGCCCAGCTGTTGCCCGTTTGAGCACCTTCAATGAAAAGAACGCGGGAATCATTCACTGTACTGTTGGGACCATAATTGTTGTAAATACTCTCCAATGTTCCAGACTGGTGGAAAGAATAGCATGGACTACATGTGGTAGCGGACACATCCATGAAAACTGTTTTGTAGTCGTTCAGCATACCGTACAGGCTGATGGTATGATCTGACTGCATCTCACCGGTAGTCTTGTTAATTTCATAAAGACTAAAATCAGGGGCGATTGAAGCATCAGGAAGCTGAGCATACGAAAATGCTGCAACTAACATGGCTGCGAAAAGGGTAAAGATTTTTTTCATAATAATTTTATTTTTGTGAATAATCATTTTTTTCAAACTGCAAAGGTACATATTTTTATTGAAAATACAATAAAAAAAAGTGTTATTTTTGCAGCTTCAAAAAAAAGTTCAGCTATGTTTGTCTTAATGATTGTTATCTTCCTGATTGGCTATACGTTGATAGCTCTGGAACACCCCATAAAAATTAACAAAACCGCCACGGCTCTGATGCTGGGAGTCCTATTGTGGGTATGTGCCATCATTGGCGGAGAAGGCATGCTGGTGGACACCACCTCCATGATGGACTACATCGAAGACCATCCAGGAGCGGGGTTCATCGATTGGATAACCCATTTCGAGTTGATCCATGTATTGGGAGAAGTATCTGAGATTCTATTCTTCCTCTTGGGTGCTATGACCATTGTGGAAATCATCGATACCAACGGAGGTTTCTCATTAATCACAGACCATATCAAGAGCAAAAAGAAAGTCCGTCTGTTATGGATTCTCTCCCTTTTGACTTTCTTCATGTCTGCCGTATTGGACAACCTCACCACCTCAATCGTCATGGTGGCCTTGCTGCGCAAGCTCATCGACGACCAGCACGACCGTTGGTTTTATGGCGGTATGGTGATTGTGGCGGCCAATGCCGGCGGCGCATGGTCCCCCATCGGCGACGTCACCACCATCATGTTGTGGATTGCTGGCAAGGTTTCCACCGTCAACATTATCACCGCCACTTTGTTGCCAAGTGCCATTTCGTTGCTCATTCCGCTTACCATTCTTTCCTTCATCATGAAAGGAGAAATTCAGAATCCCCAGGGGACTACCGCGGAAGACACCGAGAAGCCACTGGAATGGCAGCGCAAACTGTTCCTCATTTTGGGTGTTTCATGCCTTGTAGGCGTTCCTGTTTTCAAGACGCTCACACATCTGCCTCCTTACATTGGCATGATGGGAGGATTGAGCATCCTGTGGGTAACTTCTGAGATTATCCACCGCAGCACCCGCGAAAGCTTTAATGAGAAATATGCCATTACCAACGTCATCACCCGCGTGGACGTACCCAGTATTCTGTTCTTTTTAGGCATCTTGCTGGCTGTAAACGCATTGGGAACTGTAGGACATCTCAGCTTGTTCGCCAATGGCCTTGACAGCATTTCGTTGGGAGAGCCCCACAAATACTATTCCATCGGTACCATTATCGGTATCATGTCCTCCATTGTGGATAACGTTCCTTTGGTGGCCGCCACAATGGGCATGTATGATTTCCCGCTTGACCACTATTTCTGGAGCTTTATCGCTTACTGCGCAGGCACGGGCGGTAGCTTACTCATCATCGGTTCCGCCGCTGGCGTAGCCGTCATGGGTATGGAAAAAATCGACTTTATATGGTATCTGAAACACATCAGCTGGATCGCCATAGTGGGTTACCTGGCAGGTGTGCTGACGTTTATTGCGCAGCATGCAATCATGGGATTAAATTAGTTAATTAGCAAATTAGCAAATTAGTTAATTAGTTAATTAATTTGCTAATTATCAATGTGCTAATGTGCTAATTGAATCAGCAACGCCGCAACTATCTATATACTATAAACTTTCTACTATATACTTTAAAACCTCTCCACCACTTTAGCAATGAGTTGGTCCATAATATCATGGTAGTCGTTTAAGAATTCACCAGTCACTCGATTGGCGATTAAGACGCAGCAGGTAAGCGCATTATGTCCTAACACACGACTCAAGCCATAGAGCGCAGCGCATTCCATTTCCATATTGGTGCAACGAAGTCCCTGATAATTGAAGGACTCGATTTTGGCATTCATTTCGGGAAATTTCAACGGACCGCGCACTGCCCTACCCTGCGGGGCAAAGAAACCGGGAGCTGTCAACGTCACGCCTTTTTCCATGTCAAAGGCGATGCGCTGCAACAAGTCGTCGGAACCTTTGACACAATAGGGATAGGGCAATTTCTCGCCCCAGCCAGTATGCTCCACAAATGCTTTGACAACATCCTCATGATCAACGCCATGATGGTTGTAAAAATGTATCACCCCATCCAGCCCCATAGCATATTGGGTTGCAATTACAGTTCCCGGAGTGAAACGCTCGTCCAAAGCGCCAGAGGTACCTACACGCACCAAATTCAGACTGTGATGATCTGGTTTCACCTCCATTGTCTTCAGATCGATATTGGCCAAGGCGTCCAGTTCATTCATCACAATCTCCACATTATCGGTGCCCATACCCGTGGAAATAGCGGTGATGCGCTTGCCGTTTTTAGTGCCCGTGTGCGTGTATAGCTCACGGTTGCTCTTCTTCAGCTCGATTGTATCGAAGTGCTGGGAGATCATTGGTACACGACCGGGGTCGCCAACAAGGATAATGTTGTCGGCAATGTCTTCAGGGAAAAGGTTCAGGTGATAGATGGCACCGGAAGCTTGTTTGGGCAATTCGGATGCTGGAATTTTCATGATTGATAATTAATAGGTGTCAGGTTACAGGTTACAGGGGTCAGTAATTAGGGGTTAGGAGTTAGGAGGAGAATTCAAAATTCAAAATTCAAAATTCAGTTTTCAGTTTTCAGTTTTTTGAGTACGGAGGGCAACGACAGTGAGGTAGAGGAGGCAGGCGAGGGTGACGAAGAAGGCGTAGCGGGGATTGAAATTGGCGGCGAAACCGGTCAGCAGCGGCACGATAGCGGCACCCACGATAGCGGTGGTCATCAGACCTGAGATTTCGTTGGTCTTTTCAGGAATACGATCCACACAAATCGAGAAAATCAAGGGGAAAATATTGGCGAAGCCCACGCCAATCAGTATAAAACTCAGCCAGGTAGTGACGGCATTGTAAGGCAAGAACAGCAGCACATTACCGATAATGGAAACCAACACGGTCAGCATCAGAAACACATTCGGTTTGATATAACGCAGGCATACACCGCCCATGAAACGGCCCACAAACAACGCCACAATCAATACAATATTACCCAATGCCGGAGAAATAGCAGGATTGTTCTCGATCAAGATGGAAGGAATTCTGTTGAACATGGAAGCTTCGGCACCGCAATAGAAGAAAATGCCGAGAAACATCATCAAAATGAACGGATTTCCCAGTGCTTTCAGACATTTTCCAAAAGTTGTAGGTGTTGAAGTCTCTTTTTCCACCTCATTGGGCACGAAAAATGCCACCATCAGCAAGGTAATCAGCAGTACCACCGCAAAAATCGGAAACAATATACGGAAACCCATGTTCACAGGTTCCGTGGCACCTTCCGGCGTAAAAGAAAACCAGCCGTATTTCATCAGCGAGGTGCCCACCAATACCAAAATCAAAGAAGTGGATAAAGTACCTATAGCCTTCAATGACTGGGCGAAGGAGAGCATGCTCGAATATTTTCCTTCTGGTGAGACATCTCTAATCAATGGATTTCCAGATACTTGCAAAATGGTAGCACCAGCACCCATCAACAGTACCGCCAATAGAATGATGGGGAAATTAAAGGCCATAATCGGCAGAACAGCTCCTAACAAAAAGAGTATCAAACCGATAGTCAACATTTTCTTCTTTCCGATGCGGGACTGGGTGACGCCCATGGGCACCGACAACACACCAAACATAATCATACCCGAGAACGACACCAACGAGGCGGCGAAGGGGGTGATGTTGAAGGCTTTTTCCACAATGGAGACCAGCTGTCCCGCCGCATCGCCGAAGCCCATGGCGAGGAACACCAAAAAGACGGAGACTAAAGATAGTTGTTTTTTCATATTGTTATTTTTTTCATGAATGCGTAGTAACGAAGTGCAAATTTACATAAATTTCTCGAATTACACACTAACGAATAATTTTTTCTGTCACTTTTCCCATCCATCTGCACACTCGTCCATATTCATGTCATGTAGGGCTGTTTCATGATATGTAGGGCTGTCACATTGTGGCAGCCGTATGATGAACCTGTAGCGGCTGCCGTGATACGACAGCCCTACATGATGCCACCTAATGTGCCCATGTGATGTGCAAGTAGCACCTTATATATACCTTCCACAGAAGAAACCGTCGGCATGGCCTCCGCACGCAGCATCATGGCTTAGTTACAGAGATGTGTCTGACGAATGCATACGTTGAACTGTAGGGACACAATTCATCGCGTCCGCTTCGCATGTCGGCATTTCCTGTGCACTGCCGTCAATGGCTATGTTTGTACGATGCGCAGGCCGTAGGTCTGCAAGGCTCGGTAGCCCAGGGTTATGGTGCGAGGAACGAGCACCTTACCCTGGGGAAATGATGGACACGGGTATATGGTCGCGGCGCGGGTTGGATTTGCCCCGAAGCGGTGAATGAGACCGCCGCGAAACAGATGTCGCCGCAATACGAGGCCATTTTTTTCAATATCACCATGCCCAAATTAGCAGTCCACCGCAAATGATAACGCCTGTGACCACCAAATCGATGATACAGAATCCCATGATATCCTTGGCATTGAGTTTGGCGATAGCTAAGGCTGGAATGGCCCAGAACGGCTGAATCAGGTTGGTCCACGCATCACCCCAAGCGATGGCGATGCCTGTCAAGCCAGGATCCACACCCAAATCAGCACCCGCAGCGAACATAATGGGAGCCTGGATGGCCCAGTGTCCACCACCAGAAGGCACAAACATATTGAGCACTGCCGCACAGAGGAAAGTCAGCAAGGGATAGGTATGCGGAGTGGAAATAGAGATACATGCATCGCTGATGACTGTGCCGAAACAGATTCCCGAAGCTCCGACACCCGTGATAATGCCCATGATACCCGCATAAAACGGGAATTGCAAGATGATGCCCGCAGCGCCTGTAGCCGCTTTAGTGAATGCCCTCACGTAAGCCAGCGGCGTGCCATGCAAAATCACGCCCGTAAACAGGAACAACATGATGACAGAGTTCAGATCCAAGGAGCCACCTTTAAAGCCCAAATGAATCACCAGATATGAGAAGCCTAGCAAGGCCACAATCCAGCTCAGCAGACGGCTATTCTCCATCTTTTCGGCTGGCGTTTCAGCGGTTAATTTTGCAGGAGCTTCCACCTCTTCCAACAACGAAGGATCAACGGTAATCACATGCTCTTTCTTGGGATGCATCAAAGCGTTTACCACCACCAAAGCGATAATCACCAGTATCACCATGACAATGTTGTGCAGATCAAGGATGGTGCGGGTAATGTGCACCGGCTCGGTCAGAATGCCATTGGTGGCCTTGGTCAGTGCATCGCCAGGAGTGGCCATCGTCAAAGGAATTGAACCAGAAAGTCCAGCATGCCAAACCACAAAACCGCTGTAAGCCGAGGCAATCAGCAGTCGGTAATCCACCCCCTGCAGCTTGCGGGCAATCTCTTTGGCGAAAATCACCCCTACAATTAATCCGAAGCCCCAGTTAATCCAGCAGGCCACAGCGGAAACGCCCGTCACCAAAGCGATAGCGATGGCAGGAGTTTTCGGGATAGCCGCCAAACGACCAATGCCCTTTTTCACCACAGGAGCAGCAGCCAAAGTAGAACCACAGACCAGCACCAAGGCCATTTGCATGGCAAAAGCCAGCAGTCCCCACACGCCATTGCCCCAGTGTTCAATCACCTCAACGGGGGTCTGACGGCATATCGGCATGGCCAGCAGAGCAGCCACCAAAGTCAGGATAATCGCAAAAATAAACGGTTCGGGCAGATAACGCTGCACCACTCTCACACAAGCACGAATAATTTTCTGAAACATCTTTTTTTAGTTGATAATTGATAGTTATTTTAAACTGACACCTGTAACCTAATCACTGCCTTTCGGCTTGACGGACGCGATGAATCGCGTCCCTACTGACCCCTGATACCTGTAACCTAGAACCTAATCACTAATCACTAATCACTGACCCCTGGCCCCTGATCACTTCCCCGCTCTTCCCAAAAATCAGCATTATCAATATCCAGTTTCTTCGGATCGAAAAAAGGGTCTTTGCCCTCTTTCTGCTGTTTCTCGTAATCACGGAAGGTCCTAATAGCTTTTTGCGACAGCAGGAGGATAGCAATAATGTTGATCCAGGCCATGGCACCGACGCCGATATCGCCCAAATCCCATGCAGCCTTGGCGGATTTCATGGAGCCATAAAACACCGACAACACGATGACAATACGCAACACCCAAACAGCCACATGTTCACGTTTTCCCCTACCGAACAAATAAACAATGCTGGTTTCGGCGTAATAGTAGTAGGCCATAATGGTGGTAAAGGCAAAGAATGCCAATGCTATTGCCACCGACAAATTGCCAACCGTCTGTCCAAAAACGGTACCGATAGCTGTTGACGTATAGGACACATCCGGAGCTCCCAGTGCGTATGACGATGTAACAAAATACTCGCCTGTGGCGGCATCTATCACATTATAGGTTTTGGCTGCCAGAATCATCACTGCCGTAGCAGAACAGACCAGCAAGGTGTCGATATAGACGGAGAAGCCTTGGACCAGTCCCTGTTTCACAGGATGTGAAACCTTAGCAGCACCCGCCACAATAGGACCTGTCCCCTGCCCTGCCTCGTTGGAGTATATACCACGTTTCACGCCCCATGCGATAGTAGCACCCAAAATGCCACCGGTAGCCTCGTGCATTCCCACTGCCCCCGTCAGCATTTCCTTCAGCACCGACGGAATGGCCGGCCAATGGTAACACAACACCACTATGGACATGATCACGTAAATCACCGCCATGAAAGGAGCCACAATCTGTGCCACGTAGGCAATACGTTTCACACCGCCAATCACCACCAGCCCCAGCAACAAAGCCACTACCAAACCAATATACACGGGATTAATCTGAAACGAGTTGGCAAAGGCGATAGCTATACCGTTACACTGCACCGGGGGCAAGAATAAGCCGCAGGCCACCACCGAACAAACGGCGAACAGGACCGCCAACCACTTGCAGCGCAGACCTTTTTCAATATAATATGACGGACCTCCACGAAACTGACCATTATGGTGCACCTTATATATCTGTGCCAAAGTAGCCTCCACGAAAGCCGAGCCGGCGCCGAAAAAGGCGATAATCCACATCCATACGATGGCACCCGGTCCACCATAACCAATGGCAGTGGCCACCCCCACAATATTGCCCGTGCCCACCCTGCCGGACAAGGCAATGGCAAAGGCCTGAAAGGAGGAGATGCCCACTTTTTGTTTCTTGTCATTGGCGAACAGCAGTCGGCACATCTCACCGAAATGACGCACCTGCACGAAACGGGTTCGCAGCGAGAAATACAGGCCTGCCAGCAGGCATAGTGCCACCAGCGGAGGGCTCCACATCCATGCCGACATAGAAGCCGTCGCTTTCTCCACCAAATCTTGAATTTCCGCAAAGGTCATGCCATACGAATTTACGGTGCAAAGGTACGGAAAATTTTAATTAGCAAATTGGTTAATTAGCAAATGTGCAAATTATATAAAGGGGGAGTTTCGCACTGCGTGCTCAAGGGGAGTTATTCATTGTGCTAATTAGTTAATGTGCTAATGTGACAATTGAATTAGCAAATTGGTTAATTAGCAAATGTGCAAATTGATTGGTTGAATGCTTTGAATGTAGGGACGCAATTCATTGCGTCCGAACCAGACATCCTGCGAACAATATACCGCTAATTTTACAAAAAACACAAACATTGCAGGAAAGAAACACCTCATCAATGCGCAATACAAATTCATTACATAATAATTATCAACAACTTACAATGATTTAAAAATTTTTCATCACCCCATTGTCAGATTAAAAAATTTTCGTATTTTTGCATCGCAATTTTGCAAGGGAGCTTAGCTCAGTTGGTTTAGAGCATCTGCCTTACAAGCAGAGGGTCACTAGTTCGAATCTAGTAGTTCCCACACTAAAAATCAAGCACTTACAAATTTCTTTGTAAGTGCTTTTTTTTTGTTGGACTAACAAATGGACTAACATTTTTTCCTTCTTAAGTGCTGGTTTATCCACTCTATCACGTCAGGCTCATAATACATTTGTCGACTTTTGTAGCCACCTTTGCACGGAAATCCATTTTCCAAACGCCATTTTCGGGAAATCACATTGCTCTTTACAAGTTCAGGATGTCGGCGGCATAACTCATGGATATCACACCAGCAGGTTTCCTGCTCTTGTTCATTTCTGACATCCCCAATCCCTAACAAATCCTTGTAACCGACGTTTACCAGCTTGTCAATCATGAAAGCAACACCTTGCAGGCAATAAAATGTCGCTTCGTGTCGTCATCTCTCATCTAAATATGACGTTGCAAAAATACGGTGAGTTTCGGAAACGGGTGTGCAGAAAATTGCACAGAAGTGAAAAAATTGAATTTAATGTGCGTCAGAATAAAAATAATCATTATATTTGCCCCATGAAAAGGACAAATAATTGCAAAAACCGTCCTTTATAAAGGACAAATAGATTGAAATATAACATTAGGCATTGATACAGAGAATATTATGGAAAGCTTGTTCAGAAAACACGATCGTTTATTGGAGGTTACACCCACTCAAATCATTCGTCAGTGGATGCACTCTATTAACTGGAAAGCACGCTTGATGGCCATTCGTGGTCCCAAGGGCGTGGGGAAAACGACAATGATGTTGCAATATATCAAATTGCATTACCAGGCGTTAGACCGACAAGTGCTTTATGCCTCGTGTGACGATAATTATTTCAATACCAACACTCTACTAAAACTTGCGGAAGAATTCTATCTGAATGGCGGCAAACATCTTTTTCTTGATGAAGTCCATAAATACGAGAATTGGAGTCGTGAGATCAAAGAGATATACGACTTTTATCCCACCATGCGAATAGTACTAAGCGGAAGCAGTTTGTTGAGTCTTACCGAGGGAGATTCTGACCTAGCAAGACGGTGTGTCAATCATGACATACAAGGGCTTAGTTTCCGAGAATTCCTGCACTTCTATAAGGGCATAGAGTTACCTGTTTATCCGCTTGAAAAGGTACTGCAAAACCCGGCACCTCTTATTGAACAAATGAATAAAGCAGGCAGACCGGTGGCACTTTTCCACGAATACCTTAAATATGGATATTATCCCTATTATCTCGACAATGAGATAGATTATTATATAACCATACAGCAAGTGGTCAATCGGGTTATTGATGACGAATTGCCCAGAATATGCAAAGTCAACTTGGGAAACACACGTCGGCTCAAATCGTTGTTGACCATACTTTGTGCAAGTGTGCCATTCCAGGTAGACATCTCGAAGCTATCAACCTTGAGCGGACTGAAACGAGATACCATACTGGCGTATTTGAGCCATCTTGACAAAGCTAAACTTATACATTTGCTATACTCTGACTTGAAAAATGTAAAGCGCATGCAAAAACCGGACAAAATATATATAGACAACACCAATCTATTGTATGCTTGGGCTACCACTCCCATACAGATAGGTACTGCCCGTGAGACATATGTTGCCAATCAGCTGGCCGTAAAACACACCCTTGAATACCGAAAAACCGATGGCGATTTTCTCGTGGATAATCAATATGTTTTTGAGGTTGGCGGTGAAGATAAGGACTTCTCGCAGATAGCAAATATTCCCAATTCGTATATTCTCTCTGATAATCTGGAGACAGCCATTGGCAATAAACTACCGATATGGGCAATTGGATTTGACTATTAAACAAGAAAGTGTTTGTTGAGATTATTCCAGCGACAATTCTTTCATTTTGTTCTTCAACAGGGTTAACTTTCCCTGAGAAAAATTGACAGATTGGAGAAGGTTAAACTGAAGTGGTATACTTTTCAATTACTGTTTACATCTTCATACACTCTTCTACCTCTCTTCTAGGGGTCTTCTTGGTTTACTCGTGCCTTTCGACTGGTCTAAATTGACAGTGTGCAAATCGGAGAGGCAGTCAAATACAGGAAGTTCACTGGAAGGAACTTGGAAGTAACTTGGAAGATACTTGAAAGTTACTTGAAAGTGCGCATCAGAATGGATAACCTATGCTGAAGTTGAGGCGCAGGCCGTCGAGGACAGACGGGATATTGTAATACTTGGTAATCGGCCGTGTGAGATCAGGCTTGCCTTCCTTGTCATATTTGTATGTCTGATAAGGTGAGTGGATACCTATACCTAAGTCCAAGCGGATAACAAGTCCGTCGATGTCGAGGCGGAATCCTGTACCTGTACCCAGAGCAATCTGCTTTGCGATATACGGATTTCCGATAAATCCGTCATAAATCTTTTCGGTAAATCCCATCTTCTCGGCCAGTAGCTCATAATCCTCTTTGCTGAGAAGGTCGAAGGTGTTCCGCCAGTTCCAGACGTTGCCTGCATCGAGGAAAAAGGCGCCATAGAGTTTCCATACGATGGGAAAACGTAGTTCGATGTTGGCTTCGAGTTTTATATCACCGGCATGGAAAAAGTTCTGGTTATATTTGGCGCTATAGAAATTTCCCGGCCCATAAGCGTATGGGGATGCCGCACGCAAACTGTTGGGACCACCGGCATAGAAGGATTCTGAAAGCGGAGCATATTCGGAGTTGCCAAACGGTATATTGGCTCCTGCGAAAAGACGCGTCGCAATACATACTTGTTTCGGCAGGTTGAACTTATTCCACAGTTCGACCGTCACCTTGACAAACTCATCGAAGGGTACTTTGCCAATCGGTTTCTCCAACTCATTCCACTCACGTCCAAAGATGCAATAGATGGCATTAGTTATGCTACCCGCTTCTTTGATTTCAAAATCGAACATGGTGTTGACTTTCCGTACGGAGCGGTAATCGCTATAGGTAAGCTCATAGCCGATGGAGGGAATAAACTCCTTTCCTGCAAGTATTTTGAGAAGTTCCGGCTTATCAGCCGCATTATTAATCAGATCTGAGGACTCGACTTTCACTCTGACCAACGAGAGCGAGAAAGGCGTAAAGACATGCGTGATATGGCTAGACGAGCGGATAAAATACGAAAAAGCTCCGGAGAACTTGTGAACACCGTATCCACCCGCTATGTTCTCGTACTTGTACCCAATTCGGTAGCGAGTATCGCCATCGGGTTTCTTTTTCCCCGCCCAGTGCAGGTATGGGAAGATAATCGCGACATCGACTCCGAATTTGTAGGTGTCGGTGGTCTTCGGATCACCCGAATGACGATCGCGCAACGACCAATAATAAGCCCCGTAACCCTTGACCAAGAATGTCTCTCCTCTCCCCAAGAGGTTCTTTATAGAATGAACGAGGGTAAGGTTGGGGCCGATACTGTTGTTGGAACGATAAGCGACATCCGCATCCGCGGTAAAACCGTATGTACGCATAATAGAATCACCCGTAGAGGGTAAAAATTGGTAACGTTTCCATTGCTTGGTTGCTCTTACACCAATGCCAGACTTTCTGAGTTCGCCTTCAAAGATATTTTCATAATCACGCTGAGAGAACATGCGCAGAAAAACACTGCCCGATTTGGTCAGTTTAAGGTCTGCTGATATAAGACTGAGCAGTCCGTTGGCTTTGTTGACCTCCGGATTGTCGGAGATGGTAGAGCCGACGGTAATGCGCAGTTTATCATTGAACAAGGATTTGCTGATGGCGATATTCATGTCATTGGTCTTACCGGAAGCATGTACGGTTTGTCCGCTACTGATATCGATATCTATTTTATTACCCATCTTGGAATTAGCCATGGCGGCATTGATACGGCTGTTGATGATGCTGGACAAGGCATATCCATTCTGTTGTGTGGCCACATTGCTTTCGCCCATGTACATGCCAGTAGCCAGCAACACCGCAGCCACACCTTCGCGTGTCTCCTCATCCATAGAGTTCAGTTCGCGTGTAACCGTTTCGTCATCAGATGCTTCGAGGAAAAAGCCTATGGTATTAAGGCCTATCGAATCGAGTATGCCATTTACGCGCACACCGGTATTGAAGGCCACACGGCGGGTCTCTTGACCCGCTGATTGCACATCCGCTTTCACTTGCTGCGAAGCGGAAAGCCTAAGATCTGTATTTCCCAGGGGACCATTGAAGGTAACGTGGCTTCCCGAGTCCACACGGAAGGGCATCATGGGATACAACTTGGGAGAATAGCGAACTATACCTTCATCCACATTGAGCTTTCCACCAAGGTCGAGCTCCCCGACAGCAGTGTTGTACTGAATATTGACAGTACCGTATGGTTTAACCTGCGCCATATTCTTGTCATCTATCGGATAGGTGATATCTGTGGAGGGCAGAACAGTGACATTCACGTCCGCAAAGATGCTGTCCAACGGTCCGCTTACCCGTCCTCGGATATCGGTTGCCAAAGTACCATGAACAGGAATAGGACCATTCTGTTCCAAGTTCACAGGAGAGAAGTTATCGGCAGCCAAATCCACATCCATGCGCATCGTATTGAGGTCCATTCCACCATTCAGAGCCAGATAGGAACCATTGACGCTATAAACACGCACATCGTTAAGTTTTACATTATTATGCTCCATTACAATAGGAGTTTCTCCCAGACTCAACTCCACATCGTAGGGTTTGTAGTAAGCAATAACATCCAGCGGCAGCACTTCAGCAGAGAGGTCCATTTGTGCAGGCAAACCATCTGCAGTGGCCTTCGCCCGAAGGATACCATCCAAGTCGATGTCTTCCATTTGAATAATGCTGCTCACCAGTTCCATCGGTATATCGTCCAATCGTACATCTGCCCGGATAGCATTGTCATACTGCTCTGATGGCGTAATCTTGATGTCCGCTGTTCGGTTTCCGAGTTCCATATTATCGTATATGAGGCTATCCAGCTCAAGATGTCCTGTTCCGCTCAACTCACGTCCATTCCGTTCCAAATTAAGCTGCAGCGCAGCATCGGTACACAACTCATCCACACTCATCACACCGTCGGTGATATTGGTATTGGCTTTGAGTGAAACGGAGGTTTTGCCTTCCGTCATGCTGACACGCATCGACGCATTAGCAGCAGGTAAACGCAGTGTATCTTCAGGATGGTCAATATCTGGAATAGCTGCATCCAATGCCAAGTCTGACTGGAGAGAATCAGATTTCAGCAACAAAGCCACCTCTTCGATATCCAAGCCACTTCGCTCGATGATAGACTGAATGGGGCTACCTTTCGTCAGCTGTATTTCCGCCTGTATATCTGGTATTAATCGTCGGAGTGTATCCAGCATCGTCAGGTCCTGTAACGAGACAATGGACTGAACAAACGATGTATCTGTAACGATTCCGAGCAGCGGTTGTACCTCATCCACCAAGCGGAGTGCATGCATAGGACTTTGCGCATCGATAGCAAGTCCTTGTGTGACCATGTTCAACGTTGTGGCAGTATCCGTAGTAAAATCAAGGTTCAGAGAGCGGATATCAAAATCCTCACCCGCCACATGGGCAAGCACATTCTTCATCTGCGTATGGTAATCCAAGTACATCTTCTCTGGGGTCAAAAAGTCTGATACCCAGAACTGATGTTCTGTTTCTGCCTTTATCCGCATGGAATTATCGTTCATTGCCACAGGTAAATGCAAATTTCCTGTAACTTTCTTATTGGCCAGTTCGGCGTCAAGTATCAGGCCAGAGGCATTGATATTGTCATAAATACAATCCGTCAGATTCATGGCTACTTTGCACTTCATTGCAGGGGAATTTATGTCTATCCCTTTGCCTTGCGCATGTATTTCGCCTGCTAGTTCTACGTAATGACTATCTGCGAGAAATGGACTTGCATTCACCTGTTCAACGTTCACCATCATATCATACACCTCATCATCAATATCATAGAATCCGTTCAAGTTTGCCTTATTGCCTTGATAATCAGCATTACCGGACAAGTCCACCCGCATTGTCTCCAGATTCAGCCTTGTGTCCGTCAAGTCCGCTTTCGCCCCAAATTCGTCAGAGCGGGCAAACAAACGATTCGAGGTAATCATGTTGGTGTTCAGATCCACCAGTGCGTCTCCATTGATGGTGTCAAAAGGCAGGTACAGTGATTCGAGCGTGAGCGAAGCGTTCCCGATATTCAGGCGACGCGCATCATAGCGGTTGCCTCCCACATCCGCCAACACATTCGTAGCCAGGAAGCCGGCACGTATATCCAGTCCCATCGGATTAAGTAAAAACCTCACGTTGCGTAACTCGCCATCCGGCACATCGAAGGCCATTGGGGTGGAGGTTGTATCCTCGTCCTCGTCTTCGGTGTCACGCAGTTCAATCCCCACAAACGCATCCGCCAACTGCAAGCCATGCAGCGGATACTGTCCTTTTGTGATGTTGAGTCCCGGACTCTTTACATTCAGATGTCTCAAGATGACGTCGATTCCCACTGCATCTATCATGGTGTCAGAGTGGACAGTCGTTTGATCCAGCAGCAGTTGATCTACCACGATGGTACGGGCCAGAAAATCATCTTTCGGCACTCCATTCCCAGGTTTTTTCATGCAGCCTTGCAGACGCAAGCCATGCACGTACAGCAGCGTATCCTGACCACGATGTCCGATAAAGAGACTGTCGATTTCTATGTGCAGTGGCAGGTCTTCTTCGCCCTTGTAGGCGCGATAAAGAATCATCGGAGAATGATGGAAAGGCGACAGATAGAGCCGTCCCAAATCCACATCCAGGTCGGTTCGCTTATTGATTTCCGTCACGCATCTTTGCAAGACAGCCGTGCGTGCTCTAGGCGTCACCAGAATAACTGTTACGGTAGTCAACAGTAACAGTATTATCCCTAAGACAACACCTATAGTGATGCAGGGTATTTTCCAAAACAGCTTTTTCTTGCTCACGACTTGTTCTTTTCTTTTTTTTGAATCCTTTATGATAATTTGTATTTACAATGATGCCATTATAACTATACGCAAGACCTATAAACAGGCATATATCAAGGCATATAATAGTTGGTCAGGAAATAGGTCCTCTCCCAATCCACAATCTTCAGTTCAGACTCTTTAGCCGTATGGATGTCGAACTCATCGAATACCATCACCTGTCTGTCTTTCAGGTCGTAGAGCGGCCACTCCTTGGCTTTGCCGTCGGGAGAGATTTCCGCGCTGAGCGATGGATTGCCGGTCTTAGCAAACTGTACCCACATCTTGCGCATGGTCTTGCAGAAGGTTTCGTCGTAGGCTCTTCCCGTGAACTCCTGTATCTCCGGATGGGCAAATACTACTGGCAACTCTGACGCATGTCCGGCCTTGATGTATGGCTGGGAAGATTCAACCCTATAGTAGTAGGTGTACGACTTGCCACCAGCCTTAACCTGTTCATCCGACAGTCTGATTTGCGGAGCGACGAACATCATCTGACTGTACAGGTTGACAGTAGCCTCGTAGCTTTCTCCCTTGATGTCATTGAGGTAACTCTCCACCAACGCCTTCTCCTGGTCCGTCAGCTGGGCGAGCTTCTCTGCTGTGCGTCCAGCGGCCCACGCATTCCAGGCATCCACGCCGAGGGCACCCATGAAGGTGTTCATTTCATCTTTGTCGCAGCCCTGAAGGAAATCAATGTCCTTCGCTGCTCCGTTCGCATATGCCTCCCACGGATTCAGCGGTAGGTATATACCGTCTCTCTCCGGCATGGTGCGTATGCCGAGTGCATTATATAAGCCGAGCGTGGGTGCCCACACTTTCATAATATCCTCGGCGCTGATCTTCAACAGGTCGGCGACGGTCTTACAGCCAAGTTTCTCCATTAGGTTGTTCGTCCATGCGATGGCCTGTTCCGTACTTCTCGTCTGGGCAGGAGCGCCGCTTTGTGCGATGACCCGCTTGAAATACTGATGGGAACCTTTGATCAGCGGAAGCAGGGTACAGCTTCCAGCACCGGCAGACTCGCCCCAAATGGTCACATTGTCGGGGTCGCCACCGAAGGCTGCAATATTCTCGTGAACCCACTTCAAGGCCATCAGCTGATCCAAAAGTCCCAGGTTCTGGGCGTCAGAATAGTCCTTGCCATCTGACAGGTGCGACAGGTGGAAGAACCCGAAGACATTGATTCTGTAATTAATTGTCACAACAATGACATCAGGATTTTCTTTCACGAAATTGGTACAATCGTATGTTGGGTCAGTTGCTCCGCCTACATCGAAAGCGCCACCATAAATCCATACGATAACCGGCTTCTTCTTTGCAGTCGCCTCGTCTGCCTTCCAGATGTTCAGGTACAGGCAGTCCTCGCTGGTTCCATACATGGTAGAGGGGTCACCCGGCTCCTGGATAGGGGCTTTGCCATAGTAGTAGGCCTCATAAACACCGTCGTTAGGCGTAACATCTACAGGGGCCTTCCAGCGCAGGTTGCCGACGGGTTGTTGACCTACAAAAGGAATGCCTTTATAGGAAATGATTTTATCCGTCTTTTTGCCGACGAAGGTCCCGTTAAAACACTTGACTGCCAAAGACTGGTCGTAATGGCCATCTATAATCTTCTGATTTTTACCGTACTGAGATATTTGTTGTCCTTCCATTTCACTCGTAGTTTTATTGTCTTTTAGTTGTTATTGAATTTTGTTAAAGCATATAATATTTAGTCAAGAAACAGGTCAACGCTGAAACATTTAATTTTTATTACCTTCAGTTTATATGTCTCAAAACGATGCGGAAGCCTAAAGTAGCGTTGCGGCCGTTGTGTTCAATCTCGCGGCCGTGGTAGGCATTTGTGCAAGTGTAGGGCTCGCTGTCGTAGCAACCGCCGCAGCCCGCAATACGATTGCCTGACACGGGACCGGCATAGTCGGTGCCCTGGTCAGCAGGAATGTCGGCCAGATCAGCATACCAGTCGTGGCAGTATTCCCAGACGTTTCCGCTTAGGTCGTAGATACCAAGTTCGTTGGGCTGCTTAGAGGCCACAAAGTGGGAGGCGTGTCCGCCGTTGTTGGAATACCAGGCCACATCGCTTATAGTGTTTGAACCAGCGTAGATGTAGCCATGTGACTTACGTCCGCCGTTGGCGGCATAGTGCCATTCGGCCTCAGTAGCGAGGGCAAACTGCATTCCGGCGGGCAACTGGTCGGCGCACATCGTGTTCAACTTGTCAAGGAAGCCGCCGCTCTTGGTGATGTCCTCATAATTAATCATCGTAACGGGATAGAGACCTTCGCTCTCGGTTTGACCTTGTGGTTTCGAGCCCATGACGGTTTCCCAGATGTAGTTCATCGTTTCGGTTTGGCACATATAGAAATCGGAAAGCGTTCCACTGACTGTTTTCTGTTCGCCGTCGCGCTCGTAAACGAGCACGTAGGTGCCGCCTTGCACTTCAACCATCGGGAGGTAATAGCCGACTGTACCGTTGTTTACAGCGATGGTAAGGAGATTGTCGGGCCGAGTAGGTTCCACGAGTTTTTCTTCGTTGAAGTCATCCACAAGGACAAGTCGCAGTCCGCGGTTTAGATAGGACTGGTGCATTCCCAGCCATGTGTGGTAGGCGGTTTCGAGGCCCGTATTTCTGGTGCCGTAGCTGCCGCCGCGATTGACGCGGTAGTTGTTGTTGGCGTTGCAGACGTAGTTGAGACCTTGATTGAGCGTGAGTTTGTCGAAGTAGACGAAGTTGTCGCGGGTCCATTCCCAAACGTTGCCGGTCATGTCGTAAAGGCCGAGTTCGTTGGGTTGCTTCAGGCCAACGGGGTGGGTTGTGCCGTTCGAGTTGCCGGCGTACCATGCCACGTCGTCTATTGTGTTGGATCCGGCATATTTATAGCCCATCGTATTTTGTCCGCCGCGGGCTGCATACTCCCACTGGGCTTCGGTGGGCAACGCGAAACGCTTGCCAGAGGGCAGCTGATTGGCACATATCTTGTTTAGTCTGTCGATGAAGCCTCCTTCCTTGACGATGTCGTAGTAGTTCACATTACTGACGGGGTATGAGTCGCCATTGTTTGACTGTCCTTCAGGTTTCCATCCCATAACAGCGCTCCAAAGTTTGTTGGTCACCTCGACGGGACAGATGTAAAAGTCAGAGAGCCTTCCTGTAACGGTCGTCACTTGGCTTTCGTACATATACTCCATCGAGTAATCCCCACCTTTCACTTTTTTCATAATAAACACGTCAGAGGAATTATTCACCTTGAAGGTAAGCGTCTCTGCACCCCACTGGTTGTTGCTTGAATTGTTGTTGTTTGGAATTTCCTTCTTGCAGCCAGTGAGGGTCGCGGCGCTGAAGATGATGGTAGCGACAAACGCCCATAAATTCATTCTTTTCATGTTCTTTTGTTTTTATGTTAAAGCATATAATACTTGGTCAAGAAATAGGTTCTTTCCCAATCCACAATCTTCTTTTCGGATTCTTTTGCCGGATGGATGTCAAACTCATCGAGCACCATCACTTGCTTGTCTTTCAAGTCGTATAGCGGCCACTCTTTGGCCTTGCCATCGGGAGAGATTTCCGCGCTGAGCGACGGGTTGCCGGTCTTGGCGAACTGCACCCACATCTTGCGCATGGTCTTGCAAAAGGTTTCGTCGAATGCCCGTCCCGTGTCTGCGGTGAACTCCGGATGATTGAATACGACCGAAAGTTCTATGGCATGTCCGCATTTCATGATCGGATCGGGCGACTCCGGCGTGAAGTAATAGGTGTAGCATCTTCCACCACCCTTGGTCTGCTCCTCCGACAATCTGATGATCGGCGCAATAAACCAACTCTGGCTGAATAGGCAGCTGTCAGGCTGGTAGTAGTCGCCCTTCACATCTTTCATATAGCTCTCCACCAATGCTTTCTCGTCAGCTGGCAACTGGGCAAACTTCTCCTGCTTGCGCGCAGCAATAAAGTTGTCCCAGCCTTCCTTTCCGAAACTGGACACGAAGAAGTCCATTTCATCCTTGTTGCAACCCACCAATATCTCCAGATCCTTCGCTGCGCCGTTGGCGTATGCCTCAAAGGTGTCTGTGGGTAAAATCTTTCCGTCTCTTTCCGGTATTTGGTGTACAAAGAGTACTGCAGAGGCTTCCAAGAGCTTGTCGCCATCGACTTTCAGGAGGTCGGCAACGGTCTTGCAGCCGAGCACTTCCATTAGTTTATTGGTACACTCGATAGCTTCTTCCGGGGATCTCGTCTGGTTGACGGCACCGCTCTCTGCAATAAGCCGTTTGAAATACTGATGGGAGCCTGGAATCAGCGGAAGCAGGGTGCAACTGGCAGCACCTGCAGATTCACCGAAGATGGTCACGTTGTCGGGGTCGCCGCCGAAACCTGCGATATTCTCGTGAACCCACTTCAGCGCCTTTACCTG
>Ga0265298_10002394_pt1 | contig 26178 bp, 18 predicted proteins | sample AusTroGonzalo_MG_3_FD_193486 | JGI IMG/M metagenome (GOLD analysis project Ga0265298, IMG submission 193486) | Bovine rumen microbial communities from tropical cattle in Woodstock, Queensland, Australia - Gonzalo_01 | ecosystem: Host-associated > Mammals > Digestive system > Stomach > Rumen ...
GCTCTGGTCGTCGTTATAGTTCTCGTGCAACAAAATCGGCATACGATAGGAAGAAGTGCTGATTGACAAGCTTGAGCTGGAAGTGAAGTTGGTGGACACCCAGTCAGCACCAGCGGTTTCGGTACGCTCCAGACCACCAGCCTTATAAGTCACGAAGAACGTGTTGGGGTTGATCATGGAAATGGCGCAAGGACCGGCATTGGAAGCTTCTGAGTAGATGCCCATATTGTCTCCCGAAGGATTGATCCATAAACCAGTGCCAAGGTTGTTTGTGCCTTCATCACCTTCAATCTTCACGGTGCCGTGGTCAAGACCGGCAGCCAACACGCGGGTGTCTTCGCCAGAGAAGGCCACATTGAAAGCACGCATAGTAACATAGTTTCTGCTGCAATGGCTATACTTAAAGGTCGAACCCGAACGGGTGCCCTTGAAAATGCCACCATCAGTACCCACATAGAATTCATTCGAGTTATTCGGATTGAAGGTCATCGCACGGAGACCGACATGCAGGAATATATTGCTCGAGATGCCATAATTGCCATTATCATCATAAACTACCGAACTGCCTTCAGTAAGTTGTTCGGCCATAAAATAACCAGCTTGTTCGGGCTTTACGAGCTTCCACAAATCATATCCCAACACATAAACGATACCGGCATTATTGGGGTCAACCACCATGCCGTGATTGACAAGACCATAGCCATCATAGAGGTTGTGGCCTTGGTTGGCGGTCACGTTGGGCAAAGCCACAGTCCAGTTGGCACCCTTGTTTTCAGAAACATAGACACCAGCATGAACACCGTCAGTGCCAATGGCAGCAGCATAGATGACATTGGCATTCGAGGGAGCGATGGCGATATCCAACAAACCAGCAGCTTTGGGAAGCAGGGTGTCGCCTTCCATAGCGTTGCCAGTGCTTGAGTGGCAAACGAGGTTGTTGACATCGCTACCGATGTAGATTCTGCCGTCAATGGAGGCGATGATGGTGTTGTCGGAACCTACCTTCACTTCCATTGCGTTGCCTTCAACAGCCACGGTCCAGTTCTGGCCCTTGTCGGTGGAATACTTCAGACCATCGGAGGTGGCGGCCAAAACCATGTTGCCGACGACGACGATGTCGTTCACATAGAGCCATTCGTCAGCAGTCGGAGCAACCAACTGAACCATTTCGTCATTGTTTCTGGCTTTGATGGTCCAAATGCCCGTGCCCACGAAGCTGTTGTCATAACCTTGCTGGCTCAAGCCGTTGTAGGTGGCAGCGCTGCCGCCGTCGCCAGTGCCGACATAGATGATGCCGTCATTGTCTTGCGCCATGCAGCTGACCATCAGATTCTGATTGCCCACCTGATGCCAAGTGATGCCATAGTTGTAGGTCTTGTAGACACCGCCGCCCATAGAACCGATGTAAACCACACCGTTGGGCATGTTGCTTGCATTCAATGTGTTGTCATACAAAACAGCAGAGGTCTGACCACCCATATTGTCAGGACCCATGTTAATCCAATACAACGGATCGTCGGCTGCGTTTCTCGTAACAGGGGCTTGCATCGCTCTCAACATGTCGGCAGGATCAATCAAGCCGGTGTGTTGATTCGCGCGAAGGCTGCCCATGAAGCTCTCCGCATTCGTTGTTGCTTGCGTGCGCGGGACATAATGTCCGCCTTGGTCAGCAATGGCCAAACTTTGGCCTAAGACCATGATTACCAAAAGTAAACTGATAGGTAAAAATCTCTTTTTCATATCACGAAATTTTAATTAATTGTCCTTTTTTCAGTATGTAATGACACTTTTTCACCTTAAATATGGTCTGCAAATATAGGACATTCTTTGAAAGAAAATACAAATTGACGAAAAAAAATGTGATTTTTTCTCATAAAGTCCCATTTTTGGCCACAATAACCGTCAAAAAGGCAGCATTGAATCATCAGAAAGCCACCCCACACTGCCGTTGGCAATTCTGATTTTGTTCCATCCCTCGTTGGCCTCCAAAATGTCGACTTTGGTTCCTTCGTGCAGCACGAAAAGGTCGACACTCGCGTCGTTGGGAGAACTTTTCACCGTCACTGTGGGTGCCATGATGATGGCTTGGTCTTGAGTCAATGAGGATTGCTTCAATTGCACGGCGAAAACCACCGACAGCCCAAAAGCCAACAGGAACAAGATGCCCGCAAAAAAGCCCAACTTGCGCACCGCCACCTTGCGCGAACGCAAGAACAGGAAGGCCGCGAAAAGCAGCAAGGCAAAACACGCGATGGAACACCACGCCCACTGGTCGCCCGAAAGCATAGCTCTGGCGTTGTGCCATCCCTTGACGAGGAACGACTGCGGCACAGGCTCAATCTTGTCGACGATGGCCCTGTTGGCGATGGCGAGGTTGGTTTGCACGTCGTCGTTGGACGGGTCGAGTTTCAAGGCTTTCTCGAAATAATAAATCGCCATCGGGTACTCCCGCATCTTATAATAGGTGTTGCCCATGTTGAAATAGAGCGGCACCGACTCCATATCGGTAGCCAAAATCTTTTCATAAAGTATCATGGCCGAGTCGTAATTGCCCACATTGTAGGCGGCATTGGCCTTTTCGAACAAAACATCGCTGTTTTCTTGGGCACGAAGCATACCCAAACCCGCCACGGCGAGGAGATATATTAATAAGGTGTATCGTTTCATTGCTGTTTCCCTTTCATACTTTATAAGACTTTTTCCGCTTTTGAAATCACATCGATGCCGCGCTGGTAGAGGTCGTCCATCTTTGCCTCGGCGCTACCGGGGGCAAATCGAGCAAACTCGCAACTGTTGAGCGTGTCGACAAACTGCTGCGTCAACTCATCGGGGACGTTCTTGGCCTTCATGGTCTCGTTCACCGTGTCCATCGACAACTTGGAACGCTCGATGCCCAACTTGTCGGCGATATAGCCCCACAAGGCCTGCGACATCTCCACATAGAATTTCTCTTGGTCTTTGGCCTTCAGGAATTGCGCGGCGCTCTTCAGTCGGCCACGAGCCACTTTGTCAGCCTTGCGGTTGCGGTTGGCTGCGGTGTCCAGCTTCTGTTGCTCACGATTCTTCATGACGAATAGCAAGATGACGAAAAGCAGCAACAGCACTACCAACGCCACGAAATAGGCCGCCGAGCCAAAAAACACCGAGTGCACGGGCTTCAGGTGCGCGTTGCCCGTCATGATGTGGCGGACATCGCTGCCCAAATACTTGATGCCCTCTTGGTTGGAGGCATAGATGCCGCCGCCATCGTCGCCGCCTTTGCCTTTCTCCACCTTGATTTCGTATGGCTGGGATTGCAAGGTACGGTAAGAGGCATTCGAAGGGTTAAAATAAGAGAACTCGATGGCAGGCACGGTGAAACTGCCCGCCCTGCGCGGAATCACCAAATACTCTGCCTTTTTCGTTCCTGAAAGGCCATTGGCATTGTTGCTCACATTCATCGTGATTTTGGGGTCGTAGACCTCAAAATCAGGTGGGAAGACCGGCTCAGGCATTTGCAACAACTCCACATTGCCCGTACCAGAGACCGTCAAAGTCAAAGTAAATGCCTCGTTGGTGCTCAGTTCGGTCTTGTCGATGTCCGACTTGAAATTATAATCGCCCACCGCACCCATAAAGGAAGCGGGCCTGCCGTTCTCGGGCAGACTTTTCACCTCCAGATTGAGGGTTTGCGAGGTGAGTTCCTTCTTCACATTGGTGATGTTGCGGTTGAAGAACGGATCGTTGAAGAAGGCCTCAAAGGGGTCCATGCTGCGACTGTTGTTGCGCTCGGTGCGGATTTGTGCGATGCACTCGATAATCATCGGTTCGATGGTGAATGTGCCCGAACGTTGCGGCACAGCAACGATTTTCTGAATCTCCGCCGTGGTGTATTCGATGCCATTGATGTATTCGCTGTTCTGACGAAGCGAACCACTGTTGTCGGAGATGTCCTTGGTCCAGAAACCCGCATAAGAAGGCATCCGCTCCACCGAAAGCGACGAGACCGGCACTTTGGTGTAGATTTTATACGTCAGGACAACCTGCTCACCGACATAGACCGATTTCTTAGACGGAATCACCCTAATGAACAAGTCCTGTCCGCTCACCTTCGGGTCACTGGTGTTTTGCTGCGACTGCCCTTGACCGGAAGTAGAGCCTCCGCCTGAAGGTGCCGCATGACTGCCGTCATCGGGCAAAACCTTAATGTCGAAAGGCGAACTGCTAATCTTGTTGCCTTTGACCGTCAACGAGGCGGAACCGATATGGAACGTGCCTTCCTGATAGGCCTGCAAGGCAAAGGTGTAGGTGCATTTCACGCTATGCGACATCGAACCGTTCACCATTTGGAAACTCGAACTCGTCGAGGTGAAGGGGCCACCCACCACCGTAAAGCCTTCAAACGAGGGTGCTTGGAAATTCTTTCCCTCAGCATTGGCCTCAAACACCACTTGGAAACGTTCACCCACCATGACTTGCTTCTTGGTGGAGACGGACAGGGTGGGGGCGTCTTGCGCCCAAAGCCACAGCGGGCATAGCATCAAAAACAAAATGATTCGTTTATTCATAGATTCAATTCTTTCGGGTTGCAAAAATACGGGTTATTTTTGAATTGGCAGGTTGTTGAGGGCGGACACGTAGGTCCGCCCCTACGTTACCAATCCTTGTCGCTCTTCTTTTTGGGTTGTTGTCTTACTTTCTGTTCGTTGACCTTCTCCATCGTCTTTTTCTCCTGATTTTCAAGGGCATCCAACATGCGTTGCGCGTCTTCCTTCGACATTTGCTGGCTTTGCTGTTGTTGCTGTTGCTGTTGTTGCTGGTCTTGGTTCTGCTGCTGTTGGTCCTGTTGTTGCTCTTGATCTTGCTGGTCTTGTTGCTGTTGCTCCTGATTCTGCTGCTGTTGCTGCTGGTCCTCACCCTCACTCTTTTCGAAAATGGCCGAAACCTCCACATCAAAATCAGGCATGGTGAAGAAATTGCCCAACGGCTGCACCTTTACAGAAGTATCGCCCACCTGATGGATGACGTACTCTTTGAACTGATAACCCGGCTCAGGCGCATTGCGCAAGGCAACCGTTTCGCGGCGTGTGGCTTCAGGTTGATCGATGAGGACATGGCCACCCTTCAAAGTGGTGTCAGTATTCACCTTGAAATAATCGGTCGCCTCCACGAAGTTGGCCTTCACCGTCACATCGGAATCAAGCATTTGGAAGACATTGTCATCGGAAACAGGAGCGGATTCCGTGGCATCCTTGCTGTTGACCGCGCGCAAATCACCCAACTGGAAGCCTTTGTCGGGCTTCACGATGACCGCGATGTTTTGTCCGGGCTTGACCAAACTATCAGTCACCGAAATCGTTCCATTGGAAACACTGTCGATGCTGACTTTCAACGCAGTACGGAAAGTGGCCGTCACCGTCACATCAAAATCGGGCATTTGGAACACCGTATCATTTACTGGCACCGTGTCGTTGCGGCTGCCCGTCTTGTAAACCGTAAACTTGTCCACCATATAGCCGTCCTCACCAAATCCTTTCAACACAACCTGCTGGCCTTCAATGGCTTTCTGCTTGTCGGCCTGCACTGTTCCGTGCTTGATGTTTTTCTCAATCTCAATTTTGTGCGCCTGCTTGAACTCAGCCGAAACCAACACATTGAACTTCGGCATGATGAAACTGCTGCCACTCACATCCACCGTTACCTCCTGATTGTCAGCGCGAACCACAATATATCTCGACAAGGCATAATCTTCATCGGGTTGGGCCGTCAGGGTGACGCGCTGCCCATTGTAGGCCACCTTTTCCTTGGCCTCCACCCTACCGTGTTCGGGTTGTACCACCCAAATCTGGCTCTTAACGAGATGCGCGCGACAATACTCAAGGTTGTACAAGGCGTTTTCGTTCTCGGGGTTCAGTTTCAACGACACCTTATATATATTAAAGGCGTCGTAATACTTTTCCTGCGCGAGGAGGCAGTTGCCCATGTTGAAAACCGCGTCCGATTTCAGTTTGGCATCGGGCGAGAGGTCAAGCACCTTTTGAAACTCTTTGTAAGCCGTGTCGTAGGACTGCTTGGCATAGTACGCATCGCCTATGTTGAACTGCGCTTTGGCATTGTTCGGCCTGATTTCCAAGGCTTTACTGTAATTCTCAATGGCCTGCTCGTAGTTGCCGCTTTTGTAGTTGCGGTTACCCTTGCGGATGGCCTTCTCATCGCTCTGCGCCGAAACGGAGAACGTGGAACATAGCAAAGCAATGACTATTAGATATTTACTGAACCTTTTCATCTTTCTTCTCAAAAATGTTAAACTTCTTCTCCCAAGGCTTCTTGCCCGACGAAATGAAAATCTCCAACAGCAACAGGATGATGGCCGCCGCCACGAACCACTGGAACTGGTCTTCGTAGTCGGTGAAAACCTTAGCATCGATTTCGGTCTTGTCGAGTTTGTTGATGTCTTCGTAAATCTTCTCCAAACCCACGTTGGAATTGCTGGCGCGGACATAAATGCCGTTGCCCGCAGCAGCAATCTTCTGCAACATCTGCTCGTCAAGGCGGGTGATAATGGTGTTGCCCTGCTTGTCCTTGCGATAACCCACCTGATGGCCGTACTGATTGTATTCCGGAATGGGCGCACCGTCGGCAAGGCCCATACCTATAGTATAAATATGCACGCCTTGTTTGGCGGCTTCTTGCGCGGCTTTCACGGCGGCATCGTTCTCATGGTCCTCACCGTCGGAGATGATGACGATGGCGCGGCTGTGCGCTTCATCGGGGAACGACTTGAGCGCCAGATTGATAGCCTCCGCGATGGCCGTACCTTGCGAGGCCACAAGGCTCGTGTTAATGGTCGAAAGGAACATCTTCGCCGCCGAATAGTCGGTAGTGATGGGCAGTTGCACGAAAGCCTTGTCAGCAAAGACAATCACGCCGATTCGGTCGCCTTTCATGTCGCCAATCAGTTTGTTGATGGCCTGCTTGGAGCGTTCCATGCGGCTTGGGACGATGTCCTCGGCATTCATCGAATTGGAAACGTCGACGGCAATGTAAAGGTCGATACCCTCACGTTTCACCTCCTCCATCTTACTGCCACTCTGCAAGTTAGCCAACGCCATGATGACGCAGGCAATCAACAGCAGAAAGATGACAAACTTGAAATTGGCGCGACGGTTGGAAAAACTCGGCACCAACTGTTCGCGCATCCCGATTTGGGCAAAACGCTCGAAACGGCGCTTCTGACCAAGGCGGAACAGGATATAAATGATGACCAGTACTGGGATGATTATCAACCAGTAAAGGTACTCAGGATGTTCAAATCTCAATACATTTTCCATAACTTAGTCCGTTAAAGTCCTGAAAATGGTTTTGCGCAAGAGGAATTCCAAAAGCAGCAAGGCCAACGCCCACGCCACCAAAGGATAAAACTCCTCGTGGAGGCGGCGGAACTCCGTCACCTCGATTTTGGAACGTTCCAATTTGTCGATTTCGGAATAAATCTCGTCCAATTTCTGGTTGGAAGTGGCGCGGAAATACTTGCCGCCCGTCGAGTTAGCGATGGTGGTCAGCAGTTTCTCGTCGATTTCAACTTTTACCTGCTGAATGACCGTGCCGCCAAACGGGGTTTGAAATGGCATAGGAGCCGTGCCGTATGTGCCAACGCCGATGGTGTAAACTCGAATGCCATACAACTTGGCCATTTCAGCGGCAGTGTACGGGTCGACGGAACCGGCATTGTTCATACCGTCAGTCAACAGAATGACGACCTTCGAAATGGCTTCGCTGTCCTTCAAGCGGCTGATGGCCGTAGCCAAACCGTCACCGATAGCGGTGCCGTCGTCGATGAGGCCGTTTTTCATTTCCGATAGCATGTTGAGCATCACGCCGTGGTCGGTGGTCAAAGGCACTTGGGTGAACGACTCACCCGAGAAAATGACCAAGCCCATGCGGTCGCCAGGGCGGTCTTTCACAAAGTCGGAGGCCACATTTTTGGCGGCGGTCAAGCGGTCGGGTTTGAGGTCGCGGGCCAGCATGGAACCTGAAACGTCCATCGCCATCACAATGTCAATGCCTTCGATGTTGGAAGTCGAGTTGGTCGACGAACTTTGTGGACGTGCCAAGGCCACAATGAGCAAACCTAAAGCCATCATCTTCAGCACGAAAAGCAGGTGACGCAAGTAGGCTTTCCAAGTCTTGGGCAATTTGGCCATTCCCTTCAAGTCGGAGAAGTTCAGTGAGGCTTCCTGTTTCTTGTGGCGCAACACATACCAAAGGATGCACAGCGGCACCAACAGCAAAAGCCACAGCAGTTTAGGATTCGCAAATTCAATGTTTTCAAACATTTTTCACCTCCTCCTTCACTTTATTGGTTTCATTTTCAGCGGCTTGTTTGGCCTGCTGTTCCTGATAATATGCGTAACTCTCATTGACGAATTCCGTCATGCTGGTCAAGGCGGTGTCGCTTTCAAATGTCGTGGCGGAATACTTCGCAAACTTCACCAAATCAGCGATTTCCATCGTGTCTTTCAACTTGTCGTAAGTCTCTTTCTTGAAATGCAACGGCTTGATTTCGTTGAGAATATCATCCGTAGTCATCTCTACGGCATTCACGCCAAACTGACCTTCAATATACTCACGCGCGATGTCAGTCAGAGAGGAGAAATACTCCTTCACCTTGCCCGACTGCCACATCTTTTCCTCGCGCAACCGCTTCAGGTCGCCAACAGCCTTGTCGTAAGGCGGAATGACTGGGCCACGAATGATGTTGCCCTCGGCATCCACCTTGGTTTTGCGGTGCTTACGCCAATACCAAACGCCAAAAACGGCCAAGGCCAACAACAACACAGCCAACAACCACGGGAACACCTCTTTCATTTGTATAGGCGCGGCGATAGGCTCCACGATGGGCTTGTAAGGCTGTAAAGTGTCCACAACCATCGTAGTGGCGTATAAATCAATGGGTTCCGTAAAGGCTTGCAGGCGCATCGGGTCGTCAAACGATTGGGCGTAGGTCAGGCCGACTGCGGGCAACTGAATTTGACCCGTGTCAAAAGTCATCAGCGTAAGTTGCTGCTTCACAATGACATTGCTATCGGCATCGGCTGTGCGTTCCACATTGCCGCGCTTGATGATGTCGATTTGCTCCGAAAGCGTGTCAATGGCGAAATCGTTCCATTCCACAAACCAGCCGTATGGCACCTTGAGGCTCAAATCGAGCGTGAAAGGCTTGCCCACCTGCACTTTCGTGTCGTTGACCTTGCCTTCCACCTCCACGTTTTGGGCCTTGAGGCCTGTCGCGGCCAGCAGCGCAAATATCAAAAACAAAACAGTTTTTCTCATCTTCTTGCCTCCCTTTTCTTGAAGAGTTGCATCATGGGTTTCACATAGTCCTCGCCCGTGTAAATCAGCGCGTTATCAATGCCGTGTTTGGTAAATTCACGGTTGAGTTCCGCCGATTTGTACTGAATCATCTGGAGATAGGCATTGTGCCACGCATTGCTTGACGTATCCACCCAGCGTTCCTTGCCCGTTTCCGAATCACGGAACTTCACCAAACCCACCTTCGGGATGTCCATCTCGCGGCGGTCGGTGATGCGCAACGCGACCAAATCGTGCTTGTTGGCGCAAATCTGCATCTCCTTCTCAAAATTCTTGTCCGTCATGAAATCGGAAATCAAAAATGCAGTCGTGCGCCGCTTGATGGCCGAAGTCAGGAAACGTAAGCCCTCGCCGATGTCCGTTCCACGCTCAACAGGCTTGAAATCAACGATTTCTCGGATGATGCGCAGGATGTGCGAACTGCCCTTCTTCGGCGGGATGAACTTCTCAATCTTGCTGCTGAAGAAGATGACGCCCACCTTGTCGTTGTTCTGGATGGCAGAAAACGCCAAAACCGCTGCCAATTCGGCAGTCAGGTCGCGCTTCGACTGTTCAACCGAGCCGAAATCGTTGGAACCCGACACGTCGATGAGTAGCATAACCGTCATCTCACGCTCTTCCTCGAAAATCTTGACGAAAGGCCGGTTGAAACGGGCGGTGACGTTCCAGTCGATGTTGCGGATGTCGTCGCCGTACTCGTACTCGCGCACCTCGCTGAAGGTCATGCCACGCCCCTTGAAGGCGCTGTGGTACTGCCCCGAGAAGATGTGGTTCGAGAGGCCCCGCGTCTTGATTTCGATTTTGCGGACTTTTTTGAATATTTCTGTTGATTCCAATTTTCGTAATTATTTTTGTTTCAACATTTTGCACAGGATTATACCCTACGCCGTTTTTTTCGGCAGGGGTTTACACCGCCTGCCTACGCTGCTGCCGTCCCTACGGGACTGGCTTTTACGGCACCTCAACAGTGTTCAATATTTCGTTGATGATTTCTTCGGTGGTAATATTCTCGGCTTCAGCCTCGTAGGTCAGGCCGATACGGTGGCGCATCACATCGGGAGCCACAGCGCGGATGTCCTCGGGGATGACATAACCACGGTGCTTGATGAAAGCGTAGGCCTTGGCCGCCAAGGCCAAATTAATGGTGGCACGTGGCGAGCCGCCGTAACTGATCATGTTGGCGAACTTCTTCAGTTTGTAGTCGGAGGGATAGCGCGAGGCGAAGACGATGTCGGTGATGTAGTTTTCAATCTTCTCGTCAAGATAAATCTCGCGGCACACCTCGCGGGCACGGATGATGTCCTCTGGCTTCACCACGGCGTTGATTTTTGCGCCAGCACTCGCAATGTTCTGACGCAGAATCAGTTTTTCCTCGTCCTTTTTGGGGTAGTTGATGACGACTTTCAGCATGAAACGGTCTACCTGAGCCTCGGGCAGCGGATAAGTGCCTTCCTGTTCGATGGGGTTTTGGGTGGCCATCACGAGGAACGGATCCGGCAGTTTGAAGGTTTCGTCGCCGATGGTCACCTGATGCTCTTGCATGGCTTCGAGCAAGGCGCTCTGCACCTTGGCGGGAGAACGGTTGATTTCGTCAGCAAGGACGAAGTTGGCGAAGATGGGGCCGCGGCGTACCACAAATTCCTCCTTCTTCTGGCTGTAAATCAGCGTACCGATAAGGTCGGCGGGCAGCAGGTCAGGAGTGAATTGGATACGGGCGAAGTCGGCATCAATAGCACTTGCCATCGACTTGATGGCCAAGGTCTTGGCCAAACCGGGCACACCTTCAAGCAGGATGTGACCATTGGCCAACAGGCCAATCAAAAGGCGTTCGGTCATCTGTTTCTGTCCGACGATGACCTTGTTCATTTCGAGGTTGATGAGGTCGAGGAATTGGCTCTCCCTTTGGATTTTTTCGTTCAGTTCACGAATGTCTGTCTCTATCATTTTTTTGTTGTTTAGTTGTTCGATTGTAGGGGTGTCACACCGTGGCAGCCGTCTCTTTTTTTGGCGCAGGGACTAACGTCGCCTGCTTGAAATTGGGTCGCCCTTTCAGGGCTTTGCCCTTCGTCAAAAAGCGTGCAAAAGTAGCGGCTGTCAGGTTAAATAACTCCTATTTTATAAAATTATTGCGTTTTTCAGGCAACAAAAATCCTCCCGCCGAATGTTCAGCAGGAGGATTAGACGATTGTCGTCATGACCGAGGGAATTCTCCCGTTCATCCAAAAATATCGGAATGAGTGCCTGTCCTCATCAGCAGCATTATCAACTCGTTGTCATTCTTATCCCACACCAACAACCAATCAGGTTTGATGTGACATTCCCATCGACGATTATACTTTCCAGAAAGTTTATGCGGTTTATATTGAGCAGGCAATGTACCGTCTTTTTCAAGTAATTGCATCACTTTGCCAAGGGCTTCCATTTCATAGCCTCTCTGCTTGCATCGTTTGAAGTCTTTCTCAAACGACTTGGTATATTTGATGGTGTACATCAGTCTTTCATCAATTGGTTGAACAATTCGGCAGCACTACTGGCCGTATATACACGGCCTGCTCTTATATCCTCTTCTGCCTCTTCTATACCAGTCTTTTTCCTAACGGACACTCTATCCTTAACTATGCCCAAGCCCAAAAGATAATTCAATAGTTGTTTTCCAGCGTTTGTCCTTTCGTTGATTGTTATTGTGTAAGTTGCCATAATTATTCCTGTTTCGATTGTTTTCAGACTGCAATATTACAAAGAAAATCTGAATTGGACTATATATTTACTATTTTTGCATTTCAAATTATCATCCCTAATCAATGATCCAAAAAATCTATAAATTCGGTGGCGCGTCGGTGAAGGATGCCGAGGCTGTGCGCAATTTGGCTGACATCGTGAGCCAACACAAGGACGAGGATATTTTGTTGGTGGTTTCCGCCATGGGCAAGACAACCAACATGTTGGAAAAGGTCCTAGCCAACTTCCGTGAACACGACGGTAATCTTGGCATGGAAGCCCTTCACAAGGTGGTCGCCTACCACGACGGTATCATCCAAGGCCTGTTCAACGGCAACACGGACCCTCGCTTCGACGAAAACATCGCCGGGCTTTTCATCGAACTTTGGGAGAAACTGCAAAAGACCGATGCCCCCTACGACTACCAATACGACCAAACCGTCTGCTACGGCGAACTCATCTCGACCAGCATCATCCAAGAATACCTCAGCAAGTGCGACATCCCCACGCGCTGGTTGGATGCCCGAAAATATGTCATCGCCGAAGACAACACGAATTTCCGCGCCGCCAATCCTGATTGGGACGAAACACGATTGAGAATCAGCAAATTGAACGACGAGCATATTCGTGGCCTCGTGTGCCTCACGCAGGGCTTCATTGGTGGCACTGCCGATGGCAAGCACAGCGTCACCCTTGGTCGCGAAGGCTCCGACTTCACTGCGGCCATCTTCGCCAACTGTTTGGATGCCGAGGAAGTCACCATCTGGAAGGACGTGGACGGCTTGCTCAATGCTGACCCGAAACGCTTCCCTGACACGGTGAAAATACCGCATATCCCCTACTCCGAGGCCATCGAATTGGCCTTTTATGGTGCCACAATCATCCATCCAAAGACCATCAAGCCGCTACAAAACAAGGGGATAACACTCAAGGTGCAGTCGTTCCTCAACCCCGACCATGAGCCTACCATCATCGACAGCAACCATAGAAAAAATGACGAGAGCATTCCCTCGTTCATCGTCAAAGACAACCAGACTTTGGTCAGTATCACGCCCCGCGACTATTCATTTATGAATGTGCACAACCTGCAAGTCATTTTTGAGGCCTGTGACGAGTTGCGCATCCACGCCAATATGATTCAGACCTCCGCCTTGATGCTTTCGTTCTGTTTCGACAGCGACGCTCAGCGACTTGCCCAACTTAGGAATTTGTTGCACAACTCATTCAAAATCAAGTACAACGAAGGCTTGCAACTATTCACCATCAGGCATTACCATGAAGGATTGGAACGCGATTTCATTGCCGGAAAGAGCATCCTCGTGAAGCAAAGCAGTCGTAGCACGATGCAGTTTGTATTAAAATAAGGAGTACAAATTCAAATACAGAGGCTTTCATTTGTTTGAAAAAGTGTAACTTTGCAGCATCAAAACAGCAAAATCATGTGCCAAACGGATACCATAACCCAGAATGTTGTCAGACTGAGCAAGCGCAGTTACAGCCATCGACTGGAAATTGTCATGCCCAATACCTATCATGTTTCGCAATTGGCACGCCTCAACCGTGAACTTGACCAACTGTACGAAATGATCTACGACGATTGGCAAAGTATCAGTGAAGACGACTATCGCGTTTTCGGGGTTCAACTATCCATTTTGCTCCAAACACTCAAGCATCTTTACAACACATGCAAGGAACAACCCAAAGAGATGGGACTTCGGGAAGAAGCTAAACGATTGGGAATGAATTATTCGGCACTATTTGAATTGAACAGCGACATTGTGAACTTTTGCATTAAAATGCCTAAAAACCAGCAAATGAAGCAATTGATGAACCGTTTGACCGAAGTCGACAACCGTTTGCGTACACAGAAAGCCTCATGATCAAGTTTTCCGCCATTACCTATTTCATTGAACGCACCTCGACTTTAAAAAATGTCCGGCGTGGGGTTTATGCCAGTGTCGAAGATGAAATCCGCGCCGCTTTCAAAGAAACAAGCATCGAACAAATTCGGCAAAATCGCGACATGATTCTGCTTGACGACCCGCGCATCATCATCAAACTTCGTCTTCCCGACCGAAAACACAGACTCGCCAAGAAAGACGGATTCCGACTCATTTATTTGGTTTACAAGGATGTAGAAGAAGTTGCATTTTTGGACATCTACCCAAAAAACGGCCCAATGCAACAACTCGATATCGACGACCAGCAGGTGGTCAACTTGGTCAAACAATATATTGACGAGAAAGAAAACGGCACTTTGCTCGATTACGAAATCTGATTTTGGGGCTGTTTTTCAAACAATTTTGAAAAAAACAGGCAAAACAGATGCTGCTTTTCGTGTTTTTCCTAAATTTGCGGTCGCTTTTTACGACTCAAAAATTCATTCTATATGTATAAAATCGAAAAACACCCCATTTTGGACATCCCGCAGGAAGACCTTGTGGAATTCCAATATGAAGGCAAGACCGTTAAAGGTCAGCGGGGCAAGACCATCGCCGCCGCCCTTCACCAAGCCGGCTATCCCGTTCACAGCCACAGTCTTGACGGACGCAACCGAAGCCTCAACTGCGGCATCGGAAAGTGCGGCGCCTGCGAAATGCTCGTCGACGGCAAAGTCCGCCGTATCTGCATCACCCTCGTCGATGGCGTCAAGGAAGTGCGCCCCATCAACAACGAGGCCAATATCCTTCCCGAGCCTAAGGAGCATCAGCCCCGCGAGGTGAAAATCTACAAGACCCAAGTCGCCATCATCGGTGCGGGTCCTGCGGGTCTCGCCTGTCGTGAGCAACTGAACGCCTTCGGCATCAGCAACATCGTCATCGACAACAACGCCCGCATCGGCGGACAGTTCAACATGCAGACCCACCAGTTTTTCTTCTTCGAGAAGGAGAAGAAATTCGGCGGAATGCGTGGCTTCGACATCGCCAAGACTTTGGCCGGCGACAACCACGAAGGCATTTTGCTCAACAACACCGTTTGGGACTTGCTTGAAGGCGGTCGTGTGGCCATCAAGAACATCGAAAACGGCGAAATAGGTTACATCGATGCGCAACATTTAGTTGTAGCCACGGGTGCCGTGCCTTTCATGCCGACCTTCGAGAACGACGACGTGCCGGGCGTGTACACCGCCGCCGTGTTCCAGAAGATGATGAACCAAGAGCACACCTTATTAGGAAAGAAAGTCCTCACCGTGGGCGCAGGCAACATCGGCTATCTGACCTCTTATCAAGGAATGCAAGCCGGAGCCACCATCAAGGCCATCATCGAGGCCATGCCTCGCGAGGGCGGTTTCCCCGTGCAGGCCAACCGTGTGCGCAGGCTCGGTATCCCGATTATGACGGGTTACACCCTCGTGCGCGCCATCCCGAACAAGGACAAGACTGGCGTGGTCGGTGCCGTCATCGCCAAGTGCGAGAACTTCAAGGCCATCCCCGGCACTGAACAAGTTATCGACGACATCGACATCATCAATATCTGCACGGGTTTGATTCCCGACAGCCAACTGCTCGTCAAGGGTCGTGAGGTCTTCGGCCTCAACACCTACGGTGCAGGTGATGCCATCCGCATCGGTGAAGGCACCAGCGCGGTTTTGCGTGGTAAGCAAGTCGCTTACGAAGTGGCCCAAGCCATCGGCGTGAGGTTCAATTATGACGACTATCTCGAGGTTTCGAGACAATATATCGACTCGCAACAGCATCCTGTCAGGGTGTTGGAGAAGCCCAACCTGCCTACGCCTGAGCGTATGCAACTCAAGGCCTTCGTGCAGGCCGACTGCCTCTACGGTTTCGCCTGTAATCCCTGCTCGTTCAGTTGCCCGCAAGGTGCTATCAGCAAGCCTTCCACCAACACCGTGCCGACCATCGACTACGACAAGTGCATCGGTTGTATGCTGTGCGTTTCCAGTTGTCCGGGCTTAGCCATCTTCGGCTACGATGTGAAGAAATCCACCTGCTTCCTGCCCATCGAATACGAAGCCCAAGAAGGCGCAGAGGTCTATCTCGTTGACAACGATGGCCAAAAGATTGGCGAAGGCGTCATCGAGAAAATCCTCAAGAAGTCGAACAAGACCAACGTGGCCCGCGTGAAAGCCCGTTCCTCACGCCCCTCTGGAGAGGCAAGCATGGTGTTCGAGTTGACGGATGTGAAGGGCTTTATCCTGAAAGACCGCTACAACGCCAACAAGGAACTCACCACTCCCCTCGCCTCAAAGAAAGGTGCCGAGGGCGAAGGCGAAACCTACGTCTGCCACTGCGAGGACATCAAACTCGACCGTGTGTTGCGCGTCATCGGCAACCGCAAAACCATCTCCGTGGATGAATTGAAGCACATCACCCGCATGGGTATGGGTCCGTGCCGTGGAAAGCGTTGTATTCCTCGTGCCCGCCAGATTTTGCGTTCCTACGGCATCGAGTTGGTCGGCGACGCCACACCTCGTGCTCCGTTGTCGAACCAAGTCACGCTTGGCGACCTTTATAACCCGCACACCAAAGAAGTCTTTATCTTCCCCGAAATGAACGATGTGAAGAAAGAGCAGGTTGAGGTGTTCATCGCGGGTGGTGGTATCGCGGGCAGTGCCCTTTTCCGTTACTTCTCGGAAGCCGGCAAGAAACCCGTGATGATCAACTACAGTCGTGGTGCTTCGTGGCGCAACATCGGTGGCGGTCGTCCGGCCTTCTCCAACCCCGACATCGCCGACATTGCCGTGCACAACCACGAGATTTTCAAGAAGATGCAGGCCGAGCACAACATCAACTACCACCCGACGCATTATGTCAATTTGGTGCATGACGAGGCCACTTACAAATCGCTGGATGCCTCGCGCGCTTGGAGCGACGCCTACATGATCGACCGCAAGGACTTCAAGAAAGAGATTTCGCCGCTGTGGGACGAAAGCAAGACCACTTACAGCCACGCTTTGATTACCCGCGACTGCTGGCAGGCCACGCCCGGCCGTGTCATCGACTACATCCGTTGGATTGGTGTACAGCATGGCGGACGTTACTTCGAGGATTGCGAACTGCTTCATGTGCAGAAAGCCAATGGACATTACATCGCTTTGGTGCGCACTCATGAAGGCGAGTTCATTGAATACACCTGCGACCACTTCGTCAACGCCATGGGTTGGGGTGCTGAGAAGTTCAACGACATGCTCGGTTTAGACACTGGCCTCTATCCCGTGAAGCACCAAGCCTTCATCACGCGCCGCTTGCCCATGATGGGACCCAATGGCGGCCCGTTGGACATGATCATCGACCGCCGTCACTACAAGGGCTTCAGCGCCGTATATGGCCAACAGTTCGAGCACACTGGCCAAATCATCGGCTGCGCCAGCCCTGACACCGACGCTTACGAGGCTCGCCAAAACATCAAGTACAACAGCAAGGAATTCTTGGAAATTGTTTCCGAAGTCTTCGCCGAGTGGATTCCGAATTTGGGCGAAGTGAGTTTCCTCGCTTGCTGGGCTGGCCGTTACACCGAGCCGCGTTACATCGTCGACCCGGAGGTCGGTCTCTGCACCGGCTTACGCGGCCACGGTTTCATGCTCGGCCAGTATCTTGCCAAGCTGTATGTCGACAAGTACCTCGGCAAGGAGGTGCCTGGCTATATGAAGGATTTGGCCTTGAGTGGCAAGGGATTGAGTGAGAATGCGTTTAAGTAATTCAAGATTTAAAATTCAAAAATTTAATATTTGTAGAGGCGCGAAAAATCGCGTCTCTACATTTTTTATGGGAAATCCATTAGATTTCAAGATTTTGTCTAATTTTGCGGCATGATGAGCAAAAGTCATGGCAAAAATGAACGAATCGAGGACAAAAAGCGTGTCCTTTGGCGACAGTTGGAACAATCGGGCTGCCTGTGGTCGTATGCCAAAAACGCAAACAGCATCAATGACAATCTGCTCATCGAAAAAGCCTTGCTTTATTTGGAGTTTGAAGACCTGCACAAACTGTGCGAGCTATACCCCATGAAACAGATACAGCGCGTGTGGCGTGAGCGTTTGGTTTCGCAGGGCGACTATTACGGCATCCTCAACTGGCTGTTGGCGGTCATGTTTTTCGACATCAAGAAACCCGAAAAATACCTGAAACAATATGGAAAGCCAAGACTGGAAATTAGGGCTTAGGCAAGAAACAATACCTGTTTTCGAGGCTGTTTCTCAAATGGAAGCCATCAAAAGCCTATACCTATGCGGTGGCACAGCCCAATCCTTACAGATGAAGCACAGAAAAAGTGAATACCTTGATTTCGAACTACTTGGAACGAGAAAAGAGCGTCCGATGCTTGACTTTTCGGCCATTTCCAATGAAGTGACCAGCGTTTTCCCGGATTGCAGAAAAGAGTTTCTTGGCAAAAACCAGTTGCAAATCTTCGTAAATGGCAATGTTAAGTTGTCGTTTTTCAGGCCACAAAACTCAGTGCCTGAATTGGGAAAAGGTTTCGTTTACAACAACATTGTCACCCCGTCATTGCAAGAGCTGTTGGGGATGAAGCTATTCACCATAACCGTGCGTAGTGCATTCCGCGATTACTACGACATTTATGCCTTGCTGAAGGAAGACTACGATTTGGCCAAAGGTGTTGAATATGCTGGCAAATTCTCTCGTCATACGATACATTCAAAATTCATCTATAGCATCCTCTTGAACGAGAACTACTTCAACAAACCCGAAGGTTTTTCGCTGCTTGAGCCGAAATACGACGTTTCGCCGTCAGAAATCGCTGAGTTTATAAGGCATTACATTGAGAAAAAGGGAATTAAGATAAAGAAGTAGAGACGCGATGAATCCACGGCTTCACCCTCATTCTCATAAATAAAGCCTAATCCCTGCTTTGATGTTGAATCGCTGCAAGCCCTCCTTGGAATTGCCCAAGTCAATGACTTCCGTGTGTGTGCCGTCGTCGTAGGTCACCTTCGACAAAGCACCGATGTAGTACGAGGCTTCCGCGCCGATGGCAACATGCTGCGTAATCCTGAAATCGTAGCCGAGTCCAAGGCCCAAACCCATGGTCTTTCCCGATAATGTGTACTTGTAGCCAAACTCTTCAACACCATCCTTGTAGCCCAGATAACCGGCAAGTGCTTCAACATTCAACATGTGCCTGCCGTTTTGTGAATTGGCCGTCAAAGCGCCGAGCGACACGCCAATGAAGGTGATGGAATGGACATTGCTTATCGGCCCTTCATAATAGTTGCCTTCATCATCGTAGGTATAGACGTATGCCGCATTGCTGCTCGAGAATTGGTCATAATGCAAGCCCAAGGTAATCCCGTTTTTGATATTGAACCTTATGCTGGCACCATAGTCAAAGCCTTGCATGAGCTTTTTCAAATAGGCCTTGTAATCGTCCGAAATGTCGTTGGAAAACCTTGCCGTCCTGAAAGCATACCCGCCGTTAAACGCGATTTGGACGTGATACTCTTTGGGAGGGTTTTGTGCGGCTTTCACACTGTCTAATGGCTGTCCCATTGGATAAAACGAGTCGAAATTTTCAGCCGAAGCTGTAATGCCTGCCACCAATAGGAGTGCAAACAAGGTGCTAATCTTCAAGTTTTTCATATTCCATTGATTTTTAAATTGTTATTCCATTTTCCTGTTTCCGCTTTGCGTCACTGCGAGGGACGAAGCGATCCATTTATGGCCGCGCTTCGCTCGCGATGACGCAAAGCGGCTGAACGGACAACACTACCTATTCACCACAAATTTCCGCGCCCCCTTGCCCACGCTGATAAAATACATCCCTTCGGGCAATTCGGCCACATTAATCTGTTGGGTTTCAACGGTGATGGTGCCTGACATCAGGGTTTGGCCCATGAGGTTGGTGATGCGGTAGGTTTCGGCCTGTAGAGACGCACGGCCGTGCGTCTCTACGAGCAAAACACCGTTGGTCGGGTTGGGATAGACGGCGAAAACATCTTCTGTCGGTTCATCAAGGCCGAAATGATAATCCTTATAGACAGCATCGCAGTCCTTGTCGCCGTATTTGAAGAACAATTCGCCATTGCGCCAGTAGCAACGCATACCCTCCACGCGATAGCCCTTGCCGCGCGTCATCAGCCTTTCAGGGAAAAAACTGGTGAGGTGACCGATGCCGCACACAATAGTGCCGCTGAAAACATCGTTTTCGTCGCTCACTTGCAACATTCTGAACAGTCTGCCGTCATAATAACACAAATCCACAGCGTTCACCTGCATTGTGATGTTTTCCGTGCCCACCTTGATGACCCAACTGTCGCCGGGCTGGGCATCAAGGTTATAGAGCACGGTAAATTCTTGCAAATCCTTGTTCCACCAATAGACCATGCCGTCTTCCTCATAGACATACTCGCGTGTCACCACGGAATGTTCGCTTTTGTCATATAAGGTATTCGTACGGATGATGATTTTCACGTCCTTGTGATTGACGGTCGTGTCGGCCATATATTCCAAATGCTGGTAGGTGATGCTACCATTCTCATTCAGGATTTCGTAGTACCATTCCGAGCCGTGGAATTCCACCAAGCCGCTACCGCAGTCTTCCATGATGTTCGTAAAGCCAGCCCAACTTTCGGAATTCTGATAAGCTTCCAATGCGCCACAAGGCACAATAATGAGTTGGTCGGCAGGAATATTCCAAACTGGATTGTAAGGATTGCGCTCCAATTCAGGCGGCGTCATTGACTTCAACACAAGAGCCTCCAATTGGGTACTGGCAAAAGCATCATCAACGACATAGTTGACGGAATTGCCCAAGACAATCCGATTAAGATTAGCGCATGAATGGAAAGTGTTCGATTCAATACGCTCCACTAGATCGGGAACGATGAAGTCGCCCGCAAGGTTGGAACAATGGCTAAAAGCACCTCCGCCCAACCGCAGCAATCCCGCGGGAAGCACCACATTCGCCAAGCTGTCGCAACTCATAAACGCAGCGTCACCTATCTCCGTCACACTTTCTGGAATGTTGATTTCCTCCAAAAGAGTACAACTGGAAAAAGTGTTGGTGTTGATCGTTGTCAGACTTTCAGGAAGATGGACTTGCTGCAAATTGTAACAACCAGTAAAAGTATAGTCTCCCGTTTCAGTCCATCCCTCCGGGATGTCGAGCGTCACTAAACCTCTGCAATATCCAAAGACGTAGCCCATTTCCCCACTTTCCACGAAAGAGAGATGATGAGGAAGTGCAAGCGCTTCAATGCCATTGCATTGGCTGAAAGCAAAGGAAGCAAGTTCAACATTCTCGGGGATGGCAAGCGTACCCGTAAAGCCGCAACCTTCGAAAGCCATCCTGCCAATATGAACCAAAGAATCGTTCAAGGTCAAGCCTGTCAAACCGAAACAGGAATAAAATGCTTCATTATGAACGGCTTTCAGTCCTTCAGGCATCACAAGGTGGCCGGTCAGCCTTTCGCAATTGGAGAAGCAACCATAGCCGATAGTGTCCAACGACTGCGAAAGCACAAGGTGGTCGAAACAATCGGCAAAGGTCGAGATAAAGCCTTGTCCATAGAAATAGCTGTAGTCTTGGGTATTGCCGACTTCACGAACAGAATTGGGAAGTACAAGGTCGCCTGAAAAGCCCGTGCAACGATTGAAAGATCCATATTTGATATGGGTCACCGTCTCGGGGAAATCGAGCGTTCCCGTAAAGCCAGTGCAATCCCTAAAGGCCATTTCGCGAATCTCCAGCAAACCCTCTGGAAGCACCAATTCTGTGAAGCCCGTGCATTGGGCAAAGGCACTCACACCAATGATTCTCATGGTTGTGGGGAAAGTCAGCGTTCCCGTCAGGCCACTACAACGTTGGAAAGCACGGTCGCCGACCTCCGTCACTGTGTAATCAAAGCCCATATACGTCACTGTTTCAGGGATAACGAGTTCTCCTTGAGCATCTTCACCGTCCACATGGCCGATGACACTCACACAAGGCGGGTTGACGCTGATAATCGAATACAGCAAGTCGCCCGACTGGATAGTGTCGTTGGGTTCAGGAATCGAGGCCAAGATGGGGAGACCCTGATTGGTGTTCTCCGTGTCGGCTACCCAAGTGGTCAGGTAGGGATATTCGGGTACGGAGTCGAGCACGACCTCCGCGCCAAAGTTCAAGGCGGTCAAAAAGTCCATGTAGCCATATTGTGGCTCGTTAAGAATCCAATAAGAGAAATACATGGTCGGGATGAAGGACGAGGAACCCGGCAACTCCATGTTACCGCAAGCGGGCAAGGAGTCCTGCTCAAGCCAGTAGCAGTTCAGGTAATGCTCTGAAACGTCGCCAAGACCAAGGATGTTGCCATAGCCCTCCGTTTCGGAACCCGATGGCGTTTCGGGAACAGTGAGCGCACCTGCATTATAGACGTTAAAGATACGTCCCGTTGAGTTGCCCACGATGCCGCCAATGGCTTCAGTGGCATTGGCTGGCACTTCATAAGATGCCGAAACCGTACCAACGTTATAGGAATTGGCTATCACAGACTCGTCATTGAATCCAACAAGGCCGCCGATTTCCGAACCGGAGTTCGATTCGGATTTTACATCACCCTTGTTGACACATTCCACCATGATACTTTCTTTCAACAAGCCGGCCACGCCTCCCACGGCCACATTCGAGTTGCCTTCTCCAGCGACCACCTCTCCCATATTGAGGCAGCCAATCATTTGAACGCCCCAATTGTACCCAACAATGCCACCACTACAAAATGTTATTGAGGAGATATTTCCATAGTTTCTGCATCCTTTGATAATCAGAGCCAAACTCTCACCATTGTGCGAATTGTCGGCACTGCCCATGATACCGCCTACATAATCATAACCTCCTACATCGTTACGATTCTCGCAGTTCTCAATGACCGCAAAGCCGCCATCCGTGCTCATTGTCATGCAACGGCCCACAATGCCGCCAGCAATGAAAAACCTTTCGGGATTCATGAATCTTACTTCGCTCACGCAATCCTTGATATAAACCGTATCCGAAGCATTGTCCGTCGGATAATAGCCGCCCACAATACCACCGACATAGTTATAGCCATTATGCTCATTGCTGATGGTGCTGTTCTGCACAGTGCAATTGAGGATGCTGGTATTGTATGCTTGTCCAACGATGATACCGACATCGCTGCCGACTTGAATGGCGGCATCCACAACGCGAAGATTCTTGATGACGGCTCCACGGGTATGGCCAAACAAGCCCGCATCTATATGATTTTCACGGATAATCATCTTTTCGATGGTATGTCCGTTGCCGTCGAAGACGCCCGTGAAATAAATCGGCAGGTTTTGCGAGGTCTCTTTTCCAATCACAATCCAGTCGATGGAGTCGTTCTCCACATTGAGGCAGATGTCGTCCGTGAGGATGTAATGCGCATCGCCGCCCGTGCCGTTATTGGTTTGCTGGGCAAGCAAAGCCAACTGTTGTGGCGTGGCAATCTGATAGGGATTCTCTTCCGTGCCGTCGCCGCCCTCGTAGGCGTTGGCCACCGAGCCATCCCAGCAAGGACTTCCAGTTTGAGGGACATAATCACAATCATAATCACCTTCGTGATAAAGCATCTCACCGTCAACGAGATAGCATCTCATGTATTCATATTCTGGGCCGTCAATTATCACTTCAGGGAACAGACCCTTTTCATATCCGATTCCTTCTATGATTCTTCCATCCATAATAGGCGTAGGCCAATCATCGATATAACCGGTCACATATTGGGTACGGTAGGTTTGGCCGTTCCAAGTAATGCTACCGACACTATCGACCGTAACATGGCACGGATAATAATCAGCAATTTCGCAATACCATGAGTCACCCACTTCGGCGTTGAAATCATACAATACAGTAAATACGTCATCGGATGGATTATACCAATAAACAACACCATCTTCCTCATAAACCAATTCATAACCGTCTATAACGCTGCATGTGTGACCTTGCACTTCCTCGATGCCAGTCACAGATTTCTCGATGTAATAGAAAGGAGGTTGCGTAATCGGCCCTTGAGACCACACATGGAAATACCACTCCGCGCCCAAAGGAGCAAACTTGGGAGGGATGTAGTTTGCCGAACGAATACTCTTCCAATACAATCCACGGCCTTTGAAATACAGACAGTTGTCATATCCTTTAGAAAGGTAGCCATCCGCTCCACCCGGAACGGGAGGATCCAATTCAAGTTCCTCACCAATTTCGGTAAAGGTCTCGCCGTGGTCCATCGAGTAGGCCAACACAGCGGTGTTGTTCTCGGTCACATTGCTTTTGTACACGATGCCGTTGTCGGCAATGCCGAAGGTATTATAGGATCCAAAGGCATAGAAGCCAGGCACATGCTCAAAGCCATCGAAATTATCGCCAACCAAAGCGTTGCAAACCACATTGCCCTCGGGGTCAAATTCCATGTCATTGATGGAAACACCCTCAAAGGCGACAAGTTCCCAATGGTCCATATCGGAAAGGGTTGCATGATAAACTCCGATGGCGGAATTGCCACTGGGAGCTCCGTTGTTGAGATTGAGACAAAAATACACATCTCCATTGCCGTTGGCCAAAAGATCGCCGATGTATTGGCCGTCCTCGACAAAACCAGGTCGAATCGTGTCCCAAGAGGCGCCACCATCAGTGGTCCAAAAGACATAATTGCTCGTCACGCCCACCAGCGTTTCATTATTTACAGCGCATATCTGTTGAGCCTCATCACCGTCGATTAATGGGGCGTTCCCAGAGGTCAGTTGCCAAGTGTCGCCATTGTCGTCGGAATAGAAAGCCCGATAGGGATAGCCTTCGAAAAGGAAGATTCTACCTTCTGGGCTAATGCTAAAGCACTTCGAATTGAAGTTACAATTGAAGCCTGTTTCGTAACCCAACACTACTTGCCAGGTTTCGCCATCGTCCTGCGAGCGGGCAAAACAAGGACCATTGCCGGAACCACCATAATAAGAATAAATGCTTCCGTCGGGACTAACGCCCAAGAAAATGCCTTGCATTCCTATTGGTTTCCAATAGTGTTGTGCCTCAAGGCCGCTGATGCAGGCTAGGCAAAGGATGATGATTGATACTAACTTTTTCATGGTATTTGTATTTTAATTGTTTATTCATCTGTTTTCCGTTTCGGTCTGTAGGGCTGTCGTACCACGGCAGCCGCTGATTGTCATGGCTGCACGGGCGGCTGCCACGGTGTGACAGCCCTACAAACTGGCGATTAACGCACCACAAATTTTCGGGTCGTGTCTCCTATGGTAATGAAATACATGCCCTCGGACAAATTGGAAACATCAATCTGCTGGTTTTCTGCGGTGATGTTGCCTGTCATTAGGGTTTGGCCCATCAGGTTGGTAATGCGGTAGGTTGGGGTCGGTTGAGACGCAATGCATTGCGTCTCTACAAAGAGGACACCATGGGTTGGGTTGGGATAGATGGCAAAAGCGGTTTCCTCTTGTTCATCGAGGCCGAAATGATAATCCTTATAGACGGCGTCGCAGTCCTTGTCGCCGTATTTGAAGAACAATTCGCCATTGCGCCAGTAGCAACGCATACCCTCCACGCGATAGCCCTTGCCGCGCGTCATCAATCGTTCGGGGAAGAAGCTGGTAAGGTGGCCGATGCCGCACACGATGGTGCCGCTGAAAAGGTCGTCAACATCGCTCACTTGCAACATCTTGAAGATTCTGCCTTCGTATTCGTACTGCTCCACCGCGTCAACGTGCATGGTGAGGCTTGCCGTGCCGACCTTGATGACCCAACTGTCGCCGGGCTGGGCACCAAGGTCATACAGCACGGTAAATTCCTGCAATTCCTTATTCCACCAATACACCACATCATTTTCCTCATAAATATACTCGCGCGTCACCTCGTAATGGTCGCTTTTGTCGTAAAGCGTGTTCGTGCGAATGATGATTTTCACATCCTTGTTGTTGACGGTGGTGTCGGAGGCAAATTCCAAATGCTGGTAGGTGATGCTGCCGTTCAGGTTTTGGATTTCGTAGTACCATTCAAGATTACCTTCGCCCATAGGCAAATGCACAAACTCGGCCTTAATCACAACATCAAAATCGGGCATCACAAACTTGAGGTCCGTCACGGGAATGTTGATGATCTCATCATCAGCCTTGTACAACCTAATCTCGTTGAGGATATAATCAGGTTGAA
>Ga0265298_10002395_pt1 | contig 26168 bp, 18 predicted proteins | sample AusTroGonzalo_MG_3_FD_193486 | JGI IMG/M metagenome (GOLD analysis project Ga0265298, IMG submission 193486) | Bovine rumen microbial communities from tropical cattle in Woodstock, Queensland, Australia - Gonzalo_01 | ecosystem: Host-associated > Mammals > Digestive system > Stomach > Rumen ...
GTTCAGCTGGTCGGGGGTAAGGGCTTCCAGCACGTTGAAACCACCCTCTGCCAGACGGAACTGGTGCCATACCAACTGGTTACGCAGACGGAAGGCATGAAAGAGCAGCTCAGGGGCAAAGCCAAGGCCCAGGAGCGACTGCGGGTATTTGGAGTAGAGCAGGAAGGCATGAAGCTCGCGGTTGTTCTGCTCGTACTGTTTTCTGTAGTTATAGCGCAACAGCGCCATATAGAGGAGTAGCTGCACATAGTGTGCCCGCTGTGCCTTGGGCGTAGAGGGGTCGGCATCGCCAGGAACAAAGGCGCCACTGCCTGCTTTCTGCTCTATCAGCACGCGCAGGTCGAGCTGCAGCATATCCATACGTCCCTGCAGCCCCAACATAGAAGAGAAGAAGGAAGGCTCCACCATCACCTTATCTGTCTGGAAACTGCCTACCTGGGTGGGCAGATCATGGCAGATGGCCTTACGAATGTGCTGTAGCTGCACTTGTGCATTGGCATGGAACTGAGCGCTGGGCGGGGTTGCCAACAGGCTCAGGGCATGTTGCTGGAAGAACTCACGGGCAGAGGTGGCATAGGAATGCTCCTGGGTGTGAAGGGTCTCGTCGAGTAGCTGCCCTGCCAGGTTACCTAGCATGATGGCCTCTGACTGGACAGGGGGCTCTATCATGTGCAGCAGATAGACAAGGGGCGAATCAGAATAGCTATCCATACACCTGGCAATCTGCGAGATATCCACCAGATAGTCAGGTTCCAGGATGATGAGCTCGGGGTAGAGGGTACCCTCTTCATCGGCACGGGGCCTTATCAGATGAAGCTGCATGCCCGCTTTCAGCAAAGGCGTCAGGTACGACCAATCGAAGGGGTAGTGTTCATTTCCCTCTGAGTAGCAGACGCGTACCTCTTCTACGCCATCGGTTTCCAGGCGTCCCGTCAGGTAAACCTCATCCCACCTCTCAACAATCATCCTGATGCATTCGCCCATCAGTATATTGCCAGAGCGTCTCTGCCTTCTGGCAGGGAAGAGGGCGGAAAGGGATTCGGGGACGGGGATGCCGTACAGCTGCTTTACAAAGAGGCTGAGTGCCTGGGCATCATCAAGGAGCATGCGTTGCTGTTCCTCTGGGGTAAGTTCTCCGTTCTTCAGTCGGATAAGTCTGACGCGCAGGTCGTTGACCATACGGGACAACTTTTTGGAGGCACCACGTTCCTTCAGCAGGTAATCTGTCTTGGCAAAGGGGCCTACCAGATGAACAGGCAGCTGTGCGGTGTGCTCCTCCAGCAGATGCAGGAAGAGGCGGTTCAGACGCACATAGCGGTCGGCATCTTTTGTCCGCTTGGACAGGACGTCAAGGATGTCGGCATAAAACTCTACCGCTGTCTGAGCCAGTTCTTTATTCATAGTTCATTTTTAGGGGCAAGGGGTTAGGGGCAAGAGGATAGTTCTACACGTGTTTCCTTGAACATTTTAACTTTATTTCCCCATTAAGGGGGTTAGGGGCCTCCTCTTGCCCCCTGCCCCTTGCTCCTTGCCCCAATTTTTTCGCAAAAATAACGGAAAAAACTGGCTTATACAAGGGAATGTAAAGAAAAAGTCTTATCTTTGCTGAGCTAATTAATCATAAAACTAAAAAACATGAACAAAATTCTTTCGTTTGTTATTTGCACACTAACAGCCTTGAATCTGTTGGCTCAGTCAAATCTACCTACTACATTGGACGGATGGGCCGACCGTCTGCAGAAGTTCGGCAAGAGCATTCCGCAGGAGCAGATTTTCATCCATACCGACAACACATGCTACTTCCTGGGTGACACTATATATTATAAAGCGTACGTGCGCAGGAGCGACGGATTGCCCAGCAGGGTGAGCAAGGTGCTCTATGTGGAACTGCTGAATCAGGACGGCTATCTGGTACAGCGCCAGCAGTTGGAGCTGGAAAAGGGTGAGGCACATGGCGACTTTGCCCTGGAGGATACCCTATACGGAGGATACTATGAATTGCGTGCTTATACACGCTGGCAGTTGAACTGGGGTATAACGGAACATCCGCATACCGACTATGCCGAGAAGTGGTTCTATAATAAGAAAATGGCTAAGGACTACTACAGGGATTACGAGAAGCTGTACAGCAAGGTATTCCCCGTATATGACAAGCCCAAGACTCCAGGCAGCTACGAGCATTTCATGACCCTACGCCCTCTGCGTCGTATATACAAGGCTGATGGGGAATTACCGAAGGCTATTGTGCATTTCTATCCAGAGGGCGGTCATCTGGTAGCAGGTGTCAAGAACCGCGTTGCCTTCGAGGCAAATGATGACGACGGCATGCACATAGAAGGTAAATTGACCGTTAAAGATGATGACGGCAATATAGTAGCAGAGGCTAATGCAGAGAAGCGCGGAAGGGGCAGCATAGAGTTCACCCCCGTTAGCGGTAAGAAATACAAGTCGGAGTTTACGTGGAACTATAAGATGGGCAAAGAGGACTTACCCAAGGTGGAGGACGACGGTTGTGCCATTATGGTTACGCAGGAGAAAGGCGAGGTGAAGGTTGACCTAGCCCTTAGCGGGACGGCAGCCAGTGAGCCCTTGGGTATGACGGTAATGAACCAGGGACAGGTGCTCGACTTCAAGGAACTGGGAACTGGAAAACAGCTCTCCACTACGCTTACAGCAGATAAACTGCAGACAGGCGTCTGTCAGGTGACGGTCTTCAATGTAGAGGGCAGGATATATGCCGACCGTCTTTTCTTCTACCGCAAAGATGATTTCCAACCCCAGAATATTACCTTCAGTGGGTTCAAGGATACACCCAATGATCCCTTTGCCCCCATCAACCTGCAGGTGAATACCAATATGCCTGACGGGCATGTCAGCATAGCAGTGCGCGATGCGGCACATACAGAGTATGTCTATGACTCGGGTAACATTCTCACGGAGATGTTGCTGAGCAGCCAGATTCGCGGATTTGTGGAGCAACCCGAATACTTCTTCGAGAAGGACGATGCAGAGCATCAGCGTGCGTTGGATCTCTTGCTGATGATTCAAGGCTGGCGCAGATACGACTGGCACACAATGGCTACACCAGGTTCTTTTGTTCTGAACCACATGCCGGAACAGACCCCTGTGATGATGGGCGATGTGAACAAGTACGAATCAGTAAAGGGGGAGGATTTATATACCGAAGCAGCCGAGAAGGCAGGTAATGATGCGGAGCGTGGTTTGCTACAGGAAGGGGATATTGTGACAAACGAGACTGTAGATGACAAGGAAAACAAAGAGATAAAGAACCTGCATGATGCTTATGGACGCTTCAATAAAACCCAGGGTTCCCTAAAGAGAGAGGTTCTGGTACATGCCAGTTTCAAAAAGAAGATAGAGAATGGCTCTGATGGTGTAGTGGGTGAGGTTGAGACAAAGAACGGTCAGTTTACCATTCAGTCTCCACGTTTCTACGAGGGTTGTGTAATGGAGCTTGCTGCCTCGGATACAACCAAGTGGAAGGATGGGAAACATGTATGGTTTGAAGCAGGAACCACCAGATATGACGACATTAACTATCCTGAGTTCTATGTACGTCTTCGTCCTATCTATCCTAGGTTCGTAAAGCCCTACGGATGGTATCAACAGCATTTGGCAGAGGCTCCCAAGGGAAGCGCTCTGGATGCGGATTGGGCGGAAGATGCACGTACCCTGCATGAGGTTACAGTGGGAGCAAAACGAAATATGCTACGGAAGTTTGACCCCTCCAAGCCTGCCTTTGTGATAGATGCCTATACGGCTCTCAACGAGGCTATTGATGCAGGTCTCTGTACAGGCTATTATATTGGACAACAGCGTTTCTCGGCTGATGTAGCACGAGCCTATATCGGTGATATGAACATGGATCGCCAGTATGACCTAAGGGTTAGGCTGAATACAGAGTTATCACAAGAGTTCTCTGAAATGGAAATGCAGAGGAGGGACACCAAGATTGAGGGCGGATCCACTCCCAACTGGGAAAGCTTCAAGATAACTCCTGCTGAGCGTGAGAAGTTCAACAAGTTCACCAATCTGGATAAGGTATATATCTATACCGATTACAGCCCTCGTCGTGAGGGAGACAAACACTTCGAAAGCAGTAACCAGCCAGAGGTTACCATTGACTTGCGTACCTACCCAGGTGGAGCGAAGCGTACGGTAAGACGCGACCGCCTTTTCATCCTTCCCGGCTTCTCCGCACCTGATGATTTCTATCAGCCCGATTATAGCAATAAGCCATTACCCGATACCAAGGACTACAGAAGAACATTGTATTGGAATCCCAACCTGAAGCTGGATGCATCCGGTACGGCCAAGATCCAGTTCTATAACAACTGTAAGCAGACGCAGATTGCAATTAGCGCAGAGGGTATGGGCACCGACGGAAAACTATTTACTGGCAAGAGTATGCCAGAAGACAGATAAATCCCCTAAACCGTAATATTATGAATGAATTGAGAAACATTATTGAGAAGTTTGCCATCCGTGGCACCGTGAGTGAAATAAAGCCTTTAGGCGAGGGTTTAATCAATGATACCTACAAGGTGCTGACAGCAGAAGCCGATCAGCCCGATTATGTGTTGCAGCGTGTAAACCATTTGGTCTTTCCTGATGTTGATATGGTGATGCGCAATATTGATGCCGTAACCAGTCATATCCGAAAGAAACTGGTGGAGAAGGGTGAGAAAGACATAGACCGTAAGGTACTGACCTTTATACCGTTGAAGGACGATAGCAAGAAGCTCTATGCACTGGTCGATGGTAAATACTGGCGTATCATGGTCTTCATACCGGATGCCATCACCAAGCAGGCCGTGAATCCAGAGAGTAGTCGTGCCGCAGGTAAGGCCTTTGGCAATTTTCAGGCTATGTTGGCTGACATCCCTGTTCAGTTAGGTGAGACAATCAAGGATTTTCATAACATGGAGTTCCGCCTGCAACAGTTGCGTGAGGTAGTAAAGGCAGATCCAGTGGGCCGTGTCAGCGAACCTCAGGTACAGGAGGTGCTGCGTCAGATTGATGCCCGTGCTGAGGAGATGTGCAAGGCCGAGCGTATGGGTCGTGAGGGTATACTGCCCAAGCGCGTGTGCCATTGTGATACCAAGGTGAACAATATGATGTTCGACAAGAACGACAATGTGCTTTGCGTCATCGACCTGGATACCGTAATGCCTAACTTCATCTTCTCGGATTACGGCGACTTCCTGCGTACAGGTGCCAATGTGGTAGCAGAGGATTGTCCTGATATGGATAAAGTGCAGTTTAACATAGAGATATTCAAGGCCTTTACAGAAGGCTATCTGAGCAGTGCTGCCTCGTTCCTGACCCGTGTGGAGATAGAGAACCTTCCATATGCTGTGAAGCTGTTCCCCTATATGCAGTGCGTACGCTTCCTGTGGGATTACCTAAGCGGCGACAAGTACTGGAAGTGCCAGTATCCCGAGCATAACTTCGTCCGCTCCAACAACCAGCTGCACCTGCTGCTCAGCATTGAAGCACACGAGGCAGAGATGAATGATTTCATAAAGAAGTGCCTGGTGTAGGCACTTCTAAATTAAGAGTTAAGAATTAAGAGTTAATTCCGTGAAACATTGTGCTTACAGAGACTAATTCTTAATTCGGCAACGCCAAATCTTAATTCTTAACCCTTAATTCTTAACTCTTAATTATAGAGATGATTATGAACTTTAGAGATTTATCAGCAAAACGTTATTCCGTTCGTTCCTATTCAGGAGAGCCTGTGACGGAGGAACAGTTACAGTATATACTGGAATGTGCTCGCTTAGCTCCTTCGGCTGTGAACTTGCAGCCTTGGAAGTTCTATGTGATGACCTCACAACAGGACAGGGAACTATTGCAGCAATGTTACAAACGCGACTGGTTAAGCCAAGCACCTTTATACATTCTGCTGACCGTTCAGCATGATGTAGAGTGGGTGAGAAGGGACGGAAAGCGTCATGGAGATATAGACATTGCCATTGCAGCAGAGCACATTTGTCTGGCTGCTGCCGAACAAGGGTTGGGTTCCTGCTGGGTCTGCAACTTCGATGCACAGCTCTGTCACCAACTGCTGAATCTGCCCGAGACGGAAGAGCCTGTGGTGCTCATCCCTATAGGAAAGCCTGCTGCCGGAATAGAGCCGGCAGAGAAGAAGCGCAAGGAACTGTCAGAGATTGTTGTCCGCCGTTAATACTTACGGAAGCGGAACCAGTCAACATCTATCCAACCGCCACTTTCCCTGGTGGCATAGTTGAAGATGGCAAAGCGGTTACCCGTAAAGTGATCCAGATTAAAGACCATCCGGAAGTTTTCACCCAAGGGTTTCCATTCCTTCCCATCCTGGGAATAGAAGAAAGTGGCAGTATCTGTGGTAAAGTCCGCTACGGCACGCAGATAGACAATGTCAGCAGGGTAGGGGACACGAGAACTCTCGACCTGACGGTCGGTCATTAGCAGATAGTGTTGTCCGTTTTCTACAACGGCTTCAATGGTTCCCGGCTGTGAGCAGAACATGGAAAGACCTGCGTGGTCACCCTCTTTCATGTGACTGATATCAATACGTATAGAGGCTTCGGATTTCGGTCCGAAGCTTCTTTGTGTCAAGGTGTTGCGGGCTTCTAGGAGGTTCGGTACCACCTTGTCTGTTTTCAGGCGGAGGAAGCCTTTGCGCTCAGTGAGTGACCATAGCGCATTATCGGGATTATGATTCCACTGCCATACAAGGTCCAATCTGGATTTATTGAACTCATCACTTGCCGTGATACGGTCCTTTGTTTTTCTGCGGATAACTGGCATCTCCTGTTCTATCCCGATCTTTCCCTTCTCATCCCCTAGCATAGGCCATCCGTCTTTCCAGTGCAAAGGCATCAGGACGGGGACACGACCAACTGCCTCATGATCTTGCATCATCATCGCCCACCATTCTCCTTTGGGGGTGTCAATGAAAGTTCCTTGTGCTACGCCATGTCCGCGGTAGCTCATGTCGTCAGAAAGAATAACCTTCATATTATCGGTATAGTTGCCGTCAATCTTATCTGCACGGAAGCATACCTGTGTTCGGATGCCACCCCGTGGCCACCATATACAGGTAAGGTAATAATTGCCATCATGTTTATAGAGATGTGAGCCTTCCAGCAGACCTTCTGGCTGTCCGTGTATGACTTCACACTTAACACCGTCCTCCTTGAAGCCAGGACGGAAGTCGGGATAGAATTCACGCAACTGAATGTGTGAACCGTTGAAGAAAAGGAAGGGACGGTCGTCATCATCGATGAAGAAGGCGGCATCATGAAAATAGATGTTGCTCTGCCAGATAATCTCCCAGGGCTGGCGGGGGTCGGAGGTGCTGTAAAGATACGACCGTCCACCTGTTCCGAAGAAACAATAGAACTTACCCTTATGATACTTCAGTGAGGCTGCCCATTGTCCGCGTCCATAGACATTACCGCCTTCCAGGTTGTTTCTGGGACTCTCGTCCAATGTCTGGAAGAGATAGTTGACGGTTTCCCAGTGAACCAGGTCGGTGGAGTGCATGATGGGTGCTCCGGGCATAAAGTGCATGGTAGTGGATACCATCCAAAAATCATTATCTACGCGGACGATATCCATATCGGGTACGTCGGCGTAGATAACGGGATTTGAAAAAGTGTTTTGTGCTTCCGATGTGTTAGCCAGTGCTAATAGGAGAATCAGAAGCAGTTTTCTGATATACATTGATTATTATTTCCAGTCGGGGACATCATCTTCAGTGTTGTAGATGCCCACTAAATCTATCAGGTATAACAACGTACTATAAGCAGGTACGGCACTTGATGCCTCTTCTCCGTATGCCAGTTGTTGAGGCATATAAACGTACCACTTGTCTCCTTTTGCCATATTTTGCAAAGCTGTTTGGAATCCTGGAATCAGACCCTCTACTGACATTGTTACGGGTACAGCGGTGGCAGGATTAAAGTCGCCGTAATAGCTCTGGCTGAAGACAACCATCTTCTCTTCCTTGGTGACATTGTCTTCTGAGATATACTCAGATGGCATGAGCCAAGCTCTATAGTGCAGTTGCACGTAATCCGTGTAGTTGACACTGTCCTTTACTGTACCTGGCTTGGAAGGCTCGGATGATACTATCTTGCAGATGATGCTATCGGTAAGTGAGCCTTGAATACCAGAATTTTGCCGCCAGTCCTGAATCATTCGCCATTGGCAATGCTCCTCCCACTCGTCGCCATACTGTGCTTTTGCTTCAGCTATGGCAGTACGGGCAGAATCTGCAACCTCTGCAAACCACAGGGTGTTTCTGCTTTCCCAACTGTAATAGGGATCCCACTCACTGCTCTTCTCTGAGCAAGAGGTGAAGCCTAGGCTAACTAGCCATACTAGTCCGACTAGCTTTACTAGCCCTGCTAGGTTAAATAGAGAAACATTATTATTCTTCATTCTCAATCCTTCATTTCCTCCCCCTAAAGGGGGCGGGGTGTCTATAGAAGCTTCTTCAACAGGCTTGTGATGCTGACCTTATCCTCAATGATACCACGCAGGTCGCTAATGGCAACACGATGTTGTTCCATTGTGTCTCGGTCACGAAGGGTAACGGTATTGTCCTCCAGGGTCTGCTGGTCAACAGTTACGCAGTAGGGACAACCAATGGCATCCATACGACGGTAACGCTTACCAATCTGATCTTTCTCCTCGTACTTGCAGTTGAAGTGGAAACGCAGGTCGTTGATAATCTCCTGTGCTTTCTCTGGCATGCCATCCTTCTTGGTCAGGGGGAACACAGCCAGCTTGACGGGAGCCAATGCTGCAGGCAAGTGCAGGACGGTACGTGTCTGACCGTCAGGCAGCTGCTGCTCTTCGTAGCTGTGGCACATAATAGAGAGGAACATACGGTCAACACCGATAGATGTCTCTATTACGTAGGGAGTATAGCTCTCGCTTGTTTCTGGATCAAAGTACTCAATCTTCTTGCCGCTGAACTTAGCATGCTGAGAAAGGTCGAAGTTGGTACGAGAGTGGATACCCTCAACCTCCTTGAAGCCGAAAGGCATGTGGAATTCAATATCAGTAGCTGCGTTGGCGTAGTGAGCCAGCTTATCGTGGTCATGGAAACGATAGTTCTCAGCACCGAAACCAAGGTTCTGATGCCACTTCATACGTGTCTCCTTCCACTTAGCGAACCAGTCAAGCTCTGTGCCGGGCTTGATGAAGAACTGCATCTCCATCTGCTCAAACTCACGCATACGGAAGATGAACTGACGGGCAACAATCTCGTTACGGAAGGCCTTACCAATCTGAGCGATACCGAAAGGAAGCTTCATACGGCCAGTCTTCTGTACGTTCAGGTAATTGACAAAGATACCCTGAGCAGTCTCGGGACGCAGGTAAATGGTGCTGGCACCATCAGCGGTGCTACCCATCTCAGTCTTGAACATCAGGTTGAACTGACGAACGTCTGTCCAGTTGCGTGTTCCGCTGATGGGACATACAATACCCTCGTCCAGGATAATCTGCTTCATGCCCTCCAGGTCGATGCCACCTTCGGCATTCATTACTTCCTGGAAACGCTTGTGCAGGGCGTCATACTTCTCCTGATTCTCCAGAACACGGGGATTGGTGGCACGGAACTGTGCTTCATCAAAGGCATCGCCGAACTTCTTCTTTGCCTTCTCTATTTCCTTCTGGATCTTATCCTCATACTTCGCCATCTGCTCCTCAATGAGCACATCGGCACGATAGCGCTTCTTTGAGTCGCGGTTGTCAATGAGGGGGTCGTTGAAAGCATCTACATGACCTGATGCCTTCCATGTGGTGGGATGCATGAAGATAGCTGCATCTATACCCACGATATTCTCGTGCAGCAGCACCATGCTCTGCCACCAGTATTGCTTTATGTTGTTCTTCAGCTCCACACCATTCTGGCCGTAGTCATATACAGCGCCTAATCCATCATAGATGTCGCTGCTGGGAAATACGAAACCATACTCTTTACAGTGTGAAACTATCTTCTTGAAAACGTCTTCCTGTTGTGCCATATTGTATATACTTTGTTAAGTCCTTTGTTTTTCGACTGTCCTAATACTCGTCTTCGTTGAATAGGAAGTCTTCTTTCGTAGGATAATCAGGCCAGATATCCTCGATGTTTTCATACACATCGCCCTCATCTTCAATCTCGGATAGATTCTCTATCACTTCAAGAGGAGCGCCACTTCGTGTTGCATAGTCTATGAGCTCCTCTTTGGTCGCGGGCCAGGGAGCATCCTCCAGTTTTGAGGCTAATTCCAATGTCCAGTACATGTTCTATTCTTTTTTCTTTATTTCCTTATTTCGGTGAGCGCCCTTTTCGATATTTCGATATAACGTTATTACGTTTTTCAGGGGCCGCTATTTTCAACTATTCACTTTAAACTATCTATGATAGTTCCCCTTTGGAGGCGCAAAGATACAATTATTTCTGAAATAATCATCTTTTACACCATAAAATTTCATCTGTACCGCCCAAAAAGTTCAGTCGGCAGGCCAGAACATATAAATAATCACTTAAACGATTTATATAAGCCATGACATTTTTGTCAACAGGCTCCTCGGCATCCAGTGCATAAATCCTTCTTTCGGCCCGCCTGCATACCGTCCGGCAGACATGTGCTACGGCTGCTGCCCTACATCCGCCAGGCAGCGTAAAACCACGCCATCCGGGCATTCCATCATTAGCTTGATCTATACATTGTTCCAACCCCAAAATATCTTCCTCTGTAATTTGGCATTTGCAAGGCTGATTGCTTTCTGGATCCGTTGCTAAGATAGTACCTATAGAGAACAGCCGATGTTGAATTTCTATCAGGCACTCGCAGTCAGCTGGTTCATTCAGGTATGTCAGTAAAAGGCCTAACTGGCTGTTCAGTTCATCTATAGTACCGTAGCTTTCTAAGCGTAAGCAGGCTTTAGGTACGCGTTTTCCACCTACAAGGCTGGTTTCTCCATGGTCTCCTGTGCGGGTATAGACATTACATTTTCTCATCAGAAATTTACAATATAGTGTTGTTTGTTATACTTGGTATTGAAAAAGGCTATGCCTGTGTCATAAAGGTCGAAACTTACTACTGAGGGTAGATTCCTGAACCATTCTTTGTGTCTATCTAGGTGGTCCATTATCAGTACAGATTGTTCATGTAGATGTGTGATAATCTCCTCGTTTGGTTCAGATAGCCAGCATAAATCAATCTGCCCCTCTGATATGTAATCTGTCATTCTGGCTTTCATACATCCGGCCTGTAGGTATTGTGGTACACAATCTGGTGCTGACAAGCATATAATCGTTTCCGGTTGCCTCCAGTTGCTTATGCGTAGCAGCATGTGAAGGATCTTTCTAATCCTGAAAGAATTTTTAAAAGGTAACCCCTTGTCCAGTTCTTCATAGGCATAATAGGGTAGCTTCATGTAAAGCACATCCGTGATAAAATGGAAGGCAAAGGGCGAATGCACTCCATATCCGCATCGGTGTCTGATGCGTCGAAGCCATATTATGGGATTTGACAATTTATACATTTTATGCCAAAGTTACGCTTTTCTTTTTACATATCAGAGTTTAGTATCTTTTTTTTTGTTAATTTACATGAAAGTCATGTGCAAGACTTTCTCGCGCACGCGAACATTAATATTCTTATATTGATTATATAACCAAAAAAGGCCCGACATAATGTCGAGCCCTTATTGGTTATTTTGTAAGATGTAATTCAGGATTACTTGCTAACAGCAACCTTCTTACCATCAACTACATAGATACCCTTTGTAGCCTTGCTTACGCGCTGACCAGCCATGTTGTAGATAACACCGCTCTTTGTCTCGTCAGCAGAGATACCGTTGATAGCGTCTGGATTCAAGTGAACTGTAATTTTGTAATTATTATCTCCGCCTACATAGTAAGACTTATTGTCTTTGTCACAGAAGTTGATGTCATAAATCTCGACATCACCAGACAAAGTACCTGCTAACTGAATGTAAGCAACTTCTCCTTCAGTTCCTATGAAAGCAGCATTGGGATTTGCCAAGTTAATTGAATAACCGCCTCCAGGGATATCATCAATGTACAACTTGAAACCAGTAGCACGTGAATTATTCTTCTTAATCTGAGGAACAAGTTCATCATCATCATTGAGCTTCTGCGCAACAGTTACGCCTTCGGGAAGCTTAACTTTAAAACCTACACCGTGAACGTCAAAATTGTTAGTCATCTGGAATGAAAGAACATTCTTGTCACGACCATCTACTTTCAAACTGGCTTCATTCTGAGCCATTGCTGTCATGGACAATGCAAAGACAGCTAAAAGAGTAAAAATCTTTTTCATACTTCAATTATTTAATTGGTTATTTTTGATTCAAAAATTGGTTTATTATTACTGAGCAGCAATGATAGACAAAAGCTTGGTTAAATCAGCAACGTTGATAGCACCGTCATTTGTCAGGTCGGCAAGAGGATAGTCTTCTACTTTACCACTCTCAGCGATGATTGACAACATCTTAGTTACGTCAGCTACGTTAACCGCGTCATCATTTGTAAGGTCACCTTCCTTGCCAGTAGCAGGTTCAACTGTCAATTTAGCTGTTTTTGTAGTTTCCTGAGTAATAATTTTGCCTTCATCTGTCGTCATAACTGTACCTTCGAAAACAATGTCATACTCACCAGCAGCTACAGTAGCATCAATCTGCAATGTAAGCTTAGCTACAACAGCTTCCTTACCAGCACCAACAGCTGTTTCTGTCTCAGAGAATACCTTATTACCATCTACTTTAACCTCATCTGTCCACTTATCAGCAGCCTCAGCTTTTACCAAGGTAATACCGGTGGGAAGAACCAAATTGGTCTGCCAGATGCTAATCTTCTGGTCGTTTGACATGAGGATGTTAACCTCAACAGTCTTACCTGCAGTACCTGTAGCAGCACTTGGAGCCAGGAAGTTGTTTGCCTTGAGGATGGCAGCATTAGCACCTACGCAGGTGAGTGCAGCCAACAGCATAAATAAAAATCTTCTTTTCATAAGATAAATTTTTAAGTGAATAAATTGTTATTTTTGTTTGTTTAAGTTTTACTTTACAGTTAGCTTTTTAGGTCTAAACACAATTATACGTTGCAAACTTACACATTTTTTTTCAACCGCCAAAGATTATTTTATTTTTTTTTGTTTTTTTTGATGGAATAATGATTTTTGCTGTATTTAACATGTCTTAAAGCATATCGTGGCTATATCCATCCGTTATCTTGGTACCACTTTATGGTAGCAGGAACGCCCTGTTCCAGTTTCCACTGTGGTTGGTAGCTGAAATCTTGTATGGCAGGTTCTATGTCACACTGCCAGTTACGTTGACTCAGTATATGATACTTATCGTCGTTCAGCGCATTCATCCTGCCGGTAATATGACTCACGCGTGTGCTGACCCAGCAGATAATGCGAAGCACCCACAGAGGGGCTTTCACATGCAGCACCCATGGGTTGCCAAGGTACTGCTGCAACAGGTCGCTGAACCGGCGGCTGTTATAAACTTCTCCATCGCTCAGGAAGTAGCCCTTTCCGACAGCAGCGGGGGCATCCAGACATTTATATACTGCCTGTACCACATCCATCATATAGACGAAGGTTATCTCCTGTGGTTGGTAACCGACGGCAAAGTCTATGTGTTGCTTGATACTTTTTGCCATCATAAAGTAGTCCTTCTCACGTGGTCCATACACCCCCGTAGGCCTAAGGATGGTAAAGGGGAAGTCCTTCTGCTGTTGCAGATATTCCTCTGCCTGCAGTTTGCTACGTCCATAGGCTGTATTGGGTTGTGGTGTATCTGACAGCAGGATAGGGCTGTAGATCCATGGATTATCTGCAGAAGGATGCCTTACAGCCTTCTCTCTGATGGCTCCGTAGATGCTTAGGCTGCTCACGAAGACAAACCGCTTTGGCACCATCTCTTCTGCCTTTAATGCATCGATAAGGTGTCGGGTACCATCCGTATTGGTACGATAGAAGTCTTCCTCCTTCAAGCATTTGGTGGCTCCGGCAGCATGTACCACATAGTCCCATCCCTTACCGCCCATCTGCTCCTTGTATTGGCATAGCTGCTGGCGTAAGAGAGTAGGGTTGGAGAGGTCGAGTTGGGCAAACTTGATGCGCTCGTCCTTCAGATAGCCTCTGCTACTGGTTCCGCGTACACCGGCCCAAACCTCGAACCCTTTGTCCAGTCCCTCCTGAACGATATAACTGCCTATGAAGCCGCTGGCTCCTGTTATCAGTATTGTCATTCTTCGTCAATAATATCCTCTTCCTCCTCTTCTGGAGTGGGGCCGTAAGACTTCAGATTGTACTTCTTCAGTATCTCAGGACTGAGGAATCTATCATACAATCCCATCTGGAACTTAACAGGAACATAACCACCCAGATCCTGACGCTTATAGGGAGCGGCAGCTCCTGGCATCACTAGACGGAAGTCGATGGTATTCATGGTAGAACGCTTATCAGCAATCTCCAGAACACCATCTACGTCGGAAACTCCCCATGGGTTACGCATAGAGAACTCATATTGATCGGGGTGTCGGGTGTACATCACCGTAAAGGCATGAGCGGTTACGGTCTCCAGTGTACCGCAGATAATGCCGCCCTTATTGAAACCGCCTACGCTAATCATTCCATTCTTCAGTGCATAATCCACCACCATAGAAAGTTCGCTGTTATAAAGTGCCCCTGAAGAGATTGCCCAACTGTCACCATTTCCTGTGAATGGGGGAGCCGCATGTTCTGTACCTATTCCTTCAAGACTACCGGTTCTAAAGCAGGAGATCCACTTCATCAATGCCTTCTCCATGATGGTTGCCCAGTCATAAACACCATTTTTGCCACTAACCTGTGCACAATCTCCGTTGCTCTTACAAAGCAACTTGTTATCTACTGCTACATCAATAGGATTACCCTTAGGATCGTACATCTTTACAATATATGTAGAGGCAGACTGCTTGGTAATGATACTCTTGATGAAGTCAGGATAGATATAGGCGAATGAAGCAAAAACAGCGCACATACAACAGTCGCCAATAGCATGCTGGTTTACGTCAGCAGGTGTAGGATTGCCATTGTTAAGGGGGTATAAATTGATACTCTTGGCAGTCCAGGTGTTATATTCACCTATATTGATGTATGATGCATCCGGTTGGTTCTTGGCATCAGCCAGCCAGTTGATCTGTTCCTGAGTTGCGGCAGGATAATTGGCATATTTGTTGCCCATAGGTGATGCGTTGGAATGTGAAGAACCCACCTTCAGGTTCCATACCTTTGTAGTATCTGTCAGAACGTCTCGGGAAGGGTAGGGTGGTACGGCCGAAGAACCGTTTGCTTCCACAAGTGATTTGTAGAAGTAATACTTCATGCTACCCACTTTCAGAACAAGATATTCCTCGTCATCAGCCATGATGGTATAAGTACTGCCGGTTGTAGTTCCTGTACGAGGCACAGCCTTGAACTTCTTCATGTCATCTGAGTATTGCAGATCATAGAGAGTCTCTGCCCCTGTGGATTTAATCTGCTTTAGAATGGTTCCTCCGAAGATCCACTTCTCGTTTCCGTCATAATGAACTGAAGTGCTTGTTCCCACGCGCCATCCCAAATGCCAGCATCCAATGATTTGGCCGGGTTCTGACTCTGGCATGAATTCCATACCCTTAATCTTGTTAACATCATAGGATACAACAGAGTTGTCATCCAGTGTAATGTCAAGACGCTGGGCGTATGTCATTACACTCACCATTACGAGGATGGCGCTTAGTACAAATTTACGTTTCATCTTTTGTGGTTAATTTCTTTTTTATGGATATGTTTTTTATTCTATTACAGCAGCGTAACCGCCGTTCTTCATCATCTTGATATCAAGGGTAGTTGTAGCGTTAACCTGACGCTGCTCCTTGTTGTAGTGCATAGCCTGCCAGTTGGCGTTCACGCCATCCTTGTAAGCTGTAAGCGTATGGTTGCCGGCACCCAGGAAGTCAAGTTTCAGGCTGAAGGTACGGGCATCCTCATCGCCGTTGCAGATACCGCCAATGAACCACTTGTTGCCCTTGCGCTTAGCTGTGATGACATACTTACCAGCCTCAGCAGCCAAGCAACGTGTCTCATCCCATGTAGTGGGAACAGAAGCGATGTAACGGGTACAGTCATCATTCTGATAGTAACGGGTAGGATTGTCGGCCAGCATCTGAATACCGCTCTCCAGAACTACATAGAGTGCCATCTGGAAGCAACGTGTACCCATGGCACCACTGTTAGGACGACTGGCATGGTAGCGGTCGGGCTGCATATTGTTCATACCACCGGGGGTGAAGTCAGCAGGACCTACTGCATTACGGATGAAAGGCAGATAGGTGGTGTTCTCGGGACGACAGCTTCCCATTTGCTCCAAGCCACGGATACCCTCATAAGAGAGGAAATTGGGATACTCATATTCCAAACCGGCGGGGGTGAATGATCCGTGCAGGTCAACCAACAGCTTGTACTTGGCAGCCTCAGAAACAACACGCTTGTAGAAGTTCACCATCCACTGGTCGGCATGGTCCATGAAGTCGATCTTCACACCAGCCACGCCCCACTCAGCGTACTTCTTGAAGAGATCCCAGTTCTTCTCAACTGTCAACCAGGGCAACCATAGGATAACGCCTACGCCCTTGCTCTTGCAATACTGAATCAGATCCTTTAGGCGCATGTCATCATTAGCAGTATAGGGGTCACGAGTGTCCTTAGCCCAACCCTCGTCTAACAGGATATATTCAACGCCATATTTAGCAGCAAAATCTGCGAAGTAAGCATAAGTCTCGTAGTTACAACCAGAAACGAAGTCAACATCGGGACCGAAGGGAGCAGCACCGTTCCACCATTCCCAACTTACCTGACCAGGTTTGATCCAACTGGTATCTGTAAGAACTGGCTTACGAGAGAGCTGCAAGGTAATAGTCTGCTCTACGATACCCTTGCTGTCTGTGCAGGCAACATAGCGCCAGGGGAAAGTACGGGTTCCTGCGGTCTTGGCAATGAAGTTGCCTTCCTCTGTAATCTTCTCGCTACGGTCGCCTCTGGGTTCCCACTTAACGGGAGCCTTGGGATAGGTAGCCTCTATACCCTCTGTAGTAGGCTGCAGGAACAGACGGGGATAGTCATCCACATCAGCCTCTCCCATCAGCAACTGGCTGTCATTGGGACCAGAAAGCAAACAGGGGATGGTAGAGAGCTTGCGGTCGCTCTGATTCCACTGTTCCAGCGTCTCGTGTCTGTAAGCCTCCTCGTATGAAGTATTGAAGTTGCCCGTTGTCTGGCGATGAGCCACATAGCCTTCTGCGGGAACCAAAGTGAAATTATCTTCCTGAACCTCTATGTTACCTTTAATTTTCGTTACAAAACGATAGGCAACAGCATTATCCATTACACGCATCTCAACGGTATAGTTTCCGTATGAAAGGGTAGCCTGAGTGTAGGCACTCTCAACGGTGCTGAACTTAATGGGAACTACGGGCTTGATGGTCTCCTTGGCAGAAGTAGTCTTTACGCTCTTGAAAGGAGTGTTGCCGGCAAAGTTCTTGCCACCAATCTGCATATTCACGTTCTTCATGGTGTAAAGTGTGGTACCATTCTTGGTTACCGTCCAACCTAAAGGACTCTGCTGCAGTTGTACATGTAATGTTCCGTTGGGGGATACAATTTCCTTAATCTGTGCGGCGTGTCCTGCAAGCGAGGTGACAGCAAAAAGAAGTGCCGCTGCTGTCAAGTTTTTCATAATCTTCATATTTGTGTATTTACCTTGTTTTAGTCTAAAAAATAACCTCAATTATCCCTATATTGTGCATAGTGTGGCGCAAAGATAACAAATATAAATGAATTACAATGTTTTTCCCGCTTTATTTTTTGTTGAGAGGGAAAATATGGTTACCGAAAAAGAGAAACGGCATGTTGCTCTCAACGAAACGGCGTTTTGCTTCAATAAAACAAGAGAGGCAGCTCGTTAAGAACTGCCTCTCTTTGTCTTTATTCTTCGTCATCAGACCAGATGGCCCAATCGTTTTCCTTTGTCAAGGCTTCACCACCATCTACCGTGGTGTCGCCATTTATTACCAGGCTCTCTGCCAGCATGCTGGCGACCTGAGCCTCTTCTATCTTAAATGCAGGTTTAATATATTTCATTATAATTAAGAATTATGAGTTAAGAATTAAGATTTAGCCCACACCCTCCCCTACATGGGAGGGCTGGGGTGGATCCTATTTCAATATCTTCTTCCCGTTCACAATATTGATGCCCTTCTGCAACTTGTTGATGCGTTGACCGGCCAAGTTATAAATGGAAGTCTGGTTATCGTTGACGTTATCGTTAACGTTGGCTATTCCTGTAGCATCTTCCCCAAAGAAGGGATAGAATGCCTTAACCGCAGATGCGCCTAGTACCAGGTAGCCCTTTCCGGCTGCGATAGTGCTTTCGGCGGCAGCCTTGTAGAAGCCAACACTGCCATTGTTCTTGGCAAGGATGTACTGAGTACCATCTGCCTTGACATCGGCAGTAGCTGCAACCAGTTCGTTGACTGCTTCGAATGCAGCATCAGTGGTAGCAGGAACGGTGTATTTACCTTCCTCAGCCTTCACAACAACGGCTGTACCTGCAGGAATGGTAGTAACAGGAGCAAGTTGAACGTAAGTTCCATCGAATCTGGCTGCATTTGCTGTTACATCAGCACCTGTGAAGTCAATATCACACGGAGCAACGAAGGTAGCATACTTGGCATCGCTAACCTCTATGGTTGCGCCGACCTTTGCATCGAGACCAAAGTCGCAATATGCACCTCCAGTGTTCTGCTCAATGTACATAGCAAGAACATTCTTGCCTTCAACCAGTAATGCGGGATCAACTTCAATGGTTCTCCAGTCGTTCTCACCATTTGTCCAGTTTAATTCATTCCATATCTTTTTGCCATTGAGGAATACTGCACAATCATCATCGTGAGTAACTCTCAAAGTCAGCTTGGTTATTGTTGCAGGATTCTCTACATAGAAGTCACGACGGAACCAGAATGTATTGCGTTCTGCAAACCAGCGTGTATGATATGGACCGAATGAGCCGAGAGGCATCATCAGTTCATCCCATGCAGAGTCGTCAAAGTTAACATCTGTCCAACCCTCTTCTATGTCAACGTATTCTTTATCGCTGACCTCATTCTTATGACGGAACTTAGCGTAGTAAGGTATATTTTTGTCTCCACGTGATGGCAGAAGCACAACTTCAGAAGCCTTAGCACCACACACTTTGCAGACTCCATTCTCATAAGCATGTGCAGCAAGAGGCAGAACCTCAGTCTTCAGTACGTGGCTGTTAGTGCATTCTGTAACCTTCTCGCCAAGCTTAGAACAAGTAGCAGCGGTCTCTGTGGGCTCACCCCAAGCATAAGCCTGAGCGTTAATCCAGAATTCACCCACCTGGAAGCCGTCAGCAAGCTGAGTAGCAGAGAACTTGAAGAACTTGTATTTCTCTGTACCGTTTACTTGGAATTTATTCTCTTCCTTGTTTTTTGCCTGAAGCTGATAAGTCTGAACTCTCTCATCAATGAGTGCCCAGTTCTGGTTGTCGTTAGAACCTTCGAGCTTCCAGCTAGCAGGATTACGGCTGGGATACTCATAGGTGTCGGCACCGGTTACAATCGAATACTGCTTAACAGCAACAGGTTCGCTGGCAACAATGATGGCCCATGCATCACCTGCATTAGAACAACCGAACTTTGTCTCAGCGTTGTTATCGAGGAGGTTTGCAACAGGTGAGTCGCCCCATACGCTACCACCGCCACCGGTAACAATAGCATAACCAACCTTATCAGCATCGAATCGCTTATATTCAGGTTCGGCAACGGTCAGTTCATAGCTTGCTGTCCAGCCCTGATCGGCGTCAGTAGCAACAGTAATGATCACTTTACCAGCCTTCTTACCTGTTACAGTACCATCGGCTGTAACAGTAGCGATTGACTCGTCTGCAGACTTCCAAGAGAACATGGCAGAAGGAAGGTTCTGAATTTCGGGCAAGAACTGAGCAGTAGAACCTACGATGACTATGCGTGTTTCCTTGTTATAAGTAATGTATGTCTGATCCTCAAGCATCTTGTAGCTATATCCATCCCAGTTACCCTTTGCAGGAATAACAAAAGATGCAGACTTACGATCATAGTATCCGAAGGCACCGTCGTGACGCATTACGGGTTGGAAGTCATAGATAGTCTTGCCATTTTCCTTGATGGTCATGTAGTAAATGCGACCGCGGATGGGGTTATCCCATTCGGGATTAGCAAACATAGAGATGGCACGTGAAGAAGCGTTGAAAGATGTCCGGCCTGTTGTATTATCAGCACCATTTACATTCAGGTTGCCCAGTGTGGCAGATACAGTGATGTCCTGGTTGAATCCGGGGAAGTCTGCCTGATTGTCATTTATGTGTCCACCTACAAAGTAACCGAATTTGTCGGCGCCACCATTCTTGTAAAGGGAGATACCTTTCCCGGCATCCTGACCGTCACGTCCGCTGAAGATGGCAGCCCAACCGTTATTGGAATAGAGGTTAAACTTAATGTCCACTTCAGTGTTTATGTTGGCAATATAGTTTGTTGTGTAGGCATTTTCACGACTTGCACTAGTGCTCTCAATATATGCAAGCGGGGTGTATTTATTGTTGTCTTGAGCTACAAAGTCAATATCCTCATACTTGTTAGGATAGACATACTTACCAACCTTGAGGTTAGCGAACTTGAACCAGAAGTCCTTACCGTCACTACCATCTCCGAACTGGATAACAAGTGTTTCATTCTTCTGCTTAGCAGTAAAGTCAATGGAATATGCTTTGTTTTCGGCACCAGAGAAGGGGAATGCCTCGGCTATACCAATAACGTTGCCATTGTAGTTTGCACCTGTTTCTGTTGTGCCAAGATCGTATGCATTCGAAACGAAGGGGTGAATCTCTACTCCATGCCAAGAGTCGTAAGCACTACCGCTATAGATAAAAGACCAGTTATAATCCTCACCCTCGGTAGTTTCAATTTTGAACATATAAGGCTCGTAACCGCCAGTACCATGATAGGGATTAATCTCATTGGTTGTACCGTCATAAGTGAAGCCTGAGAAGATGGATGCATGGTCATTATTAGTCTCCCAATTACGCATGTCCTTATAGCTGGCGTTTGCAATTTCCTCAATAGTCATTGCGCCGCAGTCAAGCCATGTTCCATTCTGATACTTGTACTCGTGGTTATCTGTAGTAAGCTTTACGCGCTTGCCCTCATAGACGCTGATACCAGCATCGGAAGCCATGGCTTCACCATCAGGGCTAAGCTGGAATGTGCCGGAATTGGCACTGCCATAGAATGTACCAGTAAGTTGATCCTTCAGGCCTCCTAGACCTTCTGAGTTAATAGCAGGCACGAGGTCAAGAACAAGTGTCTCGCCCTCGTAAATCTTCAAACTATAAAGAGTGGTAAGGGTGTTATAGCAGTCGGTTTTCTTTCCGCCGCCGGGTACATCCTTGTTCTGTGCAAAGACATAGAGAGGAGTCTTACAGTCAGCATTCTTCGGAGAGTCTGTAATAGTACCAATCAAGGTCTCGCCGTCAGCCTCAAAGATGTCCATTTTGCCTGCAACAGCATCCAGAACGGTAACAATCTTATCGCCGTAGCGCATAGCATCTCTGTTTGTTGTCTCCCCGCCAAGGTTGATGGTTGCATTTGTGGTAAAGAAGCAGAAGCGGTCTTTCCAACCATTCTGATCATAGCCGCAACCATAGATGGCCTTCCAGTCGCCGCCGGTCTCGGCATTGATGACAGCAATAGCCTTGCTGTTTGCCTTAGGGATGTAGTTAAGATTAATGTAGGCATCGTTCTTGGACTTTATCCACTCTATTTGGGTAGCTGCACTGCCTCCAGCAACCTTAAGGGTATTGACTTTGGTATAGATACCATATTCCTCATATGTGCCAAGATTGTTGCGCGCATAGTATTTCATGTTAGTCTTGTTGTATACGAAAGGCTCGCTTCCTTTATAAGAAGCAATGTCGTCGATAGCAACAGCCTCAATAGGGTCACCTGTGGTAGGCGTGTCAGGTACATCTGGAGTATAACTGTCATCTTTAGTATAATCCACGGCAATCTGCGTCAGACGGAATGTGCCAGTACAGGTAAAGGTTACAGAACTTGTGGAAGTCTCTCCTGGTGTCCATGTGCCACTGGAATATGTACCTGCGTTAGCACTAACATTAGACGATTGGCTTGATGGGTCTGTGGTAAGCTTAATACTGTTAAGGGTTCCCTTGCCAGCTACAGATACCGTAAACTGATAAGTGCCGTTCATGGCAATCACGGTACTAACGCCAAGAGTTGCCGTCGTTCCATCTTTTTTGGCGATGTTCACTGATACATGGTAAGGCGATGTCTTCCATGTATACGGAATAGCAATGTTCGTGTTGTTACTCGGAAGCGTTGCTTTCAAGTCACTAACGCTGAACGTGACATTATCAGCCATTAGCTGACTAACGCCAAGCATAAGCGAAACAAGAAATAGGAATAATTTCTTCATGATGTTGTTAATTAAGTTAATATTGAAATGTAATATGGTTGGTTAAATCAGTTTTCGGTTTATAAATTTCCTTAGGCTCTGCAAATTTGCAAAAATAATACTCAAGAGCCAAATTTTTGTGCAGTTTTTGATTAAAAAAAGACATTATTTCCGAAATACCTTATATTAAATAGCATTCTGGAGGGCGATATTTTGTATTTTAAGCATATTTGTGTAATTTCGCACCGCAAACTAACAAATATTAACCAATGAATAAAACATTAACCTCTTTGATTGTTCTTTTATTGTCTGCGACAATGCATGCACAATCAGATTACTTTACTCCCTATCAACAAACAAAGTTGCGTCTACCTTCCGTACCCTTGATTTCTAACGACCCATATATATCCTTCTGGTCACCCTACGATAAGCTCACAGGCGGTACCACCCGTCATTGGACGGGAGCCGTAAAAGCTATGGATGGCATACTGCGCGTTGACGGCACAAACTACCGTTTCATGGGTACGCAGAGAGATGTACTACTTCAGGCCATTGCGCCTATGGGTAACAAAGGACGTTGGGTAGCAAAGATCAAACGTTCAAATGCTGCTTCCAACTGGTACGAGAAAGATGCCAGCGAAAGCGGGTGGAGTACTGGCTATGGATCTTTTGGAACCAAGAGCGAATACGATGGAGTTACAACAGAGTGGAATGACTTGTCGCAGTATTACATTCGACGTCACGTTAGCCTTACAGAGGAGGATCTGAAATCAGACTTGTGGATAGTTTACTCGCACGATGATAACTTTGAACTTTACATCAATGGCGTAAAGCTGGCAGAGGTATCAAACGGAGAGACTTGGAAGCAGAATGTCAAGATACACCTGCAGGGGGCTTCACGTGATGCACTGGTAGCAGGAGATAATGTCATTGCCTTTCACGTTATCAATACACGTGGTGGCGCTTTGGCAGATGTAGGCCTCTTCCGCAATACTCTTGGTTTCCATTCTGGTATGCAGGCTATAGCTCCGATGGCAGATCAGGAACCCTGGACCGCTCGCGTACATACCTCAACAATATCAGGTACTACATGGAATGCCGAGGATTTCAACGACACAGGTTCTGCATGGAAAGACCTGCAGGGCGCCTTTGGCTCAGATGGTGAGCCAAACGTAAACACCCCATGGTCAGCTACGGGTTCTGATATATATATTCGTCGACGTATCACCTTGACGGCAGAAGACCTACAACGCGATCTGCATATCATTTATTCACACGATGATGTATGCGACGGCTATATCAACGGACGCAAGATCTTCTCTACTGGAGAGACATGGGTCAAAAATGTGGATTACCAACTTACAGATGCTGACAAAGCCGTGCTGCACGAAGGGGAAAATGTGATAGCCTACCATGTACATAATACCACAGGCGGTGCCTTGGCTGATATAGGTCTGTACTACAGTACCACAGGCGAGCAGGTTGCCAACCAGACCAACTGCCATGTGCTGGCCACCAACACCTATTACAAGTTTACTTGTGGGCCGGTTACACTGGATGTAGTCTTTACCGCACCCATGCTGATGCAGGATGTTGACCTGATGTCTACACCCATCAACTTCATCTCTTACCAGGTTACCTCCAACGATGGTCAGGAACATGACGTGCAGTTCTACTTTGCCACGTTGCCTGAACTCTCTGTTAACAACAACATGCAGCCAACCGTTTCATCCATTACCACACAGAATGGTATTCGCTACATTAAATCGGGGTCCAAGGCGCAGAAGGTGTTGGGCAAGGCTGGTGATATGATTTGCATCGACTGGGGCTATCTGTACATCCCCGAGATTAACGGAACGGTTAGCATTGGTGACCGCAGCGAAATTGCTACTACCTTTGCATCTACTGGCAGACTGCCAGAGACTTCTACCAACGATATTTCCAGCACAGAGGAGGCCGAGATGCCTCTGCTAGCTTTCTGTAATGATTTGGGTAAGGTGTCTCAAGCCAGTTCCTATATGATGATTGGCTATGATGAGGTGAAGGATATGCGCTATATGAATGTTGACTACAAGGGTTACTGGGCTCGTAATGGCAAAACCATCTTCACAGCCTTTGAGGAACTGCGTGGCCGTTACGACCAGATCATGACCGACTGCCAGGCACAGGATAAGCAAATCTATGATGACGGCTTAGCTTCCGGCAATTCCAAATATGCCGAATTGCTTTCCGGTTGCTATCGTCATGTGATAGCTGCTCACAAGATCTTCCAGGACAACAAGGGCAATCTGCTCTTCTTCTCAAAAGAGAACAACTCTAACGGTTGTGTGAATACCGTTGACCTTACGTATCCTTCCGCCCCCCTATTCCTTATATATAATACAGAGCTTATGAAGGGTATGTGTACCTCCATTCTGGATTACTGCGAGAGTAGCCGTTGGGGATTCAACTTCGCTGCTCATGACATTGGAACTTATCCGCATGCCAACGGCCAGGTTTATTCAATTACCAAACCAGATGCCAACGGAGGATTCGCTGGTAACATGCCTATCGAGGAATCCGGAAATATTGTGGTGCTGGCAGCAGCCATCTCGCTTATCGATGATGATATGACATGGGCCAACAAATATTGGAGAACTCTGAAGACATGGACTGACTATCTGGTAGAGAACGGACTCGACCCCGAGAATCAGCTCTGTACCGATGACTTTGCCGGACATCTGGCACATAACGCTAACCTCTCCCTTAAGGCTATCATGGGTGTAACGGGCTTTGCCCTGATGTGTCAGCAGAAGGGTGATACAGAAGCCTACGACTATTACATGGGTAAAGCTCGGTACATGGCTACAGAATGGGTGAAGATGGCCAAGGACGGCACCCACTATAAACTTGCCTTCGACAAGGCTGGCACATGGAGTCAGAAGTACAATATGGTCTGGGACAAGGTATGGCAAACAAAGCTTTTCTCAGATGCGGTATATAAACAGGAGATGGTTTATTACAATGGTCAGCTCAAGACTTACGGACTGCCACTGGACAATCGTGATACTTACACCAAGTCCGACTGGGTTTCATGGACCGCCTGTCTGGGTAATCAAACGCAGTTCAACACACATATGGACCGCCTGTACAAATATGCCAACGAGACAAAGTCACGCGTTCCTTTATCCGATTGGTACAGAACAGACAATGGTAATTACGTTGCCTTCATAGGACGCTCTGTTGTAGGAGGTCATTGGATGAAAGTGCTTCTGGACAAGTGTGTGTCAGGTGAGTTGATAAATGGAATTGACGAAATTCATAATTCACAATTCATAATTCATAATAATGCTGTTTACAACTTGGCCGGTCAAAAATTGTCGGCACCACAGAAAGGTATCAATATCATTAATGGTAAAAAGATAGTTTATTAAATTAAAAGAGAAAAAATAAAATTTGAAAGTGAAGAACGAAGAAATAAAAAAGAGACCGTTGGAAAAACCAGCGGTCTCTTTTTGTACGCCTGATAAGACTCGAACTTACACGCCTCACGGCACTAGATCCTAAGTCTAGCGTGTCTACCAATTC
>Ga0265298_10002396_pt1 | contig 26163 bp, 25 predicted proteins | sample AusTroGonzalo_MG_3_FD_193486 | JGI IMG/M metagenome (GOLD analysis project Ga0265298, IMG submission 193486) | Bovine rumen microbial communities from tropical cattle in Woodstock, Queensland, Australia - Gonzalo_01 | ecosystem: Host-associated > Mammals > Digestive system > Stomach > Rumen ...
TGTCGAGACCACCGACAACTCCCGCTATGCCTCGTGGGCACCCGGCTATGACCCCAAGGCTGTGCGCGATGCCGACGGTCAGTGCTCGGGCTACGATGTGGAGTACTGCGCATGGTCCAACCTGCCTGATGACGACTGGCGCCGTCAGGAGGACTATCCCTGGGTTATCGGTGAGTTCGTGTGGACAGGCTACGACTATCTGGGCGAGCCCACACCCTACGATGAGTACTGGCCCTCGCGCTCCAGCTACTTCGGCATCTGCGACCTCGCCGGACTGCCCAAGGACCGCTACTACCTCTATCGCTCTCACTGGCTCTCCTCCGAGAAGTCTCACACTATCCACCTGCTGCCACACTGGTCGTGGGGCACAGACAAGAAGCAGAAGGGCAATCGCATCGGACTGGTGACGCCCGTCTATTGCTATACCGACTACCCGGAGGCTGAGCTCTTTGTCAACGGCAAGAGTCAGGGCCGCATCCGTAAGGTCAAGGAAGAAGCTGGCGTATGGAAAGCCGAGAACCGTCTCGACCGCTATCGCCTGCGCTGGAACAACGTCGTTTACGAGCCCGGCGAAGTCAAAGTTGTCGTCTATGACGAACAGGGTCAGAAGGCTGGCGAGCAGACCATCCGCACAGCCGGACAGCCCGCTAACCTCAAACTCGACGTCTGGACACAACACAGTGACCTCTCACCTCTCACCTCTCACCTCTCACCTCTAAAATCCGACTCTCAGGACCTTGCCTTCGTCACGGTCTCACTCGTCGATGCTGAGGGCACGCTCATCCCCAATGCAGCCGACCAGCTGCGCTTCGAGGTCGAGGGTGCCGGTTCGTTCCGTGCTGTCTGCAATGGCGATGCCACCTCACTGGAGCCCTTCACCCTGCCCACCATGAAGCTCTTCAACGGTCAGCTCGTCGTCATCGTACAGGCCGGCTACCAGCCTGGACCACTGACGCTCAAGGTCATCGACGACCAGCGCTCACTCGTCCAGACAGTAACGATTCCCGTCAAGTAATCAAATAAAAATCTTGGGAAGGAAACGCATGATGTTCTTCGGGAATATCTTGGCGATAGTATAGGCGTTTCTGAGCGCAGTGTTATAGCGCCCTGCCACAATCAGGTCAAGCGTGTTTGTGGCCTTCCTGTGCCATCGCGATGCCTCATGATACAGGGGCATCGCCTCCGACGGCATGTCAAGATAATCCACAGCCAGCGCAGCAAAGGTCTTCCACTCGCTCATGAGACCGGCTCTACGCAGACGCTCCTCCAGCAGGGCAACGTCAATCTCCGACCTATACGTCCAGAGCAGTCGGCACCAGTCGCAGACCTGTCTGAGGTTCATGCCCTCCTTATAAAAATGCTTGATGAAATGCGTGAAAACCAGGAACACATCGTCATCAGGAGCAGGAAGCAGCACATCTGTCTCTCCGTTTCTCCAGACGCGATGCCGTTTGCTGGCAAAGATGTCTGCCAGCACAGCGTCTATCTCCTTGTCGAGCCTGGCAGACAGGCCCGTCCTCATAGACCCGTGCAGCTCTATCACCCACTTGTCGGTGTAGATGGCATATTCCTGATTCACACCGGCCTTACTCGAGTTGGCCAGTGGCAGCATCAGGCTGATGGCCTTCTTGTAGTTCTCCTCGTCAAGCAGGAAGTCGATGTCGCCCGAAGGTCGCCACATAGGCCGTTCATAGCACTGCGCCACCCCCTGTCCTTTCAGCAGCAGGGCATCGATACCGTCAGACTTCAACTTCTTCACGGCTGTCTCGATGAAATGGTTCATCTCCTTGTTTCGCTGCTCTATCCTCAGCGTCGTGCCAACGGCCTGCAGCGCCAGTTTCTGGGGGAACTTCACATCCGTCAGATGCTCCAGCCCGGCGGTCACCAGTCCTATGACCGACTGCTCCTGCGCCAATCGGCAAATCTCTTTGAAGTTAAACGTGCCATACGCCATGAGATCAGTCTCCTGCTCCCACAGCCCGGCCCGCACCATTGCCAACAGTGCCTGTTGCGTATGTATGCCAAACGTCCTCTTCATATTATATCCTCCACGTTGCAATTAAGAAAGTCCTCTAGCTTGACACCGCCAGTCCCCACAATATATGAACGTTTCGGATGAAACGCTTCTACAAAGGCTGGTAATCCTGAATTCATACCCCTACGGCCACTCTTTACCTCGATTGCAGTCACCTCTCCGTCACGAATCACAATGAAATCCACCTCATTGTCCTTTTCATCCTTGCTTCTTGAGGACTCACGCCAATAGTACACATCATAATCGAGCTCATCTGCCATGCTCAGCAGGAGTGCCCCCACAGCACTCTCCACCCATCGCCCCCAAGCACGTGTATCCGTCCTGTCTATTACAAACTCACGTCCTTTGTAGGCAGTAAGCAGAGCATTGTTATACACTTGATACTTTGGTATTGAACCACGTTTGCGGGCCTCGTCATTGGCATACTTCTGTAGTCCAGTCAACAAGGCACACTGATCCAGAATCTCCAGATAAGATGCCAACGTTGTCACATTCCCCGCGTCCTGTAACTGTCCCATCAGTTTGGTAAGCGACAAGATTTCTGCTGAATAGCCACATCCCAATTCAAACAGTTGTTTCATTAGCGCTGGTTTATAGATATTCGATGTCATAATTACATCCCTTTCTATTGCAGGTGCCACTAACGAGTCCTTGATATATTTCCGCCAGCGACGTTCATCTTTAATCATGTGAGCAGGGCCTGGATAACCCCCATAATAAATATACTCATCCAGCGTCATGCCGAAGGCTTCATGCATCTCCCTCAAGCTCCAGTGTGGCATTCTGATTAGTTCATATCGCCCAGCCAGCGATTCCGTTAATCCTTTCTTCAGCAGCAGACGGCTACTGCCCAGCAGAACAACCTTTAGGTTCAGCCGGTTTCGTGAGTCAACATCCCACTCTCGTTTTACGACCTCGCTCCAGTTGTCTATCTTCTGCACCTCATCTACCACAAGCAAGTATTCGTCTATGCCACGAAGCATCATCGTTACACGGGCTGCTTCCCAAATACGATGAATCCAGTCGCTGTCTTTAGGATCCACGCCATCCGCCACTTCTATCGCATGGGGGATGCTCACCTGTTCAAGTACCTGACCCACCAGAGTCGACTTACCCACCTGACGTGGTCCAGCCAACACCTGTATGAACTTTCTCGGTTCCAAGATCCGCTCTTTCAGCGTATAGAATTGCTTGCGAATATATTCCATGCTCGAATCTTATTGCAATTTTACTCAAATCTCGATGTAATTTTACTCAAATTACCTTGCAAAATTACTCATTTTTTTGAAATAAAAGAAGAAAAAACACATTTTTTTGATTTTGGGATAAGACCTATCAGCGAAACAAGACGGTCAAAGAGCCATTTGGGAATACTCATGGAGTTTCGCGCAAAACTCATGGAGTATTTTCAAAAAGTCGTGGAGTATTTCTGAAAACTCGTGGAGTTTTCATTTCATTCACTCCCCATTCCTCATTTCTCATTCCTCATTTCTCTCTTCCCCCCTCACCATACTCACCCAACAGGGCTAAAAGGCCGATGTACAGGGCGTTTCGGAATTTGAGATACTCACCCAGACACTCACCCGGATACTCACCAAACACACTCACCATCGTCAATCTTAAATGTTAAATTAACATCTATTTAGAATTCCACACTTGCACATCTCGACCTTTTTTTGTACCTTTGCACCTAAGAACTGACATCATGAACTGCTAACCACATTCTCATGAAAAACACGTCAGGGATAACAGTATTATTAATAATTCGAACCATTAAAAACTATGGAAAAAGAACTACTTGTAAAAGGAGAGGCCATGAACGCCTCAACGAAGAACACACTGGTCATCGAGGAATTTCTCTTGGCAAACTATCGGTTCCGACGCAACCAACTGAACGGCAAGGCGGAGTATCAGAGACTGTCTGATGGCGACAACGCCAGCTTCATTCCGCTGACAGCAGAGGCCGTCAACAGCATCGTGCTGCACGCCAAACGCGAGGCCGTCTATGAGAAAGGCACCCCCAAGAGCGACATCGTGGAGTATCTGCACTCGCTGGAGGTGCCTATGTACAACCCCATCGCCGACTACCTCAGCACGCTGCCCAAGTGGGACGGTCACAACTACGTAGCCGACCTCTTCAGCCGTATTCCCGGCGTCAGCTCCGAACAGCTGTCCTATCTCGCCATCTGGCTCCGCTCTGCCGTTGCCCACTGGCAACAGATGGACACGCTGCACGGCAACGAGATTGTCCCCACCCTCATCGGTGCCCAGGGCTGTGGCAAGACCACCTTCCTGCGTCGTCTGCTGCCCCAGCCGTTGCGCCAGTACTATCTGGACCACCTGAACCTGTCGAACAAGTTCGACAAGGAGATGGCGCTGACCAACAACCTGCTGGTGAACCTCGACGAGCTCGACGCCATCCGCCCCAGCCAGCATGCAGCCCTGAAGCAAACGCTGTCGAAGAGTAAGGTCAACGGTCGCCCCATCTACGGCTGTTCGCAGGAGGACCGTCCACGTTTCGCCTCGTTCGTGGCGACCACGAACAATCCCCATCCGCTGACCGATGCCACAGGCTCGCGTCGCTACATCTGCCTGCTCATTCCCAAGGGCCAGTTCATCAACAACGTGGGCGACATCGACTACGACCAGCTCTATGCCCAGGTGCTCTACGAGCTGCACGAGCAGAAAGCCCCTTACTGGTACAACAACCTGGAGGTGGCTCGTATTCAGGAGCTCAACCAGAACTTCGTCGAACAGAAGGACATTGCCGAGCTCGTCGAAGCCTGCTTCCGCAAGCCCGAGGAGGGAGAGCCAGCCAAGAGCATGAACAAGACGCAGATGCTGGAGATTATCAAGTCCGACTACCCCTCACTGGTCATCAACCACAGCGCCAAGGTCCATCTTGGCTCCGCCTTGGAGGAGCTCGGCTACCCCACCGTCACACATGCTCGCGTCAGTTACTACAAGGTCATCCCCCGCAAGTCCGCCTGAGATGAGCAGCCAGGCGCCTAAGGTGAGTAACTGAGTGGCCGTAGGTGAGCCAGTGGGTGAGTGCCTGGGTGAGTATCTCATTTCCTGAAACGCCCTGTACATCGGCCTTTCAGCCCTGTTGGGTGAGTATGGTGAGTATATTTTGAAATTCTAGAAAAAATAAAAGAAAAACAAAAGAAAGAAGAGCGAGCCACCCTTCGGTAGCTCGCTCTTTATTTATTCTCATGCTTGTTTTTAACAATGCCACGGGGACAGGTCAATGACATCACAGTTTTTGTATCAGTCCACGTCCAACACCCGTCAATCTTTCCAGTTGTCTGTATGATGCTCCTTTGTCCTTCAATTCTTTCAACACCATCCTCTTTGATTTGTCTTCAAGCACCTGAAAAGCGCTGCTGTTCGTTACACCTACCATCTCTATAATCATTTGCCAAACTTGATCGTCCGAGGGTCGGGTTCTTGATGAATCTTCAATATCTAAACACCTAACAGTATCTGGCAACATCTCATTCATCAAATCATTCAATTGCTCATATGGTTTCCACCTTAATACTGTTGCTGTGTCGCAAATTTGGAAAACAGAGTCTACGCTCCCATCATACTCACCCCAAGAGCTGAATTCATATTCCCTAACATGTTCAACGATGCCTGCTTTCACTGGATTTTGGTGAATGTAGCGCAGCAAAGTAGTGAAGTAAGACATGTCATTTACCGGCTCTGACTTGAAGCGTTCTTTGAACAGATGACCATCGCGACCGTACTTCCTGTTATAATAATACACATAAGAGCCTGCAATGCGCTTAATCGTCTCACCTACCCTTTCCTCACGCTCACGAATCAGTAAATGAAAGTGGTTTGACATAAGGCAGTATGCATAATAGGTACAATTAATACCTGATGGAGAACCATCCTCATCATAATGGACACGCATACGATCGAGAGTTGCAATGAATTGATAATAGTCTTCAGGCTCTTCGAAAATGTTGACTTCGTCTTCCTCCTTCTCGCTCGGGATAGCTCAAGCGAGCTTGGCTCTCCGCTCGCTCGTGCGTCGGTTCTGATGATTCTCAAGACCTGCGGAATGAGCGACCAAAGGTCGAGCGAATGCCACGCATCATCACATGATATATACCAGTGCCTGATGTTTGTCTCGCTCGCCTTGGCATTCTCAACTATTGATTATTGCTGACTCCTTTTATTCGTGAAACAGGTACCCGTCCCCCCCGTTCCTACAAAGACTTTCTTACTCCATTTATTGGAATCACTTAGGGGTTTCAAAATGCCCTTGACAACACTGAGCGGATGCATTATCTTTGTGAGCGTAAGCGAGCAATAACAGCTAAATCAACTTTTTTGCCGGGACTGGCTACTCACTGTCGGGTGGCAGTTATACCGGTGGGGAAGGTCGATTATGAAAAGAATAATGGATTTAGCTCATCGCTTATTATCTAAGCTGGCATCTTGCGTTATTGCATTCGCGTACAATCCCAATCAAGCAGAAATCTTTCAGCTTTTGTCCGATATCTACGAGATCTGCAGCTTTTTGATTCAGTAATCTTTCAATCTTCTCTCAGTTCAAACTCTCTTTAAGGAACCACCGGGACGGGTACCCGTCCCCCCGTTCCCCTTGGGGGAAATCCCCCCAAAATTTCCCCTGATTACCCAAATCATACCTGAGAAGCGTTACGAAATAAGCCATATCGTTCACTGGCTCACTTTTAAAACGCTCCCGGAATAGATGCCCGTCTCTTGAATACTTATGGTTATAATAGTACACATAAGAGGTAGGAACACCGGGACGGGTTCCTGTTTCATTCTCAACTATTGATTATTGCTGACTCCTTTTATTCGTGAAACAGGTACCCGTCCCCCCCCCCGTTCCTGACATCCTAACGAATAAAGATCATGGTTTTTACTGGCCTTTCCACCGATATCATGTAGTATCACATCGTCTTCAGTAATCTCGAAGTTAATCAGTTCAGGCTGGTTCTTTACAATTACGCCCTTAAGTCCATTTTCAACACCTATTCCATAGTGAAATAAAGCATTTGCCCATAAACCAGAGAATTTCGTGAAATCATTTTTAGCCTTCTGACTTCTTATAAAATCCTTATTCAAAATAACATCCGCCAAAATCTTATCTGCCACATACTTTTGTTCGAATGCCTGTCTGAACCACGCATTCGGATTCTTAAGCGTCTCTAGATAATCTTCAACTTCCCACTTCATAATAACTGTCCAACTTCATCTATATAATCCACAAATACATCCCTTATCTTTTGATTAAGATCCCTCATATTGGAATACTTATTCACATCAATTCTACTACACAATAAAGTGTGAGAGTAATTAGGAAGTTTCATTTCGAATTTATCATTATACTTGCATATGATATCACTCATTCTTCTTTTAACGAATTTCTCCTTATCTTCATTCTTGAGAGTCTGAAATATCCCAACATAGTTAAACCTGGACCTTAATTCAGGTGACAAAAAATTGTCAAAGTCTTGGGGAGTAAGATTTGATGTAAATATGATGATATATCCATTCAGGTCTATTTCTTCTCCTTGTGAACTAGTCATTTTCCCATTCTCCAAGACATCCAAAAAGTAATTGTAGATAATAGAATCTCCCTTTTCAAACTCATCTATCAATATCACACCAGTATCGGATTCTTTTACCTTCATAAAGAGTTCGCCACTTTCACTACCTATATACCCACGTGGACTACCTATTAAGGAATTCAAAGCATCTTTGCTGCTGTAATTACCAAAATTGATTTTAGCCAGTTTTCGTTTTCCGCCCAAACATTGATGAATCGTTCGCGCAACTTCAGTTTTACCAATACCAGAATCTCCCATAAGGAACAACGAAAGAATGTTATGTTCTCCTATTTTATTAAACACCCTGAAGGTATTTACGATATTACGAAATTCGTCCTTAAATTTCTCATGTCCATAGAGTTTGTATTCAAAAAGATTCAGGAATTCATCCATCTCGTCAGATGTAAGATCTATTATCCTATTAACATCTTTCAGTGAACTTTCTTTCTGTTTATTATTGCTATTATTGCCCACATCAATGTAGTGAATCTCATCAATTACAAACCGCAGTTTTTCCTGCACTTCCTTCTCATGCTTGATGTCTGCAACAAATTCAATACCCATAGGATATGATGAAATAAGCAGTTCTAGCGAGGTTTGCGTTATTGCTTCCACTCCTAAGAAAGCCGATATATCTACTATATCGATAAAGGGAATCAAACTATTAATCTGATCAGGCTTAGCACAGAAAGATATAGATTGGACCGTTTTACCCAATGCCAATTGTTGACTTTCGTATGCACGAAAATCTTCAATATGGTATAACGATATATCTCTTTTAATCATTCTTTTCTACAATTTGTACATTTTGAATAATAGCAAGCAAATCCAAATAATGATACTGAGATGTCTCGTCCTCATTATAAAATGAATCCTGCTTGTTGATAATATCATTGGTCGGGTAGTAGCTACTATAATGAAAGTCTTTATAGTCTATATTCTGGCTTTGCTTCATGTGTCCACCTATTTCCGACCAATACTCCATATTAGTCTTTAAGTTCTTGGGGTGTATAAGTCCTTTATAGATGCCAACTATCGACACATTGCCAATGGTCATGTCATCAACATTATAACCACTTTCAAATTCATTCTCAAAGGTGAATGGTATTTTCACAATCAATTCGTCATTCCCTTCACCAATTCGTCCTTTCAGTTTATACGCATAGTCCTTAAACATCGAATTAAAAACATTGTTCATGTCTAGCCCATTGGCATTAGGTACCACCATCCCTTTTAGTGAACCATTAGATATAAATTTTGCGATTCTTAGTTCAGCCTCGTTTTGTAGAGTGAGCCTCACATCATCTATGATTACCAACTCACCTTCTTTCACTTTTCCAAAGCTATCAATTCGTTTTGCACTATCTAGCACATCCTTTAGAATAATCGACTTTGTCGTTTTAACTTCAAAAGTTTCTATTACTTTCTGAGAGCCACTACTTTCTCCCTGTATTTTACCTTCCACACCGCCACTTTTTGCGAGCAAATTAAATTTAAGATTGCCGACTGCCTGGCCCTCAACCTTAGTATCCTCTCCATGCTCCACATTTTTTGAGGTAGTAATCTCATTGCCAAGCATCATTTTTATCTCATATACCTTGGCAAAATTGATGTAATATATATTGAATAATGATTTCATTTTCTTTCTTTTAAATAATCTATAAATCCAATCAAGTAGAATCATATTTTTTCTCTTATCTATTAACAAATCAAATATACTGATTCTTACGTTTACATTGCTCACACAGCTCCAGCAACACCTTGAACATCCCTAGCCTTGGCTCTTTCAGTTCACCAGCGTTGAGTAGCTTTCTATTTCTTTTCAAGAAGTGACAGTGCAATCGTTCTTCAGGAGCATATTTCGAAGGATTCCTTTGTTCCTTCTCAATAAAGGCCTTCACCTCTTCATATCGCATATTCCACCGTTCGTCTTGCGTCATACCATTACTATTTTGTTATGTTTGCCACTATTATAACAGCTCTCTCAGCATCAGTGCAGAGGCGTTTTTTCATTCCCCTTTCTTACTGTCATATGTACGTCTAATACCCCCTTGACCGTGCATACTCATTCACTTTTGTGTTAGCCTCCTCAAACACCTCAAACTTGCCTTCGAACATACCAGACTTCAGCAGTTGGCTATTCTCTTTTTGGTCAATTACCTCTTCGAAGAATTTCTTGAAAGTAAAATTTCCACTACGTTCCATATAGAACGCATTCCATGTAAAGGATCCCATTGGGGGCCACAAATCAGCAAAGTTTGATGTTTTACAAATTAGGTAATAATAATACATAGCCAGCAACTTTTCAAATATACAGAATGTAGACTTGTACATGTCCTCATTGCTTATCATGTCAAAACGAGTACGCAATGTCCTACACAGAGCCGAACTAAATGGAGTCCTAAGTTGCGAAGAGCCTGTCGAATTATTCCATGTAGTCGCGTGCATAAGCCAGCAATTATCCTTATCAATAATGTAGGAGCTGAACATGTCCGACGTTTCCTCAAACTGAATTTTAAACAATTGATCAAGTAATCCGAATTTCTTATAATATACACATGCTATGCCTAGCCCATACAGTAATATGGTGTCTACGGTATGGTTCAATTCTCTTGAATGCTCATAGAATTGGGTAGGCCTTACATACTTTCTATTTGCTACCCGGTATAGGCTTTCAACAATAGGGCCATAATGTGCGTTTTCGGCCCACTTAATTGCAACTATACTCGTTGGCAGTAAGACAGAAAGCACATTAAGATTATCTGCGATTGCTTGTTCAAACAAAGATGCACTTGGATACTGTTCGCCGTATACATATGCTTTCATATCTTCGATGACTTTATTTGTCATCCTTTCGTATAAATCAGAATACTTAATGAGTTTCTTGGAATCAGGTATGTATTCCTTAACTCTGGCAATAGCCACCTCTGCGTCAACTTCCATATTTTTCTCATTTATAGTTTCTAGTGCTTTCAACCTTTCATTCATTTCCGTGAAGAAGTCATCAGCCCCTTCGATTCTTAGTTGTTCACCACCACTTCTTTCTGCAAGTTCACCAATCTTTCTAGAATTATCACCCAAGTAAGTAAAGTAGTAACTATACCTATGCTTCTGCTCTTTTGCGATTAGCTCAATAAGAGCAATATCCCAAGTTGCAGACCAACCACAGGTTATCAAACCGAAATTCTTCAGTACAGGAGTTAAATAATCAACTAATTCTAAAGGATATTCGCTAAGTTCCTTTTCCGTATTCCTAAAACGGCAATCTTTATAGTCGCCATTTATCTTCAAAACAGTCAAAGGATGATGATATAGCGGAACTTTGCCTTCTATATCGTTTTCATGGCAAATTGTTTGGAACTTTACATTTTGCTCACTCAGAGCAGTTTCCATCAACTGATCAAAATTCGTCGTGATAATCAGTTTAAAATAGCCTCTTTTTGCCATTTCCGCAATAGCCTTGTGGGCAGCTGTCGGCTTTTTATATCCTTGCTCCTCATCCTCTTCTGAAGCCTCAAAATATGGCCGCAAAATCGATTCAAGCTCGGAAGGCTTCTTCCCAAGTTGCTCCAGAAGATTTGAGTATTCCGCCTCAACACCACATTTATTCCTGTACCATTCGAAAGGATCGTCAGGAATCTCTTCTCCTTGTGCAACTGCGACCTTTTTAATCAGGTCTTCTGTAACCTTCCAGCCTGACATAATCTTTGCTTCAAGAGAAATGCCAGATCCCAACAAAAGTGCATAAACCCCTTTGTTGTTGTATACAGATAAAATTAGTGATGAAAGATTATCAATATTCATATTAAAAATCCAACTTTATTTTATTTCTTATCGAGCAACTTCGTCACTTTTAGGTCGTACACCCTCATAGCAACCATTTCGTTCCCTCTGCCGCGACTTCGTCGCCGCCTTCACGCAGGCAAATATACACTTTATATTCCATTCTTCCTATATTTTTAGAGAAATTTTACGTCAAACACACGAAAGCCCAACTATACCAAGGCCAACACCGCACAACTCACACCTGCCGGCGACACTAGAACTTCAAGTATTGGCTTTGTAGCACCATCGGCTACCATTTCTTCTGCTTTATTGGCAAACTCTTCAAAATCAGTAGTGCTAAAATCGTCAGGACCATTAGGATGTGAATGCCACTCACCCACATATCCAAACGTTGCCCCTGATCTACGCTCAATCTGTGACAGTTTTTTCTTTACGCCTGCTTTACCTAGTACCAAGTAATCACCCCTATGTATCGTATCTTCAGGGGCCTCAATAGTATCTACCACATGTATCGTATTTGTCTTAAGATTACACTGGCCAATAAGATAGCCGCCAGTTTCTAATACACCAGCCACCATGGTCTGCTCCATAATATCCTTAATAACCCTATCGCTTATACGAACATGCCACATGTCCACATCATAACAATCGTATTGTGGTACTTCAATCTTATGAACCTTCAAGCCTCCACATTCATCTGATATATACATCCAACAGCCGCCATCAGCATGATTTCCCACAAAAATATCTTTAAGCGTAATACTCATGGATGCCGCATACAAAGAGATTATATCGTCAGCGAGGATGAACGTTTCCGAATTGCAACCAAGTCCCACGTTTAACAAAGAAGCCGGTTCCTGCGCAAGACCTCTCTCTTTCATAAGATAGTTAGACACAAAAGCATCTGTCTTGTATTGAGCATAAACAGTAGCCATCGCATCATCCAACCTTACCCCACCATCAGTTCCTTCACACATCAACAAGCCGAATTTACCATTATCATAAATAGCAGCACTAATTGCGGTTGGTCTGTTTTCAATTTTTACCAGTTGGTTATGGACCGCCTTCGATGCCGTAAAATCAAGAATATAGTCAGGATTTCGCTTTTTCATCAACTCCGCATCTTCCAGGACTGTTTTTATTTTTTGGGGGGATGCGGCCGTCTTTAATATCTCATGGTGATACATAAGATTGGCGATATCCCTCATTTCAGTTGCCTTATTATGAAGTACAGAATCAAAATAAAGAACATGCCTGCTCAAATTATGCCCACTCATCACATCTGGATCGGCGAACAAAACATTGTTCATCCCAGAGCGTACTAAATGCATCGCAATTTTAGAACCAAGCGCGCCACAACCAGCAATAATAAGCGAAGGATTTATCTCCGGATTCAAGTTGGATATCTCATGCGCCTTCTTTGTTGTGAAAGGCGATTCATGACTATGAAAATTCACCCTTGAAGTTGGAGTCAACACATACTTCCCGTCAGCGTCGTTACCGACTAATATTTCAAAGTTCACAAATTGATAATAAGAATTTACACCTATTAGTTTTTTACTTCGCCTTATCGCAAGAATAACAACCACACTGGATGGTGCATCTTCCATTTTATCCAAGAGACCTCTAACTGTGGATTCTATTTCCACGCCATGCCTATTTGCATAATCCTTAAGGTCAGAATAGGTCCTAGGCAATTCAGTATCATATATATCACAGCTCTCTTTTGTATCATTCCAGCAAATTGCTCCCCAAACTATATCCTTTTTCTCTGCCCCAGGTAATTGCAAAAGCCAAAGGTTATCTTTCGTCAATCTTACCATTTTCTTTTCTGACCGACGATAAACAACAAAAGGAATATCTTTATTCTGACCATCTTCCTTATCTATCTCCTCCGATAGTTGTTCATAGTCATACGTCATGGTTGCCGTATACCCCTCAAGCCTTAGTGGTTCAAACTCGCCACCATCCTCTATGTTCACGCCAGAGGCCAAATCCTCGTACCACGACCTAAGATGTTTGACAAAGTCCTCAATCTCCATATTGGCGAACCACTCGTCACCGTTACCACGAAACAAGCAAATTGGTCTCAACCCATCATCCCTTTTGCAATAAATATGAGGGGTATGATCAAAATCGAAATCATTCCTGCCAATATACGCACAAGGAACCCTGTCTGGATAATCAGAATAGAATTCCACAAACACGGGCTCTTCTGCCCTTACCAGCGCAGTCGTTTCGTCATACCTTGTTGGTAGTTCAAGTGCCAAGACCAGCCTAACTACTACAGAATTATGATACCTATAATAGATGTTGTCAAAAGAGACGCCATTCATCCTGGCGACTCTTTTAACATCATCTTGAACACATAGCGGAACCTCCTCCGGTGTACACGATGTGAATTGTGGGTAATCTTTACTTACTTCCATACGCTGATTTCCTGCCTGTTGTACCTGAGCTACCTATTGCCGCACCTGCAGACCCTTGCTGCTGATTTTTATCCTTTCTCTGGAAACCACTAGAGGTAACTTCATATACCACAGGCTTGGGGTTCTTTGTATCAGGTTCCTCTGCCAAAGATATAAACTTATCCGAGCCTATCAGTTTCTCGTATTCCTCTTTGGCCGGATAATGAGGAGGATTGTCGTCATCATCCTTAATCTGTTTCGACGAGGCGATTATCACCGCCGCATTCTTCTTATGGTCTTTGATTAAGTTCTTCGACGATTCTACGGGTTCATCCGTTTCTCCCTTCTTATATGGAACATCATTGAAATAGGTCCATGAACAATGGTGGGGTGCCATGAAGATATCAAAATCCAGTTTCTTGTCATTATCATGTGCTTTGCTTTGGTCCTGAATCTCCTCCCAGATATAATGGTCGGCATCACCACCAAACAGATACAATGCTGATGGTTCAGTATCCGTGCTGGCATTCTTAAATCTAGCCTGCATCACAATGGACGTCTCATTCTTGTCGGCCTCAGCTCTACCCTCCACAAGGCTATCTTTAAATGGCGAGTGTACAAAGAATTCCAGCAGTGTCATTGACTTGCCATTCACCTTCTTAATCGTTTCGCCCGGAATATACGAAGTTACATTCTCATATCTCTTGTCCCCATCATAACCGATGATTACAAGTCGATTACCAGCCTTAGTCTTTTCCGAAGAGTTCTCGTCCCATAGTTTGCGACGTCTTTCAGTCTCCTTCTTCAGTGCTTTTGCAGGTGTACTGGTTGCGTCAGTAAAAAGCATGGGAGTTACCATCAGCTCATCAATAATAACCAGGTCATTCTCCTTGTCTTTGTCCGAGTATTTCTCAGGGTCACCTAGATAATAATTGGTATCAATGCCACGGCAATGATCCTCATCGGGATGAGTCAGCATGAACAAGTCCAGATGATATCTGTTTTCACCATCAGTACTTAACTCCTTTAACAAATCATCCATAACATCATAACAATCGTCGTTGTTTCTAATGTTAGCATCAATCTGAATGGTGGTCTTATCGACCTTGATTAAAACGGTATCACCATTATCTACCGGATAAAACTTAACTTTACTTTTACTCATATTCTGAATCTTTAATTAAACATTTCATCATCCATATTCATAAACACATCATACACCTTCTTAGCAAAAATCTTGCCACTACAATAGGCCACCCATGTCACCAGTATTGTAAATAGCAATACTATTACGCCAATCGTTACGAGGTCCTCACCAAGTGGCAAGGTATAATACCATTTATTTATCGCAGCCAGTACAAATACCAAGATTGCATCAACCAGAAGCGCAGCTGTCAAATTGCGCCAAAACCCATAGAGGCAATTCTTCTCAAAGAGTATTTCATCAAACCTTGTCACATCAAGCAGCCATTTCGCAGCCTCATCAACACGCATTACGTATTTTTTGTTCTTATACGTTTTTGGCTTGTATTTCTGAAGGTCTATATTCTTTTTGGCCAATATCTTTTTTCTGATTTCTACCTTCTGCTCATCTGTATAGGACTTGTCATTATTGTAAAGGATGCGTGTTGTCGGCTTCAGTCGATCACAGAAGAATATTCGTTCCGGATAGAATCTTGCTATTGATTGAAGCGAAAATCTTAGCAAGAATAATAAGGCTGCACTAATGGCAGAAATCGACATCAGGCAAGTAAGACCCTTTATCCACATACCTGTTCCTACTATATCCTTCACGCCCATAGCCACCCCTAATATAATAGGTATAGCCAAACTCAGATATGCAGGGTATTTTCTTGCTATTTTGTTATACTCTGCATTTCGTCTTTCTAATGTTTCTTTATCAATCTTTTCCATATGTTCTTCAATTTAAAATTTCTGCCGGCAAAGTTAATGCAAATTTATGTAATATCCAAATAAAATTCCTAAATTTCACGCATTTTTCTCATTTCAATACCCCAAATTACCATTTTTTTGCTTTTTTCTTTGGTAATTACAACTAAAACTTGTAATTTTGCACACGCAATTAAGAAACTTGGTGGTCCTCCACCTTATTATATTATATGGTATGCTACAGCAATTTACGGTAGAGAATTTCCTATCCTTCAAGGATAGTGCTACACTTAGTCTGAAACCTGGTAGAGGATCTCTGCTTAAAAGTCATAAAGTAGAAATTGTTAAAGGATCTCCGTTTCTTAAGACTGCTGCAATCTTTGGTGCTAATGCTGGTGGTAAAAGTAATTTCATTAAGGCCATAGAATTAGGTAAATACTTGGTTCTACATGGTACAAGAGCCGATGAACTGATTGATTACACCCCGTTCCGCTTATCAGCAGAAAACAAGAAAAAAGACACAACGCTCATATATCATATTATATGTAATAATAAGAAATACGAATATGGTTTTAGCTATAATGATGAAAGGATAAGCCACGAGTGGTTGCACTATATCACAAGGAAAACCACATATACAGTATTTTCTCGCAATCAGGAGCAGCCCATCAGCATGCCTTACCTGCAGAAGCTCAATTCCAAAGACGATGAATTTCAGTTCCTGCAGTTCATTGCAAAGGCCACGACGCCAAAGCAATTGTTCCTTCACGAACTGTTTACTCACAACATTCACGACAACACAACCGATGTGTCTGACGTTGAAGCCGTTTTATCTTGGTTTACCGACACACTGAAAATCATCTTCCCGGAAACACCATATAAACAAGGTGTAGTACTAAAGGCTGCTGATGACGAGGATCTTAAATTAGTCATCAATGCTTTGCTTTCATTTTTCGATACCGGTATCGATGACGTATATCTGAAAGATGTAGAATTTGAGAAGCTCAACATTCCACTTAATCTGCAACGAAGCATCAAGGCAGACCTGTCGAAATCCGAAAAAGGAGAAACATTTGGTGCGTTAAATCTCGACGGAGATTTATACCTGATTAGGCTATTCGACGGAGATATATCCGCTAAGATGCTTATGACAATCCATCATCAAAACGAGAGTGGAGCAGCAGAATACTTCTCACTTAGAGAAGAAAGCGATGGTACCAAACGACTTTTCGATTACATTCCGCTTATTCTTGACTTTATATATGGCGACAACGTATTTGTCGTCGACGAAATGGAGCGCAGCTTGCACCCTACCCTCATCAGAAAGATTCTTGAGATTTTTTATCTGTATTCTAACGACACTCCAAGTCAGCTAATTTTCAGCACCCACGAAAGTTTCTTGATGACCCAACATCTCTTGCGTAGCGATGAGATTTGGCTGATGGAAAAGAATGAGGGTATCAGCAGTCTATATAATATCGACGAGAAGTTCAATCCTCGTTACGACAAAAAACTACGCCAAAGTTATTTGGATGGTTCTTATGGCGCAATACCCAAACTTGCAGATAATAAGGAACTTGTTGAGTTCTTGAATAAAGTCAAGTTAGACCACAAATAATAAACGAACCCGCCCCTGCAACTCTTCCTGAGTCACAGGGGCGGATTCTCACTCCCCTATTAGCCACCATTCCCAGCCGAGGATGCCACAGGGACAGGTCAGTGGCATCACAGTTTCTGTATCAACCCTCTTCCAACTCCAGTCAGCCGCTCAAGCTGTCTGTATGATGCGCCCCTGGTTTTCAACTCTTTCAGCACCGTCCTCTTTGATTCGTCCTCAAGTTTCTGGAAAGCACTGCTATTGTTCACACCTGTCATTTCGATAATCATCTGCCATCATCTTCAGCCATCAGACATCCAGACATCAGACATCTCTCCTGTCACTCTGGCATTCCTAACTCTAGCATAATTCCTTATGCTGTGATAACATCGAATGAGAAATCTGAATTCTTCATATCCTTATCGTCCGTTACCAACTTAAAATTCTTTCGTTTGCACAAATCTACAATAACAGCATCCCCATAATCTAACGAAGTCTCCATGGAAGAGATTATCTCATCCACATCTATCATATGGAAATCGTCTGGATATCTTGTCGATTTTTGTAGAATTAATGAAACTTGCGACTTTGTATCCTTAAGTGTTGTTTTATACTCTTCAGTTTGCCTAAAATCGCGTTTATAATCTGCATAATAATTTTGAGTGTTTCTCTTCCAAACTTCAAATTCCATTCGTAAACAACGATTTATATATTCTGCCACTACCTGAGAATTTATCCAAATAGTAGCTCCACGAGAAATAATATCGCTTAGCAGTTTGCTATACGCTTTTTGTTTGTTTTGTTTAGCGCCTGCAAGTGGAGCGAACAAGAACATCCAAATATTTGTATCAAAAAAGAATTCTTCAGTCGGTCCGACTGTATAATTTGACATCTTACACGTTGCCATAAATAGAACTATCAACAGCTTCATTAAACTTAGCCTCGTTTTCATAGAAAGACTTGGCATTTGTTGTCACCTTCTTAATACGCATAGCAGTCTCATCGTTAATATTCATTACATGAAGCTTCGTCTGTAATTGTTCACTAGTATAATCTTTGTATAGTGCACCAATTACCACATTGAGAAATGCAGTTGTCAGGAATGTGACATTCTCGAAGTCAAGAGTTACATCTTCATTTTTAGAAAGACTTTCTACAATCATCTTGTAGATTGGTTCTCCTTCTTCGGATGTAATACCCTGATTCAGGGTAATATAATCATTAATCTTTATTATAGCCATAGTATATTTATTTTAGTTTCAAAACAAATTCTTCTTATCAGGTATTTCATCTGTCATTAAATAAGTCTTATTGTCATCGCAATTAAATTCTACCGTAACAATAGTGCCATAAAAGTATTTATCTAATTGAGTTTCTGTGTGATTATCGTTTTCTATTTCCAACATTGCATTACCAGAAATCATTTGAATTCTTCCTTCATTCAGGCCTACGAACTGTTTCAAAATAGCAAGTCCTAATCCACCAGTTATCTGCTTAGTGGTATTACCCTCCACAAATGCCCAATCCAAGGCTCCGCAAGATGTCAATATGGGTTGATTTTTCTCTTGCATATAATGATTCACATTATCCACAACGGATAGGCCAAGGTTTACAATTGTCATATCAAGCACTGATTTGCCCTTACGGGTATGAGCCTCACCACAACTATAGACATGACTACAGCCTCCATGACTTACAGCATTAGCAAATATCTCGTATATGCTTTCTATTATTTTGGTTTTTGCATTTTCCGTACAAGCAGGGAACCTTTCTTTTTGAACTAATTCCGAATCAACATATTGTTTAAACTGTTGGGTATCAGAAACACCGAATTTATGATATTCAATATAGTTCTCTCGATCTTCATTATCTGTATTAATATCAAATGCGCGAAAGAATTTATTACGCGAGAGTGCACGTCTAACACCTGGAGCCTGGGGGGGGGTCAAATAAATCGTACAACCTTCCTTCTGCCGTTTATCAAACATTGCGCCAAGAACTGCAGACAAATTTGCATCAAAAGACCTACATCTTGCAAAATTAATATAAATATTCATTTTCTCTACGCTGTGCATATCATCGTAGAGTTCACATAGAAACTCATAGCCCGATTTATCGGCAGCGACACTCGGTATAATGAATATTTCTTTTTGCATATGTATACAATCGTAAGGCAAAGTTACTAATTCTTTTTGATTAAAGCTTCAACAGGTCTATGAAAATAAGATTTATATAGATATTTTAACTATCCACAACCGTATCGACTTTTTTGCCCCCCCATTTCAAAAAGAAAATATCTTTTTTCTTTATTCCGCCAAATTCTACGTCAGATTTATCATCAAAAGCCCTCCGCTCGACCTCTGGTCGCTTGCAAGGCAAGAACAATACATAATCCTTTTCATCTTCAAGGCTGCGGTTAAGCGAGCACAATGCCAAGCTCGCTTGAGCATAGTCGAGCGTGAGCAGGCTCGATCGTAGATCAGAGTATTCTGATGATTCTCAAGACCTGCGGAATGAGCGACCAAAGGTCGAGCGGATACCACGCATCATCACATGATATATACCAGTGCCTGATGTTTGTCTCGCTCGCCTTGGCATTCTCAACTATTGATTATTGCTGACTCCTTTTATTCGTGAAACAGGTACCCGTCCCCCCGTTCCCGCCGCATACTCCCTCACCCTCTCTTAACGCAAGAGCGAGCCACCCTTCGGTAGCTCGCTCTTTATTATATATAGGTTTCCGTCAGTAGCAGGAATTATAATACCAGACTTTATAAGAAATCTTACATAGATTATCACTTTTTGATCTCAAATTCTCTCCCTAAAAGTTAAATAAACATATATTTCGACTACAAATGGCCTCAAAATTATCATTTTTGATAATTATTATGTACCTTTGCACCACAAAACCCTCAAATATGAAACTCGAATTTAATGATGAAGAAATCGAATCTCTCGTGGATCATAAGTACGTAGGAAGATATAAAACCTATAAAAGTAACGCCAAACTAATCCGGAATTTAGACAAAGTAATAAGGTATATCCAACTGGCCGCTGACATTAAAGCAGTAGCGGCGATTACCAGCCTGGCATATGAATCATTAACAAACTCTCCCTATTCTTCCGTAAGAGTTGGCTACGATACCAAGTACCGCCTGATCTTCGAAGAGAATGATGACAAGATAACATTAGTATTAATAGAATTAAGTGAGCATTATGGCGACCATTAACAAGAAATTTGTACCCATTGAGGCTATTCATCCTTCCGAGCTTATAAAGGATGAACTCCAGGCTCGTGGCATGCAAAGAAAGGAACTTGCTGAGCGCCTTGGGATGAAAGCACCAAATCTCAGTAGATTTTTCAGTGCAAAAGAAAGTATCACTCCTTCTATGGCATTGAAATTAGAGGAGGCTTTTGGAATATCTGCGGACTATTGGATGAGCTTGCAATTAGGTTATGAAAGAGACCTGGAGGAAATTCAGCAAAGAGACAAAGAAGAAGAATATGCCGCTCAGGTAGAAAAGGCATTGGCAGCCACATTAAACCTTCCTATATTATTTAAGAAATTGGCGCTTGACGGATACCAATTCTTCAAGGACAGACTAACTGCTTTATACGACGCTTTTCAGGTAAATAATATGGAAGGGCTGTTATCTCTTTCCACCGCACAGGGCTGTTTCAAGAAAAGTGAGAAACTATATACTGAAGGAAGAAACCTTAGTACGTGGATTTTATTGGCCCGACATGCATGTACCAACAACAGTATCAAACTGGCTGAATATCAAAAAGGCAACGAAATCGAGGCAGCAAAGGAAATTGCTAATATGGCAAATGCCCAGGCTATCACCGAGAGTGCCATTAAAGAAATCCTTGCCAAGTATGGTATTGGCTATTGCATCGTAGAGAAGTTTGAAAAGACTCCCGTAGATGCCTATTCCACTATAATAGACGGACATCCCTATATTGTTGTTAGTCATAGAAGGAACAATATGGATATGCTCGTATTCGACATTCTCCACGAATGCGGTCATATCAACAAGCATCTCACGGATGGCATCTCTTTTATCTCCTATAATCAGGATTTGGGGGAAGCCCGTGGTATTGAGCAAGAAGCTAACAATTTTGCAAAGGACATGCTTATTCCCCCAGCAGTATGGACTAATATTACTAAAGGAAAGACTTCTTCTTTAAGCGTATATAGTCTGATTAAAACTGTTGCAAATAACGCTAAGCAAAACGGTATAAGCCCAACGATTGCCATGTGGAGATTCAAATATGAGACAGGTGTCTACAAGATACCCGGTTACAAGAGTCTGCCCATTGTATAAGATACAACCACTATAAATAAGAAAAGCAGCTATAACCTAGTTATATATAGCTGCTTTTTTGTTTTGTCATGTTAACCGTCGTGAAGATATCTTATCCGTCTGACATCAGCCTTCTTACATCTAACATCATTTGTCCCCTCACGCCACCGCGAGACACAGATCTGTCTGCTTTGTCCTCATTAGAAAATGTTTATCGCACCTCCATATTTACAAACATATTGAGATTCAACTTTGGCCATTTAGGCAGTTGCAAATAATGATTTGAATCAAAATGCATATCTGCAAACTCTGAAGTTTTAAATCTTGCCCTCCATTTTATGCCAATTTTTCTAATTTCTACTGTTTTATCAAAGTTTTCTTCCAAAAACTTCATTCGAGCAATTATAAAATTTAAGAATTGTTCAGACAGTTCCAGCTGTTCTTTAGGACTAGCAACACTATCTTTCAACTCTATGGCAAAAATATATAAACATGATGGAGTCTCACATAGAACAACATTATCACACATTCTCTTATATCCCTCACGATTCTTAAAAAAAGGGAATATATCCATATCACCACATGTGTCAAATCTATAAATTGAATGTGCAATGTTTTTATCAATATCATTAATATCGCACTCTATTACAGCATTTTTCCCGTTCCTATCGTTGTATTCCTCTATAATCTTATCCTGGTTCTCAGCTAAGAAATCTTGATTAATAACAGAATCAATAATATCAAGAACTGGCGTAGGTATATTATTCCTATTGTTGGCCATACTTCATAGCATAATAAATTGATTCTGAATTCTCATTTAATGCATCTATCGTATCATCTATGCTTAATGATGCAAAGCCCTCTTTCGTTACATCAATTTTATCAACAACTACTCGATCATTTTCATATTTAAACATATATGCTCCCAACATATTGGGTTTAATCATCATTGTTGTTCTATAACCCATACTAGAAATCCCTTCCTGATATTCTTTGGATGTATTAGAAAGCATAACTAAGTTATTTAATTCACGGATAATATAGTCACTGTGTGTACTAATTATTAGACGCAACCCTTTATTAATCAACTCACCAAAAATTCTTGCTATAAAAATTTGATTTGCTGGATGCAGATTCATTTCTGGTTCATCAATTAATATAATATCATTAAAACTTGCTTGATACTTCAAGCATATAATAAGATTAGCCAATGACTTCACTAACGAAGAAGTTACTTGAATTGGCAAAATAACATTATTACCTAGATGCAACTCTATACTTCCGCTTTTAGAAGTTTCCAAAGACCCGTGTAGCAATTCTTTTTCCAAAGCGATTGCCAAATCATAATAGTTACCTTTTGTTTTTTTTATATTATCTATATCCTTAGCATACTTTAAGGAACGACGAATTGCTAATGGATAACTTCTTGGGCCAAATTCTGAAAGCGTATAGATATCGTCCGAAAAATAGAAATCATCAAACTGGCTTCGACTATTTATAACTTCTTTACCAAACGTATATATGGCATGTCTTTCAACAGTCAACATCCAAGATTTTGCGGATGGCATACACGATAGTCTACGGATAGCTTGACACAATAAAAAATTCCATATTTTCTTAAAATCATCATTCGAAATTTCTTTCGTATCTTCTTTCGATATTTTAACTACTTTCTCCTTAGAATTAAAAAAAAACAGGAAATTATAGCCATTCAGGAAGGCTTTCATTTTTAAAGAAAATTTACTTTGTTTTCGAAATTCATCTTCGGATATAAACAATTTCAACGAAAAGTCTTTGAACAATTCATCTGCCTCATCATCACTTATTCCAAATATAACAGGTAAATCTTTACGAGCCTTTTTTCCAACAAATAACAGAAATTTATTAAGTAGTTCCCGATTATAAACAAAAGTCAATGAATTATCAGACTCTCTTTTTTCTATAATAGAATCATAATCATCCAATCCAACATAGCTATCATCAGAGAAGATGTAATACAGAAGATACGTCAAATACGTTTTACCTGTACTATTCAACCCACAAAACACGTTAATAGGACGTGTAGTATCAATTGATGCATGTTTAATTACACCAAAATTTTTTATTGTAATTTTCATAAATACATAATAAATATTTGCAAAGATATGGTTATTTCATGGATTACAATCACTTAGCACGATTATTTCATATAATTTAACTATCTTTTTATTTGAATCTCCCCCGACTTCCTTCTCCATCATCTCATCTCCTCGAAGCTCATAAGGTACCACCTATCATGGCGCCCCTTCCATCAAACCGCGAAGTGTACACCATCTCTTGTATCTCTCCGCTCTTCATCTTCTATGTCAGCTACCAGTCCTTTGCATGGCCCTTCAAGAAGTTGCTGGGACGGATTCCACAATAGCCGAGCATAATCACAATGCGTCAACCACGCTACCATATAATTGTCTTAAAAAATCATCTGGCAATCTTGTTATGCGTTTCGCATAAACCAGTGACAAATAATTCCCAACAGGTGTCAGTTGCATGTCATTAACCCTAAACTTATCAAGCACTCTGAACAAGCTAGCCCATCCAGGATTCAATCTGACAAGATAGTCTTTCATTTCTTGCTTGGTAAATACCGGCATTTGCTGTAGCAACAATTCAAAAGCTGGAAGCATATATTCTTTTCTTTGCTCTTTTAGTTTTTTCCTAATCGTATCTGAAGATGCCGCCATTATCGTTACTTCTTGATCATCCTCCTTCACATCAGGCTTTGATCCATCAATACTTATCATAGCAAAACCCTTTATATTACCCAATTTCACTTCATGCTGGATTTCTGGATGTACATCTCTAAACACCCTATAATCACCATACTTTATAGCATGACGAAAATAAAGGTCATAATTTGTAAGCAATATATCTTCGTATGAAGATATCTGATTGAAAACAGCCAAATTCTTCAAACACTGTAGTTGATTGCCGTAAGCAACATCTAGATAAGTCAGCTCATCTAATGATGAGAACAAGTCTCCCATCTGCGTAAATGAGTAATCAAGTGCTTGCTTCAACGAGCCCATAGTATAGGACCTGAACTGCAACGCAACCATCAGTGCCATTAGTGGCTTAGATATTTTTGATGCTTTCTCTATTGCATCTTCTACAATGGCCCTATCCGTAGTATTTTCGTCAACATTCAGACGCTCAATGAGCATTTCTTGAAGCTGTTCCTTCGTCTGTTCGTCATCGGTCTTCATTGAAGAGAGTATAGTCTCATACAAACACAACTGTACTCCCGGTTTTCTCAGCTTGTCTATGTTTTCCCTGGCTTCCATTGCAGCCAATTTTACATAGAATTTCTTCTCAAATTCTTCCAATTGTTTACGAAAATCTACCGCAGCCTCTTGAGTGAGCCGTCCTATCTCTAATTCAATTAGCTTTTGGCACAAATCGCTTACATCAGCATAGGTCATACCGATATTGATGGTCGAACCCTTGGTGTCATTTACAACCACGTTATTATTACCATCTACAGAAACATCCTTATCTAGCATACTTTCTTCTATCTAAAGAACTCAACAATAGCATCCCAGCCAATAATACAAGTAGCAATAAGCGTCAATGCAGCAATAATGATTGTTACCCAAACACTCCATTTCTTCGCAGAATCACTATGTTCTGTATCATCATTGCTGTTAATACGACTATTCTTTATATTGTTATAGACATGATTGCCATCTCCGTTAATCTTAATATTTCTCATTGAGTACTATTTTACGTAAGACTCTATAAACGACTTCACTTCATTATATTTTGTTCATCCACCTCTCATCCAGTGTCATACCCCTATAACCAATAATCTATACCCCATAACCTTTCATAAAATATCCCTTCAATCCTGACAGCATTTTTGCAACGCTGATAAACGAAGGCCTTATTGTATCAACATCCTCTTCTGCAATATATCCCAAATCCTGAGCTATCTGCAACTGACTGAATGCCTCCATCAGTGAGCCATAGGCTATTTCGATAAAGTGTACTTTCTCCTTTTTCGAACTTCGTCCACTCCCTTCAGCGATGTTTGAGGTTATAGAAGAGGCTGAGCGTCTTACTTGATCACCTAAAGCAAAAGTTTCCGTTTTAGGGAACTTGCTCTGCAACAGGTATACCTCTTTTACCAAGTTCCTTGCTGCCTGATATACCTCTAATCCTTCAAATGAAAACGTCCTGGCCTCCATACTCTATAACCAATAACCTCTAACCCATAACCTTTAACACTCACCTCTTCCATCATCCTTCACCCATCATACCTCTTCTCTATCTCCCTCCAGTCCACAATCTGCCAAAGGGCAGCGAGATGAGCAGCACGACGGTTCTGGTAATCCAGATAATACGCATGCTCCCAGACATCAAAGGTCAGTAGCGGCTTCAGACCCTTCACCACAGGATTGGATGCCCCTTGCTCCTGCGTGATGACCAAGTTGCCATCAGCATCTGCCGATAGCCATACCCAGCCAGAGCCAAACAGACCTACGCCTTTTGCTTCAAACTCAGCCTTGA
>Ga0265298_10002397_pt1 | contig 26159 bp, 7 predicted proteins | sample AusTroGonzalo_MG_3_FD_193486 | JGI IMG/M metagenome (GOLD analysis project Ga0265298, IMG submission 193486) | Bovine rumen microbial communities from tropical cattle in Woodstock, Queensland, Australia - Gonzalo_01 | ecosystem: Host-associated > Mammals > Digestive system > Stomach > Rumen ...
CTCTCTGTGTTTGGCACTGCCATTCCTTATGTCTCACTTAATATACGATTCAACTAAGCTATGATGAATGCAACGCCACACTCTGACCAATGGTCAGAGAAACTGAGAAAATCGCTATATTTCGTGCTATGCCTAATGGCAGGTGTATGTACACTGTCGGGCTGTATTGAAGAATACGAAGCCGACCTGCCGTCAGACGACACCAACTTGCTCGTTGTCGAAGGCGCTATCTGTTCTTCCCAATGGAACACGTTTATCCTGTCGCGTACGCAGCCTATCAATGCTTCCAATACGCCCCGTATGGTTTCGGGAGCCAGCGTCTCGGTACGCGGCAGCGACGGCTCTGAATACGTGTTGCAGGAAGCCGACGGCTATTACACCTGCTGGATTGATGCCCTTCAACCCGATGTGGACTATTGTGTGCATATCGAGACGGATGGCGAAGTCTATGAATCCGACCCCCAGAAACCGATGCGCACAGAAAGCATTGCAGAGGTGAACGTCGTGCAGGAGACGCCCGAGAGTGCTATCGACGTGCTTGTCACGCCCGATGCGCCCTTTACAACGGATAAACCGACGTACTATTCGTGGACATTCGATGAGACATGGGAGGTGCGTCCTGACTATATCACCTACTATTATTTCGACACCAAGAAGATGGCGCCCGTCTATGATCCCAACCAGTTCCCCCGTCGTGGATGGAAGGATGCCAAAGGCACGACGATTTTGGTGGGTTCAAGTCTGAATTACGAAGCCCATCGCATCCGGAAACTCAAGGTTTACGATATTGACCGCAGCAGCGAGCGCATGTATTACAGGTATAGCGGACAGGTCCACCAGCGTGCCATCTCTAAGGCTGAGTATGAGTATGAGCTGGCGCGTCGTCAGGCCAGTTCCGAGATGGGTGGCTTGTTCACGCCGCTACCCTCTGCCCTGCCTACCAATATCCATTGCCTGTCATCCGACAAGCGTGTCATAGGCTATGTAGGCTGCTCGTTGAATACGAGTACTTACAGGTTCTTCCTTGCCCCCAACGATTATGCTATCAATCGTCCTAAGTACCAGGACGCCCGCCGTTGGCTCGAAGACTGTAACGAATCTGATTGCTTGCGCATGGTGGAAGAAGAACACATGTTCTTGTGCGAATGGGAAGACTATAGAGACCGGCCCGATGGCAAGCTACGCACGGCCTGGGCCTACAAATTTCAACTCGATGTCCGGGCACGCGGTGCCTATACCGAAATGCCGGACTACTGGGAAGAGTAACAATGTAAAATGATAAGGATGAAGAACAGAATATATTCCATGATAGTTGCGATGGTACTGGCTCTGAGTACCTTTGCCGCGACGATTGAGACCGACCGCACATGGTATCTTGCTGGCGAGGCCATGACAGTCAGTGTGACCGACGATGCCTTATTCGCCTATGCTGAACTGTGCGATACGCATGGTTTGGCAGCCGGTGTCGTGGTATGTCTCGAAGGAGGAGAGGGAACAGCCGTTATAGAACTGCCTGCCAACCTCCATAGCGGCTACTATGTCTTGTCGGTCTATACGCGCCATAACCCTGAGGTCGCGCAGCGTCTGATTGCCGTCGTCAATCCCCTTCGCAAGAGCATGGACGATGATATTGAGTGGATAGCCATTACCCATCCAGACTCATTGAGCTATTCTCTCACCTCTAACCCCTTACCTCTCACCTCTTACCATCCCGTCAATGTTCGTGAGACCGAGGGCCAAATCATCCAAGCCCGCATCAAGAACGTCTCTAATGGCCATGCTTTCACGGCCGATCAGATTCGTCCTGCCTTAAGCATCGTAGGAAAGCAGATCCATTATTTCGAGGGTCAGATGCTGAACGACTCCACAGCCGTCTTCTATACCTTCGGCATTCGTGGCAAACTACCGTTAGTACTCTCTGCTATGTCGTACACAGGCGTCAGCTTGCCTATCGAGATGATTAGCCCGTTTGCCACCTTGCTTCCCAAGGAGCTCCCGCATCTGGTGTTCCACTATAATCGCAGTGAGGTGGAAGCCCGTTCCCTCGACATGCAGCGCCACCAGATTGCCATCACACCTGCCAAGCGTGAGCTGAAGTTGGGCGATGATGCTGACGACACGGCTGAGGAAGTCGTGCCATTAGACTATAGCGAAACCGTGTTTGGCACCAAACCCGATTTGACCTATAACCTTGATGAGTACCGTCAGTTCCTAACCATTCGGGAGGTCCTGCTCGAATATGTTAGCTGCGTCAAAAGCACGAAAGTCTATGGCGTACCGCGCCTCTTGGTCCGCAAAGAGCAAGAAACCTATGACACCAACCAACCCACGTTGGTCCTCATTGACGGCATGCCCGTCAACGACGTAGAACGACTCCTAAGCTATGATGCCCGTCGCATCCACTATATCAACATCTACGCAGGCCAATACACATTTGGTAGTGGTGTATATAACGGCATCCTGTCGTTTGTTACCCGCTCTGGGCGACTCACCAACTATCCCATCGAGCGCAACATGCAGTATCTTGTCTACGACTTTTATTGACTTGAACGCTTAACGTATCATACTTCTTATTCCACGTTAAAAGCAGTAGCGGGGGGACCCGCTACTGCCTGTCATCTTGAACCAATCATTTTACTTACTATGACACTTAATTCAGCAATCTTTCTAACTTATTATTTGAATATCTTCCGACCATTCTTGATGACGATGCCGCGATAGCTGTCGCCAACCTTCTGACCGTTCAGGTTATAGACAGCATTTATCTTACTTCTTACATCATCCATCTTACCTCTTACATCTTCAATGCCCAGGACTTCCGCAGGCAGATCCATGACGACAATCTCGATGCGGTCGTTAGCCAACGGCAGGTTTTCTAATGTCCTGGCATCGTAGGCCGTGAAGCAGTAGCTCATCGGCTTCATGGCATAGCTGTCGGAAGCCGGCACGCGATAGAAGTACTGGTCGCCAGCGTTATTGGCGAATGTCAATGCGCCGTACTCATTCAGCAGGCTGTCCTTCTCCGGCAGTGCAAACTGCCATACGTCATAGCGTCCAGCGAATGTGCCGCACCAGTAGTGAATCTCGTCGAATGCGGCCTCCAATTCTGCCTCGGTCATCTGTTTTGCAGCCTCTGTCAACTGTGCGTCGATGTCGCGAGCCATCTGCTCGGTCACCAACGGCTTGGCATCGGCATGCTTGGCACGCACTAACAGTGGAACGGCCACAGGCAGCTCTGCGCCTGCTGGGACTGGTGTATAGATGACTGACACTTCGAAGCTATTGTTGTCGGTGCCAGGAGCTGACGCTTCGTCGTACAAATCCCAAAGGCACAGGATGTCATAGTCGTCCAGCATTTCTGCCGTTACCTCCTGAGAGCCACGCGGGTCGAGGATGATGGGTTGCCATCCCTCAGCGGTCAGCGTAGAGAGCGAGGCACGTCGTGATGCCTGATCCTTAGCCAGTGAGTGTGCCGGTGCATTGGCGGTCTGCTGGCTTGCCCAGTCGGTATCTTCATACTTCTTGACGTTGCCCGTTGCCTTGTCGACGTATTGCAGGTAGAAGCGGAAGGGTTGCACTCCCTTTGAGCCGTCAGCGAGGACGAAGTCGCGCTTGTTGCTATCCCAGATATACATCATTTCCTTGGCAGCCCTGTCAGGATAGATGTTATCGTAAGTGACTCTCAAACGCGCCATATCCCTCTGGCTGGCCAGCGTTGCTGCCGTGCCGTCATACGGTACATTGATATTCCGCATCTTCCTGTGATTATTCTCATCATACGACAAATCGAAATCGTACGTGTACCATCTGTTTTTGGTTGATCGGAAAATCAATGGTTCGTTGGCGGCCACCTGATAGTTCTCTTTTTCGCCGATTTGCTTCATCACAATGTTACCCATCATGTCCTTTTCAAACCGATAGAATTCTACACCATCCTTAAACAGATCTTTGGTCAACGTATAGTTGAAGGGCAGCACCCAAGGTTCGTAGGCGCCGTCATTGCCACTGCGTTCGTACCTGATACGATCTGACTTTGCGTCTATCAGGCAGTTGAAGGGTCTATCGTCTTTAAGCTCCAGCCTCTCAATCTCCCCGTCATAGTTCAGTTTTACGGTTTCATTGCCTATTTGGACGTACGGGTCCGTCACGGTGAGTATGCCTCTGGCATAGACTGGGTATTCTGCATAGAGACTATTAGCCATGACTGTCAGTTGCTGATGGTTCCAAGTCTCATTGCGATCAACCCATGTGCAATGCTCGGGTTGAGGCCGTCCATTCCATCTACATGTCTTATAAATACTGGCTAAACTACTTCTCATTTCGAGTTTTCCCGTAGCAGAGCAATAATCTACGACGCTATTTTTACCCAAGTTCAGGGCAATGCCAGCAATACCCTTGTCCGTGTACTTTATTTGCCGTATTTGGCCACGGAAACTACAGTCGCTGATAGTACCATCGTTGTTGAAGGCGATACCACCGCAGCCAGTCACAGTTTGTACATCTGCCGATACTGCCAGATGCTTTACCGAAGCCCCTTCCTTGATATTCTTAAAGAGTCCCCAACAGTCGTCCCTTCCGCTATAGGTAATGGTATTTCCGCCTCCGTCAAGGTTGGCTACGAGGTCCAATTCGCCACTCCATTCACCCAGGTCAATATCCTGAGTCAGATAGACATCACACTTCATACCAGCAAAGGCTACGAATTCTTCCTTGCTGCTGATGTAATACGGAGGCTCTAACTTTTTGACATCGAGGTCAACACCTTCAAATTCATAAGATTTATCAGAAACAAATTGGAAAGAGACGATGTTATCTGGGGGGAAGATTCGACCTATGTCTTTTACCTCACCATCATCCTTGCTACAGTAGGTGCCATTCTGTTCTTTTTTGTATTCACTACTATATGCTTGTTCGTTAATTAATTTATTTCCAACCCTATCATATATAGCGAGATAGTCACGATTATAATTGCCAAACACAAATGGATGTGGCCTTTCAGTAATTACCTTTCCTGAAACCTGCCAAACGTTGTCCTCCGGAAGAGTCAACTTTATTTCGCCATGACAATTACTGCTGTAGTTATTAACTGGTCCGCCGTTATCATATACCTTGAGGGCTGTGACCGTCTTGGGAATTTGGTACACTTTAGAACCAACCTGAGGAATGCAGAAAGCCAGGCTGTCCCACTGTGCATACAGCGTCATGTCCTTGGATGGCTTGAAAAGATGATCGGAACTATAGCTTGCACCTGTATCGTCAGCATGCTCCGTCCATCTCACAACCTTGCCGCTATAAGCGCCATCGAAGGAAACTCCGGCAACGTCCAAAGAGAACTGCAGGTTGGTGTCCTCTTCGTCGTATTGACGGTAGGCCTTGATGATCGTACTCTTGTTCGAGTCGTCATTATGATAAAGCGTAAAGGTCACCTTCTCAGGCCCAGACACAGAATTAACGTACGCCGTCTGCTTGGTCTGTTCGTTCTCGAAGCGGTACACAATACCATGGCTTTCGGCGGGTACTGGATGGGGGTCAGTGCCTATGGTCTGATACCATGTCACATTGTTGCTCTTATTGCCATTTATCATATAGCACACTTCACCGTTTCTGAATCTGAAGTCTGCAATGCTACGTTCACTATTTTGGATTGTGCAATAGGAGTCGTAACTTGTCAGCGCATCTCCGTCCGTGTAGCATCGTTCGATACGAGTGCCACTCTTCGTATCGCTACAGATCTGTCCAGTTCTGGTAGCTGTAATCGAGGTTTTTAAAACAATGCAGTTCTTGATGGCAGATTGATCGAACATATCCGAAGCGATACCTCCCGCGACACCTTGGCCCTCATAGCCTTGAATGCCATTGTTCATCACAATGCAGTCCTTGACTAAACAGTTGGTGACTTGTCCGCTACCTGTCAGGCGTGCGGTAATACCGCCCGCACGACCATCTCTGTTCTGGTAGTTAATTTTCATGTTCTCTACTACGAGACGATTTACCTTGCCAGCACCAGTAACGTGACCGAAGACACCTGCCATGACAGGGGCACTGATAGTGCCATTCATGATGCGGTGTCCATTACCCTCGTAAGTGCCGCTGAAAGCATGTGCATGAGAGCCCAATGGCTTCATGGCCATACCCTTCAAGTCGATGTCGGCAATTTGCTCTGCGTAGAAGTCGGACTTACCCGTCTTCTCGATGTATTCAGCCAGATTCTTCAGGTCGGCACGCGTTGCCACCTTGTATGGCTCATCCTTCATACCCAAGCCCATGCCGTCCACTGCCATCTCAACAGATGCACGTGTCACGGTGAGGTCAATGCCGGGATAGGCAGTATTGTCCTGGGCAACAGTATGGAAGACAATGGTAATTTCCTGGCCACTGCTGGTCATGGTGCCCATGTCATAAGGCTGGCCGGCATTGGCGCTAAAGTACAGGTTCCTCCATCCGTTGCCGCTCTTGGCACTGCTGTTGGCCAGCTTGTCGTCGTCCGTCAAGTCTGGCGAGTAACTGCCATCATAGACGGCCAGATAGTCCTGCGGTGCACTGCCTGAACCACCGGCAGCCCTTGTTGCCACCGTTCCCTTCAATTGCAGGATACTACCTTCGGGAGCCGTCAGCGTCACATAACGTGTACCAGCTGTATAAGTGCCGTCAGCACCACCGTCGTCATAGACCTTTGCTGAAGTAATGAACTTTGGAATGTTCACCGCAATCTTCTCAGTGGCGTCTTTAGCCATGTTGACAACCATATCCCACTGCGAATAGAGATAGATGGAGTCTGTAAAGAACAGGAAGCCATCCCTTGGATAGAATGTTCCGTTTAAATCGTCGTCGGTGTTCCATCCTGTCAAGATGAAATGCCTGTGTTCAAACTGCGTTTCAATCAGGTTGAGCAGACTGCCCTTGAAAGCATATACGCACGCCGTGTCAGTCGATAGCTTATCCAGGAAATTCAAATGGAGCATGTCGGGCGTACTTTCGTTGGTGTAGCCTTTCACGCCTCCGCCCTCGTACTCATAGACGGTCTTGGCGGTGGTAGAGAGGACCGGCAGACTGTCGGTTCCAATGGTCTGTCGCCAAACAATGCCTTCGCTGAGTGAGCTGTTCAACTGATGGCATATCTCACCTCTGCGGAAAGCGTATTCAGTGACATCTCCCTCGTTGAAGACAAGACTCTGCGTGGCCTTGGCAGCCTTGTTGCCAACGAAATTGGCATAGGTGCGCTGGACTTTTTCATTGTCATTTTCATCGTCATCGTCATCACCAACATTCAACTTGATGATATTGTGGTAAGCATAGCATGACTCGATGTTTGAGGAGTCTGCCTGCTCGGCAACAAAACCGCCGATCACACCTTTACCGCTAGTGTATAAGACGGTGTTGTCCGAAGCATAGCAGTAACGCAGCTGTCCGCTGCCACTCAGCTTGGCTGCCAAGGCGCCGACATGTGTATCGTCACTGACACCTGTGAAGGTGCTGTTCACAATGCCCAGCCGCTCTACGACACCGCTGACATTCTTGAAGAAGCCTGCAGACAATCCCTTGCCGGCATCCATCTTCATATTGCGGATTTCGAAACCGCCACCGTCATAGTTGCCCTCGAAACTGTCCACACTCTCATCCAGCGGGATGAATTCCTCGCCCTTCATGTCGATGTCGGCTGTCTGCTTGATATAGATCTTGCTGTGGCCTGTCAGATGGATATACTCATAAACCGTCTTCAGGTCCTCAACACTTGATACCATGATTGGCTTGTCTTCAGTGCCTACGCCCAACGACTGGATGTCCTTCGGCAAAACGGTCACCAGGAGGTCCAGTCCGTCGTAGTTGTTTTCATCATTTGTCTCAAATGAAATCGTCATGTAAGGACCGGAGCTCATCACTCTGCCGATGTCCTCAGGGGTGCCGTTCGTCGTGCTGAAGAAGACATCCTCATAGTCTTCGCCGCTCTTTGCACGGACATTGCTCAGCTTCTTTGTAGAATTTTGGTCACCGTCATACACGGTCATAAAGTCGCATGGCATGCCATCCTTGCCCAGTGACTCTGTAGAGATGGTGCCAGTCAGGCTTATGACACAATTGTCAGGAGCCTTCAGCTCCAGTTTTCCACCATACTCAAGACCGTACGCCTTGTTGAGGCCGGCGTGGTCGAAGACACGGAAGAAGATGGTGTCCGACGGCAGCGTCACACTGCTCACCTCTCCGTCGGCAGGCACCTTCATCTCCCATACGGCATAGAGCGGGATGTTGCGTGCTGGCATGATCTGACCATCGTAGGGATAGAACGTACCCTTCTTGTCCTGCTGTGTGTTCCAGCCTGCAAAATAGTAGTAGTTGCGCTCCAAGGCGTAAGGCTCGAACTTGAAGTCCGGCGTGATGTATTTGTCATCAGCCTTGAACGCCTGCACAGTCCTTATTTCATCCTTGCCATAGTTGGCATGCAGCGAGAAGGTGACGTACTCAGGCTGTTCGTCGGTGTTGGTAAACATGACCTGATGCCCGACGGCATGGCGGTAAACCTGCTGCTTGCCGGAGAGCAGGGGCACATCGTCGGCCTTGATGGCCTGATGCCATACTGCGTTGTCACTCTTAGAACCATTGAGCAGATAGCAGATCTCACCCGACTTGAAGCGAACGTCGGCAACGTCCATTTCGGAATCGGCCATGTTGGGGGCACCCTTTTGTTCGTCGGCACACAGCGAAGGACCGTCCGTATAGACGCGGCTTGAAGTGGCGCCGCTGCCGATGTACCCTACGATATGCCCGTAGTGCGTCCTGCCGTCGTTACGCCCCACAACGGTGTTCTGGTAGCCGTAGCAGGATTCCATGCGGGAATCGTCGGACTGCTCGCCCACCAAGGCGCCAACGACTATCCTCGGGGCCTGGTTGAAGTCTATCGTGCTGCCTTTGACATAGCAGTTGCGCAATACACCCTTGCCGACCAGTTTGCCGGCGAAGGCGCCCAGACGGGTGATGCCGTCATCGGCATTGAACTTGCTGTCCACGATGCCGAGGTTCTCAACGACACCGCTGATGTTATTGAAGAGACCCATGGATTCGCCCAGGTAGTTGAGCATTTTCATTCGCTTGATGACATGGCCGCCGCCGTCATAGTGACCTTCGAAGCTTTCCGTACAGGTGCCGATGGGGACTACCATTATCGAGTCCTCCAAATCGATGTCGGCAGTTTGCAGGATATAGAAGTCGCTTCGCTTCATCAGGCCGATGGAAAGAATCACATTCTGAAGGTCTTCGGGCGTTCCCACCTTATAAGGGTCATCCTCTGTACCCTTGCCTAAACGGCCGATATTCACAACGTCGTTCGTGTAACCGCCGTCCCTCTTGAACACCATGGCATGTTCGCCGGACAGAACCGGCGTCATGTCGTTACCTTCGTCCTTGTCGATGTTCTGGAACCATGCGGGCTCAGGGGTGTTGGAGCTGTTGTTCAGCAGATAGCTTACCTCGCCGCTTGCGAAGTTGAAGGGCTGAAGGCCGGGGGCACACTCACAGTCCGTAGTAGTTCCCTTGAAGTAGTTGCCCAACAGTTTCGTGCCGTTCGTATAGCACCGGTTGAGTCTTGTGCCACGATCCATCTCGCCGCACAGATAGCCGAATGACCCAGAGCTGACCTTCGTGTCGTAAACAAGGCAGTTGGTAACGATACCACTGCCGTAGATATCGGCAACAATACCGCCGGCAACGCCTTTCTCCGTCTCCTCAACAGTACAGTCCTTGACGAAGCAGTTGGAGATCCGGCCGCTGCCGCTCACACGGCCGGCGATGATGCCGACACGTGCGTTTCCCTCTTCTCCCTGGACCACGGTGGCCCGCGCTGTCGTATTCTCGACACAGAGACGGTTGACAGTACCCGTGACGACACCGAAGAGGCCGACATAGCGCTTGGCTTCAATGTTACCGTTACGGATGGTATAGCCGCCACCGTCGTAGTAGCCGTCGAAATCCTGAGCGCCGTCAATAGGTTCCCATTTCATGCCAGACAGGTCGAGGTCGGCAGTCTGCAGGAAGTGGATGCCGGTGCTCTTATAACCGGCAGAACAGTATTTCGCGACCTTCTGCAAGTCGGAAGCATTGGTGATAAGGAAGGGATTTTCGGGCGTTCCTTCTCCAGAAAGCGTATAGAGGCCCATGGCCTCGTTCTTGTAGTTGCCGTTTTCGGAATACACGCGGTTACTCTCATTGTTCAGCACAGGAAACTCGTCGGGATATTCCTCACCCGCCAGGTCCTGATACCAGACGATGTTGTAGGCCGTCTTGTCGTTCAGCAGCCACGTTATGGAACCGTCAGCCATGCGACTGCTGTCGAGTTGCTTCTCGCAGTTCTTCGCATTGGCAGATTTTGCATTGCTGGCTATATTGCTTTCGGTCGTGAAGCAGAGATCGGCCTGGGCGTTGTCATTGATACGGCTGCTGATACCGCCAGCATTGCTGCCCGTGAGCTTATTCTTATAACCGTGGCAATGGCTGATGCGGGCATCGGAGCTCATCTCGCCGACAAGACCGCCGGCATAGACGGCATCAATGTTGTTGTTGGCGGCATAGCAGTCGCGCATCCGGCCAACTATGTCGTCATCATTATGCCTCATGAGCCTGCCTACGATGGCACCGCTACGGGCATTGTTATCGCTGTTGTTGACAGTGATGTCCTCCACGCCCAGGTTGTGGATATAGCCTGCTACCTGTCCGAAGACGCCGATGGCTTCGCCCACGTTCCCGATCTGGCCCTGGCTGATGAGGCTGCCGTTGCCGTCGTAGTCACCCTCAAAAACCCGGTAATGGCCGATGGGACTCCATTGGCCGCCCCTGCCGGTGCTTGTCAGGATATCCTGGAGATTGATGTCGCTTTTCTGACGGAAATAGACATTACGAGTGTTACCGCCGTTGTTCACATAGTCGGCAAACGTCAGCAAAGCGCCTTCCTCGAGGATGAACGGCTGCTCTTTGGTGCCTTTACCGTCGGGGAAGATCTCCTTATATTGTTTCCACTCAGCATAGAAATTTGTCGTCCCGCAAGGAACGCTGTATTCATCGTACGGACCGGTCTGACTGCCTTTGCCGTCCTTCTGGGAACTCCATTGTAGCACATACTTGTCAGGCGCGGTCAGCCCCAATGCATAATGCGTCGGAATGGTGAAGACGGCATTGCCGGAATTGGTGTTGCACGTGAGGCTTACAGTACCAACTTTCGGATCACTGTCACCGAAATGGTTCACCACGTTAAACTGGATCTGGAACACATATCTGAGGGGGTTGGAGACACTCGTCCCACCGGGAGAACCGGCTGTTCCGCCGTCTCTTCCATAGCCCCAGTATTTGTTACGGGCCGACCAGCTGTTGCTCGACTTCTCGGCTTTGTCACCATTGCTGCCGTTATTGCCTTCGCTGCCACGGCCGCCTTTGCCGCCACCGGCCCACGCGCTATAGAAATCATCCCTGTCGTCGTTGAAGGAATCGCCGGCAGACGTACAGTCGCCGGCGGCACCGCTACCGCCGGAGCCGCCGCCGCAGCCACCGGTGCCAATGCCCTCAGCGCCACCGCCACCGCCACCGCCGCCGCCGCCGCCGCCGCCACAGGCGACGGAATTGAATTCTAATTTGAAGCGTATATCGGACGCACCGGCAGAACCGCCGGAGCCGCCGGAACCCTTGGTACCGCCTTTGGCAGTAACATTATGAGGCTTGCTGACAAAGAGGGTACCCATGTCGGCGCCCTTACCGCCGGTATTTCCCTGGTTACCGGTGATACCCGTGGTCTCGCTCAGATAACTGCACGTGTTCCTGCCTGTCTCGGAAGAACGGGAGGCACCAGTGCCGCCGGGGGTACCGATACCGGCACCCGCACCGCCGCCACCGGCTCCGCCATAGCCGCCATTGCCGGCGTACAGGGTCGATGAAGCAGTTCCGCTGGAACCGTTCCCGCCGCGTTCGCCGTTGCCAGCATTACCGCCAGTGGCTATCACACGGCCATTACCCTCCAGGTATAGCGTGCTGCCACTGGGAAGGTGGATGCCGGCGCCGCCACCCGTACTACCGTCGCCAGGACCGCCGGTCGCAGTGAGCGTGACGCCCTTGGGGATATAGATGTGCACGACAGCACCGCCTGCAATAGTCAGGCCGCTGCCACAGCTACCGTTTGTAAAACTGATGTCTTTAGTGACATAGTAATGGCCAGATTCGAGTGTCTTTCCTGAAGAGGAGCCTTCACTCAACATGGTCCATTTGGGTGCTGCCAGGGCATTCTCCACGAACAGCGTGCTGCCAAGGATGAGCAGCATAACCAGTGCTATAAATATCTTTTTCATCGCTTATAAATTTTTCGTCCGTTTTGTATGATAATACCCTTATACCCTGCATCAACACGCTGGCCGTTGAGGTTGTAGGTGCATCCACTCCCCTCGCCCTTTGGAGAGGGGCTGGGGGTGAGGCTGATGTCTGTCGTTTCAGCTGACTCGATAAACTCTACGTTCACACAATCTCCCATCAGTGGTAGGATTTCGTATGTGTCGGTATTATACACCGTGATGCAATAGCTCATAGGAGCCGTCGTACGGTTGTCATTAGCAGTAGCATAGTTGAACGACTGGTCAAAGTAGTTGTCTTCGAACATCAAACATCCAAATGTCGCCAAATCAGCATATTTCTCAGATGAAGGGATAGGCCAGATGTCGAGACGTTTGCCGAATGCAGCACACCAATAATGCGGCATTTCGAAGGCCTGCGTGTCGATTTCTTCTTCATCATCGACATCTATATCAAGGGCAGCTTCATCTATCATCATTTGCAACAATGACAGCGTGTACAAGGTGTCAATCTCAGCACCCATCTGAGCATTTACCAACGGCTCGGCATCAGCACGCTTGGCACGTACCAACAGCGGGAGTGCCGACGGCAGTTCCATGCGGCTGTTTACCAGTTGATAAACGAGCGACACTGCCGAAATTGGCGAATCGGTTTCCTCGTCGAATGACTCGGCACGGATATCTGCCAGATAGGCCACGTCGTAATAGGCGAGCATACGCGCCGTCACGCTCTGTGGTTGGCGTGGGTCGAGGAAGATGGGTTGCCAGCCGTCTGCCATAGCCGAGGCGAGACGTCGCGGTGCCTTAGTTGTGCTTCCTGATTTATTTAAGTCCTTTGCCCACTTAGTATCATCGTAGGTCTCTAACTTCTTGCTGTTTTTGTTATAGAACTGCAAATAGAAGCGGTATGGCTGGATGTCGTCAACATCGCCACGGACAAATTCCTGCTTGCCACGATTCCATACATACATGATGTCCTCTTTGGCTGTCATAGCAGGTATGCCTGTGTATGTGGTGTAAATATCGCCTATGTCCGTAATCGAAGCATATTGTGCGATATGGTCATAGTGTGTGGCTTTGATGGTAATAGAACCTTTGGCGTTGGTCAACGTGTATTCCATGACGTCGTTGCCGTCATTTTTTACCATCCATAGCTCATTAGCTTTATAATCTATCGACGAAGGTTTCTTGGCAAGCGTCAATGTTGTGCCATCTCCGACGTCTGGCAATTTTACCTCGTCAACAGTTCTTTCTATAATCTTATGATATTCGAATGCGCCTTTACCGGCAATTTGATCAAAGCCGAACGGAAGCACCCACTGCTCCAAGGCGTTCGTGGCTTGACGCTTATAGATGATTTTGTTGACTTTGACGTCAGCGGTACAGATAAACGGCTCGCCGTCAGTGATGGTCAGCTCGTCAAGTGTCGTACCGTTTTCCACGCGGATGGTTTTACTACCTGTGACGATACGGGGGTTAATCTGATCAAGGATACCCTGCGCATAGATAGGATAGTCGTTGCTTGCAGCATTGGCGTCACTTATCAGCTTCTGGAACTCATCGGTCTTGTTGGGGTTGACCCAATGGCTGCTTATGACGTTTTTCCCAGTTACCGTACACAGTGGATTACTGTTGACGACATTCTGATAGCTTGGGCATATCAGTTGGCCCGTAGCAGAACAGTGGTCAATACGACTGGCCTTACCCATCAATTTATATGCAATGGCAGCCACACGATTCACAGTATTTGCAGGTTGGATGCCACCCTCTAATCTCGATATACGACCAAAGAAGTGACAGTCGCGGATGGTGCCATAGTTTTCAAAGGCTATGCCGCCACAGTTGACGTTCGTTTCAACGAAGCCAACGACGCGCAGTCCTTGGAGTAATCCTTCCTTCTTAATTTTATAGAAGAGTCCTTTGAAGTCGCCAGAGGTCTCGTAGCGGATGGTATGACCGTTACCATATAATTTGCTCTTCAAGGTCACTTTCTCGTTCCAGTTGTTCAGATACAAATCGTTGGCCAGGATATACAATCCCGTCTTTTCGTTGAGATCTGCCAACTGTCTGGCGGTATAGATGAACGTGCCCTCCTGAGTCTTGAAAGAGATAAGGATGTCATAGTCGGGCATCGTGAACGAGAAATAATAGTGGTTTTCGGTATTGTCGGTAAACGTACAGTTCTGGGGTTTGCTACCGTCAGATGCTGAGATAGTGATGCTCTCCAGATGGTTGTTGCCGTCCACACTCACCATTCCGCTGACCTGCGTACCCTCACCGGCTGACGTTGCCGACAGTTCTTCCAACGTAACGTTAGTAGCCGACGCAACGGTGATAGTAAAGGCATTGTACTTATTCCTGATACTGGCAGCAAAGACAGGATAGGTTTCCATCACGTCCTTGACGGCATCAACGAGGTCAGCAGGCTGGGCTGCCGTCACACCGCTAACAAGCAAACCTGTCGAATTGCCGTCGTTGGCAATATAGGAATTGTTCTGGATCGTGCTGTTTTTATTGTCATTGCAAATCATATAGGCATCGCCATCATTCTTGGCAAACCGACCATTGAAGACATTATCTCTAACAGTTGCGCCCGATTCTTGACTGGTTATACCGTATGTCGTCGCGCCATCTATGTCGCAAAGGACGTGACAGTGAGAGATGATACCTCCATCAGGACCGTTCTGTCCGGCAATACCGGCTGCGGGGGATTCAGTCAGCTTGTTCTTTACCAAACCGCTGACCTCACAGTCCTCAATGACACCTTCATTATATTGGGTTATTCCGCCCATGTACGTCTTCTTACCTTCGACGGTGGCATTGACATACAAATGACGCACAGAAGCACCTCTGTAAACGGAATAGAAGAGAGGGGTACTTCCTGTGTAGGTAATGCGATGTCCATTACCGTTGAATTGGCCGTAAATGCCAATCTTCTTTTTCCATACGTCCAATACCAGGTCACGTTCGAGGTTAAACTCTCCATATTGAACATTGATACTGTCTAACATCTCTGGTTTCGTGATGGGGACGATATACTCGGCTATCAACGTAACGTGAGTAGTGGGCATGACGAAAGAGTAGTTGCCAGCACCCGTCTTGGCATCCACGTTGTCGGCTGTGATTGTCACGATATTGGCAGGGATAGTCCTGATTTGCTTCAGCTTGCAACCTGAATTGGGCTCAACCGTGATAAGCACCTTTTCGCCCGTCTTGGCAAGCGTATCATTGACCGCGAGAAGTCCGCCAAATTGGTCTTCAACATTCACTTTAATCACATCGACATCAGGTGTCAAAGCGACATCCATATCCTCACGCATGATAAAATGATAGGTAACCTCACGGGTGCTTGTGTTGATGCTGTCAAGTTCCAGATATGAATCATTATCGTCCTGGAAGCGAATATCATAGATGGCATAACCTTCATCGTATTTTCCCTTGACCACAATGACATCATTCGTCATCGCTTTGACAGTATCGCCTTGTTCGTCAGTGGTGGAATTGATCAGTGTCACGGTGGCATGGTCCTTTTGCTCAATGCTTACCGTATTCAGCTTAGCCGATGGCGTATAGTCGATGGTCACGTTCGCCCCGTTTATCTTGAAGATCATCACGTCCTCGTCCTGGATGGTCTTATCGTCCGTGGGGAACAGCAGACAGAGGTCGTCGAACATCGGGCCGTAGTAATTACGCTTTCCATCCGTCGTTTCGGCCTCAGCACGTACAACGAACAGCAACGTATCGGCCTTTGTATTAATTTTACCAGTCGTTAACACGGTTTGCCAGCCATCTCCCTGATACTGCATGTCGGCAACAACTTGTGTGGAATTGGAAACGCCATCACCGCTCGTCTCGATACTGATCTCTGCCTTTTGGGCATAGCGCGGATTAATGCTCGCAATGGCGGCAAAACTCACAAGTCCCTTCTCAACAGCAGATGAAGGATAAGAACGACCTTTAAGCGACAAGCCCTGCATCATCGTGTTTTTCACACTGGTACACCAATACTTATTACCTGTGGAATCGGTCTCCACCTTTATAGGAAGCCCCTTACCAACGTAATCGTTGGTCTCCAGCCAGTCTGTGATGCCATCGTCGGCAAAACTGTTCTCCATCGCATTATGATAAATCAACGGTGTCACAGTTGTCCTGCCGTTTCTAGCCGTGTATGTGGCACTGTAGTTGGCAGGCATCTTAAACACCACGGGAACCTCTTGATTCGTGCGTGCCACACCGGGGAAGTCGGGAATCATCTCGGGAATATATGTTTCTACACGCTTGGAATTCTTCGTGTCATTGACCGTGATTGTATAAACCGGTTCAGTACGCAGCGTGATATTGATATCCTGCAAATCGACCTTGAAGCGATAGACAATCCGCCACCGGCCATCGTCCAGCAACTGCGGTTTACCATCACGCCACCAATTCTTACAGCCCGCGATGGATACTTTAGACGGGATATAGCCTTTTTTGCACGTCAAGACCATTTCTACCTCTTCGCGCGATTTCGGAGCATTGTTGCTCAATGTCACACTCTCGAACTCGAGACTTTTATCTATTTTCACTTCATAATTGAGCTTGCCAAAGACAGGCGTCACATGTACGATGTCATTTTTGTTTGGCATGGTAACAGTGACAAGGGAATTTGTTATCTTGTAATTGGACCGCGCCAGGTTTACCACGTCTACATCCACGAGTTCGTAACCTTCATCAGGATTAACCTTTAACTTGAGAGTCTCAAACGGCACATTATATACCACCGTGTCTTTATTCGGATCGTTTTTGTAGCCATATAGCGGAATCAGTTTGCCACCTTTTTTAACAGGTTTATGAATCACCAGCGTACGCAATGGGGTGAAGTATGCCCATAGTTCTACGTCCGCATCAGGCATCGTGAACCTATACGTCAGTCTATTGGCACGGTCTTCGGGATATTTACTGTGCGGTTTTGCCGATTGCGTTTCGGAATATACGCCATTCTTAACGGTAGCATAGAAAATGCCTCTTGACATGCCATAGCCCGGATTTGGTACGCTATAGATCTCCACTTCAGTGCCAGCCTCGACCAACTGATAATTGGTAAAATCAATTTTTCCATTAACATTGGCATCTGCCAAATTCCCACGTAGTTTCACTGTATGCTTCGCTGCCATTGCACTGACAGAGAAGAGCAGCAATAGTGCCATTAATACTCCTGTCTTTTTCATATCTCAATCATCATTTTCGTTCGTTATTCTTCACTATTCACTTTTTTCACTATTCACTTCTTCACTATTCACCTCTCACCTCTTACATCTCACCTCTTACATCTTACCTCTTACATCTTACCTCTTCAAGAACTTCTTGCCCTGATAGATATAGAGTCCACGTGGAAGACCGCTGAACGGATCTTTCACATCAGTTACATTGCGTACCACGCGGCCTTGCATGTCATAGACGTTGGCATCCATACGTTTCTGCAAGGAGGGCTGTTCTACCGAAGGTATTCTGGTAGTAGTCGGGTACGGATTGACAGGCCAAGCACCAATATATTGATGATACATATATGGACGTAGTTTGCTTGTAGGCGTATCGGGATCTTCCGGGCCAAAAGCCACTGACTGCACCAAATCATCGTTGTCATCATAAACGAAATACATGCCATCTGTCAAGTATGGTACACCGTCAATCACGTTTTCCTCAAGAATTTCCAAAGGAGACTGGTCTGAAGCACGGAGGATATAGTGTTCGCGGATGTAATTCTTTCCACCAGTAGAATCACGAAAATTGTAGATGACATGAATGGTATTGGTAAGGCTGTCCAGATACTCCGTGTACGAGTCGTCAGTATTGTCACTATCGCCATCGAAGGAGTTGTAGTAATCCAAATTGGTTTCACCCGTTTTGCGATCGTACGAATAGCAATAGACGGCTGTGGGATTGTCCGAATCGTCATATACCGTCTTGATACGCCAGACAGGTTTCATAATACCTTCGTCATTCTCTTGATAAATGATGTCATTGTTGTCCTTGAAGATGACACGCGCCGTAAGCGTATAGTTCTCGTTGTCGCCAATAGTATATTGGTCGATATATTCTTTATTTCCGTCAGCGTAGCCATACGTCTCAGACTGGGCCTGCACACGATCTGACGAGAGGACTTCGTATTCTCTCATTCTAATGTACGAGGAATCAGCAGGCAAGATATAGGATTCAAAGGCTGTCAATTCACCTCCACTGATATAGTCGTAAACGTCAAAGCCCTCGGGAACACTGCGCGAGACAATATACAGGCGCTCCAAATCGGCATACTTGACGGAATCTTTGTATATGACATCCTCAATGGTCTGCCCAAATAATTCAATGGCAGACTCATCGACATAGCCATTTTTGATTTCTATCTCGCCTTGGTCTTTCTCAGACTTCGTGTTATCGTCGCCAGCGACTGAAGGGGCACGTCTGGCGTAAATGTAAGCACTCCGGTTAGTCCGGATGGCGCGATTGGCCTTGGCACCGACAGTGCTACTGACAACAGGAATAGGATAAATATCGTTATCCGACATCATAAAGCATGGCGACTCACTTTCTGCATTGAGCAACTCGACCATTCTGTAGGACGTCAACGCATCCTGACTGACCAAAGTAAGGCCGTCACCACTGCCCTGACTGGAGAAGCAATGGCGCAGCGCGGTAGTCGGCAGTTCGTCGAAAACGCCGTCCTGAAGGTTGGTGGCAGCACCATAGCTATTCAAGATATGTCCTAAAGGCATGCCGCACACCATGGTGTTCCACTTGCCTTTTGTCTTGACAGTGGCTACCGATGCGCAATTGAGGATGCTCACCTGCTTGTCGGCATATCCTACAATGCCGCCGACATTGTCAGTGCCTTCCAATAATCCGAAACTGGCGCAGTTGACAATGTCACACTCTGTGGCATAACCTACGATACCGCCCACACAAGCCTCACCTTTTAGGATGTTGCTACTATCGAAGATGAGATTGGCAATGACGGCATGCGACAGGAGCGTTCCCTTGGCTACACCTATGAAACCCAGACAGTCGATACCTTGATAAGCATTGGTAACGCCAAGAATACGGTGGCCATTACCGTTGAACACGCCCTGGAACGGGTTGTCGAAGGTACCTAAGGGCAGCATGATCATATCTTTGCTGAAGACCAGGTCGGACCTGAGGTCAACGCCTATATTACCAGGTATTCTGCCTATCGATACCATTTCAGCCAAGGCACGCATCTCAGCGGCATTATAAACATAGTAAACTGTCGTATCGGCATTGTGTTTAGGCAGCTGCAGGCCGCAGGCGCTACAATGACCGTTTTGATCGTAACTGTGTTCCATCATACCCTCGGTGTGGTGTATTTCCGTATGTGGGCAATGCTCACACTCATAGATGCTATCCAGACGGGCCATACAACTGAATGCTGGTTTGACATACGCTCTGAGGCTGTGCTTGTCGTATTGATGCCTCACTATGACGGTGCTGTCCTTGCCACAGACGGTACATTTGGCATGACTTTCACCCGACGTGCCACACAGCGCCTCGCGTGACAGGCTCGCACTGCTGAAGTCATGGATATGTATGCCAAGAGAGTCTATACTTCCTCCAGTCGTATATGTAGGATTAGCTAATGCGAAACTAGCTTTCATATAAACCTTGTGTTTTCCTTCAGGAATATTGACTCGGTCTGACAGGTAACAGAGTTGATTATCAGCGCTATGTTTTAGTTTTTGCTTTTTATCAAGATTCAACGTGAAAGTTACCTTATTATTACCTTTTAGCTTTCCTTTAGTGAATATTTTTAGTACCATCTTACATTGCAGGCATGCCGTTTTCCCTTTTGGAACTGTGACATCGAATTCCATAATACCGTACTCACTATCATCAGTGATCTGCAAGTTTTTATTTTTTTTATTAAATTCAAAGCCGTCCAATTTAGGTTTGGAGATTTTAATACTGTCACTGGTCATACCCCCACCCCAAGGAAAATTCCCCTTGGATGCTGCAGTAGCTGTCATGGGTAAAAAGGAAAAAAGGTAAAACAGTAAAAAGGTAAATAACTTCCTATTCATATCTCTTCATTTTCATTTTTCAATTCTCTAATCGCTTTAAAAACGCTTTATACCTTTTGGCCAAAGAATTATAGTTCCGATGCCGTATCAGGTAATATGGCATCGGATCCGCTGCCACAGATAGCTAAGGAGAGATTGCCCGTAAGCGTTCCACCTTCATTGGTACCGCAGATGCCGCCAGCATAGTCACGCACACCGCCTACCCATACATCACCACCGGTGGTGCAGTCAGAGATGGTGCCTGTCTTCTTGTTCGTTCCACAGATACCACCGAGGATTTTCTCTGTACCGATACTTTTCATCACCGAGAACGTGACATGGCAATCCGTGATTTTACCCTCGTTGACACCTGCCACGGCACCGATATTGTCCCAGCCACGCATCTTGCATGAAGTCATCGTCACGCCCTTCACAGTGGCATCCTTACCAATAACGCCAAAGAGTCCGCGATAGCCACAGCCTGCAACGGGCTCTTCCGTCTGGAGCATGGAGATGATATGACCGCCACCGTCGAAGGTTCCCTGGAATGCGGTGCTGTCAGTGGCTCCAATAGGATGCCATGGCAACTTCATATAACTGTCGGCTGTAAGGTCGTTGGCGAGACGGAAATTGGCCTTGGGACGGCGGTTGTTCACATAGTCAGCTATCCAGTAGAGGTTGCCGTAGGACTTAATCACATAGACGCTGTCCTTGCCAAGCGTGTCAAGAGGTTCCACACTCGGTTGTTGGTATGGATGGAGACAGTTCTTGCGGCGGCAGATGCCATACTGGTCATAGTCGTGCCCCACACCTTTCTCCTCGAAATATGCGTCATGGAAACACTGCTTACAAGTAAGTTTCACCACGGTGTACTCGCAGTCTTGTCTTTCAATAAAACGGTCTTCACTGAAGTCATGACGTAGTTTCTTGAGGAATCCGCAACTATCACAAAAAATGATGTGGTAATTTTCGTCAACGGGAAGCTTCTGGGCGCCAAAATTAGCGTGATTAGCTGTAATGACATAATCGCAAATCAGACAGCGTTGGTTGTGACTGCCCCAGTCGGACGTATAAGTAGCCCAACTATGGTTTTCATAGACAATCTGTTTACACTTCGTACATTGCTTATAGTGCTTCGTGGTACTCAGCGAGTCTGTCTTAGGCAGCTGAAACCAAGTGTCGATACCTTCGAATAACAGCTGCTCAAATTCGTGTGGTTCGTCCTTCTCGATGCCACACTGGTCGCGGTCACAATATTTGACATGCCAGTTAATGTCGCCATCAGGAGCATCTTTGGAAATCTTTGGCTTGAATTTGGGTTCATGGCTATGCCAAGTATAGACCAAGTAGCGTCCACCGCCAGCATGACCACCGGTATAAGATTGATTGGATTTCAAATTCTTGGGCTTGGTGGTAGTGACCTTTACCTCTCTGAGCACATTTTTATCAAAATCTTTATTGCCGGTACGGCTGACATAGATATGGGGCTGCCCAGGATAGGCACCACCATAAATGCTATAGTTACGGCCATTGAGCCCGCCTCGGTAATTATCGTCCTTGTGCTCATCAGCCTGGAAGAAGAGGACTGGGGTATATTTCTTGCCATTCTCATCATACTCTATGCCATAGTCAACTTTAGTCTCCACCTTCACATCGGTAATATACATTGCGGTGTCGGTACTATTTCTGGAGAGGACAAACACATAACCACCGCCACGGCCCTTACGGAAATCCAACTCTTTATCGCCAGTACCACTATAGCCACTAGCTTGGTTGTCAAGGTCTTTAAACTCCTGAATGGCCACGACTTTGATCTCCGTCACCATACCCTGGGCCGAAGCTGTGGGAGTGAAGAGTGAAGAGTGAAGAGTGAAGAATGCTGCGCAAAACAGCCACTTCACCATCCTTCTCATCATTCTTTCTTCCCTTGCATTTATATTCTTCTTTCTCATAATCTTTTATATTTCACTCTTTACCGGCGTCAGCCGATTCTTCACTCTTCACTCTTCACTCTTAACTCCTTACATGTATTTAAAGTCCCTTTTGCGCAGCAACAAGGCTTGGCCAATGGTCTCCAGCGGCATCGAAGTAACAGTGGTAAAATGAGGCTTCAAATAGAAAATACCATACTGGGTATTGTTGTTATCGAACAGGATAAACCGCTTGTTGCTGAAGAACGGGGGCACTTCTTCCCAATCGATGCGGCTTGGCCCAAACACCTCTCCTGACTTGTACATAAAATTCAGTATTGTGCTTGTCGTTACCGAATCGGCAACCTCATAGCCCACAGGAATATCCTTGAGCAATGTACGGATGGTGTTCATGGCCGACGAGTCTCTGCTGGTATTGGCCATCACACCCTGATGCAGATAGTAGGGACCTATCTTCATATTGGCCACGCAGGTGTCGTTCCACATATATAAGTTACCCTGCTTGACATTGATGTTGGTCTTGTAGGCAGTCACGCTACTGTCAGGTGAAATATCGATGTCGCCGTTATTATAATAGATGTTGTCGTCGTAGTTGAGTCGTACGAGCGGTGTGACGAATGCCTTCGCCTCACTCTCGGCACCATCAAGATACTGCCACGTGATGGTGAACAGACTGTCGTCGCTGCAACGGCGGCCAAGGCCCTCGCGTCCCACCTTACCAGCTAACGTAGGATAGAACACGGTATATTCAACGTTGTGGACATACTCATTCATGATCTCACCGATAATCTCATGATCAATGACGACCTGATTAGTAACGGAACGGTCAGAGAGTCGCAGCGCGTTAGTAGGTATCTTGGCATAGATCTTATTTCTGACGCGTGGCATGACATTGGTCTCATAGGCAATATGCTTGCCCACCAGCGTATTGTAGAGGTCGGCTACGCCTTCATCGACTATCAGGTCAGCGATAGGTGCCACCTTAATTTCAATCAGCTCGACATTATTGCTGTCCTTGGGTACACTGGGGTCGAACTTGAGCGACTTAAACCACTCATCAAGCACCTGGCTCTTCAGCGCGTTGTCATTGCTCTCATGCAGACCTGCCAACTTCAGACCGAGGGCACTGTTGCCACCGAGCGCCTCCATGTGGGTTTCGCGGTCTTCCTGGGTGTTGACGACCCAATTTTCTTTCTCTGTACCCTTTTTGACACCGATGCAACCGAGGAACGATACACCAGCTTGTTCATCGACCGAGTTACGCGTGTCCGTCACAGAACGCTTCATCGTTGTGCTGAACTTCAACTTGCCACCCAACTGGGCATGATAGATGATATGGGTGCCGTAAGTCTGGAACATGTTCTGAACGATGCGGATGGCCTCGGTGTTATTCTGATTCTTGAGGGCCTCTGCTGCCAGTTTCTGGTAGCGGATGAATCCCGGAGACAGTACTTCAGGATGCTCACGCGCGATATAATACAGGTCGTAAGGCTCCAGATGGCGCGAGGCCAGGGTCAGACCGTCGTAAATCGTGCAGAAAGCATACTCATTGCTTGACAAGTCGGTCTTGCTGTATGTCGATGAGACTTCTCCCTGGAAGAGAACCACGTTGACCTTCACTGATGATTGTTTTGTGAGCTTCTCGCATATCGTGATGGCATCCGTGCCACTATACACATGATGGTAGGAAGAGGGAGAGAGGTCGTCAACAATCGTTGAAGAGCCATGCTCACGGTCGAACTCCTGAATTTTCGATAGGTCAATCACGCGGTCACGCACTTCGTCGTAGTTGCTATACTTTCCCGTGCCGTTATAGCCGTAACCCACACCGTAACTGCGATACAGGTCGCCAATATACTCCTGACGCTGTGCCTCATGTACGCGCCTCCAGTGGCTCTCACTGTAGGTGCCATAGGCATTCTCCGGGTCGTACTCCTCAACGACTGCCTCTAAATCATCTTCACGAGTACAGGAAGTCAATGAAGTGAAAAGTGAAAAGTGAAAAGTGAAAAGTGCTGCGCACAGCATACCCCTCATCATCATTCCAACTTTCACTCTCGTCCTTCTTATGTCGTTATTAGTAATCATAATTCTCAATTTTCAATTCTCAATTGTCAGAAGTTGTCAACCGTGATATATATCGGGAAGAACTTGAAGAATTTCTGATTGGAGTAGTTGAATGCACTCACATACTCCGGATATTCGAGCAGCAAATCGGTTCCCGAACCACTCAGACGCATAATACGCGCCTGACCGGCATCGTTCGTGATGATTGGCATGCCCTGACCGTCAACTTGCGTATGAGTTATAGCCATTTCCTTCTGAGTCGGATGCGAGATGACCCAATAGCCGGTTGGCCAGTCCAGTCCAAGCATATTACGACCGTCGTATGATTTGTCGTAGAAGAGGCTCATACGGTTGCCCAGCATCTTGGTGATGCTCTTAGACTGCAGCACAGAGGGCAGATGATTGTCCAGGCCTATGGCTTTCATCGACATGCTCACGGCTTCAATCCACCTCTTATGGGCACTGTTGTCATCTGTTTGATCATTAGCACGCTTGATAAGATCGCCTCCATCCAACAGACAGAACCAATAGTTGCCATTTTTATAGAGTACGCCATTATTTTCCTTATATCTGAGCGTTTTGAACTCTTTAAACCTCTGGTCTTTGTTCCAGAAAGACAGGAGACTGTCGGTTTTCAAAGCCACCGGTCGCACCGACCAGAAAGTGCTGGCAACCTTAGCAAAAGCCGTCGCTGCGGCCAGTGCCTGAGGCTGTACCTTGAAAATGGAAGTCGTATAGGTCTTCAGCGAATCCTTCTTCGTGGGACAGGGCTGAGGATGAACGTTATTCCAGTAGAAATACACATTCTTCAGGGCATGGGTTTTCGGATCGAAGAGTTTGCGGATAGCAGCGCTGTCACTTTCAAAGAAGATGCTGTCAGAAGGCGTGTACACCGATGCACTACCCTTCCAGATGACACGTCCGGGACGATGGCTCTCGTCGCCGACAAACAGTCCGGAATACAGGAACGGACGGGAATCGCCATTGACGTCGCGGAGCAGGGGGTAAGCCACGATACAGGGCTTGTCGCTACGGATGGACGGCACGTATTCCTCACAGATGATACAGGCTTTATTATTACCCGACACGGCAACGCGCACGTCAGGACCGTAATTGCCGGCCACTGCCATGACACCGTAGTCAGGCTCATAGACTTCCTGCGTGGGCGCCTCTTTCTTTAGGTACATCTCGTAAACCTTGCGCAATATCTTACGCGTAGTGGCTTCCTCGAACAGCTCGTACAACGGCACATAACGGCCACCGATGAAGGAAGCATTATAATTCTCAGGGTCGATGCTGATATGGTTGGCCCATGAATAATAGTCGCCATCGCCGATTTTCACGGCCTCAGCCTTCTTGTGGTCGAAAGTCCTGTGAAGGGCGGCGGTGTCTTTGGGCGTACCGCCCTTGACCTTAATCTCACCTTGGTACTCAATGTGATGGTCGGATATTTCACTGATAACCTTCGAGTTGGTAGTCTTCACAACCTTCTTGCCGCAGATGACCTCGCATACCTGCTGTGTCGTATAGGTGCGGTCAACGCAGGAGTCGCGGTTGATTTCCATCTGCAACTCTATCATGCCGCCCAGGTTTGAAGATACCACGACATGCGTGCCGTACTTTTCGGAGAATTTGGTAGCCTTGAGTGTATCGACACCTCCTTCTCCACCCTTGACCAATTCGGCAAGGGCTTTGCGGAAATCTTCTTCCAACACGCTTTCGGCATTATCCAAATCATCTAAATTCATGCAGCGCATAATGCCCACATCGATGGTTCTTGTAGCCATGACGTGCTT
>Ga0265298_10002398_pt1 | contig 26159 bp, 28 predicted proteins | sample AusTroGonzalo_MG_3_FD_193486 | JGI IMG/M metagenome (GOLD analysis project Ga0265298, IMG submission 193486) | Bovine rumen microbial communities from tropical cattle in Woodstock, Queensland, Australia - Gonzalo_01 | ecosystem: Host-associated > Mammals > Digestive system > Stomach > Rumen ...
TCCACAAATATAATAAAACCTCGCCGCAATCGGAAGGTCGATGTATACAAAAAAGCCGATGCCCATCGGCACCGGCCTCAGTATCTCTTGCGTATTTTCTCATTTGTCTGTCACGAAAGGCATGATTTATCTGTCTCGTTCCTTTCGCGGCAGCGTTTTGCCAGGTTTGCGGGAAATCTTGTTCGTGAAAGGCATAAAGCGGCGCCCACATCCCTTTCGCGGCATGACCCACGCCGCATCGTAGTAAGTAAGAAACTGGAGGGCCTGTTCAAGCATCAAGATTCCTCAGAATCAAAGATCAGCAAACTAAAGGCCTCCGCCACACTCTTGTGAATGTCAAGATGCTGGACCTTGAATTGATTTCTTTCGGACAGCTTTGACATTGCCTTACCGGATTTTGTATCAGCTGTCACAAGATACACGGCATTGATTGATGCTGCCTGTGCGAATATTTTGGTATCGTTGGGAATGATTAATCGTTGCTCCGGTTTAAACTCTCCTTGATCTCTTGCGGCATACAAAGAAGCAGCAAATTCTCCCGCAATAGAAGAGTGATCCAAATTGAACGGGACAACACGCAGATTATCAAACGGAATCTCATCAAGCCTACCTTTTACACAATACTCTGCCACAGCTATTGTTGAAACAAATAGCACATACTCTTTTTCCAGCAGATACTGAAAATAATCCAGCGCAGATTTATGCAGAGGGTAGTCTTCCTTCATCAACCTGATAAGGAAACTCGTATCCAGCATTGCTACTTGTCCTTTTGTACTACTCTTCATAATCCCTTAATTCTGACATAAATTCATCCACATCCACGCCCTTCCATGATTCAGACGCCTTTGCAATGAGACCGTTCAGATACTCTTTATCAAACACCGGTTTATACCCCCGTATATCCAATAACGCAAGCGAGCTAAGGTCAATCTCCCTGGTCAGCACACTCTGGCGGCCACGCGCACGCACACCATATTCTTTATACAAGAGGTTTTCTTTCAGGTCTCTTAGATAGTCTTTATCCGCATCTATCTTCACTAAACCATACTCCTTCGTGTCAAGATGGATATTAGATTTCTCTTTCCCGCCGGCATCAGTAAGCGTTCCATAGAGATACACTTCAGCATCAACCCAAACCTCATCCGAACGCTTATAGTCGGTTTCCGGCGTAATCCTGAGCAATTCACCTTCATGCTGGGATGTGCTGAATGAGAAAGAATAATTCTTGGCTCTAGCCTCTGTTTGCAAACGTTCAATCGCACGTGCTGTAGGAAGATCCAGCCTGTCAATGCTCTTAGGATCCGACATACTAGCCAGCACAGCCGTGAAGGTCAAAACAGTCTGAAAACTAGTTGTGAAGATGTGTTTAACTGAGCCTTCTGCAATTGAATAGCTTATTTCCGGACGAGCTTTCTTGTTATTTGGGAACACCAGACTCTCCAGCACGTCAAACATAGCGGCTATTTCCCTGATATCATAGTTATCAGGGGATAAAGGCCGGTTTCCTTTGTTGCCAGAGACACGTATCTCTATGGTTCCTCTTTCGCCCATATCACAAATATATAGAGAATGATTTGTTTCTACAAATTAAAAATAAAAGTCTTGCCTGCGTGGATGCATTTGCATATGAGCATTAGATTCATCCAGCTATAGTCTTAGGTAGATACCAACACGACTATAACATATACGACAATGGTCGAGGATTTGACCGTTCTATCAACTAGACACAGTTCGGGCCAACGACCTCTCAAGGTGCTGGCCCGAATCGCTTATGACATTGCTCGTCAGGCCAGGGTGTCCTCCGGGCCGAGCGGCGCATACGAGCCTTCCTTCATTTCCAGGATGACGCTGCCGGATTCGAGGGCGCGGACGGTGTGCCATTGGCCGGCGGGGATGTTCAGAGCGACGGTGGGGCCGTTGGGCGAGACTTCGATGGTTTCGGTGCAGAGGTGCTCCGGCTCGCTGTAATACTCCCACACCAGCCGGCCGCGGAGGACAACCACGGTTTCGGAGGTGGAGCGATGCCAGTGAATGGGTAGCGGGCTGCCGGGCTCGATGGCGTTGAGCATCCGTTGCGATTGGTCTTCCGGGGAATAGCGGAGGTCGAGGTTCATCCGCAGCCGCGGCGAGGCCTTTGCCTGCGCGGTCAAATTGTCAAGTATTTCTTGTGTGATCTTAATATTCGTTCTTTATTGTCTAACTCCCGGTCACTGGGGACTCGGGGGCGTCTCTTCGCGGCCGGCCCGCGTCATCCCCGGCTTGACCGGGGATCTCGGGCTCGCCCCTCGTCATTCCGGATAACCGTCTTGACCTGTCGGGGAGAAGTCTCCAGTGCAGGACAAGGGCGGCAAGACCATAGCGGCACCAAAGACCTTACGGCTGTGAAACTGAATTCACTTCACGAACTAAGCATCACGTGACTACATATCTCAAAGAACGATGCTGTAAAGGTACTGCGAAAAACCGAAACATGCAAAGATTTTTACAAGATAATTATCAAAATTGATAATTTGGTATTATCTTTGCCAAATGAAAGATCAAACACTCATTATAGAATATGCCGATTTCGCAATTGAGGAGTTAATCACCTACCACAAGAGCGACGACAAACGTTACAAGAAACTCAAAAGTAATGCGACGTTTCTTCATGACCTTGACGGTGTGATGGCAATTTTAAGGGCGGCGACCAACACATCTGGGTTATCATGGTACAAGAAACTGAATTACGAACCTCTAAAGTACGGTTTATCAGGCTACAGTAGCGTGAGAATCGGTTTTACAAGTAAGTACAGACTAATTTTTGAAGAATTCGATGGCGGAATTCGCATCAAGCTAATCGAAATCAATGAACACTATGGCGACAAATGAAACACACAACACTCCTTTCAGGGCCGTTCACCCGGCAGAGATCATCAAAGATGAACTCAAGGCGAGGTCTATGACCCAGAAAGAACTGGCAGAACGTATGGGGATGCAAGCCCCCAACGTAACCAGGCTGTTGAAAGGAGAAAACATCACCGCATCCATCGCACAGAAGTTGGAAGATGCCCTGGGCATCCCGGCCGACTTCTGGATGAGATTGCAGACCCAGTACGACAGAGATGTTAAAGACATCGCCGTACGGGACGAGAACGAGAAAGCTGCTATTGTGGCTGAAAACATGCTCTCCAGCACCCTGAATCTGGCAGAGCTCTACAAACGGCTGAAGATTAGTGCCGTTCTGTATGTGCAAGAGAAACTGCAAAAGCTGGAAGAATTCCTGGGCTTCAAGCCGCTCGAGATCAGCAACCAGGGATTCGCTCAGAAACTTAGCTACGATTTTAAGAAGAGTGACAGGAATGAGGTGGATGAGAAGAATCAGACCACCTGGCTGACGCTTGCCTACATTGCATCCCGAGCGAACTCACCCCGCAAGCAATTCAAGCAGGGCAACGCCCAGTTGGCGGCACACGACATTGCCGTCCATGCTCATACCGGGGACCTGAAAGAAGCGGAAATCAATGACATCCTCAGCAAGTACGGGATTGCCTATTCCGTGGTTCCCAAGTTAGATAAAACGCCCATTGATGCGGCATCCATGAAGGTGGGCGACTTTCCGGCCATTATAACCACTCATCGTTTTAACGATATGAGTCGGCTTGTTTTCAATGTCCTCCACGAACTTGGGCACATCGAAAAGCATATGTACAACGAGAGTAACGAGATCTTCGTATCCGGCGACACCTATTCAACTGACTCGCCCAAAGAAAGGGAAGCTAATCTCTTTGCCCAGAATATGCTCATCAGCCAGAAACTTTGGGATACTATGATGAACAGCGGCCCAATTAATGGCCTGAGGTTTGGGAATATAGTTGATCAGTTAAGACTGCTTTCAGCCGAGAATAATCTGGATTTTAATATTGTAGTATGGCGTTGGAAATACGAGAGCCACAACTACCAGTTAAGGGGAACAAGACCAGTTCCTATCCAGTAGACACGATTCGGGCCAGCACCTCAACAAGGGCTGGCCCGAATCAATTATTGAGACACCCGGACAAGCTGGGTGTGACGATTAACGTTCGTAAAACCCGTGCAGCACCTCCCCAATGGTCCGTTCATAGTCATAAATCCTCCGCCGTGCCGAGCGAACATCAAAGACCTCCGGGTCGAAATGCGATCCCAGCAAGGACCGGAAGCGCTCATATTCATATTCTTCCGGATCCTTGATAATCCGCAGAATCTCCTCATACCCTGAAACGCCGCCACAATCCTCCGGCGGACAGGCGCCCTCGCCCGAAATGATTTCTACCCCGATATTACTGAAACGGATATCGTTGTCCTCATACCGGCGGATCTCCAGCAGGCGGACGGTGTGATGCCACGAATCGCCCATATCGTATAGCAGCGAGCACTCGTCCCCCACCTTCTTCAGCAGCTGGCTCACCGTAGCCCGGAAGGAGTTCCGGACCTTCATTCCCGGGTAAATCTCCTCATACTCCAGCCCCGACTCCGCATCCATCGCCTTCTCCATAGTCGAACGCCAAAGCGTATTCCCCTGCGGAAGCTCCGTCAGATGATACCCGTCCCAGCCCATGGCATAGACCAGTTCATAGACCAGATGGCCGACATACAGGCTCGACGGCACACTCAGCCGCCGCACCACCTGCAGCGGCGCATCGTTCAGGAAAATCTCCACGATATACTCCCGCGCCCGCTTGGATACGTCCATCAGCGGAGTCACGAGAGAGGAGATGATTTTGTGAAGGTCAAAGTAGTACATGGGTGTGATTAAGGTTTAATATCTGAGAGCCACGGAATAATACGATACTCAAATGAGGTTGAATGGAATCCTAGCTGGTATGCCGTAATTCTGATATGCTTCCGTTTGCGCGATCAACGCAAGGCCATCTTCCAAAGTTTTCAAATCCTCCCCGGCCAGTTTACCCGAACGGATATGCGAAACAAACTGTTCCCAGATATGCGTCACCGCATACCAAGGCGAGATGGAAAGCCTCCAGTTCCTCCTCCATCGTACCGTCGATGATGCCCGTGGCATAGAAGTCAAACTTGTCCTTAAAAAAGCTGCGGATCAAGAAAGTCTTACCCACACGCCTTCGGCCATATATAGCAATAAACTCACTCCTCCCTGACTCCATATAGTCCGAAAGCTTACCCAACTCCCGTTCTCTACCCACAATCTTTTCCATCTCAATAATTGATACTTTGTTTTTGCAAAAATGTTGAATTTTAGACAATTATTAAAATTATATTCCGCGAAAATATCGAAAAATAACAAACTTTCGCCGCTTATATGCCCCCATCGACGCCAACAACTCTCCCCCTCAGCACCACAAACGACTCATCCTTCGTCGGATGCCGATGGATAGGAATATCCGACCCGGGTTCGATGGCGTTCAGCAGCATGCGGTGGCGAGGCTTTGGCTTGGGCGGGGGCGGGCGGGTGTTTCTTTTGACGCGACGACGCTGTGGCGGGGCTCAGGTTGTAGTCACGGCGCGGATTTGGCTGAAATGCAGGAATTTACTGCCGCGAGAACGCGCTGGGGATGCTGACGTTGCAGTCGCGGCAAAAATACGGAATGGCGGTCCGAGTACGAAAGGCGTCCAGCGAAGCGACAGCCGCATCGGCGCCGCCTCAGCGCAGGATGTCCTCCTCCCCCAGCGGCGCATACGCCCCGTCCTTTACTTCCATAATGACGGTGCCGGAGGCGAGGGCGCGGACGGTGTGCCATTGGCCGGCGGGGATGTTCAGGGCGACGGTGGGGCCGTTGGGCGAGAGTTCGATAGATTCGACGAGAGTGCCGGATTCGTCGTAAAACTCTTCGACCAGCCGGCCGCGGAGAATGACTACGGTTTCGGAGGAATGCCGATGCCGGTGAATGGGCAGCGGGCTGCCGGGCTCGATGGCATTGAGCATCCGTTGCGACTGGTCCTCCGGAGAATTGCGAAGGTCAAGATTCATCCGCAGCCGCGGCGAAGCCTTCGCCTGCGCAGTCAAATTGTCAAGTATTTCTTGAGTAATCTTCATATTCGTTCAGTCATGTCCAACCCGGCCGACGATCGAGCTTTATCTCATTTGTCTGCCACGAAAGGCATGATTTATCTATCTCGTTCCTTTCGCGGCAGCGTTTTGGCTGATTTGCGGGAAATCTTGTTCGCGAAAGGCATGAAGCGGCGCCCAGATTCCTTTCGCGGCACTACCCACGCCGCAGCAGTGAAAGATATCCTTCCCTTTCAGTATTTCAAACGCCCCGACAAGTATTCTATTAAACTAATTAAAACAGCGAAAGCTGCCCATCATCTTCCTGCTTGGGGGGATAAAATGTACCTATAACCACAAACGGTTGAGGCCTATTCAGTTGCTGTTGCTCTTTATGCGTTCCCATAAAGAGGTATAAGTCACGCTTCTCTACCAGGTTATCATAGTACATCTCTTTGACCTTTTGACAAGCCACTTCCTCATTAAAACCATTATCATTTAAACAATTCCAATAAAGCTTGCCTATTTCCCAATCTTCAATCATCAATGTATGAGGCTTCCCGTCATCTGTCGTGAACTTATATGAGAATTCGTAGGGAAGCTTCTTTACTACCTCAAAATCTTTCTTTTCTTCAAAAAGGTCCAATTGATTCTGGGTAGCTTTCACGGCCTCCATTTTTTGTTCATCCCATTCTCGAGCAACGGGCTTAATAACGAAACCTGTAATATTGGCCTTTAATACAGCAAGTGATTTGTTTGTCGCTTTACAATCTGCAATTAGTTTACCCATGTCAGTATACACATTGCGCAACACAATATTCTTCCTTGCAGCCCAACCGTTTTTTGTATCGATATGCCCAACCACTTTTATTGGGGTATCAAGGCTTACAGGGCGGTAACTCTCAGGACGAAAATCTTTGGGATTCTTAACCAAGTCTATTTCTATCCAATCATATTTTTTAAATTGTGCATACTTATCAAGCTGCCTGAAAGGGATTGGGTAAATCCGAATCCAAGAACCGTCTTCTCTAAAACCAGCCGTGCAGACTAATTCGACATACTTTTAGGGAAATATGCGGGTATGTTTTCACCGTCATTAATACTTTTTCAACAGCCATATTACAACTCCTTAAAGTCAAATGTTATACCCGGTCTATTCATTATCTTCCTTGCAATTTGCGTCCTATGACACTGCTCTACATTCTTTTCGAAACACGTTAATGCGACTCTTTCATCAGTGTCTATTAATTTGATAATCCTGTCTAACTGGTTGTCACTTCTAGCCAAAACTGTATTTCTATACTTCTCAAAAAGGATATCGTAATCCGCTTGTGTGTACAAAGCTTGTCGTTGATCGGATTCAATACCAAGTTCAGGGATGTGAATGTATTTGATTCCTACACCTTCACATGCCGGTAATAGTTGAGCTTTAGAGAAACCGTATTTCTGGCTGCAGGCATTCTTGCGCACATCGCACAACGTTCGCACGCCGCGTATCAAAAGAACGTTCAGGTACTCTTCCAACGAGCGTCCTTCATAACCAATCGTAAAGAGAGTATGATTCGTATTAGTCTTTCTATGATCTAATTTTCTAACCTCCACCAACTGTTCATAATTTAGATGCTTATGCGCAATCTCGCTGTTAATTGCGTAATAGGGATAATTCTTATACGTATAATCTATAAAATCGTCATCCGTATAGTCCTTGTACAAATCATAGATATGATTAAGTTTTCCTGCATCAAACAAATCAAGCTCAGCAGCATAATGGCAATCTGAGGTCAAAGCAATTTCTTTATCAAAACTTCTTAGGAACCCTGTTTTTTCAAGAACAGCTATATCGTGACTGGCGTTAAATGAGAAGCAGCCATACTTATACGGCACAAAGCTATAAGCACGGTTCCCCTTGTCCTGTTCTCGGGTAAAAAGAAACAGGGCCTTCTGCAAACTGATTGGATGCATCCGTCCGCCGAATGCCTCAATCAACGCCAACAATATTTTACGTCTATAATACATCATAGCGTTTAGCGTTCTAAATCGTAAATATACAAATCTTCTTCGTTACTATTGCCTGATTATCGTTTTTCTTATCTTCGGACAAGACCGTTAACACTATCGCTATTGATACAGATTCTTATGCTTGTGTTGTTCTCCAACGACAACCAACTTCTTAAACATCCCCACCCTGTCTTCTTTCAACTCCCCTGCATTCATTAACTTCTGCTGGTGTTTCCACCAGTTGCGGAGGGGGCGTTCTTCAAGGATGAACTTCGAGGGCCTTCTGTGGTTTTGATCCATGAAGTCCATGAGCTGTTTCCATTGGGCCTGCCAACGTTCGTCTTGTGTCATATCTCAGAGATTGAAATAGGCCTTGGGGGCTTCTGCGACCAAAACAAATAACTCCCCAAACTGCTGCAACGTGATGCGACTTTAGCTTCGAGGGCAACGCGTGCTGTTTCATGAATCGTGATGCCTATGGATGGGCCGTGTGTCTGACTTCCGACACAGCCACATCATCAGTGCCGCAGGCCTCTCCCGCCCCGAGCTTATCAGTGTGCTCCTACTGGCCCGTAAGCAGTGGCCCTCTGCCAAGATCCTGGGCGTATCCGAGTTGGGACTTGAAGTCCGAGACCAGCGAATCATATCTAGCGGCCGGCTTTGTCCCAGCGATGCCATGAACCAGATTCGTAGGACACTTAGCGACCTGCCGTGAGTAATGGAAGCTATTATCCATTCTCCGTGAAAAGAGTTTCATCGTTCGATGGGACTCATTTTTTATTTCTCCGCCTCAGGCACATTTTTGTTCAAACCCGCAAAAGAGCCTTCCGCTCCATCAAAGATCAGCCACCCTGCGGTCGCCCGCCTATTTTACCTACCAGCATGAACACATCACATTTCATCTTATTTCAGCATATCATCATGCAATTTTCCAAAACATCTATGATGTCTGTGGTTAAACTCCGTAGCGAATATGTCATGCTTCAATTGCGTAATGAATTTCATACCGTGAGGACTTACTTTTGAGTTCGAACCACCTGCAATCAGCCTGGCCAATTCCATTATTTTAGCATCCGTATAACGTTCTTTCAAGTCCAACAGACGTAAAGCCTCACATTTATGGTAGTTGTATCTTTCTGTCAAGTAGAATGCCTTTATCTCTTCCTCATAGTCTGGGTCAAGATAGGTGTTGAAGCGAAGATCATACTCTGACATACGCTTCTCAAATCCAATCGTAGAACAGTTGCCATATTTGTTTATCACCTCAATGGTCACCTTCCCTTCAAAGTCATAATTGAAATTGCTTGGGCTTAGTTTCCTTCTCAGTCTTGCGTCTGGATATATCTGTTTCTGCCCCTTTATCCTGCTTCCGTTGCACATCTGGCACGAGGGAACAAAGTTGAATAGCGACAACCCTACAATAGGACATCTTGCCTTATTCAGCACATGGTCTAAATCAAACTGGGCCTTCTTTCCCAATGGCAAGTCAAACGGATTCACATACGCCATGTCGCAGTAATGACAAGTGTGTATCTCAAATCCGTTCTGTTCATCCATAAAGAATCCAGCAATCAAAGGTTGAAGCTTCTCCCACGTGTTTCCTTTGCTATCCGTACTTTTTTCGTATGAGAAATAAGCCTTTGAGTCCGCATATACCTTCGGAGCGTTTTTCTTCAAATCTAACCCATCATACACTTCATAGATGTCTGCAAGACTTTCAAAATCCAGCACCAGCATCGCTTCGTAGGTCTTTGGCAGCATCGTTTTGAACCGCGCATCTATATTGCTCAGCCGTTTTCGTAGATTAGCCCAGCAAGTCTGCCTGATATTCAAATCCGGGAAAATCTTGGGATAAGCATCTATCAGCATTTTCAGATGCTTCTTATCCCCATAATCCATCTTAATCATGCACCCTTTTCCTTTCTCGCCTTCAGTTCCTGTAGGTGTTTCTCTGTTTCAAAAATCTGTTTATCAATGTCATCCTGATGTTCATATTCAGGAAGGAAGTGCTCCATCTCATCCATTATGCGACCCAACAGCCCATGCAGATATTCATCTGCCACCAAGCTGGCCACAAACTTGTATCTTGGCCATGAATCAGCCTTACTGGCTATCAGTCCGCCCTTGTTTTTGCTGTCAGTAAAATCGTTATATAGACGCAGTATCTCTTCCACCTGTTTCTTCGCTATATCTCCTACGGTATACTCCATAAAGAAGCTGTTACCCAGCATCTCATGTATATTGGCGCAAAAACTCTCATTGTTCTTCTTCACCACTTCGCCGCCATCAAGGTACAGCGTATTCTGTAGTGGCACGTCCGAGAGCACAAAGGGCGAATGGGTGGCTATCACAATATTGACACCACGTATAATGTTTGTATTGATATGGCACCACGAAAGCATCTGCACCAAACTGGATATAAACTTACGTTGGAATTCAGGGTGGTAGTACAATTCAGCCTCATCAAACACCATACATATGTTATGATACCTGATGCGGTAGTCACCATCCTTCACGCTTTGCAGGTTCTTCAGGTGATAGATGATATAGCTGATGCTCTGCATAAACTGCCTTTCTCCACTACTCATCTGTATCAGTGTTTCTTTGTCCTTCTCGTCTTCGCCCTTGGTAAAATTGATGTCCCATTCAAAAATGGCAGGAGGCATCAACTTGCTTACCTCATCGTAAGTCCTAAATGGCACACGCCGCTTTCCATCCTCGCTTCTTTTTAGATTATACAAATTACCCACGGGCATCTTCGACCATCCGTAGCCAATTTCTTCTGACGGGTCTCCTTCATAATTCTCTGGCACTTCCAAATTGTCTGTCGTATAATGTCCACGTTCCACATAAGTCAACAACTGGTGTATCTTCAGATTGATGTGTATATCACTCTCTTGAAAAAGAATCTCTTTAACTACTGCAACCACTTTATCTGGCGAATAATCCAAGTAGAATCCATATTGATTCTTATCTAACTGTTTCTTTTCATCCTCCGTAAAACTGCGGATCCCCAACATGTTCCCATAACTGCGATATTGCAGGCAGGTTTTCAATGTCTTGTACGCCAGATAATTCAACACCGCATCGCGCACTACTTTCATCAACCCTCCGTAACCATTCTGGTAATGCGCCCTTAATTCCAGATTCCACAACCTCTTTAATTCACGCTTCAACTGACTGGTTTTGTTGTTCAGCGGCAAACGTTCCTTGTAGAGTTTATTGAACTTGGTATTATATCTGGATTCAGCTTCATGGTCAAAACGATACACCAATTCGCATGGCTTATAGACATTCATAAAGCGTTTATTCTGCGAACCGAACAAGATAGCAAGCGTTGATAACCGCTGTTTGGCCAAATCATTCTCGTTATCAATGTCTATATAGTCATCCTCTGTGCGGTAAGGAACCATCACGATAGGTGTCACATATCCATCGTTTTTGTGGAACAGCCCCTGTATCCATTTACCATTGATTTTCGGATTTTGGTCAATCCATAGTTTGTTGGGCGTATAGTCTCGCTGATTCAGCGAGTGAATGCTATAATTGGTACAGATGGAATAGAAGAAGTGACGTGTTAGTCTCTCTATCTTTGTTTTGGAGGCCAACTTCATGAATGGCTCACCATCTATGGCAGCATCTTCAGCGGAAGAATAATAGTTCATCGCCATATTGCCGTAGTTGTAGCGAATGCTACCCACGTAGCAATCTGTCTCATAAAACAATGTTGCGTCAAAACCTTCTGCCTCGCATAGATGATGTCCGCGCTGCGGATTGTTCTCTGGCCGGTTTTCATACCACATCTGGTCTATCAACTTCCAGGCAAAGTTATTGATAATGCGATAAAATATATCCAGCAACGTACTCTTTCCTGATCCGTTTTTACCCACAATGCAGTTCACGGTGATGTCAAGCCGGTCTTTAAGATCTTCACCCTCTACTGCCGATTTATACATCTGCTTGCAGGCTTCTTCCTGTTGCTGTTGTTCCGAACTACGCCACTCCCAACCGTTTTCCTTGGTCGGTTCAAAGTAGTCACCGAATGGATACCAAGTGTCATCCTTCAGTGTCTTCCTGATAAGATGGTCGCAAACGCCAAGTTTAATTCCTATCAGTCTCATACCAATGTATTAATTATTCCCTGCTATTGAGCGTAAGTGATGCTTTCTGCTTTTCACTCATTATATTACCCCATTAGTGTCTACTAAAAATTTATAAATAGTTCATTGAAAGTATTGATAGTTAGATAGTTAGAGAGTGTTTGAGGAGTAAACGGTTTTGATTTGTAAATTTGTCTGTAAATCAGACGGTTATGCATAATCAATCATACGTTTTTGCTCAATTAGCTTCGCATCTTGACAGGAACAAGTTCAACTATCTCGCCCGTAAGTATCAGGGTGACAGCCACATAAAGGTCTTCTCATGCTGGAATCAGCTCAAAGTCCTTATGTTCGGTCAACTCTCCAGACGCGAAAGTTTGCGGGACCTGATGGTTGCTGTTAAGGCGCACAGCGGCAAGGCTAAGTTCCTCGGTTTTGGTGACTCGGTGACCCTTAGTAACCTGGCAAAAGCGAACCAGAACAGAGACTATCGCATCTTTGAAGAGTATGCCTATACATGGTGGAACTCGCTCGTAATCTGCAAGATACAACGATATTCAACCTTGGCGGAACGGTCTATGCCTTCGATTCTACAACCATCGAACTCTGCCTTGCGGTCTTCTGCTGGGCCAAGTTCAGGAAGAAGAAAGGCGGGATAAAAATCCATACTCTCTACGATGTTGAAGCTCAAGTACCGGCGTTTTTTCATATTACTACAGCGTCCGTCCATGACTCCCAGGTGATGAAGGAGATACCGGTTGAGACCGGATCTTACTACATCTTTGACCGTGCGTACAACTTCTTTTCGCAGCTCTATCGCTTCCATTGTGCCGGTGTTGTCGTAAGAGCCAAAAGAACCTCCAGTACAAGGTAGTCAAATGGAAGAGAAGGATGCCCAAGAACGTGTTGTCGGACTCGGTTGTAGAACTTACCACGTACAAGAGCCGCAACGATTATCCGGAGCAACTCAGACGTGTTGAGTACTACGATGAGGAACAGGACATGCGCTTCGTTTTCTTGACTAACGCAATGGATATCACCGCTTTAGAAGTCGCACTCCTATATAAGAACCGATGGTCCGTGGAGCTGTTCTTCAAATGGGTGAAGCAGCATCTGAAGATCAAGAAGTTCTGGGGAGACTCCGAAAACGCAGTCCGCATCCAGATCTACACGGCAATTATCAGTTACTGCCTGGTAGCCATTGTTCATCACAAAATGAAGCTCGAAACGTCCGTCTACAATGCCCTCCAAGTACTGGGCATCTCACTGACCGACACGACTCCTCCGGATGACCTCTTCAACAAATCTAACCTCAATATTGACAAAGAACTTGACGGGTTCTATGAACCCACGTTGTTTGATTTTTAACTTTTAAAACCGTCCACAATTTTTAGTGGACAGCAATGTCCGCAATTATTGTCCTACGAAGCAATCATCCAGCAAAGCTTATTCCCTCATTTACACACATTTTTCAGGCACATAAAAGCGTGTATAGAAGTTCCTGTCCCCCTGATTCTGACTCTCGTTACAATACATGGCCCAATCTGCTTCCTGTTTAGTTATCATCAAAGAAGATCAGATGCAGCGTCTCTATTCTGCCACTCATCTGCAATTACATTCCAGTCTATTTTACGCTCCTTGGCTCCTGTCCAGACATCCCAATAGTCAGGGTCGTCCGACTGAGGACATTGAGCCTTTGGCAACGTGCGCATTTTTACCAATACTGGCAATTCCGATGCCCATCCTAACAAGATGGCATACTGAGACGGCAACGAAGGCATTTCCCGCAAGATACCCCTCATGTTATCTGGCAACAGCCTATGCACCAGTTCCTGGTCACGGTCATTAGAGATTCGATGCAACAAGAAAGAATTGCACTGTGACAGAACAGTCGGGGATAGTTCTGATGGTCTCTGCGATGACAGCACTAAGCCCAATCCGAATTTTCTTCCTTCACGAGCTATTTTCTCAAACACCTTACAGCACTGAGTTATCGGGCCTGTATTTTCAGTATCATCGTTGTATCGCTTGACAAAATAGTGGGCTTCTTCCATTACAAGCACAGTGGGCAGGCAAGCTTTATTCAACTTCAAATACCTTTGCTGGGCTTCAAACACCATTCTTGCTATAACAGCAGTAACAATACTTGTAACGTCTGATGGCAGCAATGACAAGTCGATAATGGTCAATGACTCTTTATTGTCAGCTCCAACATATTCCTCAAGCCACCCACACAAATCCACATTTGTATTATCAATCACTTTTTTCACCCTCACATCTGACAACAGCGTCTTTATACGAGGCATTAAAGTCACAATGTAATCAGTTGTATTCAGGATTTCCGCATTAGCTTCGATAGAGCGGACAAAGCTTTCTCCCGTAAAGGGTATCGGGCTATCCTCATCTGTTGGAAGAAATTCTTCCTCTCTGCCGCCAGCTTTCAAATAAACATCCTTTAGTAGGGCTAATAAGCTATCTACCTCTGATTTGGTAAAATCATAATGAGCATATTGAACATTCCGTGCATCTATCAACTCTTTTGCTTTCAAACCAAAAGCCTGGATAGCCCCCTGTAATTCATCTGAGAATCCCTCTTCACTGACAATTTCGCTAGCCCATTTCTCCAATGACTGGTGAAAATTCTTAGGCAAGGGGAACTTACCCCAGGGATTGCCAGCAACCTTGCATACTTGAATAGTATCAATAACAGTTCTGACGAAACTCGCCATCTCACTTTGCTTTGAAACCTCCTCAAACACATTTCCACTCCTCACCGACTTCAAAGCATGAACTATCGTAGTTCTGTGAGTCTTGGGCGAGGCCTTTGTAAAACCGCACCACTCATCCGTGTTCCAGAACCACAAGGGCACTTGCAGCTGTTTCTTGCCGTCACCTTCTTCTACGTTTACCGTATAGATATTTGCCTCCTTTTTATCTGCAAAAGCCTTGCTGTACTCCCCGTTAGGATCCAACACTATGAAACGACTGTTTACTGGTTTGTCCATGTCTGCATTCTCCTGCCCTGCGCTTTCCAGCGACCATCTAATCAACCCTGCCACGGAGCATGACTTTCCGCTTCCGGTATTTCCCAACACGGCGAGGTGACGGCCAAACAACCTGTCTGGGTCAATCATCACTTTGGCATTGCCAACCAAAGGGCTGTTACCAATATATACCCTCCTGTTTTCTCCAGATTCAATAATGGCCCTCAACTGTTCTTCCATTGGCAGAATGACAATGTCTCCCACTGAGGGGAATGTCTCCAAACCACGCTTGAATTTATACCCATTCTCAACAGCAACAAGAGTACCAACAGGTTGAAGTTCCATTTTACGTAGCGGAAATGGGAGGTCTATTAACCCAAAATCCTGAAATCCGCTTCGCTTGGGATAAGGGGACCGTTGAATAGTAATCCAAGACACCTGTCCTACCACAAAACCCAAATCTACGGGGATCATCACATAACCGTTGATACGGGGAAAACTCCTTGGAGTTCCTGTATTCAAAGCCACACTATCAGGCGATTCTATATCCAACTGCACCTCAATGCGGTCTGGAGAGATATATTCTACCGTACCCACACGCAGTGAAGCCAGTTTCTCAATGGGTGTAGTCAACATACGCTATACAGTTGGTGTCATTGATGTTGGACTAGTCGAAGCAGAAGCAGGAGCAGGAGCAGGAACAGCAGCTGAACCAGCAGAGGATGAGGACGATACTCCTGAAAAAGCGCCCAAACGATGCTGCAACAGCTCTGCCATTTTTATGGTAGTCCTGTCAATAGCAGACTTGGGTAGATAGTCATTGGCCAGATTTGTTATATCCCCAAGATTGTTTCCCATCAAAACCGTCATCTGTGCATAATGGGCAGATTCGAAATAGAACTTCGAAATCCTTCCTATGGGATCATCAAATGAAATCACAACCAGATGGGTTGAAGGTATTGTGAGCATATCATGAATCACACGGTTGATATGCTCATCCCCAAATCCATAGCCGTATGTTACCAACGTACTGTTGGGTCGGCAGATGGCAGCAGCAAAATCACGGAACAGTTCCACGTATGGGTATTCCGCCGTTTCGCGGTCTTTGGCAGAATTGGGATATATCATCACCTTCAGTGCATCTGATCCTTTTAATCCGGGGGCATTTAAGTAGGGTGTGATGTCACTGGCACCAAAGGGCAGCCCCACTCTTCTAATCTCGTTTTCATTTTGTATCCAGTCCACCGAACCGTGAAGTTTGGTAAGCCTGGCAACACCTTCCAAATAACGAGGTTCACCTCGTATTCCGGGCGGGTTGTAATGAATGTCAAGATTCAGTCTTGAAGAGCGGAATATAGGCATCATTGTTCCCACAAATCTATCCATCAGATGGATGCCTGCTAGTTCAGCCCCTACTTCTATCAAACGGTCATAATTGGTGGTAAAGATATTTAATCTTTCCCGATTCCCTGTGCGACTGGCAAAACTGAGCAGGAAATTGACGAGCACAGAAAAAGCTTTTTCTCGTTTCTCCTCTTTAGCCCTCGCCATTGCGTTTTCCGTGGTCAGGATTGACTTGGCAAAATCCAGGATGATTTTGTTCAAATCTTTTTCTAAAATCTCCGCCTCACTGTCCTTATTCAAGATTTTCAAACCTCGCAGCAAGTCGTTGGCAGTTCTAATCTGGTCTTCGATATTTCCATCTTCTCGCCCACTTGCTTGAGCCGTTGCCTTTGCTCCCTTCTCTATTTCATCTTTATAATAGGTGAAGGAAGCAGTTCCCATTGTTGTTCCGCCACCTGCTTCTGCCAGATAACTGATAGCATTTGTAATACCGGAGCCACACAGTAAGGAAAGATGCTCAGATTGGAACAGCGATGTTAGCCATGGCTCTATTCTCGAACGGAATATAGCCTTATTCACCTCTCCGTCATTTTCAGGTAGCCAACTGCAATCCTCACCGTTCAGAATCTTTCCATCCTTATCAACAAGAATCAGCACACGGTCATCCCTTGTCTTGATAATGTTCCCACCATCTTTGAGGGCCTTTTGTATTTCTTCTATCTTCTTTTTATCCATACATTTACTGTCTTACAAATGCAACAATTGATTTTTCGGAATAGATATGAAAAACCGCTCTTTCTTATACATTCCGCGCCAACTGCTCAACAGTGACAATTTTTGAGGCCAACACCTCTCTGTCGCTCATAGAAGCCACTCCAGGAGCACCGCCAATAGTTGACAATCCACGCATTATAAAATCCAACAATTCTGTTTTTTTATTCTCAGGAACTATGATAAAGTCCACATCGTCTACATTAAATGTAATTGGATTCCCAACCGGCGTCTTAGGTGTGCTCTTATCACCTCGATATGCATCATATTCAGCCTCAGTCTTCCACTTGAAAACGCCAGCAGAATAAAAAACCCGTCGCCATTCTCTCTCTATATAATTGTTCTTACTTTGTCCTTTATCTGGTTGAATCTTATATAACGGTTTAGAATGCCCAAGCGCCCGATACTCTGCCGCAGGACGTTTTTTAAGGAAGGCTTTTGAAGCTTGAAGAATGGTCTTTGTCGAAAAGCATTCTGCATTATTGGGGTAATAAAACACAGGCACGAGCATTTTTGCAATCCCCCATTTTCTACTCATTCCTATCCCCATTTGACCATAGTTATTCTGTGCTATATGCGAAAGCGGTAAATCACAAAAGCAAACAACTGGAATGCCAATATGCATAACACGCTTCTCTGATGAATAGACCTCTTCACGACAGAAGAAAACTTTGAATCCGTCTTCAAGAATATTCTTAACAAACTCAAAATTATGAGTGTAATGGAAAAAAGCATTACTATAAACTCGATTTGCCATATGTGATGAATGTTTAAAACAATATTGAAGGTGCGCTATTACAGTCCCATTATTCTCAGAGATGTTATTGGGTCACCACCATTACTGATAATCATGAAGTCTATACTCTTCTCTTCCTTGGGTATCAGTTCAAGTTGGTCAATGATGGGTCTAATGGCGTCTCCTGCCATCTGACTGCCCATCCCAGGACGGATTGATGTCACATACGTCAGCAAAGGCCTTTGCCTTTTCTGCACAATCTTGTCAAACAATAGTTTTCTCTCTGTATAGCCCATATTAGATTATTTCTACTCGTATGTAATCATATAAACTTCTTCACTAGTGTCCGGAGAAATAATCTCCGATAGGTTTTAAAGTTTTATAGTTTAACAAGTTACCGCGTTTAAAAGATTTTTCGATTAGTTCTCCGTAGATTTGAGGGAAGCGACTAAGCCGCTGTCCGCAAGTCATGAACAAGGGGAAAACCATCTTCGCGCAGATCATGTCTCTCATCAACGAATACGAGTTCAAGAAGTGTGTCGACCGTTACCGCGGCGACAGGCATGCGATCAAGTTCAACTGCCGGGATCAGTTCCTGGTAATGAGCTTTGCGCAGTTCACCGACCGTTCCGGATTGAGAGATATTGAGACTACACTTGACCTCTGCGCTCAGGATCTGTACCGGTCTGGCCTCAAGGCAATGCCCCGGTCCACCCTGGCAGAAGCGAACGAGAAGAAGGATTGGCGTATCTATCAGGACTTTGCTAAATGTCTGATGCAAAGAGCAAAGGATCTTTATCAAGGAGAGAAGCTTCGCATTGATCTGGACGAGATGATATATGCTTTTGACAGCACCACCATCGACCTTTGTCTCGCGTTGTGCCCCTGGGCGACCTTCCATCATGGAAAAGGAGCCATCAAAGTGCATACGCTGATGGATCTCAGAGGTTCTATCCCCACATTCGTCCGCATAACGGAAGGTTCCGTCCACGACTCCAAGGTAATGGATGAAGTCCCGGTCGAACCGAGTGCGTATTACCTTATGGACAAGGGATACGTCAGTTTTGATTCGCTTTACAAGCACTTCCATCTCAACCACGCTTTCTTCGTGACGCGGGCGAAAGACAATATGAGATACGAGGTCCATGAATCCAGGGAAGTGGATCCCCAGGCCGGTATCATCTCGGACGAGACCATCAGACTTATAGGATATTACTCGGCCAAAAAGTATCCGGACACTCTCAGACTCGTTGTGTACGAGGACTTTCGGGAAGGAACGGTATATCGGTTTCTGACCAATAACTTCACGCTTGAGGCAATCACGATTGCCGAACTCTACCGTGACAGATGGCAGATCGAGATCTTTTTCAAGTGGATCAAGCAGCATCTCCACATCAAGACTTTCTACGGCACTTCCCGTAATGCTGTCTACACGCAGATATGGATAGCCATCTTCGACTACCTTCTGCTCATCATTGCGAAGAAGCATTATGGGCTTGAACCGAGTCTTCATACAATCTCAAATTCTATCGGACAGATCCTCTTCAAAAGAGGCGATATCCGTGAAATGTATAATCAACCTTCCTTCCCTGTTATTGTCCCGGAGGCAGCGTATGGAAGGCAGCTAACGCTTTGGTAAAATTTCTCCGGACAGCTATGAACGCAAATAATCACTTTGGGGCCTTCTTTGCTTTCGTATTAGACGGAGCGGCTCTACAAACAAAGCAAAGGATGCCAGGGGTCTTTTTCAACGTTTAGCATTCTATGTTCTCCGTTTGCATCTAACACTACTCGCTCAACCTCATTGCTGCTATCATCGTAAAACACCCACTCTATCTTCCTTCGTAGTACTACTACCGTTTCCGAGCTGGCGTGATGTCGATGGATGGACATCAAGTTCCGGGTTCCAGGGCATTGAGCATCCGTTGCGACTGGTCTTCCGGAGAATTTCGAAGGTCCAGGTTAATCCGCAGCCGTGGCTGCTACAAAAGCGAAAACCTGCCAGATTACTTCTGAAAGTTACCTCATTCTTTCACTTTCTTCCGCTCCGAGATAACAAAGTCTGCGGTAAATATCCCAACGGCAATAAAGAAAGCGCTGGCAAATTGCATCATATCGCTCGTTCCTAGACAGCCATATGAAAAAAGAAACAAACCAAATACAATGGTGTAATATCAACAACCGTGTGCAGCACGGCCACAAAGCAAATGGCTATTGGGCCATATAGAATTGCGAGCCTGACCACCCTTTCACACCTGTGTCATACCTCAAAGGTCATATGGCGTCAGGATGTCCTCCTCCCCCAGCGGCGCGTACGCCCCGTCCTTGGTTTCCAGGATGACGGTGCCGGAGGCGAGGGAGCGGACGGTGTGCCATTGACCGGCGGGGATGTTCAGGGCGACGGTGGGGCCGTTGGGCGAGAGTTCGATGGATTCAACGAGGGTGCCTGATTCGTCGTAAAAGTCTTCGACCAGCCGGCCGCGGAGGATGACTACGGTTTCGGAGGAATGCCGATGCCGGTGAATGGGCAGCGGGCTGCCGGGTTCGATGGCATTAAGCATCCTTTGCGACATGTCTTCCGGGGAATTGCGGAGATCGAGGTTCATCCGCAGCCGTGGCGAGGCTATTGCCTGCGCGGTCAAATTGTCAAGTATAGTTTGTGTGATCTTCATATTCGTTCTTTCTTGATTAACCCGGCCGCCAGGGACTCGGGGGCGTCCCCTCGCGGCCGACTGGCCCGTGTCATTCGCTCCCGTTGGTCGCGGCTCTCGCTTCGCTCGGGTCCCGGCTTGACCGGGGATCTCGGGCCCGCCCCACGTCATGCCGAGCGCGACCCTTTCCGTCATTCCGGGCTTGACCCGGAATCTCGGGCCTGCCCCGGCATCTCATTTCTTCAGCGACGCCAAATACTCCGCGTGCAGATGATAATACTTCTTCATGAACAGCAGATACGCGATGAGCAGAACCAGGCCAATGCCCAACAGGTAGCCCCAGTGCCATAGGGGCGTATCCGGAATCAGAATCATGCCGGCACAAATGACCAACTGCAGCACCATGTACAGCGTCGAGACCACCGTGTGCTCCATCCCCAACTCGTTCGCCATGATCTGGTAGGCATGCTTCCGGTGCGCCTCGCCCAGATTCTCATGCAGCAGGATCCGGTGGACAATCGTGAACACAGAGTCTATCCCATAGACCGCCAGGAACACGATATACGTGACGTCTCGCGTCTGGAAAACCAGCAGCCCGAGCAGGAAGATGACGATGAATGCCGCCCCGACACTACCCACATCCCCCGCAAAGCACTTCGCTTTCCCTTTCGGGCGGAAGTTGAAGTAGCAGAACACCAGATCCGCCAGGATGGACACGATGATCAGGCTTTGTGGCGCAAACCCCATCCTGGCATTCAGCCAGGCCAAGGGCAGCAGAACCGCCAGGGTATAACCCCCATTCATCCCGTTGATGCCATCCATGAAATTATAGGCATTCGTGATGCCCACGCAAAGAATCAGGCCCAGAATCACGATCCACCAGCTCTCCCAATTCAGGATCCCCCAGCACGAGAACATCAGGAACATCGCAACGAACTGCACCACCAGTCGCACACCATCCGGCAGCGAGTGGATGTCATCCACGAAACTGATGCCCGCCGCCAGCGTGATTCCCACGATAAACGGCCAGTATTCAAACCCGAAAAACGCCGCAAACAGCCAAACGCCCAGCACATAGATGATGCCCCCGCCCCGGAGCACCACTTTCGTGTGCGAGCTGCGCTCGTTCGGCTTGTCAATGATATTGCATTTGTCTGCAATCTTGAATTAGACCAGTTCTGCCGCTATGAGCAGGATGGTGATGATGATGTATGTGTACCACATATGTATTGTTTTTCTATGAAATACGAAATTACGATTCTTCGCGTTGCCTGGCTGCGGCCGGCCGAGCTTTATCTCATTTGTCTGTCACGAAAGGCATGATTTATCTGTCTCGTTCCTTTCGCGGCGGAATTTTGCCTGGTTTGCGGGAAATCTTGTTCGCGAAAGGCATAAAGCGACACCCAGATTCCTTTCGCGACACGCCCCACGCCGCATCAGTGACAGATATCCACCTCCCTCTGTGGTTCAAACGCCCCGACACTGCTCACACCTCCCCCCCCCGCAAAGTGTCGATTATACTTTATCAGGCATCTTGATGGAATCACTAATACTCGCCCAATCCGCTCACGATATTCATTCTGTGATTAGGCGTTCTAAAGATGTGCTCATTCTTATTGTAGTTATAAATGAAGTCAATGAGGTTAAAGTCATTCTTGAGACTAAAAATATGACGCTGAGCATAAAAGTAGTGAGTCATATTGTGTCTGCGTATTTCTTTTTCGTCTGCCTCAATAAAGTACCCATCAAGATCTTCGTCCTCCTTGAAGAACTCACGGTCATAAACAGAAAGCGCTAATTTCGGAGAAAGTGGGAACATTATTTCTCCGCCAAACTGCGCAAGCCCCATATACATCGGTCGAGCGTATTCTTCATGGGGATTAACCACAATGGGAAAATCAGTAGTGTAGAAGTCGTTCTCCTTACTCATCCAGAAGACAAAAATATTCTTCGAAATCGCTTTTGCGAAATCCATCAAGAACTCTTCATTCATGAAAGTCATTGTTGCGCTTAGGGCTGGCTTGTCATACTCAAGACCAATCTGTAACTTGTTGTACCGATCCTCTCCTGTCTGCGCAGCCATAATCATTTTGAGCATATCAATCTGCGCTTTCTCTGCCCGTATACAATTATCTACGGTTGATTCCATGACCAACGGATGTCGAAAATAGAGAGACACCAAATGGAGAGCAATCTCCAATTTCTCATCGTCGTTTAGAATGTATTGTTCTTTACCCGTTTGCCAATTATCACGTAGCTCATCAATCTGCCGCAACAATAAATCTAAATTTGGTTCAATGTCCTGAGAGAAAAAGTCATGCTCGATGGTCAAACGATTGATTTTTGAAGCTCCTTTCTCAGCATTGTTCCTAGTTATGAATTCATCTGAAATTGTATAAATGTTATTCTCATAACATACAGACATTATGGACGTCTGATACGTCTTGGACAATTTCTTGTCATAAGCAAAGACACTCTTCTCATCCGAAGAGAACCACTTCAGATAGCACCGGGGGATGTAATGCTGCCTCTTTGTTTGCTTGCCCATGATTATGTCCGTGACTTCAAAATAGACATTGGGGGCCTCTTCGAATGCAGGAGAGAGCAGACAAAATGCCCAATAATTATGGAAAAATGCAATTTTATGTTAATATCAGTGTTCTGCCACAATAGGAACTAACTTGAATAAGCACCGATTCCACGCTATAGCGAACCATCTCTTCAACACACTAACGTTGTTATCAATGAAGTCGGACTCTATCTTCTTTCAACTCCCCCACCTTCATCAACGTTCTGCCTCTTTTCATGAAATGAACCATCAGCATTTCTTCGGGGTGGTATTTGGAGGGGTTGCGGGGATTTGTTGCGATGAGGGCCTTCGGTTCTTTATATTCCTTTATACCGTTGCGGCCGTCTTTCATCTTGGGGCGTGCTGTAGGGGGATTACATCCGGCGTCTTACTTCTTCCAGGGCGGTTGCGATATCATCGATTGCATCTCTTCCGCCCCACATACGATACACATATAAGGGTGTCACGCAGCCGAAGTCCATGGAGCAGGAGCGGGCTTCGGTTTCCAGGAATTGCTGGAGTTTGTCTACTAGAATTTTGTTGCCTTCTTGTTACCAATTTTGTTGTACAGTTGTTACCATCTTTGCTGCACTGCCGTTACCGTTTTTGCCGCATTTCTCGTGCCGGTTTCATTGCGACTTGTATTCCGGGGAATTGCGGAGGTCAAGGTTTATCCGCAACAGTGGCAAGCTTTGTCCTGGGCAGTAAGAGAATCGAGAAGGGATTGGCTAATAATCATTATAAATAATGACCCTCACTCAAGAATTATTATGGAGAGAGCGAAATCGTATATCGTACTTTTGTGTAATTTATCTCCAAAAATTCTCAAATAAACAGAGGGAATCATGTCTCCGAAAATTTCAGATTCAAAAAAAACAAAATTATAAAATTAATTATGTCGATAAATCGTTCAGAAAGCAGAAGAGAATGCAATTCGCACAACCTCTGGATTTATTAAGAATATGACTATCGTTCTTTCTTTATCCATTCCCAGAGATCTTTTTGCATACGCCCCCAATAATTAGAGAAGTCCACCTTCATAACAAGTATTTTGTCATTCTCAAACTCTCCTTTGGACAATTTTTTATATATACTCTGAGCGCTATCTTCAGTATAAACAAACCAATTGCAATCCAAGAAATTATTATAATCACTGAATTGCTTAATTCTATCCTTAATCAGTTGCCCATTTTCAAGATTGGACGGATATGTAATATAGTAAAATTGTCCCATAATTAAATTTTTTTAATCTCAATTTGCATATTGTTTTTATGATCATGCCATACGCCATCCCAAGATATCTCGAACTTACAATGCCTGACCGCAGCATTTGACATATTAATGCAATACTCTACAATCCAAGTGCCGGCCTTTGCCGCCACCGGGTTATTTGCGATAAGAAGTTGTGTTTTCTTATTACCATCTGGCTCCTCAGAAACCATTATTTCCAATAGATCTGTCTCTCGTTTTCCGCCATCCTTTGGAATATAAGTTCTTTCTAAACCGCCCAATAATACCTTTCTTTTAGCTACACTTACAGGTTTATAGTGCAAATCTGTTCTACTCTTAAAATCAATGCTTTCAACTGTAAGTTCACAATCAAGAGCATTCACATTTCCTCTATTCTTAAAAAAAATTTGATTATAATACTTCACTACTGTTGGATCACCTCCACCTTGATTTTCATTTAGATACTCTTCTACAGAACTGCTTAGGAGGTCTTCAGTCACATCCACACTTTTAAAATTGCCGACTATTTCATCTTTGAATAAAGCGACAACAACTGCCATTAGAGTAAAGAAGGCAGCGAAGATCGCAATTAGGTTACTTAAATTAACACCCTTATCGACAGGCTCTTCACTAAGCTGATACATTACTGAATGTATTGGCCAAAGCCAGCCAACAATATACCCTATGATAAAAACAATCACAAGGACAAGTAAGAAATAACGAATCCTAATCTTCATATATATAATGTTTAGAGAGATGCTTTAAGTAGGGATTGTCGTTTAATGTTTTCAATTTGAGTTGTGCGAGAGCCATCCCCTTGTCGCTGACGCATCAAACTCGTCGTTTTATATCATTTTTGCGTTTGGGCCGGGCTGCATCACCCGGATTTCGCAATGTATTTCTACCGCCATCCAGGAGTTCTCTTTCGAGGACTCCGTTTCGGAACCGTCTGAGCTTTCCATCTATGCGGCTTCCGCCAGTTGTTGCTCCATCAACCTCTCCGCCAGTAGCACTGCATTCGCGGTGTGGATGCCGAAGAAGATGTACAAGATCTCCGTCTCCTTCTTCCTGGCCTTGATCCGACGCAAAGAGTAGTGCTCCTTCTGCGTACCGAATGATCCCTCCATCGCCGTGGCGCGGACTCGCGCAAGCTCCTGTCTCACAAAGTCTTTCTCTCGCTTCACCCTCGCGCGTTTGCCTTTCTGGACAAATGAGGTCTGGATACCGTTCTTCGAGCAAAGTTCTCGGTTTGCATTACCGGCATAACTCGTATCTCCCCCTATCTTTTTCGCATCCACCCCAAACAGGCGCTTGTGCATCTTGATGCAGTGAGCAAGTCTTGTCCCTTCGTTAAAGGCGTTGAAGGACAACTTCTCAATGAACGATATCCCATCCACCAGGATGTTGTTGCACTTGGCACCGAACTCAACACTCTTCACCTCCTTACCCCTCACGATTGGCCTCACATACGGCTTGTTCACGTTACGATTCTGTCCGGGATGCTTTCACGGGCATCTCCGCTCCGGAAGTGGTTGTGCTGCTGACGATACACCTTCGTGATGATATCAATCGCCTGCCTCTCTCTGTCCGTGAACATATTCACCCCTTCATGCTCTCGTTCCATCCTCCGCATCTCCCTCAGTATCTTTCCCAGCAAGTCCAACAGCCGGCGAGTAATCTTCCTGGTCTGGCTCTTCGTGTGCTTCCGCTGTTTGCGATACGTCAGGTTGGCCTTTTCAACATCCAGGTACTTCGTCCTCGGACGGTGGATCCCCAACTTCTGACTGGCCTCGCACATC